>SDBU01010463.1_pt1 | contig 10293 bp, 4 predicted proteins | sample 2277071 | NCBI WGS metagenome assembly SDBU01 (sample SAMN10397929, study PRJNA504765) | marine sediment metagenome | isolation source: marine sediment core GS08_GC12, 126 cmbsf | place: Arctic Ocean: Gakkel Ridge, Loki's castle | collected 2008 | reverse complement strand
AGAGCCATTACCTATTGTGTTAGTGTATCCCGCCAAATGACCCATAGCAGTATTATAATATCCTAAAGTGGTGTTGAACAATGTATTATAACCATTACCACTATTATACCCACCCTCAGTAATATTAGAACCTGAACCATATCCTGTTACTGTATTTCCCGGCCCCGTTGTAATATCTTCAAGTGTAATAGAACCGGTTGCTGTATTCCAAAGTCCACCGGTATCTAAATTACCACTACCTGCTACATTTATACCTAAAAATGTATTAGTATCACTTACAAGCCATCTATCAGTAAACAACCCTGTTGAATCTATTCTCAATATTTTAGTCGGAGAATCACCATCATCACCATCGTTTATGAATATATCCAAATAACCTTTCTGGTCGTCAGCAGAACCATCGTGGCCTACTTCTATCCTTGCAAGAGTAGTTTCTTCTCCGCCTGATTGTTGACCTTTGAAGTTTAATTGACTTTTCCTGCCACCGTCTGAATCCTCGTGTGTTGCATTATGCCAAGTTGTAGTTCCTATATTAAAACGTAATGATTGACTTGCCGGGGTTGCACTAAAAACACCATAAATAAGACAATCGGTTAATTCGGCAGCAATACTTCCCCTATCTTGATTGTCTATAATTAGAAGATTTGAGTTTGTTGTTTGATTCATTGCCGCCCTATGGCCTAAAAAGATATTTGCATCTCCTGTCTCGTTTAATCCTGCAAGATAACCGATTGCAATATTCTTATCACCCGTTATATTCCTCCCTAATGCAGTAGTACCTATTGCTACGTTCCATGATGCCGCTACAGAATCCACCATAGCACCGGTTCCGATTGCTACATTAAAACTTGATGTAACCTCTCTTAAAGCAGCACTTCCGATAGCTACATTACTCATCCCTGCTTGATTATCTCTCATTGCAGACTGACCAAACGCCATATTAAAAGCGCCTGTCGTATTATTTGTAAGAGCGCTCCTCCCAATCCCTACATTACTATCTCCTGATGTGTTTCTTTCCAGTGCTCCTGCCCCAATCCCTACATTTTGTTGACCTGAATTAGGAGTCCCAGCAGATGCTCCTTTTCCTGCATTTTTACCGATATAAACATTTCTAATACCTCCTCCCGTTGTTGTATTAAATTGCCCTGCATTAACACCTATTCCAATATTTTCAGTCCCTTCATCATTGTCAAATACCCCTGCTCCTAAAAACAAATTCTCGTTGCCAGAAGCCCCTATCTTTAAGATTGTAGTTCCATCAACCTGCAAAATATTATCTTCGTCAGTAGCATTAAGAATGGTAGCAGTTAATGTGCCTGTTCCAGAAGCATACACCAACCCTGCATCGTCAGATATTACTCCACCAGCACCGGCGAAAAGAACTCTTGTTGCTGTAAGACCAGAGAGAGTAAGTCCTGTGAAAGTTGGGCTTGACGTTTTCCCTAATGGCTGTGGTATGACGGAGAATAACTGCATATTATTTTATTTGCTCAAAGGTTGGTAGTTTGGTTTTTCTCGATTCAATACGAATTGCCGTTCTCGCTTTTGCTTTGGCATTTACTATTGCTTTTTCTATAAATTTTATTTGTATTTCCTTTGATTTTTTATTCCAACCCTCTGCTTTCATCGCTTTAGATAATTCTTGCTGTAATTCCTTTGTAAGAAACCCCTTGTATTTTTCGTATCGCTCATCATTTAATGTCCAACTACCCCAAGTACGGGGCAAACTTCCGACCCTTACCTTGAGACGTTCCATTTCTTTTTGTGTACCTATTAGTAGCCCCGCCTCTACATCGAAGCCTGCTGCTAATTGCTCTTTTTTTATTTCTTCCAAAAAAGGGAACACAGTTCGCTCATAAGCAGCCTCACGTTCAAGATTGGCCAATAACTTGTTATCTCGCGTTAATAATTTTTGCTGAATTTCATTGAGCTTGTCCCATTCCATACCATAGGTAGAATTTGCCAAATCATCTTTTTCTCTTGCGAGTAATTCCCACTTAGACGGCTCCCAAGTACCTACGCCTATTCCAAAAAAGGCAGTGGTGGATGTTACAGGCAACAACCCATCCATACCTTGAAAACGAATAGCATCAATTATGTCCTGCATAACCATAGGAGCTATTCGTTTAGGTATATCTGTGGCAAGAAAAGTCGGCTCTAATACCATTTGTTCGCCCATAAAAGTCTCGCCTTCCAAAATGTCCCACGCAAGACCAGCGGGAGGTGAAAGTTTTGTACGGATATATCTCTCTATAACTTCCTTTCTATTTATATTTCGTAACTCGCCTCCTGTAGATATAGCTTGCCCTGAAGATACTTGTGCTATTAGTCTTGCAATTTGGGCAAAACCTGCCCAATAGTCATATCTTGTATTTTCAGCTTTCACTTTCCCATATTCATTATTTTGAGGATTCAGTTCTACTTTTACGCCATCTATTTGATTAAGTAAATACATTGCCGCCGTACCCATTCCCACGAACTTTACCAAATCACCTATAATAACTTTTCTTGCGGCGGGATTTTTAAGGCTTACAAAGGCATCATAAATAACTTGTGGTCGGGAAATCTGGTATCGAGGAGAGAAAAAGAAAGCGTTAAGATGAGGTGTAACACCTGCGAAACGTTCTGTAATAGTTCCTCTGCCAGTAGCGTGATTAAGAAAAGCTGCCAATCTCGTATATTCTTCAGGATTCGCCGCCCACGACATTCCCGCCCTTTCCCAATTTCGAGCTACGTCATCAAAGACATTAATTCTCAGTTGGTTGCTCATAGTCGTAAATGTTCGATTAGACCACTTGACTCCAGGTATCAGTTCCGCCCAAGACGATAAAAACGGTTCTTCTCTTGCTGTTATATCAGATAAGCCCCATTGAGTAATATCCAACTTGGCATGACGGCGCAATCCTGCATACCGACTGCTCTCCGCCATATCTTCCAAGTATCTTGCATATTCCTTTCCTTTATGTCCTGGTCTTGCCGATTTCATCATTTGGCCAAATGACTTCGCCCATTGCTTAGGATGGCCAGGCAAAAGCATAATGCCTTGTCTTAAAGGAAAAGATAAATCCCACGAAGCCAAAGTAGCGCGGGGCATATTCATTATATCCAAAGTGTTTTGCCATACCTTTGTACCAAGCGACCTTTTTTGTAAAATTGCCCTTGCAAGTCCTTTACCAAAATGCCTTTCCAATAATGCAACTTCACCTCGCGTCGGCATCTCTCCGCCCAATGTTTTGAGAAGTGCAGTGCCAGTATTTTGGTATCGGAAAAATGGCATCTTTGATATACGCAACGACTCAAATAAATAATATCTATCGACAGGTAATATTTCAGGTGGTGTAAAAGCAGGAACAGAATATTCACCTTTCAATGGGCCACGAGAAGCTAAGACTGATTTCTCGCCTGTTTGTGAAGCCCGAATCTTTTGCGCTATCGCTACCCGTCTTGACTTCTCTAAGCTAATCAATCGCTCTTTTTGAGGGTGTAATCGCTTGGCTCTTTTCATTGATGCAGTAAGCCTGTCAACGGCCTGCTTAGTTGCCGAAGCAAGATTGGTATTCGCCGCCGATTCTATCATTGGAACATCATCCATTACCTGAAACGCTTCCAATGGTGTCATATTTTGTATCTGTATTGGCTTATAACCCCTCGCAATCAACTGAGCTTTTTGCGCTTTGCTCAAGATAATTACAGCAGATTCCTTTACGAGCGTAGCTCTTACTGCCGCTGGTTCCATTTGTGCAAGTTGCTTAGATGCAAAAATTCTTTTGGCAGCTTTTATTTCGGCAGTTGTAAGTTTTAGATTACTAAATCTGGCGTTACTTGCTCGACTCGCTCGCTGAGCGGCATTTCCTGATATTAAAAGAGTTTCAAATGCTATATCCATAGCAGGAGCATACCACGAAGGTGGTGGTTCGCCCGCTAATGGTTCGTACCAGTCCTCGGATATTGCTTCGCCAAATGTACGAAGTTCCTTTGCACCGCCAGGTATGGGAGATAATGCTCTTCTCGCTTCCCACATTGACGGAAGAATATCCTTTAATGCATTAGGGTCAAGAGTAGCTAATGCCTTCATCCCTTCTGGAATAGGAGATATTTCTGTTACGAATTTATTTGCCCTATTGATAACGGAACCTATCATTTGTAGAGCAGTTTTCGCTGGCCATTTGGTATAATTTAGAAATTTTTCGTATCTATCTGGTTTTGTCCAACGTCCCTCATCGCCTCTTGAAAAAAAGTATTCTTTCCACTTCTGGCCAAAAGTGGCCTCTGGCGCAACACTAATTTGGGATGGTTCTCCTCTTTCCGGCAATTTAATTCCAATATGAGGAATTTCCTTAACCTCTATCTCTTCAAATGTCGGTAACTTAGCCATTACTTTTCTTCCGTTATCGTTCCTCTAAACTTTTCTATCCAAGCATCATAAAATGCCTTTGCTTTTGTCATATCTATTGCTTTTAATCGAGATACTTCATCCAAAAAGTCTTGCTGAGTTCTCGGCCCTTCATCTTCTTTGGGAAGTACTTCTGGTTCTGTTTTTTGTACTTCCTCTCCTAAAGCCAATTCTACCATTCGTGCTATATCAGCCTCCTGTCCCATCATAGTTCTCTGAAGATGCTCAATAAAGTAAGGTCGAGCAATAGACCTGCCAATTTCTATTATTTTTTCTCCAGTAGCATCTTGTCTTTTAACTTCTTCCCGCCAATCCCTTTCTGTCTTTATATATAAAAATGAAGATAAATCATTCTCAAAACCAAGTTCAGGCGACCAACCAAAAATGTTTTTGAACAACTTATCAGTATCTTTTTCGTAAGGTTCTCTTATTTCCTTCTTTATACGTTCTGCCGTAGTCGGACTAAGTCCCTTACCGACCATCGTATCCAATTCGTCCGTAAGGGTTCCAGCGTCAATCTTATCATATATATCTGCTATTACTTCACCTTTATCAATAAAGGCTTCTTTGAGTTCCCCTTCAGAATAATTGTCAAATACTTGTAATTTTGTAAACCAAGCACTCTTTGCATCAAAAGACAATTCCGTGGAACGGCTAATCATTTCAAAGGTTAGTTGCGGTTTAGTCGGGTCTAATTTATTGTCAAGTAACTTCAAAAAGGTATCACCTATCTCATCGTCTTTTTTATCTTGCGCAAGTTTATTTGCTGTCCTAACCGAATTTTCGGCAGAATCTATCATACTTCTTAATGTTGTTTGTTGGGGTTCTGGTATTACAGGATTCTTCGCTAATTCCCTTGCTGCTTCAAAATTACCTGCCTCTGCCATAACATGAACGCCACTAACAGCATTTTCACTTCTCGCCTTCTGCCCTGCCATAATCGCAGTCTTTAACGTAGCCCTCGCCTCGTTTTTGTCCATAAGGGTAAAAGCTATTTCAGAAAAATCTTTGATTGCATCCCTTTGGTCTTGAGGTGTCCCGTTTGTAACCTGTTCAACTACATTAATTATAATAGCGTCTCTCGTATCGATTTTGTCTCGTTCTGTTTCCGCAATAAGAGAACGACTCAAAGCCTCTTTGCGCCTTGCTTGAAATTTTGCCATTGCCAATAGCATTGTGTCTTCTGACATATCAAGGGCGCCAATTTGGGTTTCAGCCCTACTAAGACGTTCCTGTAAATCCTTCGGCCAAGTCTTTGTATCTGCGTTTGTACTTCTAAAGGCTATGTTTTCATTTATGGCCGTTGTAATAAACGAGCCAGCAGTTATTGAAGAACGGGTATCGAGCATTCGCTGACGATTTTCTTCGATAGCTTCCTCTCTTGCACTTCTCTTTTGTAGTTCACCGGCAATCGCCAGAATCCCCTGCCCTATTGCTGCGCCTACAAGTCCTTCGCCGGTTCTCGTATCTCCTGTAAATCTCACAGCAGTAGTTGGTGTAACACCTAATTCCTGCCTTGCCGAAATTATTGGAAATTTAGCCATATTTATACCCAAATATAGAATTTTATTATGAAAGGGCGGCAGGAGCTGGGCCAGCAGCTCCTTTAGCACCTGGGATACCACCAGCTTTTCCCCCCAAACCAATCAAAAATGATGCTAATTGAACACCAAACTGGACATTGGCCGCTCTCGCCGCGCTCTTACCCCTCTGTTTAGCGAGTCTGCCTCGAAGTCTGTCGAGTTCGGCTTGAGTTTCAGCCCGTCTTGCAAGGACTTCGCCCTCGAATCCTATCATCAGATTTTCAAGTTCAATCTCAGCAGCCTGTTCGGCGGCCAAGTCAGCGGCGACAGGACTGCCAATACCACCGGCGGCGCCTAACTTAGCTACTAACGCACTCTTTATCTCAGCACCTCTTTTAGCTTGCCTCTTTTGCGCAAAGCCTGCCCTTTGTCTCTCGGCAACAGCTATTTGCTCTGCTACTTGAGCGTTAAACTCGGCTATATTCTTTTCAGACGCTCCCGCAGCCCTTATTCCCTTTGCTCCGGACAGTGTTTCAAATAATCCTGACATTATATAATCCTTGCATATAACCACGCATCACTTTTGTCTGGATAATACTTTCTCATCAGTCCTTCTTTCTTAAAGCCCAGAAATTCAACCATCTTTATAGCTTGTGGAAAATCAGTTCTTACCGCCGCCTCTGCCCGCCAGAGATTGTTCTTCTCTATCAGGTATTCCACCTTTTCCTTAATAACTTCTAACGCGAGTAAACTATGAATACCATACTTTTTGCAATCGGCAGTCAACATCAACCACAGCAGTCCCACGCCTTTCCATTTTACTTGCAATCCACCTACGGCAACTATGGCACTTTCATAAATGGCCGTATAGCAGTTTTCGTCTGGTATCTCCATATAAGGATAGTCTTTGACCGCGCCCTCGAAAGGGTTTAATCGGACAAAAGCCATATCCTCTTGCGTAGATTTGCGGAATTCCATTAGCGTCCTGTTTTCTCTATTCTTGGTATTATAGCCCTCACGGTACAAGGTAATGGGTCTGACTGCGAAATAATCATCGTATCGTCAACATTAAAACCACCGTCAAAAGCAGCGGTTATATCTCCCGAAAACAATCCTTCAATCTCGCTTGTATTCTTCCACCTTACGTTAGTCCAATCGAAATCAAATAATTCCTTTTCAGAATAACCGTATTTTGCATTCAAGGTATCGTGAAAGCTAACGACAATCTCCGATATTTTCTTGATACTGCCGTGCGTAGTTCCGGTCGCAAGGTTTAAGTCCATTCTCGTTGGAGTTACCTGCGAAACAAAAGGAAGTCCTACCCTTACGTTTCTTGCTTGTGTAGAAAGCGAAATCTGCCCATTAACGACTCTTTGCTGTTCTAATACTTCCCCATCCGCAAGAATTGCAACAATCTTTCCCTCAAGGTGACCTAATCCGGTTATGGTATCCGTTAATATGCTATTATAAATAATACCACTATCGACAAAAAATGAGTTCTCTTTTCTAATATCAAGGTATCTCGATTGGAACTGTTCTATGTAAACTTTGTTTTCTCCGTCAATAGCCCTGACGACCGTAATCCAAACTTCGTCCTCGCCGGAAGCGGGAATAACTGCAACTGATTGGACTAAACCGTCTATGGGATGTCTCGCCCACGCTATAACATTATGCTCCCGCTCATAACTTAACGTAATTAAATTACCATTATCGAGCACACACCACAAAATTGAGTCTGGATTTCTCTGATGGGCATAACAGACTATCCCAGAGGCCGTGATATGTTCGGCAAGAGATGCTAAATCGTGTGCAACGTATTTCTGGTCAGCGTCAGTAAATGTAAATTCCCTTATCTTTCTGCCAACGAAATCAATAAATAGTACCACGGACCCTACTTCTATTATCTGTACGTCCGCGCCGCCATACGCCGTTTGTTTTTTTAAGTCCCAATTCTTAGGGGTCAGTGATTCATCCAAAGGCGCTTTTATACGCCATTCGCCCCCTGACGTACCGGCAACAAGGGTCTCAAGTGAGCCTAACCATTTTCCACGATTAGCAGTTGGAAGTGTTAAAGCAAACGAATCAGCATCTTTTACCCCAGCTTCAAAATCTTCAAATCTTCCTGTTTCACTTAACCACATAGTCTGTTGGTCAGAATTGGTAAAACCATATACGGCACGTTCCTCAAAGAGTGTAATCGCAGAAGGATACCCTCTGACCCCAGACCACGCACCTTCCGCCCATCGTTTCGTATCGGTCGTCTGGCTAATCTTGGAAACAATAGTAATTTCAGCTTGCTCGTTGGATAAGATACCATTTATTCTTACTATTCCGGATTGCGTACTCGACGTGGCCTGTAAATCAGCCTCAAGAGTTCCACTTGAATAAGCAGTTACATTTATTCGATATTGAACATTGTCCTCTTCTTCAACCCCTGCGAATTGAATATTCCTATCTCCCACGCCATTTGTTATTACTGATACGTAAGTTCTGTATGGCTCCCAACCCGCACCATTTACGTTTCTTTCCAGTACGACAGTAGCGTCCCAATTACCGTGAGTATTAAAATTGAAATCGCCCTTTACATCAAGCGGAGTTTTAATCACCCCTATACTGGTCGCAGAACCGCTAACCGCACTGGTATTTACAACGATACTGGCGGATATTGTACCGGAAGAATGAGAGATAACATTTATGCGATATTGAACGCCTGTAGATTCTTCCGTAGCGCTATAAGTCTGTTTGCCACTGGTAAAAGTTATTACTTTTGTATTAGTCACCCAGTCATCCGTGCTCCTTTGTAAACGTACCGTTCCCGACCACGAAGAAGAAGTAATAGAGAAAATATAATCTCCGAAAACATCTATTTGCTCACCTATAATTCCAGTTTGAGTACCAGTCTTACTGCCGTTCGTCTCACGATTTACGCGAGGATGGGTAAGTTTGAATAAGGCCCCGATATGGCCGGTTTGGAATATCCCAGACGAACGAGTTAAAGTACCGGCATCTCCTTCATTGGTTACGTTGACATTCATTGTAACATCATCATCTTCCGCTATATCATTTCTTTCAATGAACGGGCCTTTCTTGAATATAATATCTTCAAGTGTAAAAGTCGTAGGCGTTGTTCTTTTTAATTTCGCCGAAGGATGTGAGGGATGAACAATCCACATAACGTCAGCGCTTTGTTCGGTCTGAAGCTGGTACAAATCAGAAGGTTGATAATCAGTTGGAATATCAACATGGATTTCTCCGGCTCCCAATAATGGTTCTCCTGCAAAGTAAAATCTCGCGTATTCGTTACCGAACTCAACTGGATATGCAATAGTAGAAGAAAACACAAACGGCATCATCCGTATCGTAGGAAGAGGAGCTAATGTATTAGGCTGTTTTATCGTTACACTTAATGCAATGGTTGAGGTTACAATAACTATATTCTGTTCAGCTAAAATAGAGACGTTTTTAAGAAATAAAGATAACGATAATGCAGACGGCTCGACAGTAACGCCTACAATGACAGAGGGAGCTTTTAGGGAAAGAGTAAGGGTTTGTACTGTTACTTCGTGCGTCTTGTCTATTACAACAGATGGTGCGTTCAATGTTGCCGATAAGGTCTGTGCAATAGGTAAAATCGTAACGGCCGTCTTTGCTGTGATAGAAGGATTTAGCAAAGTTAAAGACAAGGTTAATGTGTCTGGTTCGACTGTTATCGTAACATTTGTCTGCTTAAAAGCCGCAACACTCATACACCAATTGTCAGCACCGCCATAAAGACCTATGCCATAAACTCCACTTCCGTAAACACCGGTTGTCCAGTCTGTTGCTATCGCAGCGGCAGTTGCTTGCAAAGTGTATTGGTTGCTATCAGAATAAAGACCGTTATCGGTTGTATTTAACTCTGTTCCCGACTGATTTACAGGGGCGTAATCTTGACCGCTACCCAAAACCCCTACTATTACTGCGCCATTTACAGTAGGTGTAACCGATACTGAAGGACTGACTGAGAGTCCGGAATTGCCACCCTCAACATCCAAGGCACTCGTAAAACCGGAAGCAACATTATAACTTGATGCTTGAACGTGCAAAGTTAAAGATGTGGGGTTTGGAATACTAATTTGATGGGCAGAACTAACTCCAGGTTCCGATAAATACCATAACTCGCAACTTGTTTCCGGATTTGTAATGTACTGTCTTGTCTCATCGGCTTGTGTTAATTCAACACCATTGTAAGTCGGCATACCTCCTGAACGTTGAGCCGAACCACTGGTTACTATACCCAGAACAAGGAGTTTAGCACTTGCACCACAAGTATAGGCACTGGTAAGCGGATTAGAACTTCCAGTAAATCTTAAATTGGTATCTGCTGTATGCGCCAAT
>SDBU01010462.1_pt1 | contig 10293 bp, 9 predicted proteins | sample 2277071 | NCBI WGS metagenome assembly SDBU01 (sample SAMN10397929, study PRJNA504765) | marine sediment metagenome | isolation source: marine sediment core GS08_GC12, 126 cmbsf | place: Arctic Ocean: Gakkel Ridge, Loki's castle | collected 2008 | reverse complement strand
GGGAAGGCAGTAAGTTGGGTATGATTTTCGAAGGTCACCAGCAAGCAGTAGATACTGATGAATTTTACAGAAATGTATTCAGTACGAAAGCCGCTCTCACCAATTATGAGGTCAAAAGACTTCCCAAAGGTATAATCGAAAGGCCATACGATGCCGGTTATCGTCCCAAATATCTATTAACCAGAACCTCATAACACATATTTTGTGTTTTGAATATTTTTATGGAACAAGAGCCGTTCTCGGAGGTATAATAGGGTATGATCGAGTTTTCAAACTGTGATTGCAAGATAGAAAGAGGGAAGTTCGATATCAACAACATCCCGTTGAATTGCCCTGCGGTGTGGCGCCTTTTGGCTAGCGGAAACACTGTTGGAATATTTCAATTAGAAACAAAGCTGGGTCAAGATTGGGCCAGGAAAGTTCAGCCAGATAATATTGAAGAACTTGCCGCCTTGGTATCTCTATTAAGGCCAGGTCCATTAAATTCGAATCTCAGCCAAGATTATGTTGATATTAAATTCGGCAGAAAAAAGGCAACCTACATACACCCTAAATTAAAACCAATTCTTGAAGAGACATACGGGGTGATGGTATACCAAGAGCAATCTTTAAAAATAGCAACTGATCTTGCGGGATTTGATCCGATTGAAGCGGATACATTAAGAGCTGCAATGGGGAAAAAGAAAGCTGAATTGATGGCTCAACTAAAACCCAAATTTATTGAAGGATGCCAAAAGCACAATAGCATAAATAAAGATATAGCAGAAGAAATTTTTGGGTGGATTGAAAAAAGTCAGAGATATAGTTTTAATTTATCTCACGCCATAGGTTATGTATTGGGAATAAGTTATCCAACAGCTTGGGTTAAATGCCATTTTCCCCAAGAATTCTTCACTAGCTACCTTACATATTCTGAATACAAAAGTGATCCCAAAGACGAAATCTACAAATTAATACAAGATTCTAGATTATTCAATGTCGATGTTTTCCCTCCAGATATACGTAGGGGCAATATCCACTTCACCATGACTAAAGACCCTGGGAAGGGCATAGCATTCGGTCTAGGACATATTAGAGGAGTTGGGTCCTCAGCTGTTGAGAAGATAGTCTCAGCGGGCTCTAAAACGCCAGGAACAGAGAAACCTGGGATCAAGACCTGGACTGATTTCCTAAGATCCGTACCTGAATTTCACAGGAATGTAGGTATAGCTTTAATTAAATCTGGAGCCTGTGATTGCTATGATATACAACGCAGCGAAATGGTCCGTGAACTTGAAATTGTTCTTGGAACTACAGTACGGGATGACCAGGGTAAGAAGGTAGAGGTTAAAGGGTTAACGCTAAAAGAAAAAGAGTACTTTTTCAGTCAGCTTGAAGAAGGTATAATGACTACCAGAGAAATCCTAACACAGATGGCTCATCCTACAGACAATAAAAAGAAAACAATGAGACAAATGCTAAAAAGTGAGCTGGTTGAAGCAGCAACAGATTTTTTAAGTCAAGTAGCTGTGTCCGAAAATGGCATTGTTGACGGAGATAGTAAGTTCGTATACACATCGGAGCACGAGAGGACGACATGGATAGATGCCATAAAGAAGAGAAACAAAGACAAGATAATTGCACTAATGTCAGAAAATGGGTATGACGACGTGGTTATAAAGTCCCCGTGCTCTAGTGATGCAAGACGCAGAAAGATGTCAGAGAAAGCCGATATGCTTGAAATCCCCCTACAGGACACTAGTAGGACTAATTCTATCGCAGAAAAGCACTTCCTAGGAATAGCCCTATCTTGTTCTCCAGCAGATGACGCAGATCATAGTCTGGCTACCCATACTTGCCTAGAGATAGCGAGAGCACCGAATGAAGAGACCATCGTCGTGTGCGCAATCATCGATAGTGTAAGACACACTAAAACAAAGAGAGGCCGTAATCCCGGTAGTCCAATGTGCTTTCTAACTATATCAGATTCAACATATTCGATAGATCAGGCAGTCGTCTTTCCAGATCTTTTTACGCGACTTAAAGCTTTCTGCAAGGAAGATATAATATGTTTGATATATGGAGACAAGAAAAACTCAAGCTTCATAATAAAAGATATCCAGAAATTAATATAATTTATGGGACACACGAAAGACTTTGACGTATAATAAGGTGACAATAAGTTGCCACCGAAATTTTCAACAGAAATATGAGAGTGGCTATACGTGACACAGAAAAGGATTTTAAGGAGACAATAAATGAAGATTCTGAAGTGGGAAACTTTGTGTAGTAATAGAATTAATATTGAATGGTCTATTCCAGATGAAAATAAGCCATCTTTTATCTCTAGTTCGCCCGAAATAATTAATCTCATTAGTAAAGGGTTAAACGAGCAAGGTATTAGGCATTCGGTAGATGAAGAGTCTATTAAAATTGATGATGGATCAGAAACCCTAATGCTCTATTTGAAGGATTATCGTGATACGGCTTATTTGCAGAGTGTTCTTGATGGGGTAGGATCACAAATTCCACCGTCTTTACCATATCACATAATAACGATTCCTGGAAAATTTATTGCCGAAAAGAGATTTTCGATAGGTGTTCGTGCAATGGAAGTACTTAAGGCTTCATGCGATAAAATTAATATAGATTTATCTATTTATGATATCGTGGCATACTTGGAACCGAAGGGGAGCTATGAATTCCAGAATGTTGGATTAGAAGTTCCACAAGAACCGAGTTTTCGAGAATAATTCATAAAGTGGAACAAGCAACCGGTATAGAAAGATGGTTTTGAGATAATTTCAAAAGAATTTGGTTGAGCGTTTGGATAAGATTACATAGAAAGGTGAATGGTATGGCGGAACTAACAGTTACAGGCGTAGGTGTGGCAACGGCAGATTCTGAATTGAAATTTGTAGGAGACAATAAGTCTGCAGTATGTAGTGTCAACCTAGCATTCAACCGTAGTTACAAGAAGGACGGCAAAGATTCTGAGTGGCAAAAGGAAGCCTGTTTCGTAAGGGCTCAGGTGTGGGGAGCACGTGCGGAAAGGATGGCAGAGCTTGCCAAGAAGGGTCAGCCGATGTACATCACCGGATACCTTAAGCAGGATTCATGGGAAGACCCTGAGGGAAATAAAAGGGTGGCATTCACTATCGCTCTCCGTGACTTCCAGCTATGTGAAAAACATACGAAAAACGGCAACGAGTCTAAGCCCCAAGCGGAACCAGTAGCATCTGCTGCTACGTCCAGCTCTGACAACGACATACCTTTCTAGAGGGAAAAATCAAGGATGAGTACAGATGAATCCCTGAACAGATTTATACGGTATAATGCCAAAAAAACCGCGAGAGTTTATCGAAGCAGTCAAGCAGATGAGGATGACTACATCCAGGCAGGACATCTTAAACTCGCTCAAATCAGGAAGGCAAGATCCGATGAACACAATTTCAGATCTTACGCCATCACGGCAATATCTAGAGCGATGAGATGTGAAGCCCTTGAGACTATGTGTGGTATTTCTGCTCCGCATAGAGTCAAAATAATAATGCATAGGATTGAAATGCTATCGTCATATGGCAAGACAGAAAAAGAGATATGCGACAAGTTGAAGATTACGGCAGAAAAATTATTAGACCTAAAACTCCTCATAGGATCATCGTCTTGGGACGAATTATTCACTCAACCAGTGTGCAATCCGGATTCTTTCTCCCACATTGATGACCTTCTTTCGTCTGGCAATCTGGAAGAACAGGACAGGGTTTTCATATTAGAAGAGTTCATCAATAGTGATGTAGATTTTAATCTCACAAGAAAACAAAAGTGGTCAAGGTCGAAAAGTCTACGTCCCAAGTTAGTTAGGAGTGGTTATGGAATCTGATCGGAAGCGTCGAGTTTTATTTACTGGGGAAGCTTCGTTTCTTGCTACAGGATTCAGCACGTATTGGAATGAAACTATTAAGAGATTGCATTCTACTGGAGAGTTTGAGCTTGCCGAGATGGGTTCGTACGCCCACGATGACGATCCTCGTTGTCAACAAGTACCCTGGAAATTCTACCCAGCTGCTCCCGCTCGTAGTAATAAGAAAGCAATGCAAGAATATATGCCATATCCCCAACACCCTAACCAATTCGGCGAATGGAGGTTTGCCGATGTGTGTTTAGATTGGAAGCCTGACATTGTGATCGATCATCGTGATTTTTGGATGTGCTTCGATGGCGATACACCAATAGTAATGTCAGACGGTTCTATCAAGGATATAAAAAACATATCAGAGGAAGACATGGTACTGACACACAACGGTGACATTCACAAGGTTGTTAATAAGTTTCATAGAAAATACAACGGGATTATGCACAGAATAAAGGCCAGTAATCTGACTATACCAATCAATGTGACTCCTAACCATCCTTTGCTTGTCATGCCAAGATACAAAGACAGATTTTTGAATAAGGATTGGAATCTATACGAGACAGAGTGGAAAATGTCTCAAGATATTACAAGAAATGATTTTTTGTGCTTACCAATATCAAAAAATATTGTTGATGACGATAAATATTCGGTTGATTTATGTCGATTAATAGGATACTACTTAGCGAATGGATGCCTATTATATGAAGGAAGAAGAGAGAACAATAGGATAAAAGGCATCCAGATAGTATTGAATTATGAATCGATAGACTATATGGAAGATATATGTGAACTCATTAAAACATACTTTTCCGTAACGCCGAAAGTACACCGAAGGGAAAATTGTAATGTCATAAGGGCTTTTGGTAAGGATATCGGTGAATTTTTTATATCTCATTGTTGCGAACACGCTGTAAATAAACGAATATCTAGTCAATTATATAATTTGCCAAATGAAAAAATTGCCGGTTTACTATGTGGTTTGACCAGAGGTGATGGATGTCTGAGTGATGTTCGTGGATCATATAATACTGTCAGTAGGAATTTGGCATATCAGACTTTTATGCTATTTTGTAGGCTTGGTATCATACCGTCTATGTCCTACAATAAGAATGTGACAGGTATCGGTCCAGGAGATCATTATAGATATATAATGGATATGAGGAGTAAATCTTTAGATGGTTTCAGAACACTGTATGTAGAATGCAAACCACCCAAAGAAAGAGACACTAAAAGAAGTAACGAAAACTATGTATTTTTAACAGTCAAGGACATAAAAACTGAATTGGTTGAATTACATGATGTATATAATTTTGAGGTAGAAACAGATAACTCATACGTAACTTCTTTTGCCGTTCATAACTGTGAATTTATAGATAGGTCTCCATTAAGAAAGAACTATTCCTTTTGTGCGATGCCTACCATTGATGGAGAACCTCAACGAGAATTATGGTTGGATATGTATAAACGGTGTGATGGGATTCTAACGTACGCAAAGTATGGAATGGATTTACTAAAGAAAACAGGTAGAAGAGGGACAAACCTTATTACCATAGCATCCCCAGGCGTAGACCTAGATTTATTCAAACCTCCAGAAAACAAGAGGGATCACAAGACGAAATTAGGGATTGACCCCAATTCCATAATTATAGGGACTGTTATGCGCAACCAGAAGAGGAAGTTATACTATGATTTGATCGAAGCATTCTCTATATGGTTACACAAAGAAAAAACCAAGGGCCACCTAGGTATTGCCAAGAGAACATTTTTATATCTCCATACCAGCTATCCAGATGTAGGATACGACATAGGAAAAGCGATCAGAGATTTCAAAGTAGGAAACAAAGTCATAATGACGTATCTATGTGGTAATTGTCAGACGGCGTTCCCTTCATTCTTCACTGGAGAAATGACAACTTGTAGGAAATGTGGTAAACTTGCAGCACATCCCCCCAATGTTAATCATTCATGCCCCCGTAATGTACTTGCAGATATAATGAAGACATTCGATCTTTATGTCCAATATTCCATAGCAGAGGGTTTTGGGATGCCATGCGTAGATGCTATTTCCTGTGGTGTGCCAGTAGCAGCTGTTGATTCTTCTGCCATGCAGGATCATTTGAGATGTCCGACAAGTATACCCATTAGAGTTGAAAGATTCTTTTGGGAAGCTATTATAGAAACTGAACAAAAACGAGCCCTCCCCGACAATATAGAATTCGCTTCTCAATTAGGCCGATTTCTTAAACAAAGTGAATCAAAAAGAATTGAGCAGTCACAAATAACAAGAAAATACGCTGAAGAATTGGTAGATACATATGGTCAAGATAATAAAATGCCACGATACAGTTGGGACAGAACAGCTGCCATTTGGGCACAGGTGATTCGTGAAATTCCGATCAAAGATCCCAAGACCACTTGGTTGTGTCCAACTTCTAGGGCCAATAATCCCAACTTGACGCCTCCAAGCAATGACATGGACAACAGTGAATTTGTAGACTGGGTGATAGGTAAAGTATGGAAACGCCCAGATATGCTAAGGACTCACTTTTCTGGTGATTGGCTAAAATGTCTGAATAGCGGATCCCGTACAGTCGGGGATAGAATAATGCCATTTGATCGTAAACAATTTGTACAGCACTTTATGGGAATTATACAGCAGGAAAATAAGATCGAGGAAAAAAGACTTGCTATGCTAAATCGTACGGTCAAAAACCAAGTTAATGTTGCGGTGATGTAGGGCAAGGAAAGGAAAACATCAGTGAAAATATGCTATATTGCGCCGTATCGTGATGGAACCGGCTATAGTAGCCAAGCAGTGAATAATATGCTTTCGCTAGAGGCCGGTGGTATAGATGTTGTCGCCAGAGCCGTTAACTTGTCTCCATCTAAAAACCATGAACTTGCTAAAAAAGTTCAACATCTAGAAGATAAAACTACGGATGATGTGGATGTAGTGATTCAGCATGTATTGCCGCACCTATTCCAATATAAAGCGGGCGTGAAGAATATCGGACTTTTTTGTTGGGAAACTACTAATTTTCAGAGATCAAATTGGAGCAATTGTTGCAATATGATGGATGAAATATGGGTCCCATCGTTGCAGAATGTCCAAGCGGTAAAGGAAAGTTGGGTAACTACCCCCATAAAAGTACTACCTTGTGCCTGCAATACCGGAAGATTTGGAAATATGAAAGGTCCACTGGAGATACCTCAAATAAGAAACAAATGCGTCTTTTATACAATCGGGGAAATTAGTCGCCGTAAAAATATAGTAGCAATTCTGAGAGCATTTTATTCAGCATTCAGTCTAAGAGATGATGTGGTTCTTGTCTTAAAGATTAACTCTCCAGGGAAGACACCAGAAGAAACTACGGATTTAATCAGGACTACTATAGACGATATGAAAAAGGCCATACACAGATACATAAGACACTCATATTATCCACCAGTAGTAGTAATCGCCGATTTTCTGCCAGATGAAAAATTAGACCAACTACACCAGGCGTGCGATATTTTTGTTTCGGCTAGCCATGGTGAAGCATGGGGTATCCCGGCACACGACGCTATGGGTTTTGGGAATCCATCCATACTAAGTAATTGGGGATCCTATCCGGAACTAATGCATTCAAAAGCTTTAGAGAATTGGGAACCAGAGACTCAAAGGTTCAAATGGCCAGGAGAGATAGATTCTGGATGGTTGATCAAGGGTCAATTAACTCCATGCTTTGGAGCAGTAGATAGCTTCCCAGACCTATACACAGGAGAAGAATCGTGGTTCGATCCAGATGTCTGCCATTTAGTTAATTGTATGAAACAGGGATATGAAGAATGGCAGGATGGAAGGCTAGACACCAAAAGGGATGCAGCCTATAAACGTGCTATAGAATTTTCTTATGAGAATGTGGGCAAGATAGCCAGGGATTTGCTGGAGGTTTAAGGAGAGAATAATGGCTGCACCTCTGAGTAGTGTACTAAAAGGCATAAATAGAGACACGCAACGCCCATTGAGTATCCTATACGCAAATAATCACGAGGCATACTCTGCAACTTTGGCAAAGACAGGACATAATTTCTTTGTCTTGCAACACCCTAAGTTCCATCCTTGGGACATCAAAGAACGCGCGTTGCCACTAAACTTTTTTATGCTAAATGGTCAAGATATTCCCAAACAGATTAAAACAGATATAGCATTTGATCTAGTATTAAGTCAAAACAGTATAGATCATCATCCGATTCTAATACAGTTGGCACGACAACTTAATTGTCCACTGCTTTGTGCTCAACATACTTTGCCCTGGGTCGATTGGAATGATGAAACCACAGAACGAGTGGGTAACCTCCCGTGTGATCACGATATATTTATGGCCGATTTTAGTGTTGGCGCATGGTTCCGGGATATAGACGATCCCAAAATTTCAGTAATCCGGCACGGTATGGATACAGACTATTGGAATGACTGGGTCGGTGGCGATAGAAAAATCATGACAGCGGTTTGGAATTACCCTCAGCGAAATCAAATTTGCGGGTTTGACCTATATAAAGAAGTGACGAAAGATCTTCCTACGAACCCATGGGGAGACAGTCCTGGATTTTCTAAAATGGCTGATAATACCGATCACCTTAGAGAACTTTATCGTCATGCATCTGTCTTCCTCAACACAACCCTATGGTCTACAACTCCCTTTGGTTTGCTCGAAGCGATGTCCGTGGGATGCCCAATAGTAACTACAGCCACAACAGCAATGCCCGAATTTATAAAGGACGGCGAAAATGGTTTCATTACTAACGATCCTGTGGAGATGAGAGAACGGCTAGAAGAATTGATCAAGGATCCCAAGCTGGGAAAGAAAATTGGTGATGCTGGTAGACAAACGGTAATAAAGCAATTTGGACAACAACGTTTCCTGGACGAATGGAACGATATTTTCCAGAAGGTAGCAAGATGCCCTGTCGGTAGACACGCTTAAGGAGATTGTATATGAAATTAAACCTCGGTTGTGGTGCAGATATAAGACATGGATATATTAACGTAGATAAATTGCCTCAGAATCAACTTCCTGGTGATACCTATAGGCAGGGAGATATATCTTCTCTGGACTGGCTTACAGAAGACAACACAGTAGATGAAATAGTTGCCATAGATTGTCTAGAATACCTGACTATGAAGACAGTTCCGCAAGCTGTTACTAACTGGGTTAAGAAACTGAAAGTCGGAGGTGTATTAAAGATACTCGTACCTGATTGTCACTCAATTGCAAGATCGTTCGCGCAAGGGCAGTTTAATCTAGCAGAGTATTCACAAATGATTTTGGGCACTCAGGAGCATGGAGACAACAGATTGTCTGTGATAGATACTCCAACACTACTCAAGATACTAGAAAATGCCGGTATGACTATTTCAACTAAAAGATATGAAGGTGTTGCGATATATGTGGAGGCTGTAAAGTGATAAGTACTGGATGCGAAGGATGTTGTTTCCTAAAGCATGATAATATAGGCAATAGGTGCGCAGTTGCTCAATTGTGTATTACGAAAGATGGTAGAACGTATGCGCCAGGGTATTGCAAGCTGTGTCGTAGTCATAAATGGGCCAAGAAACAGGGCGAGACCGACACTGGGAAATTGATCGGCAAGGTTGTATGTGAGAATGAATTAAAATTCGATTTATTAGTGTTTTTTGACGAGGCCATTGATTCCATAGGATCACTTTACAGGACATTTGGTAATCGGTGGTTTGGCTCTTATGCTAAAAAAATCATAATAGCCGATGTCACCGGATTCGGACAACGAAAAAACCTAGCCTTTAAGTACCTAAAGGAACAGAATTTGGATATACCTGTTATTGTAGATAGTAGTTCTGTTCATGAACCTGTTTCTGAGCGAGAGTCTACCATAAGACGACTATCAAGACAGATAACGTCACCGTTTTTCATGACAATTCCCGCTGGAGGAGTGGTTTTAGATATGGATTCGCTAGCAAAAAATGTACAGAATGTACCTAGCCGTGTCATTAAATGGACCTTTCCATGGATCATGGGTGGTACCGCAATTGTTCCCAATGGACACTATTATGGATTATTTATCACCAAACCATATTTAGCACTTACTAGATCGCAAAGTGCCGGGACCTTTTCTGAGCAATTGATTAAAGAAGAAAAAGAGACTGGTATGGGATTGTCCTGGTTCTGTCAGGAATGTAAGTTGGTATGATACAGGACAAAGAAAAAGTTAACATAGTAATAGCAACGCATAACAACGTAGGGACTGTTGTCCGTGCTTTGGAATCTGTGACAAAAGGAATTCGTCCAGCCAATAAAGTTATCATTGGAGATAATGATAGTAAAGATGGTACATATGATATTCTATGTAACCTTCTAAAGGCGGAAGAAGTAACAATA
>SDBU01010461.1_pt1 | contig 10293 bp, 4 predicted proteins | sample 2277071 | NCBI WGS metagenome assembly SDBU01 (sample SAMN10397929, study PRJNA504765) | marine sediment metagenome | isolation source: marine sediment core GS08_GC12, 126 cmbsf | place: Arctic Ocean: Gakkel Ridge, Loki's castle | collected 2008 | reverse complement strand
CTCTCATAGCCTGTGCAGTTCTTCCCTGTTTTCCAATAACCTTGCCTATATCTTCTTGAGCAACCTTTAATTCAATGATCGAGCTCTGTTCCCCGTCTAATTGAGTAACGTGCACATTGTCCGGATTGTCCACTAATGCTTTGGCAATCATTTCAATGAGTTCTTTCACTGTAGCCTCCTTTAATCTTTAAATTGATTTTCTCACCTTAAAAACATAGGACATTAGTTTTCTCTGTCGCGTAAAAATTTCGCAATGTTCACTAACTTGTATGCTGGAGTAAGTTTATCACAATGAAACAGGCCTAGTCAATGGAAGGAAAAGGAGAAGAAAACTCCTGATAAAAACGGTAACCATGACAACAGGATTTACAGTACTTCATGAAGAGAGCTGCATTACGGAGTCAAGGAAGTGGAAAAGAAAATCAAGACCGAGGAAGGTGAAAGAACCGAAACAGTTTTTGAGCCCAACATCGCCACCAATCCCGAGGTGGCCAAGAATCTGAAAGGAAAGCTGATGCTCATCCACGGGGAAGTCGACAATAATGTTCATCCGGCTAATACGCTGCGACTGGCCAATGAGCTGATCAAAGCGGGCAAGCGCTTTGAAATGATGATATTCCCTGGAAAAAGACATTCCTATGGCGAGTATACCCGCTATATTGAACGCATGATGTGGTATTTCTTTGCCGAGAATCTAAAGGGAGATTATCGCGCCAATACGAATATCAATGAACCGTTGAAGTAATTAACTGAATAATCACATCCAGATCATATCTGCACCTGGAAGTCCTTTAACGCTCTCAACCATTGAGAGAACCACTGTTATTTCCTTTTGCATCTTCCACTCTTTTTTATAGAGGTTGATATTTTTGCATGAACATTCTCTACTTGTATTAAGGAACGATCTTGTAGAATTATTTATGTTTGAATGGGAAGCACCATTATTGTGTTCTTCTTTTCAACTCCTCATCCTGGAGTTGCCAGTAAAATTTGCCGAAAGGCTTCTTCTCTGGCCAGATTTGATTCAAAGTTTCAGCCTCAAACAACTCTCCATTCTTCATCACGTAGAGAATATCGGTACTGTTGCGGATGTTTTTCAGTGGATTGCTGTTCAACACGATGAGATCAGCTATCTTGCCGGGTTCCAATGATCCGAGATCAGCTTGCAGGCCTAAGCATTCTGCGCCATAAAGGGTTCCGACTCTCAATACTTCGAGCGGGCTTAATCCTCCCATGGCAAGCATCCACAACTCCCAATGACAGGATAGGCCTTGTTGTTCTCCATGTCCTCCGATAACGGCATAGCCCCCGTTTCGGACCACCTCTGCTACACCTTGTGCTGTCATCTTAAAGCGATAGTCATCATCCAGTATAAGAAACCGCCGGCGAGTTTTCCGTTCAATTTCTTCGTGGGGAGTGAACCGCCGGAGCTTAGCATCCTCATGCAGGTCTGTGTATTGGCGAAAGTAATACTGGCCTAAGGGACCATATAAATCGACGCTCAAAGTGACGTCATAAAAAGTTTTGCTCCGTGCAAGCAACTGGATAACATCCTTGTAAATCTGTGCTGCTGGTATACTGTGTGAGAAGCCATTGTAACCATCGAGAACGTGTGTCATCTGGAAAGCAAGGTCACCGCCACCATCCGACGTAACATTGAGGCCTTCCTGGTGGGCAGCCATTATCAGCCATTGGCGCTGGATACGGCGTGGCTGTATATATTCTTTGATAAAAATTGCTCCATCTTTTTTATAGCGCCGGACAATGTGTTGGGCATCTTCAAAGCTCTCGATTTTTGCTGCTTGCACATTTAATGCCGTACCTGTACTGAAGATCCTCTGTCCTAATAAATTACCTGTCTCGACCATCTCAGAGTGCCCAAAGACAGCTTTGCTGTTCACAAAGGGATCGAATCCAGTAGTAACTCCATAGGCTAAGAGAGCTGCCATAGACCAAGGCTTCTCTAAAAAGATTTCTCGAATGGGATGGAAGTGGTTATGGAGATCGATTAAACCAGGAATGATGGTCTTTCCCTGGAGGTTGATAATTGTGGCATCATCCGGAATCTTGACCTTGCCTGTTGGCCCTACAGCCAGTATTCGGTTATTCTCAACCACGATGTCTCCTCTTTGAATGACATCATCGTCGCGCATGCTGATGATCTGTGCATTCTGAAGAGCAATTTTGCCTTGAGGAACATGGCGTGGTACCTGCAGGTCTATCGTAAATTCAGCAGGGCTCAGATCCTCTATTTTATGAGCTTTAAGCACGACTTCCCGTTCGATGCGGAAAAAATGATTGGCATAGCCCCATGTGAGTATCTTCCCGCCATTTTCCCAGTAGAGGTCTTCTCCACCCTCGTTTGTGACTTGCTTGAGTGCAACAGGCGGCGAGTCTAGATCGATGGTAATCGCCTCACTAGTGCGAGGTATCGCGGCCAAGTAAGCGTTTCCTCTTACTGTAAAGGCTGCCCATTCTCCGTCCGGAGAAGCTATAGCCTGGCTTGCTTCAGGGAATATTAGATGGATTTTCCTGTCAGTGCCATCTAGGCGCGTAGAGCGTAAGAGTACAGAATCAGGACGTTCGTAGTCCAGATAATAAATACGCTGACCATCTTCACTGAAAGTGGGCTGCTGGACTGGAGGAATTCGTCCTGGGCCAGGCAGTGGTGAGGCCACAATTTCATGATATTCTCCCCCATCAGCAGGAATCCAACAGATCTTCTGTACATCACTTGAGTCCTGTGATAGCCAGGCCTGTGCCGATCCTCTCACGAAGGCAATTATTTTTCCATCAGGCGACCAGCAGGGATTATGGCAGAAAGCTGGTGTCCGACTCAACTTTAGCGGTTTCCCTCCGTCTGTTGCCACCTTCCATAAATAACCTCCTTCCTTATCTGACCAACTGACATAGGTTATCCACTTTCCGTCAGGCGAGAAATTTGGCGCATACTCCCTTTCAGGATTGTGAGTTAGGCGTTGCGGCTTCCCAGAGGGAAGATCCATAATCCAGATCTTTCCCAGGGCACTGAAAACAAGTTTGTTTCCATCGGGAGACTGGTTGGGCCAGCGCACCTGCCTTACTTGTATTGGGCCTTCCTCTATGCGGCGAGAAAAGAGTTTTCGTGTAGCCAGTTGTTGTTGTACAAGGGCTTTAAATGGTATCAACGTGTCATGCTGATCGGCAATGTCAATCTTATGGATCTTTCCCCCATAGGAGAGCACTATTGCTCTGCTGTCTGGAGTAAAATCGTATCCGGGAAGAATGTCCGAGCAGGCCCATCCTTCCTGTTCATCGCGATCAATGGGGTAAACCAGCCATTGTTCGGCTCCGCTTTCTAGGTCACGAAGCCGCATGCCTGTTTTGGCATCGTATCGAGAGCCGTAGACGAGATAGCGGCCGTTAGGAGATACTATTGGCCTCAATCCGCCTCCATACAGACTCGTAATGGTCTCAATTTTTCCTGTATCTCGGTTCAGCCGGCTCACTTGCCAGTGGCCCAGGTCTTCGTGGAGTCTAACGCCTTGAGGGCTACTGGAAAAATAAATATACTTGCCATCTGGGGAAAATGTGGGTCCTGCTACTCCTGTTGTGGGCCCTTCGCTTTTGGTGAGCTGAATGCCTTTTCCTCCCTCTTTATGATAGAGCCATATCTCATTCAGTCTTAGAATGTTTCTTCCCTTTCGGGCAACTATGTAGCTACCGTTAGGGGAGAAGACAGGGGATCCCAGAAGGAAAGCCTTTTCTTTGGTAAGAGCACGTAATTCTCCCGTATTTACATGAATCAGCCACAGGTTGTCACTGCCACTTCTGTCACTGACAAACAAGATGTGCTCTCCATCAGGAGAAAAGCGAGGTTGAGAATCCCATGCCGGGCCGCTGGTTATGCGTTGTGCTTCGCCTCCGTTAATTGGTATCAAGTAGAGATCACCTAATAGATCAAAGATAATTCGATTTCCGTTCGGAGAGACATCTATTGTCATCCATGTCCCTTCATCAGTAGTGAATTCAATCGTGCGTGTGACCTCGAGTGGTAGCTGTATTTCCGGGATCTTTTGCTCAGGTTCTGAAGGCAGCGAGACGGTATAGCATAAAAACAGTATGAATAAAAAAAAGATTTTTGTTTTCCGAGCTTTTAATTTCATTATTTGTTCCTCCTCAGTTAAAGTTAATTTTTGTGCCATCACTTTTGGTTTTAATGTACATATCATAACAAAAACAGCAAGGTCAACTGCCATTTATAAGAATTTCCTTTTTGGGCTCATCACTAATTCAGCTCAAATTTATGCAAATTCCTGCCTTTTACATCTATGGATGAATATATAACACGAAAAACAGCAAGGTCAAGGGCTGAAAAAAGAGACAATTTGCTAAAAACACCAAGCAAACAGCCATAAGGTAGACTTCAACCTAGAAATAAACGAAAAGCAGCCAAAAAGGCCCCTCAGAAATACTCCCGCCTCTCCTCGGCTGCCATCAGGAGTTCCTGCTGGGTAATCTGAGGTGGAAGAGGGCGCTCAGCCTCAAAGGTGAGCTTAAGATGGCGGATGATTCTGTCGATGACCTTGTGATCTTCGATAAAAGCGATGATTCGCATCTCTCCTCCGCAGCGAGGGCACAGTAGCGGGTCTGTCTCATAGACTTTACGGATCATCTCGGCCCAGCCTTTGGAGGGGGCAAAGTGTTCCTCCTCGATGATCGTCATGAAGTTGATATGGGGAATATTGGTTAAAATGATTATGCTTGAGTCCTTGTCAAATGGAATCAATTAGGTGTAGTATGAATCTCGAATACTGTAGCTTAAAATGTCAGCTCAAAAGTCCGAAACCACTTGATGACGAACATGATTGATGTTAGAAAAAGAATATTTGATGAAATTAGGGCTAAGTCAAAACAAGCGAAAAAAATAAATTCTTATAATATTTATAATTATATAAGGAGGGATTTTATGAGAAAAATCTCGATTTTGCCATTGGTGTTGTTGGCTTTTGCTCTATCTTGTCCGATTTTTGCGCAGGATAAGGAGTCCATGCTGACACGGCGCCCGTTTTTGTTTAAGGACGGCCGCGCTGAAGTGGCTGCTGCGCGGGCACGCGGCGAAAGTGACGTGCTTTTAATAATCGCATCCATGCCAGGTGCGAACGAGCAAGTAGCACGTCTTATTACTGAAATTGAGGGAACTATTCAATTCAAGGATGACGATGTTGATTACCTGCGTGCGCGCGTTCCTATAGATAGAATAGAACAGATCGCCCGATATTCTGGAGTATACAGTCTTGATATATCCAAGCCGCGGTTTGTAAGGCGGGAAAATGGGAGTGATGATAGCGTAGATTCAAATCCAGATTCTGGCATTTTGCCGTTTGATACGACCGATACTGAACAAGAAGAGTGGCCGCCGGTTCTTTCCGATTATCCTCTTAGGAACCGTTACAATCCGCTTGCTGACATAGGAGCTGAGGAGTTCCTGAAAGCTAATCCGACCTTTGATGGTCGCGGGGTGACAATCGCGATGATAGACCTGAATTTAGACCCCCTGTTGCCTGAGCTGCAAGTTGCCAAAACGCTTGATGGGAAGTCGACGCCCAAGATTGTTGCCTACGAGACTGCCCTCGATATCGAGGAGGGAGATGACGGCCGATGGATGCGTATGACCGATATGGTGGCGGCAACCAATAGCCAGCTCACATACAAGGACAGGACTTACACGGCCCCACACGAAGGCATCTTTAGAATCGCAATCCTCGATGAGAGCAAGTTCGACTTGCTCTCCCAAGCCCGCATCGATAAGGACTTAAATCGTGATGGGAATCCGCCCGGCTCGAGCCGGCTCTTTGCCGTACTCTGGGATGAGGGGAAAAACGATGTGTGGGTCGACACTGACCAAGACGGAAGCTTTGCAGATGAGAAGGCGCTAACCGACTATAGTGTTCGGCCGGAGTTCGGAGTTTTTGGCAGAGATGACCCAAAAACTAAAGTTCGCGAGTCGATTGCTTTCGGAATTCAGATTAATCGTAAGAAGAAGCTCGTGGCGCTGAACGTAGGCATGGACTGGCATGCATCTCTCGTGATCGGGGCCGGCGTCGCGAGTCGCGGGACGGCCGGGCGCTTCGACGGCGTTGCCCCTGGGGCGCAACTTGCGAACATATCTGAGGGAGGTGCGGCTTACGGGCAGACGGAAGCAGTGATTCGGGCCTTCAAGAACCCGCTCGTGGATGTAATCTTCCTTGAGTACTGGTCAGGAATAACCCGTTCGTATCTCTTGCGCGATGGGCGTCTGGTGGTAACTGAGATCTACACTCGGCTCATTGAAAAATACAAGAAGCCGCTCATCGTCCCCACCCACAACTACCCCATCCTTTGCGGGATAGGCGATTTGGTTCTAGCCCGCGGTGCGATAGGTGTCGGCGGACATGAGGGCAGGGATAACTTCTTTACCAATCACGGCGTCCGAGTTGAACATAGAGACAATATGCTAGTCGGTGGCGGGCCCAGCGGATACGGCCCCATGGGCAACGGAGCACTCAAGCCAGACGTTATAGCCCCTTCAAATTATGTTAGTACAAGCCGCGGATTCGAGGAAGGAGGCAGAACCTCCTTTATTCCCGGGCTGTTCCAGCTGCCCCCAGGATACGCTATTGCGGGAGGAGCATCTACAGCGACGCCAACGGTTGCTGGAGCAGTAGCGCTTCTGATCAGTGCTGCAAAGCAGACGGGAGTGAATTATGACGCATTTACGATAAAACACGCGGTTACAATGTCGGCACGGTATATTCAGCATCTGCCTGCTTATAAGCAGGGATAATGGTGTTATAAATGTCGCAGGTGCGTGGGAGATCCTCAAGGAGCTTGACAAGAAGCGAGAAAAAATAACAATAACCAGCCGTGCACCGATACGACATGAATACAGTCACTTGTTGGCAAAGCCACATGAAGGGGTTGGGCTATACGAGCGTAACGGATGGAAAGCAGGAGACCGCAGGGAACGTACAATTATTATTACACGCAGCTCCGGACCAAAGGAGCCCATGGACTTTGCTGTAAACTGGACCGGAGATAACGGAGTATTTTCAGCTCCGCTGTCATTCAAGTTGCCGCTCAATGAGCCAACCTCCATGACCATTTCAATTGCGCCCGACAAACCTGGTGCGCACACAGCACTTCTCACTCTCGATCACCCAGATATTCCAGGCCATGGATACCGGATGCTTGTGACAATCGTTGCTGCAGAACAGTTCACTGCAAAGAACAAATTTACGATCGAAAAGAAGACAGAAATTCCTCGCCCAGGGATGTGCAGCTTTTTCTATAATGTCCCAGAGGGTGTGAACGCGCTAAGGATCGATCTGGATGCACCAAAACGTAAAGTGAAACTTGCTGCCATCCGACCTGATACGCGAACGGCGACAGGTACGCGCCTTGTGGCAATAAAGAAAGGAAGGATGGGTAGAAGATCAGGGGCGGACGGAGGGGAAAAGTCGACATTCGTCGTATCCGATCCCATGCCGGGCGTGTGGGAAATAAGGCTCACGGATGTTGAGGATACGCGCACCTTCGACTGGCAGCAGGCGGTCAAGCCCGAGCCCGTGCCCCCGACGCCGGTCACACTCACAGTCTCAGCACTTGCTACCGAGATGACCGCCTTGGACGCGGGCGACAACCTGGCAACGTCGGCTGCCGCAACGGGAAGTGCTGCCTACGAGCTTTCGATAACGAACCGGATGGCGACGTTTACGGGGAACGTGGTGAGCGCTCCCGTTGGCAGCGCGCGGCGGTTGCGTCCTCAGATCTACGAGAAAGAACAACAGGAGTTCGATGTGGAGGTGCTGCCCGGATCAACGGCCCTGGTTGTTCGCGTGTCCAACCCGGAGGATCCAGGTGCCGACATTGATGTGTACGTTTTCGACTGCACCGGCGAGAGAGCTCAGGCCACTGCCGCGGGTGGCAATCCGGCGGGGAATGAGTCTGTTATTGTGCAGAATCCGGAGGCGGGCAAGTGGAAGATCGTTGTGGACGCCGCCACCGTCCCTTCGGGGAGTACCAATTACGAGTACCTGGAGGTCGTGTTCAATCCGATGTATGGAACGGTCAGTATCGCAGACCTTCCGCAAGAACGGAGTATAGACAAAAGGTGGATAGCAAAAGCCTACGTCTGGATCCCTGCCACGGTGATTGTGCCTGGGCGGGAGCCCTATGCAGGGCTGTTTGTACAGGGGCAGGCGAAGGATGCAGGGCCGTTCTTGGTGAGTCTGCAGGAGCTAGAAGCGAGTCTCGTATCGGAGACATCCCCAAATAAGAACAAGTAAGCTCTTTTAGGAAAAAAGATGTCCTTTTGAAGTTACAGAAGCAGATCGCGAAGAGCATACACTGATAAGCGGTGCCGCTCGTTGCGACTTTCTTGGTGGTTGTTCCGGTACTCATCAGCACAAAGAGCGTTGGACGTATGGGGATATTTATAATAAAGTAAGTTTTAACTCCATCTCTTATTCTTGAGACCAAGAATCTACCTGGAGTCATATTCCGAGTATAATGTCCAATACGGCATAATACTGCCAGCGAGTCCGTTCTCTATTTATAAGAATTTCCTTTTTGGGCTCATCATTAATTCAGCTCAAATTTATGCAAATTCCTGCCTTTGACATCTATGGATGGATATATAACACGAAAAACAGCAAGGATAAGGGCTGAAAAAAGAGACAATTTGCTAAAAACACCAAGCAAACAGCCATAAGGTAGACTTCAACCCATAAATAAACGAAAAGCAGCCAAAAAGGTCCCTCAGAAATACTCCCACCTCTCCTCGGCTGCCATCAGGAGTTCCTGCTGGGTAATCTGGGGTGGAGGATAGACAACCATCGTTGTCAATTTGCTGGAACATTAAGTTATGTACTTACTTTTAAGTTTATCAGAATATTTTGATGTTGAAGACAAATTCCAAGAGCCAATTGATTCCCACAAATAAGATAGCCGCAGGGACAACAATTCTAATCCACCAATGATTTTTAATTGGGGTCAGGTCTTGCTTTTTGCCTTTCTCCAAAATCTCGTGCAAACGCATTAAAATTTCATTTCGAGGATGAAAGCGACACAGATATCTCCTGTCTTCATAGTGAGATTTTACCACGCTCGCCTGCGCATTTATAAAAAGAAGGGGTCACCCGCAATAAGATGGATTAACATAAATTGCGCTTGCATGAGTAAAGGCAAAAAGCAAGACCTGACCCCACCAAGTACCCACAGTAGCTATCTATTATTTATCGGTTGCCTTTTTCAATATTCTATTTAAAATATCCCGATGAATTTTGTTGTTTTTTGCTTCTCCCCATTTTTCCTTTACATCCTTCCAGAAAATAGAATCGTTTTCTTTATGACAGGCCAAACAGACATTAATCCGGTTTATTTTCTCCAGCTCTTCTTTATTGAATGGCCGGGCATTGACATGACTCGTGGCCTGAATCTGGTTGCCTTCTTCATCAACGATGCGCTCCAGTTCAACCGGGATATCAAGCCCATTGAATTGACTGATATAATGGCCTGACCCTAACCCTAAAGCTTTGGGCTCGCTGTGGCAGTTTTCACAAGTGCGTGGCACTCGGGAAGTTGTATGAGGCTGGATAGGATTGTGAGCAATTCCTAAGTGACCGTGGGCTGTTTCATACACTTTATTCAATTCTTTTGCCTTTCCGTCTTCACCGATTAGAGTAAATATCGCCTGGCATCCTGGAACAAATGGGCTAACCTTGCCCTCAGAATTTATGCCAAGCACAGGGGTTTCCCAACGAAGATAACTGCGAGATTCTTGCCATCCAAAAGTGGCTTCTTTCGACTCATCGACCCAATCATACCCTTTCTGCCTCATGTCCATCTTTGCATGGCAGCCATAACACTGAGGTGCCCATGAAGAATGACAGGCATAACATTCGAGCCTGTTCATGTGTCCCTCAACACGCATTGCAGCTGGCAGCGTATCTCTTTCTAATAATCCCTTGAGTTGTATCACGCGATATAATTTCCCATCCATCTTGCTTTTAAGCACGACATCGTCGTTTTGCCTCTCGAGATTTGTTAGAGGATTGCCTCTAGACGTTTTGAGATTAGAATATTTTTCAGTATTTCCATGGCAGTCGCTGCATTCGATTTCAACTCCCTGCTCGCGCTTGCTGTAAATGTTTCCATCGCCGTGAATATCGTTTAATGTATGACAGTCAATGCATTGCAGCCCGGCTTCATAATGAAGATCTTTTTGGAGGAAGTTATAATTTTTTCCGTGCAACTTAGGCTGTTTTGTTCCAT
>SDBU01010460.1_pt1 | contig 10294 bp, 10 predicted proteins | sample 2277071 | NCBI WGS metagenome assembly SDBU01 (sample SAMN10397929, study PRJNA504765) | marine sediment metagenome | isolation source: marine sediment core GS08_GC12, 126 cmbsf | place: Arctic Ocean: Gakkel Ridge, Loki's castle | collected 2008 | reverse complement strand
TACTCTTCATCGCTCTCTAACCCCTGGCCCCCTTCGGTCTGAGCTACATTCGGCCTGAGCTCATGTCGAAGGCAGGGTCGAAGACAGACCTGGTTTATCTGTCCTTTTCATAGAATCCTTGGTTGTAGTGCCCAGAAGAACCGTGTTGAATCACACGTTACGTCGCACCAGGGCGGCTTGAACCGTGAACCGCCGACTTCGCCATAGTAGCCGCAGGCTACGACGGCTGAATTGGAACTTTGAACCTGAATAGTTACATTTTGCCAAAAAAGAAGGGGCAAGTCAATCGACTTGCCCCTGCGTTGGTTCGTATATTCTAATATTTATCCGGTCTCTGTGACCTTTAGCCGAGTAATTGCCCGCTGTAATGCAACCCGGGCGCGCCTAAAATCAATGTCTTCCTTTCTGCTGGCTTCAGTCAATCGCTCTTCCGCACGCTTCACAGATGCCCCGGCTCGCTCAACGTCTATATCTCTTCTTCGCTCGGCAGATTCAGCCAGAACTGTTACCGTATTTTGCATCACTTCCGCAAAGCCACCGTTCACGAACACAAGCCGTTCATTGCCGCCCTGGTCCTTGTACCTGATCATTCCTATTCTTAAGGCTGCCAGGAACGTCGTGTGGCCGGGCAAGACGCCAAATTCGCCGTATTCCCCAGGTGCGACTACCATCTGGGCCTCATCGCTGACAACGGATTTGTCAGGGGTCACAACTTCTAATCTGATAGTGCCTGCCATATTGCCACCTATCCCTTAATCGCTATTCAATTGCCGCCAATTTCTCAGCCTTGGCCACTACTTCTTCGATGCCGCCGACCATATAGAAGGCCTGCTCAGGAAGCTCATCGTATTCCCCGTCGCAGATCCCTTTGAAGCCCTTGACGGTATCTTCGACCTTGCAATATTTGCCTGCCGTGCCCGTAAAGGATTCGGCCACATGGAAGGGCTGAGAGAGGAACCGCTGGATCCTGCGGGCCCGTCCCACAGTCAGTTTGTCTTCGTCAGAGAGCTCGTCCATGCCGAGAATGGCGATAATATCCTGGAGATCCTTGTACTTCTGGAGAATCACCTGAATCGTCCGGGCAACGGCGTAGTGCTCTTCTCCCAGAACCTGGGGATCCAGGATACGGGAGACAGAATCGAGGGGGTCAACAGCCGGATAGATCCCGAGCTCCACGATCTGTCTGGAAAGGACCACAGTGCCGTCAAGGTGGGCAAAGGTCGTGGCAGGCGCCGGGTCTGTCAGGTCGTCTGCGGGCACGTAGACGCATTGCACCGCAGTGATGGAACCCTTGGTCGTAGACGTAATACGCTCCTGCAACTCACCAAGATCGACCGCCAACGTAGGCTGGTATCCAACAGCGGAGGGCATCCGCCCGAGCAGGGATGAAACCTCTGCGCCGGCCTGGGTAAAACGGAAAATGTTGTCAATGAACATTAGAACATCCTTGCCTTCCTCGTCCCTGAAATACTCTGCCGCGGTGAGGGCCGACAAGGCCACGCGGGCACGCGCCCCCGGCGGTTCCGTCATCTGTCCGTAAATCAAGGCAGCCCTCGGAAGAACGCCGGAATCCTTCATCTCGTGGTACAGGTCATTTCCTTCGCGGGTCCGTTCCCCCACGCCGGCAAACACGGAGATACCGCCGTGTTGCTTGGCGATGTTGTTGACCATTTCCATCATGATAACGGTTTTGCCCACACCGGCACCACCGAACATACCCATTTTCCCACCTCTGGGAAATGGAACCAGCAAGTCCAAAACCTTAATACCACTCTCGAGCACGTTCACGCTGGTATCCTGTTCGGTAAACGCTGGGGCCGGGCGATGGATGGGCATATACTTATCCGTCTCGACCGGACCCAACCCGTCCACGGGCCGTCCCACAACGTTCAGCACCCTTCCCAGACAGGCTTCACCCACAGGCATCTGGATATCCTTGCCGGTGTTCTTCACGGGCATGCCTCTGACCAGACCGTCCGTCATGTCCATGGCAATGGTGCGCACCACCCTGTCGCCCAGGTGCTGCGCCACTTCCAGGACCAGGTTGTCTTCTACGTCATCGATCCCCGGATTGGTGACCAGCAGCGCCGTGTAGATAAGGGGGAGTTGCCCTTCTGGAAACCCCACATCGACCACGTTGCCGATGACCTGGGTGATTGTTCCCATATTCACTATTTCTGCCATGCTCTCAACCTCCCGTATGCTTATTAAACTTATTTAGACTTATATTTAAGGCTCAAACTAGCCTTTCAAGGCCTCTGCACCGCCCACGATATCCATGAGCTCTGCCGTAATGGCCGCCTGGCGCGCCTTGTTATAGACCAAGGTCAGAGTGGTGACCATTTCCCGACAGTTGGTCGTGGCATTGTCCATCGCCGCCATGCGGGCCGCATGTTCACTGGTGGATGTTTCCAGCAATCCCCTGAATACCTGGACATAGACCTGCTTGGGAAGCATCTCGGCCATGAGCTCCTCTGCGGAAGGCTCACAGATATGTTCCGCAATATAAACCTCCTCAGGAGCTGTTTGATCTTCCTCGACCTTTTCAACACCTGCAATGGGCAGAAGCTGCTTCACAGTCGGCGACTGTTTTGCCATGGACACAAACCCGGAAAAAAGCATGTGGACTTCATCGGTTTCCTCTGCCAGGAAGCTGTCAATCATCTCTCGACCGGCATTTACGGCGACGTTGAAGCCGAACCTTGCGCCCACCACGCCAATGTGCTCGCCGATGATGTTATGTTTTCTGCGGCGAAAGTAATCCCGTCCTTTTCGGCCCATGCAGATGCAGCGTACCTCAACACCCTGATCAGCCTTTTCCTTTAAAAACTTCTGGGCCTTGGCAATCAGGTTTGAATTAAAACTCCCGCATAGACCTCGATCAGATGTCATGAGGAGTAAATCGACGGTCTTAACCTCTGTCCGGGGCGCAAGGAGGGGTGGGAGATGCTCCTCGTCTCCTTCTATGCGTTCCGCCAAACTGCCCAAGACCTCGGCAAATTTCACGGCATAAGGCCTGAATGCCTCCATCTTATCCTGGGCCCCCCGCAGTTTTGAGGCGGCCACCATGTTCATGGCCTTGGTGATCTTCTGCGTCTTCTTGACCGCTCCGATCTGTCTCTCTATATCCTTGAGTGTCGCCATACGTTACCCCTATATTCCACCGACTACTTGATCGTGTCCTTGAACTCCTCATCGTATGCAGTAATAGCCTCTGCCATGGTCTTGTCCAGGGCTTCGCTGATCTCTTGCTTTTCCGCCAGCTCGCTAAAAACCTGAGGATATTTGCTCTCCATAAACGGGTAGAGTCCGGCCTCGTACTTACCCAGGACCTCTACAGGATACTTGTCCAGATAGCCCTTTGTACCCGCGTACAGAATCGTCACCTGTTTTTCCAGGCTAAGAGGATCATATTGTGGTTGTTTCAGGATTTCTACAAGGCGCGTCCCGCGCGTCAACTGCTGTTGCGTCGCCTTATCCAGGTCACTTCCGAACGCGGCAAAGGCTTCGAGTTCACGAAACTGAGCCAAATCGAGACGCAATGAACCCGCCACCTGCTTCATCGCCTTGACTTGTGCCGCACCCCCCACGCGAGAAACAGAAAGGCCCACGTTGATAGCCGGACGCACACCTGAGAAGAAAAGGGCCGGCTCCAGATAGATCTGTCCGTCTGTAATGGAAATAACGTTCGTGGGGATAAAGGCAGAAACGTCGCCCGCCTGGGTTTCGATAATCGGGAGCGCTGTCAGGGAACCGGCACCCTCTTCGTCGTTCAGCTTGGCTGCCCGCTCCAAGAGCCTTGAGTGGTTGAAAAAGATGTCTCCTGGATAAGCCTCACGCCCGGGAGGTCGTCTCAAGAGAAGAGAAATCTGGCGATAGGACGCGGCCTGTTTGGAAAGGTCATCATAAATGATCAGTGCGTGCCGCCCGTTGTCCCGATAATACTCACCCATGGCACAGCCCGAAAAGGGGCCGATGTACTGGAGAGTAGCCGGGTCACTGGCACAGGCCGCTATCACGACAGTGTATTCCATGGCTCCGGCTTTTTCCAGAACTTCCACAACCTGAGCAACGGTCGATTTCTTCTGGCCACACGCCACATAAATGCAGGCCACATCCTGGCCTTTTTGGTTGATGATCGCGTCCACACAAATGGCTGTTTTTCCGATCTGACGGTCGCCAATGATGAGCTCTCGCTGTCCGCGTCCTACGGGCGTCATGGCGTCGATAGCCTTCAGGCCTGTGTACATCGGTTCGTTCACCGACTGGCGGGCAATAACACCGGGGGCGATCATCTCCACACGGCGCGTCTCCGTGGTCTCGATAGGGCCTTTCCCATCCAAGGGAGCCCCCAGGGCGTCCACCACACGTCCTAAGATCGCATCCCCTACGGGGACCTCGGCGATCTTGCCGGTCCTCTTGCAGATATCGCCTTCCTGGAGCTTGATGTCTTCACCCATGATCGCCACGCCCACATTGTCCTCTTCCAAATTGAGGACAAGGCCCATGATCCCGTGTGGAAACTCGAGAAGTTCCATGGACATGGCCTTTTCCACACCATATACCCTGGCAATACCGTCTCCCACGGACAAGATGGTCCCTGTTTCGCTGATGTCTACCTTCTTGTCGTAGTCCTGGATCTGGCCCTTAATAATGTCGCTGATTTCTTCGGCTCTAATTTCCATCAGATAACCTCACTCCTTTGCAAAGATTCTTTTAAAGTCTTAAGTTGGGCTCTAACGCTTCCATCCAACACCAAATCCCCGATCTTGGTCACTGCACCACCGACCAGGTCCGGGTCAACACTGACATCCATTTTTACCTCTTTCCCGGTCTTTTGAGCCAGCGCAGCCCGAATCTTCTCGATAGTCTCCTCCGCGAGATCCGTAGCCGACACAAGATCGGCACGGACAATGTTGGCGAGTTCGTCGGTCAGCTTCTCATAAAAGTCATATATGTCCCCCAAATATTGTATCCTGCCCTTGTCAAACAACAACAACAGGAAGGAGACCATGACCCGGGAGAGCCCCAAACGCTCTACCACCGCCTGCAAGACCTTTTTTCGGCTTTCAGCATCATACAGTGGGTTGGAAATCGCTTGTTCCAACTCCTTCTGTTCTTCCAGGAGCTTTACAAAGCCGCCCAACTCTTCCTTATACGTCTCTGCCTGACCGTCTTCTTTGCCAATGGCCATCAGGGCCTTGGCATACCGTCTGGCGATCCTAAGACTTATCATTGAGCCACCACCACCTTTGTCAAGTATTCATCAATTATGCGATTTTGATCTTCGTCCTTGATATGCTCCTTGATTATTTCTTCTGCCATGGCCACGGCCTGCTCGGCCATCTCGGCCTTGAGCTGCTGCTTGGCAGTCTGAAATTCATGCTCAATGTTCTTCTTTGCCTGTTCTCGCAGCTTTTCAGCCCCGGCTTTCGCCTCCTCAAGGATCTTTGCCTTTGCTGCCTCACCCTGCTGGATGTAGTCAGCTACGATCTTTTCGACCTCCTCGTCCAGGCGGCCAAATCTTTCCTTGTATTCGGCAAGCTGTCTTTCCGCCTCTTGCTTCTGTTTATCAAGGTCGGCCAACTGATCCCTGATCCCTTGACGCCGGGCCTCAAGAGCTTTAGCCATCGGTTTCCTCAAGAGAAAGATCAGTACCCCAACAAGTACGCCAAAGTTCATTAGACGAAATATCAGGTCTTTGGTCTTGTCCAGCCCACCTTCACCTCCTTCAGAAGAAGCCCAGACAGATCCAAAAGCAAAAAGAACCGTAATAACGACGAAAAGGCTGATCACATAGCGCGCCTTCCTCATCCTCGTAAACGCTTTCATGACACGGCCCTCCCTAATATCTTTTGAGCAATCGCCGCAGAGAAAGCCCCTATCTCTCCCTTTAGGCTACGCCTGGCATCGTCGGCATCCTTGGCAATCTGAACGCGGACAGCCTCCAAATCCGCCTGCGCCTTCTCGTTTATTTCATCTAGAAGGCGCTTTTCCTCTTCCTGGGCGGCTTGTGCAAGGGCATCTTTCTCCTGAAACCCCTTTGCCTTGGCATCACCAATCTTTGTTTGAAAGGTCTGCTCACTTTCCGCAGCATCGTCATTAACCGCCTGAATGCCTTCCTCGTAGCCCTGGATTTTCTTCTTTCTTTCTATCAGGATCTTACGGATAGGCTTGTAACAAACGACATTGAGGATAATGATTAGTACAATGAAGTTTGCCATCTGCAAAAACAGCGTCCAATCAGGAATAATAGCCATACCAAACTCCCAATTTCCAATCTGGAGGATTTAGAAAAAACTAAAGGAATTAGTCGACTCACTCACGAAAAGGAATTAGTCGACTGACTCACGAAAAAGTTGACCGTCCATATCACCAATGGGGGCACATTGTCAAAGGTTTTTTTCTTTTTTTGCCGGCGAGTGTAACTCAATGGAGCTCGTAGCGTGAATGTTGGTCCTCACCTCTCCGAACATCCACGCCGTTCAGGGCGGGGATGAAGCGCAACACCGCAGATGGACTTTTTACGAAGCCGTCAATCTTTGAACAAGAACCTACGCATACTGATGTTCAACAAGATCCCTATTGCAACCATGTTTGCCAGCATCGAAGACCCCCCATAACTAATCAAAGGCAGGGGAACACCAACCACAGGAAGCAAGGCCAGCACCATGGCGACATTAATAAACGTCTGCCAAAATATCATGCTCGTGAGACCAACAGCCAGAACGGTGCCGAAGGGGTCCTTGGAACGTACGGCCACGCTAAGGCCCCATATAATCAAGAGGAGATATAGTATAATGATCGTAACCGAACCCAAGAATCCCCATTCTTCAGCCAATACTGAAAAGATGAAGTCTGTATGTTGCTCGGGGATAAAAGAAAGGGCATTCTGTGTACCCTTTAAGAATCCCTTGCCGAAAAGTAATCCTGAGCCGACCGCAATTTTTGACTGTATAATATGATACCCCGCACCCAATGGATCTCCATGTGGGTCGATAAATGCCAAGATCCGCTGTTTCTGATATCCTTTTAAGAAAAACCAGGCCACCCCAGAGCCCACAATTCCGGCCGCAGTTAGGAATAGAAGAGATCCGCGTTCAATCTTCACAAATACTGTCATGCTTCCCGCTATCAGGAGTAGAATGAGGCCTGTGCCCAAGTCTGGCTGTTTTAGAATTAAGACAAATGGGAGTATGGTCCAGATTAGCGGCTTCCAAAGACCCTGAAGAGAAAAGCCGTCCTTCGAGGCACTCTCAGAAAAATATCGCGCCAGTATAATTGCCAAGGAGATCTTCATCATCTCTGATGGTTGAAGCGAGACCGGACCCAAAACAAGCCAGCGCTGGGAACCCGAAACCTCTTTCCCCCAAAAAAGCACGGCCATCAGCAGCACTATTGAGGCACCATATATTGGGAATGCCATGCGGCTCAGCCATCTGTAGCTGAACAAAACCAATAGAATCATCACGCCGCTGCCGATGCCAAGCCAATACGACTGTCTCACGTAGACAAGTCTTCTTACCTCGGTCATGTCCGCATTGGCATTCACTGCACTGTAAAGGGCTAGTATGCCAATCCCCCCGATCACCAAGGTCAGACCCAAGGAAAGCCAATCAAAATGTTGTAATAGTCTTCGATCAATCATCAAATTGTCGATTGTCGATTGTCGATTGTCGATTGTCGATTGAACTGCTACAGCGAGCGCATTCCCCGCAGGTTCTGCAGCAAGCTGCAGGGAGCTTCAATTCCAGATCTCATACTTTTCAATCTTCAATTTTCAATCTTCAATTCCTCAATCCCCTCCAAATACGTCCTGATCATCTCCCTTGCAATGGGGGCCGCTGATGTTGAACCATGCCCTCCGTGTTCTATCAGCACCGCCACAGCCACCCTGGGTTCTTCAGCCGGCGCAAACGCGATAAACCAGCCATGGTCTCTGTGACGAAGAAGTTTGCTCTCGACAGGCTCATCTTCGTCATCTTCCGCCATCCGAACAACTTGGGCCGTTCCGGTCTTGCCAGCCACATCCATGCCGGCAATGCGTGCAATCCATCCCGTCCCCGTGGGTTTGTTGACTGCATCCCTCAAGCCCTTTTTTACAATCCGAAGCGTATTTTTCGAAGCAGGGAGCGTTCCCAAAGAGACCGGCTCCTGTTCCTCCACCGGCGAGCCGTCTGGGAACTCAATCCGCCTAATAACTAATGGCTTGTACCTTGTTCCCCCATTGGCAACAGCAGATATCAGGCCGAGCATCTGGACAGGTGTAACGAGGTTAAATCCCTGACCGATCACCACGGAAAGGGTCTCTCCTCCCTGCCATGGCACCCCCAGCCGGCTTAACTTCCACTTTTTGGTAGGAACCAGACCTCTTGACTCTTTGTCAAGGTCGATCCCGGTTGGGGAACCCAGGCCGCAAGCCTTGGCATATTTCGCCAATCGATCCACCCCTAATTTCTCACCGACCTGATAAAAAAAGACATCACATGATTGGGCCAAGGCATTCGTCGCGTCCATGAATCCGTGTCCGCGCCGTTTCCAGCACCGAAAGGTGCGGTTGCCATATGTGTAGGACCCCGGACAGTAGAGTTTTGTATGCTCAGTTATCACCCCTTCTTCCAACCCGGCGATGGCAGCTACAATCTTGTAAACTGATCCTGGGGGATACTGTCCCTGAATAGCCTTGTTCTCCAACGGCCGAAACCGATTCGAAACGAGTTCATTCCACGACTCGTACGTCATGCCCACCACAAACGCATTCGGATCAAAGGCAGGAGAGACCCCCATTGCCAATACATGACCATTGGAAGGATCCATGGCCAAGGCCGTTCCCACCTTTCCCGCAAGTAATGATTCAGCTATGCGCTGGAGCCGAATGTCCAGTGTGAGATAGATATTCTTGCCGGGTTGCGCCTCCTCTGTCTTGAGGACCCTTGTTAGCTGGCCAAGGGCGTTGACCTCAACGTGTCGTATCCCTGCCTTTCCATGAAAATAAGTTTCGTAGGCCTTTTCTACCCCAAATTTCCCAATGAAATCACCAACTCTGTTGTCGGGCAAGGCGCCACTTTGCAGCTCCTCCGGGCTGATTTCACTCAGATATCCGATGAGATGGGCGGCTCGTTCGCCTTCTATATAATGACGTGTAGGCTCCACGGATATTACAATCCCAGGAAGCTCAAGCTTGTGGGCTTCTATGGTCGCTACAGCGTCACGGCTAATGTCGCGACTCAAGAGAATTGGTTTAAAGAAGGGGGTTCCCCTGGCTTCAGCGAGTTTTGCCAAGAGGGGCTCACTTGGAATATCTAAGAGCTCTGAGAACTTCTGGACAACCCCTTCGGGATCCTTGGCCTCTCTCGACAGGATAGAAACGTCAAAACGCGGACGGTTGTCAACGAGCAGTGCGCCGGCACGATCAAAGATCAAACCCCGCATCGGAGCTATACTATGGAGCCTGAACCAGTTGGCTTGGGACCGTTGCCTTAACCCCGGCCCCTCAATAATCTGCAGATAATAGAGACGAGCCAAAAGAATTAGAAAGGCTGCGAGAACGCACACCAGTGCTCCGGTGATCCTCTGCCTGTACCAATCACTGCTGACTGTGTGCAGATAGTTATCCATCACCTGTTCAGAAAATCCGCTGCTTCCTTCTGAGCGGCTGACGAGGACGTGCCAAATCGGGTTTGAAGCCTTGCTAAAAACGTAAGAACACCACCGCCTGTGAATACAGCCAGGATAGTTTGCAGCAAAACAGAGGGCATCTGAGCAGCCAGCAGTTGAGCCCCTTTCCAGGGGGGTGCCAACAAAGCACAAAACACCAGATGCTGCCCGAGAACGCACAAGGCAATCAAAATCCCCTGAAACAGGGGATCGTCCACATCAAAGTACCTTGAAACACTCTTGACGGACAGGAATATCCAGAAATAGGTAGTAAGGTAGAGCCCGAATATTCCGCCAGAAAGCAAGTCCATGACAAGGCCAAGAATTATGACCAGCGAGACACCTCTCCCGTCACGAAGACGGAGCCCCAAGAAAACAACAAGTGGAATTATCAGGTCGTAGAAGAGGTTGCTGAACAAGGGGATCCTCAGGATAGTGGTCTGTCCCACAACCGTGGTCAATCCGACCATACAGTATAGAAAGAAAACCTTCATGTCCTTTCAAATGGAACTCTATCTAGTGTTGCGTCCCATGAATAACTTACATAATTTCCAAGATCGGACAGGACCCACGGAGACGATATTGAAAATCCGCTTCTGTTCAAGGCGTCAGCCGCAATTTCGAATACCGAAGCACG
>SDBU01010459.1_pt1 | contig 10294 bp, 11 predicted proteins | sample 2277071 | NCBI WGS metagenome assembly SDBU01 (sample SAMN10397929, study PRJNA504765) | marine sediment metagenome | isolation source: marine sediment core GS08_GC12, 126 cmbsf | place: Arctic Ocean: Gakkel Ridge, Loki's castle | collected 2008 | reverse complement strand
CTATTTTTTAGAAAAAATGGGTAAACAATTACTGAGACAGAGGAGTCAGAACTGGCCCTGAATCCGTTTCTCTTGATGCATGTGCTCAAAAGACGGGGGCGCGCGCGCGCGCGCAACCCGCACTGAGAATAAGCAAAAACTATCTGGCCCTAAATATTATTCAAATCTCCCCCCAGTCCACTTACATTTGTATACAGAGTATTTTGTTTAAGGGTATTTTTTGACTTTTCCCGGGCTTTTAGATGCTCGCGTTTATAGTTTTTTGGCGGGCGCATCACCGCTTAAACCAACGCGCACTAATTCGGTATCCAAACCCATTTACATGTAAAACCGTCAGGCAGGGGAAGTAAATGCTCGAATCCATAGGACCCGTACCACTGATCTTGATTGTCCCACCACCAGTATTCCTGTCTTGCATAATACTGAAAATACCATCGTCCCTCAGGATATTCTAAGCCCTCTAAACTACTGAGGTAGAACCACCACTCATCTATTTCATAACCTGCGTCAACTGTTTGGAGTGTGGCTTGGATGATTCCGTCACCGATATCTATCCGGGTGTCGTTGAACCAGTTAACGGTGCCGTTTCCATAGTCAAACCCTATGTTTATTCTAATTGTTTTCCTCTGAGCCTGTTCGCCTTGAATGCCTTGCTCTCCCTGAATTCCTTGGGGTCCCTGCTCTCCCTTAGGGCCTCGGAGTGTGTCTTGTATCTGGGGCACCGCAAGCATAATTCCGGTGGTGAGAATCACGGAGAGAATAACAGCGATTCCAACCGTTTTATAATCCATATCGTTTCAAGGGTGTTTATCCCCATTTAATATTTACTCGTAACGACAGCAAACGGGTCTGTTCGCTGATTTTCCGGGGGCCCATCGCCGATTAGAGTGCACTATCCGAAGAATAATACTTCAATTATCTTTCCAACGAAGATGCCCAATATGAAAATAATAATCCCTTTTTCGCGCGAGTAAGGAATTGGCGCTCTGTCTTTCTCAAATTCTTCTTTTATCATGCGCGTTTGATCGTTAATAACGTCAGATACGAAATCTAATACATCGATAAATTTTTGTGTTTCTGGAGTCATAGGTCCGAGTTCTAAATCCTTAACTATACTATCGATTTTTTCAATCGCAAAACTACTAGAAAGATTTACCGAGTCTGAAAGCGTTAACCCCTCTGTCAAAGTGAGTTTAATTTTTTTACCTACGGTTGAAAGATCGTGTCCATTTGGGCATTTCTTGTCCGTAGGGTTTACTATGGCTTCACACTGTTTGCAGTGATATTCGGGTTTGGGTCCGCGCGTAGTAATTTCTAGGGTAACATCATCCCCTCCGAAATCATAGCCATGTACATAAGCAGAACGCACTGAATGTGGATTCATTTCGGAAGGAGATTCAGTTACAAATATCCTGTAATTAGTAATTCTGCTTGGGAAAAGCCTATGGCCCTCGAATCTAATTGAAGGCACAGGTTTTTCAATTTGGATGGCTATGCTTTCAACTAATTCCTTTTGCTTATTTATTTCGTAATAGCAGTAGGTTTTATCTCCTGAAATGTATATTATTCGCATATGATAATATTTTTTCTCAGGCGAGGGAATCATGATACTCACCAATAAATGGGTTTTTTCCCCCTTTAACCCTTATTGACGGCTAGAGGCCCTGTTCGCTTATTTTCCGGGGGGCCCCTGTCACGACGAACTGCAAAAAGCGAAGTCAACGCAGCCCCGGAGCAAGGGGTACAGCCTCAGGCTGGTGGTGTACGAGCTCTCCAGGAGGATGTTTGTTGAATGGAAAATCAACCTGCCCCGCTATTCTTACACCGGATGGATTCGAACCTGCGACCAATGGAGATATCACCCGTCTCCTTTCCCCTTTTTCTTCTCAATATTATGTGCCAAATAACGCACGCGCACGCGTAAGCGAGGTACGCGCGCGATTAACAGATAATAATTGAACGCGTTTCGCGATCATCACGCGATACCACGCAAAAGATATTACCTAATCTGATCGATTATCATCGTAATAATCATCCAAGGTTCTTTTTTGATATGGTTTTTTACTTTTCAATTGGTTCATATCAAATTCAGGATGGATTTTGTGCGCATATTCTACTAATTTATTCACAGACATTTTTTTCAATTCCTTCAAAGGCTCGTTTATTATACTGTGAATTCTTTCAAAGTCTTTATTTTTTAGAAGTGAGTGGGCATAGTCATATCCTCTTTTTGTAAGTTTGAATTCTGAGCTAGAGCCTGTTTTGTCGATTTTTCCATTGACTACCACTAGCTTGTTCATTTCTAGCCAAGTCATATCCGTGTAAACTTCTCGACTGTATGGACCGTAATAATATGGTCTAAAACCGTAGATTGAATCATATCCCTTTTCCACCAACTCTTTTTGTGCAAAGAAGGCGACTTTCTGTAATTTTGTTCTCCCATTAATGAAGGATTTTTCGTAGTTCTCATCAAACAAAGTAAGTAAAAGAATATCACTTCTAGGAATTTGCACCTCAGATTTGATTTGTTCTCTTAACACATTCCCAATTACGACAAAATCATTCAGATATTGTTCTTTATTGTACGCACCTCTGATAATGTATCCTGGATGAAGAAAAGGGATTATGATCCTATTATCTTTCATAATTTTTTTTCCGTGTAATTTTAAAACGCTAATTTTCTTTTCGTTTAAAACAAATTTAATAGCTTTTGATCCTAATGGAATTATTATCTTTGGTTTGAGCAACTCAATTTCAGTAGCTAAGTATTTTCCACAGTTCTGAATTTCAGTTTCATAAGGGGTTCGATTTCTTCCTTTTTCATCCCTTGGATTACATTTAACAATATTTGTAATGAAGACATCCTTCTCTCGATTTATACTAGCGTAAGCTAGGGCCTCTTGGAGCAATTGACCACTAGGGTCTCTTGTGAAAGGAATACCTGTTTGATCGGCGCCATTCCTTCCAGGAGCTAGTCCGATTATCAAAACCTTTGCCATATGATGCCCATATCCACCAACGGGTCTTACAATATCGTTTTCAATGGTGGAACAAGCAGTACATTTTTTCAAATCCCGTAATAAAACACCCCAATTGGAACTCATACTGTATAGTGGATAATAAGAGATAAATATGTTTTAAAGTATTCTAACTGAAACGTGATTCTTACAACACTCACATTGGAAATAATCGATAAATGTTACCAAAAATGTGTGTTTTGTTCATCTAGCAGCGTGCCCGAATCAGAGATGAAATTATCAATTGAACAAATAAAGTCAATTTTAGAGGAATTTAAGGAACTTGGTGGAAAAACAGTTGAATTCTCGGGGGGAGAACCGATGGCCCATCCAGACTTGTATGAAGCGGTTGTGTACGCAAAACAACTAAGTTTAGAGACTGAATTATTTACTTCTGGCCATTATACAGATACCGAGTTTAATGATGAGTTAATACCTCATTTGGATAAAGTATTTCTCAATATTCAAGGTCCTACTTCTGAAATTCATGACTATTTAACGGGAATTGATGAAAGTTTTTCGTGTGTAATTGAGCTGGGAAAACACCTTGTCGCAAATGGTATCTGGGTCGGAACTCATATGATCCCCTTTTCGTTCAATCTCGAAGGCATCGACGAGTATATAGAATTAGCAAAATACCATGGGTTCAATAATGTGAGCTTACTCCGGTTTGTGGAGCAGGGAAGAGGTCGTGAGATAAATTCTCAATTATTGTTGAATGATGCTGAGATTCTAACTCTACATGAAATTATCCAAGAATACAAGCCACTCCAGAAATTAGAATTTAAACATGGGTGTCCAATAGATTTTCAATTCTTGTATTCAGATAATTATTCTGTTCTTCCTTGTTTATCGGGGAAAAGTAGAGCCGTCATAAAGGTTAATGGAAATGTATTACCTTGTCCAGCGTTCAAAGACATCAAAGAATTTGTAGCAGGCAACATTCTCGAATCTTCCTTGAGAGATATTTGGATAAATTCTACGGTTTTCAAACTTTTTCGTGAACTCGATTATTCTAACATTTCTGGTCGTTGTGGCGAATGTAGACATCTAAAGCTTTGCCATGGACGCTGTCCGGCCCAGAGATTCCACTTTCACGGTGATGTTTTTCGGGGGCCTGACCCTTATTGTCCTATATTCATCGAAAACCAACTTCCGCACAATTAATTTATATTTACACTATATGTGTACTAAATAGAGGACAATGTCAAACTTAGAAAAAACTGGAGAATTAATAATCGACGAGATAAAACAAGCAGGACCTAGTGGAATTTCTGTTACAGAGCTTCAAAAACGCATGGGTGGAGATTGTGACGTTGAAACCTGGATTAGCACCCTGATTAAAAATAAAGTAATTAACATAATCGGGACAACTAGCTCCGGTGCAAGAATTCTTCGATACATTCCGTGATTATTTGTCTGATTATTATGTTTGTGTTTCTTATTTTTCCTTACCTGTTTTTGATGAATCCTGTCAAATCGTAAGAAGTCAAAATTTATTGTTACGTGATGTATTGACATGTAATCCTACGAATCCCCACGTCGCATTATGTGGTCAATATGATCCTCATTATGAACTGTCTGAGTACAAAATGTGTTGGAAAACAGGGCGAGCGAATGTTTGGAAAAAAATACAGGAGGAAAATTACGAAAATATTTACCTCCTTTTTCGAACTTGTTTAAAAAACTCGATTACAGGAGAAAACTCGCATCATATTTCAGGATTATATGAAGTTGATCAGGAACTTTCAGCTATTCACCCTGATTATAATTCGCCTTGTATTCGAGCCAAAAGTCTTCATTTTACTTCGATAGAAGATTCCGTGAATATAGGATATTTTTATAAAAAAGAACCGAATCCTCGATTCAGGTTTCCATTTAATTCAGAAACAAATGATGGAATATATTCTGACGATCTTAAAGCTTGGGCCTCTCTTATTCTAAATTCAGAAAATCATACCCAAGAATATATTTCAGAAACTACAAGACTCAATGACGTTTACCTAAAAAATGAGTTTTCGCATGATCAATATTATCCGGAATGTAAAGAATGTGAATCACACGAAAAATGTCCTTTGGTAAAACGGATTGATACAAAACATAAAGTACGCTACTATGTTGGAAATCTAGAAGCTGAAAGAATATCTGTAAACATTAATTTGTAAAATAACGGATACGCTGATCATGCGCACGTTGTATGAGCGATTACAGTGCTAGCGTAGATTAATAACGCGCGAAACAACATACACAATTCAAATAGTTCTAGTTTCCAATTCTTATTCGAAAATGAGTTTTCGACAGAACCGAAAGAAAATCTTCGAGGATTTAATAGCTCATTATGGTAATAGATGCCATTTTTGCGGAACAGAAAATATTCCTCTTCACTTTCATCATCTTTTACCATTACGTGCGGGAGGAACCGATAGCATCGAGAACCTGATTTTATTATGTCCCAAATGTCATAGTAGGATTAATGAGAATTTCAACGAATACGAGTTTCAAATCTATCTTGTTCAACTTCTTACTTTAAGCGAGGAGTTCAGAAGTATAAGGACTGGACCATCAATTGATGGGGAAAGACATTATATTGCTGACATATTTGCTGAAGAAAATAAGGAAGGTGAATGGGAACAAATTTATTTCGAATGTAAAGTTTCAAGTTCATTTACACAAATGAGATTACAGAGAGTAATTGAGCAACTATCTAGATATCGCTCATTTTTAGATCCAAGACAAACTCGGTTTGTTTTCGCATTTCCTGGAGAATTAGATTCAAAGGATTATCGTCGTTTTGAAGAATTAGGTATTGAAATTTGGGATCTGCCTTATATTTCAAACAGGTTCAGGCTTGAGATTCCTCAGGTGTATCATCCAGCTCTACAAGCTTTATTTCTTGCACAGAAACCAAGTATATCGCCAGAGCAGAAATTAATCCAAGAATTACGTGCATGCAGACCAGGTAGGACTGAATGGTCTAAATACCAGAAATTAGTAGGTCAGATTCTGGAAAGTTTATTTTGCCCTCCATTAATGACCCCAATCTCTGAATTGTCAGATTATACAAAAACCAATCGGCGTGATTTCATTTTTCCAAATTATTCTGAAATTGGGTTTTGGGCATTTATTCGATCTCAATATTCTGGAGATTATATTGTTGTTGATGCCAAAAATTATGTAGGTAAGATTAAAAAACAACACATATTGCAAATCTCAAATTATCTAAAAAAACACGGAGCTGGGTTATTTGGAATAATAATGAGTAGAAATGGGGGGAACAACAGTTGTTTGCAAACTATCCGAGAAGTATGGGCTATTGACCGAAAACTCATAATCATTTTGACTGATGATGATGCAGAAAAGATGCTATTAGAAAAATCTTCGGGAAGGGGCCCCGAGATTATCCTAAGACAGAAAATTGAAGACTTTAGATTAACGCTGTAATGATCACAAAATCGTGAGACACTTAAAACAGTCACCGGAAATGAACGCTCGACAAATTATTGCGCGCATAAAAACCAAGAGTTTTCCTTAAAAACACGTTAACCCTCACGAGGTCCTATGAAGGAGTTGTTCGAGTATCTGACTCAGTTCCCTGTTGATCACTATGGAGCCTCATGAGTTTCAGCTACCCAAGTGGTGTAAGAGACGGGGACCTCCATGGGGGATCTGTGGGCGATAACGAGAAAGGTCAAGATCGAGGCTTTCCTAAACTGTGTGACAACATGCATTCCGAGTGCTGAAGGCCTTCTTTCAATGACCATCACCCAACGAGGACGGCTCTGGTTCAAAGGAGAGGACTTCTCACACCTTTCAACAGGACGAGAGAAGATCTACAACCTCCTATGACTCCTCGCGAGCTATGAATGGGATTCGAACCTGCGACCAGTGCCATGTTTCTTAGCCCTATAGGTGAGAAAACTAAACTCGAAGAGAAGGTTATTGCCTATCATGATAAAATCCCATGCATATTTTGTTAGGTTGGGAAGAAAATCAGTTAAAATTTCTTTTTCTGAAGATTCCCATTCCTTGAGTATATTCAAGACGCCTATCGGTTCTCCTGTGAAACGATCTAACTCCTGAAACTGTATCGTGATTATCTTATCCGTTAAGGGATCGAAGCCTGTGGTCTCTATGTCAAAGTAGTATTCAGTCAGAGCTAACTCCCCTCCTGCACAGCTTGAAATAGTATTTTTCATCGATTTAACGTTTATCGACATAGACCGATAAGGATTAACATCGCCGATCTTCCGGAGGCGCACACGATTAGATTGCTCATGGGGATTATTCTAAAGATGTGTTGAGTAGGGGCCTTAGGTATTGAAAGTCTGCTAGGTCAATGTCCCATTTATACTGAGAGCGTTCTTCCCAGATTTGAAATGCTTTTGTTCTATGTGTTAAGAAATCGTTTTCACTGCAATCATTAACTCGCATAAAGTGCTCTACTATCTTATCATAATCCAGTCTACCCTGATTTGCTAATATCCTTGCGAATCCGATGTGTTTAACGTGGTGACACCTGGTACATAGAGCGATAAAACCGTCGAGTCTCTGAATATGTGTTTCATCAGAATAGTTCCATATCTCATGGCAGTTCATACGTGAATGGTCTCCACAGATTCCACAGCGATGGTTGTAATCCGAATATGTTTTTTTTCTTATTTTATCCCATTCAGATTTTGGGAGATTTTTCCTGAGGTTATTCCACCAAGATGTTTTTGGAACTAATTCTATCTCAAGCTTCATTTCTACGGCATTTTCAATTGCACGCACAAGGCATAATAATGTTACTTTATTTTGCATAATCAGAATCATGGGAATAAAAATCAAAGATACCGGAGATTGGATATATATACTATCAGAAAAGGAGCCTCTCTATACCATTACGGGCAAGTATCTATTCTTTTCAAAAAACAAAGAAAAACTCGTTGAGATCGCTAAGAATGAAATTATAGTACATGACTTCCATTTAGCAAAAGTGAATAATAATCTACTTGGCTCAAACACGGAGTATGTTTTATGCCTCTATTATCATGACGATAGCCGAAAATACGAGTTAGCTCAACGTTACCAAGATAGAGAATCGGATATACAGTATCGATATTGGAAAAGTGATGAAGCCACGCTAAAAGGAATATATTCAGAAGAATTCTTATCCAAACTTGACAAAACAAACAAGGAACGTTTTACGACTGACAAGACCAAAGATCAAAACTGATTAGAAAAAACACACTCAACAAGATTCGATTAGATATTTGAAGTTTCACAAGCCTCACACCCCTATAGCTATGAGTTTCCTTTAGAACGGGGGCCAAGTCTTGTGAGATATCATGAAGGAGTTGTTCGAGTATTTGGCTCAGTTCCCCGTTGACCACCACGGAACCTCATGGGTTCAGGCGAGCCAGGTTGTGAAAGAGACCGGGATCTTCTTGGAGGAGCTATGGAGGATTATCCAGGGTATAAAGATCGAGGCTTTCCTGGACTATGTGACAACATGCATTCCGAGTGCTGAAGGCCTACTTTCAGTGGCCATCACTCAGCGAGGAAGACGGTGGCTCAAAGGCGGGAATTACTCACATCTACCACAGTGCGCCTGTGCTTGACCAGATCAGTGGCGATTCGATGGCACTCTTCGGCATCCTTTAAAGAAACATTTTCACCTCGATGGATGACTCGATTTCTCTTGTTTCTGAACTTTTTCAATGTAAGGTAAAAACGGGCATCGATTATCCCAACTAGACTGAGAGTCTCCACAATGATATGTATCATCCAAGATGCCGTATTCGACAGAGACCGCTTCCTCTCACCTTTAATTTTCTCATTTTTCAGATATTCTGCCCAGAGCCTCGAGATCTCCCTTTCGAGGATAAGCCAACTGAAAACGAAACTCTGTCTATTACTCAGCATTATGAAAATGAGTATACGATTCAAGTCCAATAATTGATTCTTATCGAGCTCCTTTGAGGTGATTCTCTCTGATTCTTCAATGATTTCCCTAATTTTTCCCTGAGAGACAATTTCTCGTTCGAACCTGAACAATGAGATGCGCGTATCTGACAATCTTTCCCTGATAGTTGATCTCATCGAATCCATCTGAGATGCATAACCAACCATCCTTCCAGTTTCCTCCTCAACAGTGACGTTGTCGAGTTCCGTCTCACGGACTGCGTATGAAGGGATACCCTTGATGAGGGCAGTGGCGAATATCTCGTTTAGGAAATCTTTTGCTTTCAGTTTGTCTGATTCGGTGACTGTAATGAAGCCTCCCCTCTTCATAACGATCATATTCTCTTTGTAGGGTACCGAGAACAACTCGGTTTCATGGAGACGAAATAGTCCACCACTCGCCTTCTCCCTGAAGTTTAATTTGGGAATGGCGTCGATCCAGATGGGAGGATAAAAATATGTTCCATACCCTGACACTCTTTTTGGGGCTTCTATTGGTTTTCGAGGAGTTGTCCTGGCTATCACACGTTTCTTAACTCTGTTGATGAGGTCACATGCGAATACATTTGGATCCAAGTCATCAAGATTTCCGACAAGAAACCATACATATCCAAAGTTTCCTATGGCAAGAATGTGACTATGGCGCTTTGGGTAAGGTTTCTCAGCTCTTTTTATCCATCTAATATTTGAAGCGAATAACTCTTCTAACCTTGATTTTAGATTCCTGTGTTCCGGAAAAACCTCAAATTCATGATCGGTCTCAGGAGCCTCTCTGTTCCATTTTTTATCAGATAAGAATTCTTCAATAAAGTCCACATAATTATACGCCTCGATAGGGCCATGGACATTAATTTCTAAATCAGGTCTATCAGGAAAGAATGTTTGAAGCATGAACCCTTTTTCAGGACTTTTAAATTTGATATATTCAATCTGAAGATGCCTATGGAAATCATTGGGAGGCGTGATACTTTTTTGCTCGTTTTCAGAAAGTTGGTTATATTCTCTTCGAAAGATAGTTATCATCGATAAAAGCCATTTTCCCGTCGAACCTTCCATTGAATAGCCCTGTTAGTTAAAGTTGAAAAGATCTCTTACTCGCGCGCGCGAATGGTGTGAAATGAACCTACCTCGCTATTCTTACACTTGATAGATTCGAACCTGCGCGCCCGCATCAGGTCCGATCGGGTCGACTGTAGTGTACTAGCCGAGCGCGCGCGCGCCCCACCCGACAATTTCTATGTAACTCCAGGATTAAGGACCAAAGATGGAGCCATTCCTGGAAGCTATTCAGAAAGTCAGAATCATCATGACCGGGATTGGGGTGTATTCTCAAT
>SDBU01010458.1_pt1 | contig 10295 bp, 8 predicted proteins | sample 2277071 | NCBI WGS metagenome assembly SDBU01 (sample SAMN10397929, study PRJNA504765) | marine sediment metagenome | isolation source: marine sediment core GS08_GC12, 126 cmbsf | place: Arctic Ocean: Gakkel Ridge, Loki's castle | collected 2008 | reverse complement strand
TCCTTGAAGCATGGCAGTGATGGTGTTCTTTCCATGGCGAATGCGGGACCCGGGACCAATGGGAGCCAGTTCTTTGTCACTCTTGCCGCGACACCGCATCTGGATGGAAAACACTCGGTATTTGGAAAAGTGGTAAGTGGAATGGACGTGCTGAAAAAGATTGGTTCTACACAAACAGGTCCAATGGACAATCCCGTCGAGCCGGTGGTGATCAATAAGCTCACGATTCGGCGATAGAGAACACAGGACACGCAAAAGCAGGCAAAAGGCGCAAGGCTCAAAAGCCCAATTCTGATTTCCCTGAGCCTTGCGCCACATTCGTACGCCGCAGTGATTTGCGCTGTTAAATCCGCTCCGCCGTCTCACTTCAGGCATCTTGTCCTCCCAATTGGCACCTATCTTGCTAGCAAACCCACAAATACATAATTAGGAAGACGCAATCCTCCCTGTTTTTTGTCGTTGAACTGACGTTACTACTGGCTTGTGGAGGTCAATGCTCTTCCAATAGAAAAACGAAAGGGGGTGAACATATGCAAGCCTACTGTATGAAATGCCGTACCAAGAGAAAAATGAAGGACACTAAGAGTGTAACCATGAAGAACGGCAGACCAGCAACTCAAGGCGTATGCCCAAACTGTGGAACCAAGATGTTCAGAATAGGAAAGAGCTAATCTGGAACAAAGAAGAGGACATCAGTTCACAGGAAAAGGGAGGATATTCATTTTAAATAAGCAAGTTGTATTAAGTGAGCAATCACGTCTGGTCTCCTGCATTCTGACCGTCAGCGTGCATCAGTTGTTATAGCGGCGCCCTTGCACCTGTTTTCGGGTTCAAGGGCGCTATTATGTTCAGCGTTTGTTCAGGGCCATATTTAAGGCAAAAGAGCATGAAGAGGAGGAAGGCCAGGGCATTGGATATCGCCTTGATTTGGGGGTCTGTTGTGAAATACCATAATAAGAGCCAACCTCGAAACTGATATTTCGATTTCGTAATTACAGTAAGAAAGAAAGGCCTTGTAGGGAATCACCAAAGATGTGTCTCGAATCTTTTCCGCAAAAAGATCTCCAATAAATCTACACGCCCATCTTGCCTGCCTTAAAACACCCTGTTAAGAGCTTGTTATGTGATTGAGACCTTAATCATTATCCATGTGGGTCTATTGACCGACTCCCCGCCACACGAAGCACTGCCGCAGGCAAGTACCCCGCCCGGAAGCGCGGAGAGGCTTCATTCTTCCGGAGAGGCTTCATTCTTCCATTTAGGGCTCGCGCAAAAATAACTTCACATTCTTGCATGTCAGCTTCAGGCCATCTTTGACCGATACCTCATTCGCAAAATCTGCGAAATAGCTAGCTATTTCTGTGGTTTTGCTCTATCGGATCGGCCAAATCTGACCAAAATCTGAGCGTCAATTCTGCCAAGTTATTCTTGCGCAAGCCCTAACCTGTCGCAGAACCAACATTTCTGTAAAGTTATCTCCGAAAGATGTCGATGGGACAACCAAAATGTAGTCCTGAGATAACGTGTCCATGGCACACTCGTTGCACATGTTTTGCCGGAAAAAAACAGGACTCTTCCTTTTGAACCTGTTTTTAAGATTGTAGCAACGGCGCTTGGTTTGTAGCAAGGCGTAACCAGATCTTGTCATGGAAAGGGCTAAAGTGGCATACTAAAACGAGGTATGTTTACAAACTTATTGGAGGACTCCAATGCATAAGAGAAGACACATAATATCGGTAGGTACATTAGTGATGCTCACGTGTTTGTCCAGTCTCATTGTCCAGGATTGTTGGGCCAGGAAGTCTTCACCTAGCGTTCACTGGGTATTTTGTATTGATACAAGTGGAAGTATGAAAACCAGAGGTCATATGGACCTACTAAAAGTAATCACGGACAAGATTGCGGATGAATTTCTGGATGCAAACAAGAATATCATCAAAGCCGGAGACAGAATAACCGTTTTTTCTTTTGATGAAACAGTGAGACTGGAGGCAACCGCACTTTATCAAACCGAGAATGATATTCTTACGATTAGAGCCAAATTGGTTGAAATGAACAAGAGACACGGTAATTTGACGTTCATCTCGGAAGCTATTGTCCGGTCAGTGGAATTAATAGAGAAATACAGCAAATTCTTTCACACGAACGCACTGTATATATTCACAGACGGGAAGTCTGAACCTTATTCCAAAAAATGGCCGAAGAAGAAGCAGGATGCCAGAAAGAAGAGGGATGCGGAAAATCTCAAGAAGATCTCGCTCTTTGGCAGGGATCATGAGTTGAATGCTTGGCTTGGTGTCTTAAAATGGGAAGCATTTGCTGACGCAAAGTCTTTTGTAGCAAAAATGGGGAAAGGGGGACATTTTGTTGATCTGACAGATTTCAATCGTCTGTCGCTGGAAAAAGCCTTAAGCAATTTCGCTGAAACGGTGAGATCTGGCGTAACCCTGCTGGGTGTGAAAAGCGTAGATCTTGGTACCATCCCCTATAAAGGTATCGGACCGTACCGGAAGAATCTCTCCTTTGGCATCCAAATGGATAAGATTGACACCCTTCCACCGATAATCGGGCGTATCAATTTTGACCCTGATAACCCTTCTGAGATTGCACAGGAGTATCCTTTGGAAATAAGGACTACAGAGGATAAAATGGTGATGAACTTTGAATTGGCAAAAGCCAATGAACTGAAACCAGGCACCTACAGAGGCAAATTACATCTTGTCCCGTCTCAAACGCACTTCGGGACCCTGGTGATCAATCCCTCACAGCTTGATGTAGAATTCAGAAAATCAGGCTATTTGTCTTTCTATGTCTGGAGAGTTGTGGCTGGCGTAGTGCTCGGCTTTGTTTTCCTGGTTTACTTTGTAGGTAAGATCAAGAGGAAGATTCCTATAAAGCTATAGGTTCAATAACAGTACGAAGAAAGGAGAGATCCATGACATTGAAGAATCTAACATCAGCCAGTAATAAATTCTATGAGGATCAGGCACTAATATTTCTGACATTTGGAGGATTCGGACGATATGTACTGTCTCTTCTTCACTCCGAATTCAGGAGACTTGGTATCCCTGAAAGCAAAGCAAGTTTCCTGGCATTTGACACTGAAAAGCCGCACCGGGATCGTTTAGACCTTGACCGGGAGTCAGAATACTTCATCCATTTGGATGAATTTGAGGGAGATGTCTACGTACAAAACAAAGAAAACGAGCAGCTTAAGGAGCAAGTGTCCCATATACCAACGAATTTGCTATGTGACATCGAAGGGGGTTGCAAAGGAGTCCCTGCTGTGGGCTTTGTTGCCTTTCACAAATATGACGATCTTGTGGTTACAAAGCAGACTCTTGCATTAATCGATAAAATCAGGGGAAAGAATCCTGGGAAAAGGATCAAACTGATAGTTATTTCTGGAATGGCGGGGTCGGTTAGCAATGGGATGACCGTACCAGCGTTATATAGAATAAGAAACAGGTTGCGGGAAAAGAAAGTACGTGTGGAGGTGTACCTTGCTACCTCAGAAGGGTATATTGGCCTGCAAAACATTCAGGAGCAAAACGTGGAAAAAAACTGTGTGGCGTCTGCCATGTTGTGGGAGTATGCCATGGCCGGAAGGAATGGGTTGGTATATCCAGGAAAAAGTGGCTTCAGGGACAAAAGGATGTTCGATGGCCGAATAGCTCACAGGACGTATATCTTTTCTGGTGGTTCAGCAGAGACATCGTTGAAGTATGAGGCCGTAGCGTCAACTATTGCACAGTGCATTTCAACACTTGAGCTAACAAAGCTTGGAAGCTACTTAGATGGTGACAGAGTGAACTATTCTGCCCATATACTTGAGCGCCAGTGGAAAGGAAAAGCTGGACAGGAACATCCTACAGCTTTGGTGACGATGAATGCGGCCGGTGTCAAAGGTGACTGCCTCCCACAGATATTTCATCTCCACACAGCCAGGCGCTTCTTTGAACATCTAATCAGACCACTTACGCACCAAGAGGCAGACAAGATAAACGGTAAGGCTCTGTCTTGTTTCCTGGAGAATGGTCTGAACAAGGACGACATACTCAATCAATTCAGCGTGGACATCCCGACATTGACCTCTGAGACTATTAATGAGGCAGGTGTAACAGAAGAAAATATCTATGACTTCTTAATGGACAAAATCACTGAAATAAATGAGACCGGTGCTGAGCTGTTTGAGAAGAAAAAGAACCTCGAAGACATTTCAATCTTTGTTGAAGAGGTGACTAACAGTTTTTCGCTGGCTGGTGATGACATAATTCTCATGTCCGGCAATTCTGTTAAAGGTTCCTTCCTCCTTTATGAGAAGTTGGTATCGCTTCTTGACAAACAAATAGCAAACGTTTCCGAAAGCATCACAAGACTCGAAGAGGACCTTATTGAAGGGCAGAACCAAAAGGCCTTGAACAATCTATTGGACAGACTGGGTGGTGTGTCAAAGAAAAAGGGGATAGGGGAACTTGTGGTTAAGTTGGGAGGCCAGTCACCCACTGTTACCCTGGTAAATCAAACCCTGGATGCAGCATCGAAAGTACACCAACAGAGAAAAGACAAATACAGCCATCTTGTGTTGAAGCATATCTACGATTCGGTGTCCAAATTCCTTCGGAACAGACTCGACATGTTAAGGAGTGTCGTATACCAATACAACAAACTCATTTCAGACGTAGACCGTGATGTGGAACAGATAAAGCGCATAGGGCGCAGTGCATTTACTTACAACAAAGTAGGGTTTGACGAACTCACAGAACACTTGATGGAACAAGTATACTCGAGACTGGAGGTGACATCTACTGAGGAGATTATGGCAAAACTAGGTCCACAGATGCTCCTGAATGATAAAATGGAGGAACGAGGTTGCCTTGAAAGAGTCCTGGAAATCACTCGGCCTGACTTGGGTCAGTTGACTAGAGTTGTGGATGAACTGTTCTGTGAAGATAAGATGGTGTATGACTATCTGAAAACGATGCTCGGTCAATTCTTCATGACACTCAAGTTGGATCGTGATAGGTTTCCCAGTCTGGAAACCAGCCAATCTGCTTTTGTGATATGTACGAAGAAGTTCCACGACAAATATAAAGATGACTTGTTCGACGGATACTGGCATATTGAAACGGAAAACCCATTCAATGTCATTGTAACTAGGCATGAGGAGGGATTTCCATTTGTTTCTATTAGCTACTTACACCGGATAAATGAAGAGTTTAAAGAGCTTCGTGCCCGTGGTGAATCAGCCGGTGGACATATCATGGGTATTTTGGACGAAAAGCTACCGCTTCTCGACGATTAAGAAACGATTGGCAATTGAAGGTAATTGAGTGAAGCTCCCCGCCCAAAGGGTCTGGGTTCTGCCTGACGGCAGCGCTTGGCGTGGCGGGAAGCAAGCCGCCGGTCAATACTCGTAGGCCTGGTTGAACTAACCGTTGAGCTGTGCTTAAACACAAGAGTGGTTCGAGAGTGTCTTAATACAGCTGATGTTTCCTGGCCGAGCGGCGTTCTACTCGTCGAATTTGGTATTACTCCCATAACAAGTGAACCCTAAGGTTGAGGGAATTTTGTGCCCTTGTGAAACAGGGACGCATAGTTGAGAGTGGTGAGGATAATGAGTAAGAAGACTGATATGGATAAGGTATTACAGAGAGTTGAACAGATACCGACCATTCCAGTCATTTCCCAAAAAATAATGGAAATCTCCGGAGATGAAAATGCTGCCGTCAGAGATTTTGTGCGAATTATTGAAAAAGACCAGGCGTTGGCAGCGAAGATACTAAGAGTTGCAAATTCGGCTTTTTACGGTTTCTTGAGCAAGGTAACTTCCCTTGAACATGCCTTGGTCATATTGGGTATCAATGAGGTAAGGTCCGTTGTACTTGGTTGTTCCGTATACAAGTTCTTTTCCCGGAGTGGAAGTAAGGGCTTTGACCGCACACGATTTTGGAAACATTCCATCATATGCAGTCAGGTCGCCCGATTCTTGGGGACACGTTTCAATGTCCAAAATGGTAACTCCTTGTTTCTTGCCGGGCTCATCCACGATATTGGAAAGGTTGTGGTTGATCAATATTTTCAAGAGGACTTTCAGCAAATCCTCGAACATGTCTCATCCAACAAAACCACCTTCAGCAAGGCAGAGAAAAAAGTCCTTGGGACAACACATGATCAAATAGCAGGAAAGCTGCTCAAGCAGTGGAGATTCCCCAACGAAGTAGTCACGCAGGTCTCAAATCATCATGCTCCATGGCATGACAAGAACCATGGCACAGATTCTATCATTATATACCTCGCAAATCTTCTCGCCAAATTGGCAGGGCACCCATGCCATCCCGACGAAAAACAGATTGATCTTCATGAATTCGCAAACTCATCAGAGCTCGATTTCATCGTCAAGAGTGGATTCCGCCTCGATTACGAAAGACTCAGGAAGCTCACAAGTGACATTCAGGAACTTGTACTTGCAGAAGCCGACAATGTAATGAGGCTATTTAAGTGAGGAAGGGGGGCTACAGGATACCCCATTCGAGTGGTTCAGAAGATCAATCAGGGCTATTTTTCCACTATCGTCTCGTCAATCTTCACGCCAAAATGTCTGCCTGCTTTTTCCAGGTAGGCAAGCACTCGGTCCCCAGCCTTCAAATGCGTGATTGAAACGGGTTCGCCCCCGGGTTTAGTCAGCCGAATCGTCTCGGCATTTTGCATGACCAGTGACAGGGGCTTGCCCTTGTAGGCGGCTTCCACCAGCATCATGGGCCTTTTTTCCACCTTTGCCCGGCCCACGAAACCAACCTCGGTTCTGCCCTTTTGATCTATTATCAAAACCGGGGCACCGATAGTTACATCGGCCAGGTAAGCGGTCTTGCCGTCCGGTAGGCGCAGGTAGGCGTGGACAGCTCCGGCGTTGACGCGAAAAGGACGGGGAGCACAATAGGGTGTCTCCACGTTTTCTGCGTGGACCAGGAACATACCCGAACTGGAGTTTCCAATGAGCATGCCCTGGCCAGGCTTCATGTTGGTAATGGTATCAACGCAAACCCGATCTCCCATACCCAGCGGTCGCACGGACTTAATAGTAGCCTGAACGAGAAGGAGCCGCTCTCCCTGTGCTCGGACTACGGCCGCCGTGCGCTTGATCTCGGAAAAATCGTTTGTGTCCAGAACAATCCCATCAACCCCGCGTTCCATGATCTCTAACGCTATCTTGGCCTCCTGCGCGCTACGCACCCAAGCCAGCAGGCCTTTGCCCCTCTTGGCGACCAGGTTTTCAAGCGGGATCACCTTCCAGTCGGTGGCCTTGATCACCAACAGCTTGTCAGTAGGTATCCGGACCGCCTTGGTCTCGTCCTTTTCCGAGGAAATGGTCACCTCGACCACATCCTCGCCAAGTTTCAAATCGCCATCCGGTGCCACCGTCTTGATAAGGCCAAGATCATGGACCTTCTTGGACTGGCCCCGTGCAACAATCACGGCGTCAGCCCCACTTTCCAGCGCAGTGGTCACAACTTTTTTCTTATAGGGCCTTACATTGACCCAGAACAATTTCGGCATGACATACTCCTTTGTCTGGAGCTCCTGACGGCTTCGCAAAAAGTCCGATTTAGACGGCAAAGCAATCCGCCTTCGGCGGACCAAATTCAAGGCGCGCAAATCCTGAGGAACGAGGCGTGCTTAGCGTACGCCGCAGTGACGAAGGATGCAGCGGAACGCTGAAGTTGGACTTTTTGCGCAGCCGACGGCTTTATGCCTCGCCCCTGAGAATCTTCAATGCCTCTTGTGCGCTCTTTCCCTCCTGAACAATGGCGCAGGCCGCAGACACCAATCGGACCGGGTTCTCGTGTTGAAAAGCGTTTCGGCCCATTGATAGTCCGGCTGCTCCCGCTTTCATGGCGCCTTCTACCATCTTCAGCGTATCCTCGTCAGAGAGTTTGGACCCACCTGCTATGACCACGGGGATGGGACATCCGGCGACCACATCCTTGAAGGTCTCGGCAGATCCGGTATAGGGGACCTTGACGATGTCCGCACCAAGTTCGGCGCCTACCCGAGCCGCGATCTTAACGTTCTCAACGTCTTTCTCATTTTCGACCTTGGGGCCGCGAGGATAAACCATGGCGAGAAGCGGCATACCCCAGTAATCAGCGGCCTCGGAAACCTCTCCAAAAGCCTCAAGCATTTCTCCCTCGTTCTCGGCACCAATGTTGACATGGATACTGACCGCGTCTGCCCCAACTCGAACTGCGCGCTCTACAGAACAAACCAGCACTTTACGGTTCGGGCTCGGTGAGAGGGTCGTGCTGCCGGAAAGATGCACGATCAGCCCGATATCACGCCCGTAACTGCGGTGGCCCTGGCCCACCATGCCCACGTGTTCGACTACCGCGTTAGCGCCGCCGCTGGCCACCAAGTCCACTGTCTTTGGCAGATCTATCAGCCCCTTGATTGGGCCCACTGTCACACCGTGGTCCATTGGAATAATTACAATCTTGCCGGTTTCCCGGTTCATGATGCGTTCTTTACGTACCTCCTTACCAATTCCCATTTTTCCATCCTCCCCTTCTGATAATAGTCTGAAACGGCCGTTCTGAAATGATCACTTACGAACCCGCACTGAAGTGTCTGGCGCTAACGGCTCGCTGAACCAATGTTTTATATCATATTTTTCACGTGATGTGGAGCGCAAAAGTGGTTCCGGCAACAAAGGCCCAGCCGATGGCGAACTGCTGCTAGGAGGCTGTCTGAAAATGAGACATTTTTTGCAGGGTCAAGGAAGGCGAAGATTTCAGCTGCAGGAATACGTTGAGTATTTTGAGGACTTGACGCAGAGATTGTGTAAAATAGCCATTCTCGGGCAATCTCCTAGTGCTTTATCAGGTCCTTTGCCTCCACTATCATATCTTCTTCTAATAACACTATTACTCTATCAAAGAGCCGTAACGATGCCTGGATAATCTTTCCTGCTTCTTGGATCTCGCAGAGGGCTTCCTTGTGGTTCACGTGGCCACAAATGCCCTTTACTACCTCATAGTGACGACTTAACTGCTGTCTGGAAAGCTGAAGTATTTCCAGCCTTCTGGCATAGTAGACAGACACATAGTCTTCTCGCACAACACTGGAAGTGTCCAGCAACTCATATTCATGCAGGATGATGAGCCTGACCAAATCAAGGTCCTTTACCAAGAGAGACAAATTGTATTGTTCTTCCTCCAGGCCAGCGGCTTCTATTATTCTCACCAATTTATTGCGTGAGGTGAACAGTTCTTCTGATCGTTCAAAAAGCTTCGATATGACAGTGTTCAACTTCAAGCTGCTTCGCCTCCTAGTGTTGCGTTTCTACGCGTATGAGCACGACTGGATACCGACCTTACAAAAAAGGGGAATTTTGGTCAAGGATTCTGAAGGATTAAGGGTGAGGCCAAAGGCTTCCCTACTGCTCTGCTGATCCCAAAATACGGTTTCCATTGGTCACATATACACAGTCCACCCTATTTTGTTATCCAGAGTCAAATGTGACGGCTTCGCAAAAAGTCCAACTTCTGCGTTGCGCTGCATCCTTCGTCATTAGCAGAAGAAAGTGCCTAAAATGCCTAAAGTGCGCTAAAGTGCCTAAAGTTAAGGTGAACGCCTTCGGCGTTGTCAATCTCAAATTTGCGGCGTGCGCCTTGAACAGCACTAGTTTCCAATCATCAACGGCCTACGCCTATTCTTCGCCGCGAGCATCGTCACAGGGCTCGTCTTCATTGGGTGCCCTTGCGTGCTCTGCGCTTGGCGCAGTTGTACAGGGCTGCAAAGGATCTTCAGCCTTCTTTTTCCCTTTCTTGACCAGATCTTTTGATGCCTCTTGTTTTTCTTCAGTCATCGTCTTCACCTCCTTTGGTGGTGCTCCAGGTCCGCGAAGGATAGCACATAAGTAAAAGATTGAGCAGATATTTACAAAAGCATCATCAAATGGTAAATGGGGTGAATTACGAATATATTGTCTCGAAGTACCTTATTTTTTATTGCTACCAGGGTAGGAAATTTGAATCAAACGCGAGGGATCGCCCTTAACAAGAAGATAGCCTTGCACAGTTCGGCATTCATGAAGAATCTCCTCGTTGCCAAAGGCTTGGCTGTTGTTCTGGCTTTTGTGATGCTCTGTGCAGGCGGATGCGGGGTGCTCCGGCGAGCGGCCATCGGCGATATTGCCGACGTGTTTTCAGATTCATCCGGATCTAACGTCTTCAGCAAAGATGATGATCCTGAATTGATTCGCGACGCATTGCCCTTTGCCCTTAAGACCTACGAAG
>SDBU01010457.1_pt1 | contig 10295 bp, 7 predicted proteins | sample 2277071 | NCBI WGS metagenome assembly SDBU01 (sample SAMN10397929, study PRJNA504765) | marine sediment metagenome | isolation source: marine sediment core GS08_GC12, 126 cmbsf | place: Arctic Ocean: Gakkel Ridge, Loki's castle | collected 2008 | reverse complement strand
CGGACGAGATCATCGCCTTTATCGAAGCCACTGCAACGTCAGTGAGACAGAACGGAGAAAGAACGCCGTTGCCAGCATTTTAGGAGGGTAAGAATATGGCTCAGGAGAAAACGCGCATAGCATTTATTGGCTGCGGTGGACACGCCTGTCATTCGCTTTATCCGGTGATCCATCGTATTAATGAGATGGACCTGGTAGCCGTTGTAGATCAGGTGGAGGATAAGCGGCTTCGCGTACAGCGGCAATTTGGCGCTCTAAAAGCTTATGCCGATATAGATGAGATGCTGGACACAGAGAAGCCAGAGGGCGTGTGTGTCATAGGCCCGCCACAGATGCACTACGAGGTAGGTCTGCACGTGCTTGAAAGAGGTATACCCATCTTCGTGGAAAAACCATCGTCTATTGATTTCAAGCACGCCTATGATTTAGCTGAAGCGGCCCGAAAGGCAGGCACTTTCGGTATGACCGCATTCACGAAGCGTTTTGCGACTGCTTATGAGGAAGCGAAGGACATAACCACGCGCCCTGAATTTGGGCCTGTTTCTATGGTGAGCGTCCGCTACTCGCACGGCGCATATCCGCTTATCTGGGGTTTAGAGCCGCAACCGCTCTGCTGCCTCGTTGGGAATCAGTGCCACGCGTTTGACCTGGCGCGATTCTTCGGAGGCGATGTAACCGAGTTATACGCGAAGATGTGCGATCACGGTCAGGGCCGATTTGCATTTGCTGTGACACTTACTTTCGAGAACGGCGCGGTTGGGCTGCTCAACAGCAACGCGACGGACGATCCTTCCTGGAATATCCGTGAGACGCTCAATGTTTCCGGGCTGCTGTGCAGTGTGGACGTGGAGGATATGATATATCTGGACTATCGCCCTCGCGAACAATGGTCGCCCAATCTGAAGAGAGTGCCCTGGAGGCAGGGGATGTATGCTCTGCCCCACGCCGTTGCCTATGGACAGGGCGGACAATATCTGGGATATGAAGGTGAGTTGCGCCACTTCGCCATTTGCATCCGCAACGGTGAAGCGCCGCGCTCATCACTATACGATGGCGCTGCTTCCCTTGCCATAGCGGAGGCTATATGGGAAAGCGCTCATTCAAGCAAGCCTGTGCAGACTCAATCTACCAAACCGTCTGAGTAGACAATCTGCGCAGGATGATCAACGGGCGGTGGGTTTCATGCCTACTTTTGAGGAACTCATTGAGACGCTGGCGGACGAAAGCGCATCATCGTATTCTCAGCAACGCGTTGTTCGTGAACTGGCGCGACTGGGAGACGAACGAGTTGTTGAGCCGCTAGTTTTAGCATTGAAATCTGAAGATCACTATGTACGGCGCGAGGCGGCAAAGGCGCTAGGCGGAATGGGTTCTCCCGCCGCCGTCGAGCCATTGATCGAGGCATTGGGGGATTCTGAGGAGTACGTCCGTAGAAACGCCATCACTGCCCTCGGGGTATTTGGGGATGAGCGCGCTATCGAACCATTGAAAGAAGCGCTGGAAGACAAATCATATCTCACCCGTAGCGATGCGGAGAAAAGTCTTCGGGCAATCGAAGAGCGTTTGGAAGCAGCCACACCTGCCGAGGACGTTGAGGAGCAGGAGCCAGAACCTGAACCTGAGCCTGAAGCATCCCCCGTCCCGTTAGCCGAATCTGAGGTGATAGAAGAAACCCCGCCAGTGTCGGAGGCGACTATAGACGAGGAACACGAAGCTCCGCCACCTCCCACAACTGCTGAAGCTGTGACGAGCACAGAAATACTAACGGATGCCAGGCGTGAGAAGGCTCGGAGACAGGCATTTGAACGTCATGCGGCGAAAGCGCAGCAAATCGCGCGTGAAATCAATGAAAGAAACGAAAAAGCGGAGAGAAGTCAGGCGTCTGCCAAACCACGTGGGATCATCGCGGCGTTGGTGGCTGGTGTTTTTGTTCTGCGGATTGTGTCTGAAGCCGTACCATTCTTTCTTATTCCTATACTGCTGGCTGTTGGGCTCTTTGTCGCGCTGCGAATTTCGAATAAACGGCGGAAAACATAGCTGCTGACCACCAGTATCGCCTGCTATCACGCCATCAAGCCCAACTCAGACCTGTCGCTTCATCAATGTGGGCTTTGGGCGTATTTGCTCAAGCCAGATAGGCGACCAATGGAAATTGACAAATTATCACAACATGAAGAGGTAGACCCTGGAATCGGGATAGAAGAGACAGATATCTACACAGCGTCTCAGTGGAAACTGATGTGGTGGAAGTTCCGCAAGCACCGACTGGCCAGATGGTCCAGCATGGTGATCCTGACCCTCTATCTGGTGGCGGCTTTCTGCGAATTTCTAGCGCCCTACACGCTGAGGCAACGAGATACGGACTACGCATTCGCGCCGCCGCAGCGGATTCGCTTTGTCTCGGAAGACGGACTCCATCTACGACCTTTTGTATATGGTTTTAGAGGCGAGCGCCATCCAGAGACGTTGCGGAAATCCTATATAGAAGATCGGACGCGCCGCTATCCGATCCATCTGTTCGAGAGAGGTGTTCCTTATCGTCTATGGGGAGTATTTCGGACTGACCTGCATCTGTTTGGGGTTAAGGATGGTGGGTCTCTCTTTACTCCTGGGCACAGACTCTATGGGCAGGGATATGCTCTCGCGCATTATCTATGGCTCACGCATCTCTCTGACAATCGGACTGGTGGGTGTGAGCTTGAGCTTCATACTGGGTTTGGCTATCGGATCATTCTCCGGGTACTATGGCGGATGGATTGATAACCTGATCCAGCGGGGAATTGAGATACTTCGATCCTTCCCTTCCATCCCGTTGTGGATGGCTCTTTCGGCGGCACTGCCGGCGTCGTGGTCGCCATTGCAGATTTACATGGGGATCACGGTGGTGCTTTCGCTTATAGGCTGGACAGGGCTGGCGCGCCAGGTGCGCAGCAAAATACTGTCTCTGCGGGAGGAGGATTTTGCCACAGCCGCAATGCTGGTGGGCGCAAGTCAGCGGCGAATCATGTGGCGTCACCTGCTGCCGTCGTTTATGAGCCATATCATCGTGAGCATCACCCTGGCGATTCCGGGTATGATCCTGGGCGAAACAGCGTTGAGCTTCCTGGGATTAGGACTGCGTCCACCCATAACGAGTTGGGGTGTCCTGCTCAAGGAAGCGCAGAACGTCCAGGCAGTTGCCTTCCACCCGTGGCTGCTGACCCCGGTTTTGTTTGTCATTCTGACGGTGCTGGCATTCAATTTCATGGGGGATGGGCTGCGCGACGCGGCGGACCCATACATACGCTAGAGCCTGGCCATCCATTGGACTGCTCCGCGCTATTAGCCTTGATGTCAACTTGCATAAGTGCTATAATGGCGGCTGTAACCCTTTTAACGTCAGTTCGATATAAAAATCCAGATAATACCGCTATTTTGGCGCCATTCGCGGAGAATTGTCATTCCAGCGAAGGCTGGAATCCAGAAAAGCGCATTCTCTTAGTAGACTGGATTCCAGCCTTCGCTGGAATGACAAGCATTCTTATACCGAACTCACGTTTTTACATCACATAAATCCAGTAATCATCAGCTTGAGAAGGGATAACCACGTAGTTTTTGAGGGTAAATAGGTGAAGATTGTCAACTGTTCCATAGAATTCGAAAGTATCACGATTAACGATGTGGTTTCAACAATAGATCCGCCGCTTTCGCTGGAGGAATTCTCTAGCGAGATAGATTTGCTCCGCGAACACTCTGAGGAATTGGGCGAGCAGCAAATCAAGGAATTGGGCGGAAGGCTATTTCAGCGCGTCTTTACTGAGGCGGCCCTGGATCAGTATCGATCAACAGATCCTGTGGCTGTTGCGCTGGTTCTGAACGATGATCTGACGCTTCTGCCCTGGGAACTTCTCCATGATGGCGCGAATTGGGTAGCGAGGACGCGCGGGGTTGTGCGAATAGCATCCACCGAACAGCGGCCGCCGAAGATATATCCCAAATCCGGTGCACTTCATATCCTGGCGGCTATAGCCGGGCCGCTCCTTCACTACGATGAATCTCTGCCAGATGACCATCCCCATCAACCGTATCCCATAGATGTGAATGCCCACGCGGAGGTATTCCGAAAGCTGGAGGAGGCGCAATTTCCAGCGGAGATAAAACTCCTGAAGCATATAACAAGGGAGATACTGTCGAGGGAGATGAGCGAAAGCCATCACGTACTCCACTTCGTAGGTCACGGCGGCGTGGGCAAGCTGATGTTTGAGAACAGGTATGGGATCACCGATTCGGCTGATGAGGACTGGATACGCGAACAGATAACGGTTGGGTTGAGAGGCAATCTGCGCCTGGTGGTGATAAACTCCTGCTTCTCCGCGGACGCAGGAGACGAGGCGACTGGTGTCGCTAATACTATACTGGAAGCAGGCGTTCCGTCGGTCATTGCCATGCAGGGAAGTATATCCGAAGCTGCTGATATAGCCTTCATGAAAAACCTGTACAGCGGACTGGGCAAGGGCAAGCCCATTGATGAAGCGGTAATGGACGCTCGCCGCGCTATGGCTGCTGACTGGCAGATAGGGACGTGGGAGTGGGCGACGCCCGTACTTTTTGTTAATGAATCTCTGCTGGAGGCGGGAGAGTCCCTGAACCTCATGGATGCCGGGATGGCAGCCATGATTAACGATCCGAAGGTGAAGATTGTGGAGCCATCAAAGGCGTCACCAGACCCTATGATGGCCAGAGATGAAAGATTTGCCGGCCGGCGGCGTGAACTGAACAGTATTCTCAAATCTCTGGATCCCGAGAATCGCGACGGTGTGCAGACCGTATGTTTGCACGGCGATGCCGGGATGGGCAAGACAGCTATCGCCATCGAAGCGGCTCACCGCATGGCTGAATGGTTCGACGACGTAGTATGGCTCTCAGGACGCGCCGTTCCGCCGGATGAACTGAAAGAATATGCAAAAAGCGATGATCCTCTGACGCGCATCACCAGCGCGGAGGGATTCGTCACGACGCTGGCGCACAAGTGCGGGGTTGAGCTAAACGGTAATGAAGACCAATCGCAACTGCGGGATGTTATTCTCAGTGGCTTAAGAGGCGATAGACGAAGGCTGCTAGTGCTGGACGGCGTGGAGCCGTTCGTCGGGTCAGATCTGATTAGAAGTCTACTCACCAACCTGCCGGCCAACTGCAAGGCTCTCATTACCAGCGTCGAGTCGCTGGAAGTCAATGAGCGGCAGATCCACGTCGATCCAATGAACAGCCGCGATTCAGCGCAATTACTCTCAGCATACAGCGCGCTCAAAGACCTCAAGACCGATTCTGAAAGAACCAGCGAAATAATCCACGTCACCGGCGGCAACCCTATGGTCATGCGCCTGGTGGTATCACAGGTGACATCCTCAGAAAAGACGCTGGACGATGCTCTGGAGGACTTGAGAAAAGCCGAAGGAATTGTGTTTGACCACGTATTCAGCCACTCGCTGACTCTGGCCGAGAGCGGCGGACGGAAGATATTTGCGGCTATGGCGGTCTTCTTTCCTACAGCCAGCCGGAAGGCGCTTCAGAGCGCCTGTGGACTGAGCGATCTGGATTTTGAGAAGGCGATAGAGAGTATTGTGGGATTATCGCTGGTGGAAAGCTATGAACAGGGGAAACGCTTCAGCCTGCATCAACTGGCGCGTATCAAGGCTCAACAGCAGTTGGAGGGCGATACTGAAAGGCAAGGCTATCGCGAGCGCGCGGCCCAGTTCTTCATAGAACTTGTGAACGCAACCGCCCCCATGACCAGGCCAGAAGTGGCGGTGAAAGCCCTGGGAGCGCCCAAGCTGGAAGGGATCTCCGCACAAAGGATACAGGACGCGGCTGTAGAGATATTCGTAAGGCCAGCGATAGATCTTCTGGAAATGGAGTTATTCAACTGTTTCCTCACGATGGATTGGCTGTTGGATAAAGATGACGTTGACGCCGCAAATGGTATTCTTGCCAATCTGAGTGACTTCCTGACAAAGCGTGGTTACTGGAGCGAGGCCATATATTTTCTTACGAGGGTAGCCGACAGCCTGAAAAAGCATGGGAAGGATTACGCTGAAGCCGCTGTTTTGCTGGGGGTGCTTCATGAGAGGCAGGGGAAGTGGAAAGAATCTGTGTCGTACTACGAAAGCGCCCTGGAATCGGCGCGAGAATCTCAGAACAAAGAACTGGAAGCGAACATATTAAACGGCCTGGGAACAATCTACGCAGGGCAAGGAGACTGGAGCCATGCCAGCGAGTATCTTGAGCCTTCGCTGGAGGCATTCCATCAACTTGGCGATGAAGAAGGGGAGGCGTTGGCGTCAAGCGCCCTCGGTGGAATATATCAGCAGACCGACCGATGGGACGAAGCGACCCGGCGCTTTGAGAACTCGCTGGAGATCTTTCGACGCCGCAACAATAAACTTGGGGCGGCGGATTCACTGGATAAATTGGCCGAATGCTGCCAGCACAGCGAAGAGTACGAAAAAGCGGTGGGATACTGTGATGAGTCTTTAAGTATATACGTAGACCTGGAAGACAAGAATGGCCAGGGAAATATACTGAACAACCTGGGAATGCTCTATTATAAGCAGGGCGATCTGGATCAGGCGATCCAATCTTACCATAGGGCGCTGGAAATAAAAAATGAAGCGGGCGATGTAGTAGGAAAGCAGGTAATTCTGGATAATTTAGCTCTCGTACACAGCGCGCGGGCGGAGTGGATGCAGGTAGCCAGCGCGTGTCTTGAGTCTTTCCAGATCGCCGTTCAGGTCCATTCCGGCGTCGTCATAGATTCGCTACGGAACATTCTGGAAGTGACCAGGAATATATTCGATGGCAAGGAGTTCGCGATACCGGCGCAGCTTGCTCAACAGATTACGGAGCTTATTAAAAACACTGAACCCATTGACGATGAGATACCCGCCGCGCTGGCTATATGTCACGGAGTATTCACCATAATCGGATTCATGGCCGCGTGTGAATGCGATAAAGAGAGCGATGCTTATAAAGAAGCGTTGGAACTAGCCCGCAGCCTGGACGAAAGAACAGGCGTGGCGCTGGAACTGGTGGAATGGCTGGAGTAAGAGTTTATCCCGCAATCAAAGGAGGATGAAAGTCATGAGAAGATATTTTGTAATTTCATTAGCGTTGATAATGGTATTCTGTGCTGCGTCTTGCACAAAGGAAGAACCGAAAGCGGAGGAAGCGAAGAAGGTACGCATTGGCGTGCTGGGGAAATCAGTCCATCCGTACTGGGACGTTGTGCGTCTGGGAATGGAAGACGCTGCGCGCAAGCTGAACGTGGATGCGGAATTTTACGTCCCGCCCACCGAGGATATTCCCAAGCAGATCGAAATTCTGGAGACCTGGATCGCTCAAGGGTTTGATGGCATATCCTTTGCGCCATCAGATCCAAATTCGGTGATCCCGGTCATCAAGAAAGCCACGGATGCCGGAATCTACTGCATAAGCCAGGATACTGACGCTCCCGATAGCGCGAGGCTTTGCTACATTGGCACGAGTAACTATACCGCTGGAAAGATCGCCGGCAAGAAGATGGCTGAAATCCTGAATGGCAAGGGCGAAGTAGCTATCTGCACCGGGTCGATTACAGCCATGAACTCACTGGAGCGTATACGAGGCTTCAAGGACGCAGTGGTTGATTACCCGGATATAAAGATCGTCGAACCTGTACTGGTGGATAATGAGAACACGGCGAAGGCTGTGGAATTGGCTGGCACGGCGCTGCTCAACAACCCGGATCTCGATGCGTTCTTCGGTGTATATGCTTTCAACGGCCCCTCGGCGGCCAAAGCCGTCAGGGCCGCAGGTAAGGCGGGGAAAGTGCACATAGTCGCATTTGATACCACTGACGAACACCTGTTCATGATCGACGATGGGCTTATCGACGCGGCCATCGGTCAGAGGCAGTATTTCATGGGCTACCTGAGCGTCGTGGCGCTGAGGGATATGGTTCAGGCGGGTAAAGAGGCTACAATGATGTTAATGCCCAAAACCGAAGACGGCGACGTAATAATCGACACAGGGGTTGACGTGGTGACAAAAGATAATCTGGCCGACTACGTTAAAATGCTGGACAAATGGGGTGTCAAACACGATTTTAAGCCATAGTTGGAGTCTGTTAGATTATGGTGCGCCAGCTTTTGAGGATGGAGAAAATATCCAAGAGCTTCCCCGGCGTCAAGGCGCTGGATGAAGTTGATCTGGAAGTGTACGAGGGCGAAGTGCTGGCGCTGGTGGGGGAAAATGGCGCTGGCAAGACTACGCTTATGGAAATTCTCAACCCGCATCCGGCTCCTACGGGATTCTACAGACAGGACAGCGGGCGGATATTCCTGAGAGGCGCGGAGATACATCCCAGGAATCCCAGCGAGGCGCAAGCTCTGGGCATAAGCTTCATACACCAACATTTCAACCTCGCCCCAAACCTGACCGTGGCGGAGAACGTCTTTCTGGGAAGGGAACCGCGCAAGTCCGGTATTCTGAAGATCGTGGACAGGGCGGAGATGAACCGAAAGACGCAGGAGATACTGGATTCGTTGGGCGAGGATATATCCCCTGATGCTCTGGTGGGCGGCTTGAGCGTGGCTCAGAGACAGGTGGTGGAGATAGCGAAGGCGCTCTCCCAGGATGCCCGCCTGATCATCATGGATGAGCCAACTTCCGCGCTGGATCGCGATGAAACAGAGCGGCTATTCGACATTGTCAGGACTCTGAAATCGCAGAAAGTCTCCACCGTGTTCATAACTCACCGGCTGGAGGAGGTATTCGAGATCGCTGATAGGGTGGTGGCGCTCAGAGATGGCAAGCGGGTGGGGGACACTAATATAGAGGACACCGACGTTGACGCCGTGGTGAGAATGATGGTGGGCAGGGAACTGACTATGTTTTCCAAGCAGTCGGTGGAGATAGGCGACACTATCATGGAAGTTGCGGGACTCTCGCGAAGCGGTGTTGTGAAGGACGTAAATTTCCAACTGCGGAAAGGCGAAATACTGGGGTTCGCCGGGATGGTGGGAGCAGGACGCACTGAGATGGTACGCGCTCTGTTCGGCATAGATAAGAGAGATTCAGGGCGAGTTTTTATAGACGGAGAGGAAGTCTCCATCAACTCCCCGGGAGACGCGCTCAGAGTCGGTCTGGGGCTGGTACCGGAGGACAGGCAGCTCCAGGGCTTGATACTTCTCATGGCGGTCAAGGAGAACATGACTCTCCCGGGATTGAACAGGCTCTCCCGATGGGGTGTGATCAACAGACACAAAGAGCGTGAGATCGCCGATTACTACGTTGATAAGCTGATGATCCAGACTCCCGGCGTAGACCAGCCAGTGATGGGCTTGTCCGGCGGCAATCAGCAGAAGGTGGTGCTGGCTAAATGGCTGGCTCTCAGCCCTCGGGTACTCATACTGGATGAGCCGACACGCGGAATCGACGTGGGAGCGAAATCTGACGTCCATTCCCTGATGTCCGAGATCGCCGGGCAGGGGATAAGCATCATCATGATCTCATCCGAAATGCCGGAGATACTGGGCATGAGCGACAGGATTATCGTCATGGCTGGAGGCAGGATAACCGGTGAGTTTAGCAGAGACGAAGCCAATCAAGAGAGAATAATGAGTTGCGCTATGTAGGTATCAAGAGACTGAAGAGCAAAAAAGCCATTATCATCGCGGCATCGGTAGCGACGTTCATGTTGGTTGCGATTGTCGCAGCCAGACTTCTGGTCTTCGATCTTCTGGCAGTTAGCGGGCATTCCATGTCCCCCACCATCAGGCATGGGGACCGTGTCGTGATGAACAAATTGTCATACAGGTACGGCAAGCCCGATAGAGGGGACATTATCGCCTTCAACGTCGAGGATGGAAGAATCTTCGTCAAGCGGGTCGTTGGTTTGCCCGGCGACCTCATCGGGGTCAGAAGGGGGATACTTTACCGCAACGGTAAAAGGATTGCCAACGAACCATACGTAAGGTTCCGCCCCCGCAGCCGAAGACGGCGATCATATAAACCCAGTAAGATCAAGGAAGGACATCTGTTCGTTATGGGGGATAACAGGGCTTTGAGCGTGGACAGCAAGGATTTTGGGCCTATATCCTATAGGGATGTTATTGGGAAAGCGGTTTTCATATATTTCCCTCCCAGAAGAGTAAAGACTATAATAGGTCATTAGGAGAATTCCAAGCATAAATTTTTGATACGCGTATGTGATATTTGGGTGAATTACACATCGCTTTTGGGTCAAAATGTTACCATTTTGCACCTGTTGATCCGAACAT
>SDBU01010456.1_pt1 | contig 10296 bp, 8 predicted proteins | sample 2277071 | NCBI WGS metagenome assembly SDBU01 (sample SAMN10397929, study PRJNA504765) | marine sediment metagenome | isolation source: marine sediment core GS08_GC12, 126 cmbsf | place: Arctic Ocean: Gakkel Ridge, Loki's castle | collected 2008 | reverse complement strand
GCCTTGCTCGCCTGGGTGGGAAACACCCGACAGAACGTCATGCACTAAACACAGGCCCGTCATTGTGAATCCGCCACAAGCAGTATGGCAATCGAGAGTAACTTCGATAACTTCATAGTTCATCCTGTGTTTTGGTTCACACACTTATGATTATCCTGTAGTCTCAAATGAGTACGCGATCAGTATAGTCTCCGCCGTCCACGATGTCAAGCGAAAAGGCCTGATTTCAGGGCGTTTACCCGCCTTCTACTTCCCCCTTGACAACTACGTACACATACTATATCCTGTCGTCACAACATTGCGGTGCCGTCCGTGTGGACGGGTAATAGGGAAGACGGTGCAAATCCGTCGCAGCCCCGCTACTGTGAAGGCTACTCCACGGGCCTGATGCCACCTGTCACTGATGGGGAAGGCGCTCGCCGGAGGTGTGATGCCCCAGCCAGGAAACCTGCCGCGATCCAATCTCACCACGTTGCTGTCAGCGCGGGCTGACTGACGGCGGTTGTGCCGCGCCGATGGCGACAGATGGAGGCAGCCATGAGGCGCATTCTTCTTGTTTCGTTTTGGTGTATCGTTGTCGGCGCGATGGGAGCCGCAGCGATGGATAGTGACGGTAGCGCCGACTCACCCTGGCAACTACCGGACAGCATCATTGTTACGGCCAACCGTTTCGGGTTGACCGGCCGGCAGTCGGTCTGGCCGACTACAGTCGTGTTGCTGGACGACGCTGCGGCCGGCAGTTCTCTGGAGACAGCTCTGGATGGCGCGGCGGGAGTGGATATTCGCAGCTACAGCGGTGAGGGTTCGATTGCCACGCTGTCCAACTGGGGAGTGTTCAACCGCCACATGTTGCTTTTGTACAACGGTCGGGTAGTCAGAAATTATTCGCTGGGAGGTTTCAACCTCTCCAACTACAGCGCCGGGGAGTTTGAACGGGTGGAATTGGTCAAGGGTCCACAGTCGGCCTTCTATGGCTCGGACGCGGTCGGCGGAGTGGTCAATCTTATTTCTCCCACCAGCCTGGCTGACCGGGCTGAACTGACCAGCCGAACCGGAAACCTCGGCTACCATCTGTACCACCTGGATCTGGCACACCGTCTGGGTCCAATCGGATTAGGCGGTTTTGTCGAGTTGGCCGACAGCGATAATCGACGCACTAATGCCGGTATGAAACACACTATCGCAAGTATTCGGTCAGACTACCTGTCCGGAGACGGGTGCCATCATCTGTCGCTGTCCGCTCGCTATTTTACCGACAGCCTGGGAGCGCCGGGACCGGTACCCGATCCCGATTCTATACCGATCTATGGGGATAAGGAGTCGTACAGCCTCACCGAACGCCTGGAAAATGAGAACTACTCCGTTGATGCTCAATATCGTTTTTACGATGAAGATATCGGCGAACTGCAATTCGATCTGTTCTGGGAGAAGAAGAATCTCAAGCGTCGGGTGCTTTACAACTACTTCTGGTCTTACACGACCGTCGATGATTCCTCCACCCCACCTGACACGGTTGACAACGTGGACTCGGTCGACGTGCACAATATCAGCGTCTACAACGAACGCTCATCGGGCGTCAGCATTCGTTTTTTAAGATCTGGCGGCGCCCTGTCATTATCTGGTGGGCTCGACTGGCTGTCGGGATCGTTGCGGGCTACGGCTGAAGACGAAAGTGTCGGCACCAATATCATCGGCCCACGGGCACAATACGGTTACGATTTCAGGATATACGATTTCTGGTCGGGGCGCCAGAATCAGTTTGACCTCTGGGTCAACAGCGGTATTCAACCCGGACGGATGGTATGGTTTGACCTGAGCGGACGGCTGCAATTCGTGAAAAATCGCCGGATGCAGCCATCTTACAACCTTGGAGTCGTATGCCGGCCGTATTCACAAACCACTGTTAAATTGGGTTATGCCTATGCTTTCCGCCTACCGTCCATTGCCGACCAGTTTGCCGATGGATTCTACATAACCGGCCGCAGTCAGTTGCATCCGGAAACGGCGCGCACTTTGTTGCTAACCTTCGGCCTGGTCCCGGCAAACGGCAACATCAAGGGAGAAATGACTCTTTTCCACCAGCGGATAGATTCGCTCATCCAGTACGCCTATGATCTGGAACTGGCCTGCTGGGCGCCGCGCAACGTTGACCGATTTCGATCTACCGGGATCGATGTTCATGTCAATTGTCGGGTCAATCGGATCTTACAGGCACAGCTTGGCGGCGTCTGGCAGAAAGCTCGGCAATCGGTGACCGATGCCGACACGCTGGTCGCTGCCTACTACGTTCCGGATATCAAGTGGCGGTTTGAACTGGTCAGTACTCTGTCGAGATTCAGCGGCAGCCTGAACGTTATCTATACATCGGATCGAACAATTACGTATACTTACAGTGGTCGCAAGGACATTGCCCGGGTCTATGAGTTCGGTTCGAATGTGACAGTGTCGGTCAGCCGGCATCTGCTTTTCATCATTTCCGGTCTGGACCTGACGGATCAACGTCGGCCGGATCAGTTCGGATATTCGATTACCGATGGCGACTACCCCGGACCTGGCCGGCGGGTTATTGTAGAAGCCAGGTTGACCTTGAAGTGAGTGTTTTCAGAGGACGATTGTCGATCAAACTTGTTTAGTAGTATAGGCGCGTGGATTTTGAACTGTTCCAGGTAGTGGATGAGTACCTCGGCTTAAAGGTTTCTTAGGGAGAGTCTGTTTTTCTATTGACAACAACGGGGTTGAGAGTATATTTACTTATTCTCGCTGCACGTGGCAGTAGTAATTCGAAACATTTATAGGATTTCTGAAAGCAGCTTATGAGTGGATGGCACCTGGAATACTCGATTGACGTTGATCCCAAGACACGGACCGTCTACGAAAAGATTTTCGGTGTATGGAGGATCAGCACGGCGGAGAGTTTCGTCCGGGACTACGAGGTTGAGGTAGCGCCCCTGATCAAGAAACCCTGGGCGCGATTGTGTGATTTGACTAACTGGAAGACAGCCTATCCGGAAGTAGTCGATATTATCGGTGATCACCTGGTGTGGTGTCGCGAGCACAGCCTGGCCTGGTCCGTGAACATCATTAATAACCCGGTGACTTTCAACCAGCTGAGAAGAATGTTTGCCAAGGGGGGCACCAAGGAGATCTCACGGACATTTCGTACTCGAATTGAGGCCGAGCAGTTTCTGCGTGAGAAAGGGTTCGGTATCGAAGCTTCTCCCACTCCCTGGAAATAAGCCGGTTCCTTTAGACTAAGCATCCCGGAAGTCAGCTCCGGTTGTGATCTGTCAGCGCCGCCCAAACAGCAGTTATGGACCTTATGCGACAACCCCGTGACGTTTGGTCGGGGGGTTGCTTTTCCGGCGATGTCGGTATAGATTACAGGCTCCTGAACATGACAAGATTGAGGTACAACATATGAAGTACAATATACTGACAGCAGTTTGTCTGGCAACCCTGTTGATTGGGTGTGGTCCGGAATTCCTATCGCGACGGAATATCGATCAGCATGATTACATCGTAGCGCAGGCGGATACATTATACTCGATAACTACACCGCAGCTTTACCGGGCATTGGAAGAAACGGAGCGAGCTCGTTTTGGGGGCCTGATTACGGCTGAAGAGGTGGCGGACGTTCTGGACAGTATCTTATGTGACACCCTGGCCGGATTTCGGGCCGACGATCTCAATCTGGGTGATTACTACAACTATTATATCACCTACGAGAAACGTTATTTCCGGTACCTGATCACCAGGTACTTTGAAGAGGAAGTATACAAGAAAGTCAGTGTCGACTCGCAGGAAGTGGTCGATTTTCGTGCCGGCCGTCCGGATTTGTTTGCGCTTGACGAACAGGTTCTGGTACGCCAGATATTAATATCGCCGGTTGGCCTGAAAAACGGTCCCGATTCAATTAATTACCGAACTATGACGGCGGAACGGTTGAATCAGGAGATGGTCAAATATGTCTACCAGATACGCCGTATGCTCGATTTCGGGGTGACGTTTGAGGAAGTAGCCGGCAAGTACTCTCACGACGAGATGTCGGCCCGGCAAGGCGGGTTAGTGGGTTGGACGAAGCGGAGAAAATACGAGGACCCGTTCGATTCGATCGCTTTTTCGATGCAGCCCGGGGAAATCTCTGAGCCCTACCAGGATAAATCCGGCTGGCATATTCTATTTATCGAGGACCGTATCGATGAGGGACTGGCCAACCTTAACAAAGAACAATACGAAATTGCCGAAGCGTCGCTTTCGATGAGCAAAGCCAGTCGGATAATGAATCCGTTGCGGGACTCCCTGTACAATCAAGTGGAATTAACGTACAACGAAGCTGTTTTGGACAGCAACATTGATCTGATGGAAATCACTACCTGGGCCGCGATCGTCAACGGTCAGGACACAATCAACGTGGACGAAATGGGACGGTTGGAGCGGTCGTATCGTGGGTATCGCAATGTCAGGAATACGACGCCGGAAATGAAAAAAGAGATACTTCTAACCCTGGCGGAGCGTTATTCCTACGTACAGGGTGCCCGGGCGGCAGGAATTGATACTTTGCCGGACGTGGTGGCCGAAGAAAAAGCTCTGCGGCATAAGTACTCCAAGGAAATTATTGCCAAGCAGGGTCGGTCAATAGGGTGGATACCCCCGAAAGACCTGGTTCAGAAGTATTTCGATGAACACATCGAGGAATTTACGGTCGAGGCCGGTGTCCACGTACAGCACATCATCGTTGACGATTCTATATTCGGAGAATTCGTGAGGGATCAGGCTATGGCCGGGGTCGATTTCCTTGAGTTGGCCCGGGAGTATTATCCGGGTGAACCCGGTATCAGGGCCGATCTGGCTGATCTTGGTATGATCGGTCCTGAGGACGTGCCGCCGGAACTCTACACCGCGGCATCGGTAACTCCTGTCGGCGGCGTGACACATCCGATCAAGACTCAATACGGGTACCATGTCGTCAAGGTAATCAGTCGCACTGAGCCGACTCAATTGCATCACGTCAGTAGTAAGATAAATGCAATACTGAGAAAACAGGAGGCGCGGGATATCTTCAACCGATACCGGGATGATCTGTATGCCCGGTATAATGTGCGTTTCAAGGGGAAGCTCTACCCTGTTCATCTCAGGCCGATGACCAGCCGCAACGAGTAGTAAGAGGTTGTCTCAAAGAGTGATTATTCTGACGCGCGTAGAGCGGGGGCTTGTCTCCCGTCAAAGAAAGTGACAATACCGGCGGTGGACACAATAAACGTGCCCCCGGCACCCGCTACGCGAGTTTACCGAATGAAGATTTATTAGATGCAACGTACGAAATGCCCAAAGCTGACTTTGCAGACAGCCTCGTGATGGCCGACCGCAAAACCGCTGCTGATTCACATCAGATCTCATTCAGCCGGGAACTGATACGCAAGGGCACTCACATGGGTGCTCTGGTAATCCCCGGCGGCTATTACCTGCTGCAATTGGATAAACTTGAGATGCTGGCGGTGATGATGCCGATCGCCGGGGCGATGGTCCTTATCGATGTAGCCCGGCTGCGGGGGTGGTGGCTCTGGCGAACCGTGGCCCGGCCGGTTATTGGCCCCCTGATCAGACATCACGAAAGCGCCGGCGATTTCATCGGAGCCACTTACATACTCCTGTCTGTCTGTCTGACGGTGGCTCTGTATGACAAACCGATAGCCATTGCGGCGCTGGTGTTTATCATGGTCGGGGACACCTTTGCGGCGCTGGTGGGGCGCAAGTTCGGTCGTCACCGCTGGGGTCGGAAATCGCTGGAGGGCTCTCTGGCCTGCCTGGTCAGCACGGTGGCGGTAGCGCTGTTTTTGCCCGGGCTGGCTCTTAATGTGGCTCTGGCCGGAGCTGTGGTGGCGACAGTCGTTGAGGGGCTCCCCCTGAAGATTGACGATAACACATCGGTGCCGATTCTATCCGGTCTGTTTATGACGCTTCTGAGCCGGCTGCAGGCAATCGGCTGATTGCTTCAGATTTTTTGTTGGTTTTTGGCTCAAACATCGTATAATCAATAAAGAGACACGTTCACTGTTACACCGGGAGCAGACTGAATGTCAAAAGGCAAGGTTAAGTATTTCAATGACTTAACAGGTTGGGGAATCATTTCAGGACAACAACTGAGGCAGGACATTTACGTTCACTACACTGATATCAAAATGAATGGGTTCAAGACCCTGCGCGTCGGTCAGGACGTCCTGTATGAGTTGGCCCAGACAGAGCGTGGGCATCAAGCCCGCAATGTGACGCCGGTAGCTTAAAACCTGAGCGGCTATCGATACCAGTGCCGGGATAAACCGGTGAGTCGGTGCGGCAGGTGATCCTGCTGCCTGAGTTTCGCCCGGTTTGTCATTGACAGTCAATCATAAAAGGGTCACACTCTGGTTGTGGCTGAGATAACGCTAACTTCTCCTTTGCAGTATCTCAAAGGGGTCGGTCCGCGCCGGGCCGAAGCTCTGGAGCGGCACGGTCTGGTTCAGGTGTGCGATCTGCTGTTTTATTTTCCCCGGGCATACCTTGATCGCACCCGGATTGTCAGTATCAGCTCGATCAAACCCGACCAGCCGGTGACCATCGTGGGCCGGGTGAAAGCCCACGGCAAGCTGTACGGCAGGAAAAGGTCCATGTATGAAGTCATCCTGGAGGATGACAGCGGGGCGATAACGCTCACCTGGTTTCGTGGTGTCAAATACTTTGAGCGTCTGTTTCAGAAAGGGCAGAAATATGCCGTCACCGGAACCGTCAACTACTTCAACGGGTATCAGATAGTTCATCCGGAGTTGGAACGGCTGGAGGAAGACAGCGATGCTATGATTCACGCCGGTCGCATCGTTCCGGTCTACTCCCAGACGGCTGAGTTGAACCGGGTGGGGCTGAACAGCCGAGGCATTCGGAAACTGACGACCCTGGTACTTGACAATCTGAGCGAGACTATCGCCGACCCGGTCCCGGCAACCGAAAGGACGAAACTGGCACTGCCGTCGCTTCACGAGGCCGTGGTTCAGATGCACTATCCCTCCAGACAGAGCAATATAGAGTCCAGCCGCCGCCGGTTGGCCTTTGATGAGTTGCTGAAGTTCCAGTTTTTGGTTTTTCGCCGCCGGGGTCTCAAAGAAACGGTGGTCAAGAAACATCGTTACCGTTTGCCCGGTGAGAAAATGACGACGTTCAAAAACCAGTTGCCCTTTACGTTGACGGCCGCCCAGCAAAAAGTGACCGGTGAAATCATCTCGGATATGCGGATGCCACATCCAATGTCCCGCCTGTTGCAGGGTGACGTCGGCTGCGGTAAGACGGTGGTCGCAATTCTGTCCGCCCTCTATGTGGCTGAGAACAACCTGCAGACAGCCTTCATGGCGCCCACCGAAATACTGGCCGAGCAGCACTACCGGACCTGGAAAGAAGCACTGTCGCGGCTGGGAGTCACCAGTGCCCTGTTGACATCCAGCCTCCCGGCTTCTCAGAAGAAGAAAGTAGCCCGGCAATGTAGTCAGGGGGAAGTGCAGGTTCTTTTCGGTACCCACGCACTGATATACGACTACGTTTCTTTCAGCGATCTGGGGCTGGTGATAATCGATGAACAGCACCGTTTTGGCGTTCAGCAGCGGAGTCGGCTCTGCGCCAAAGGGGATAGTCCGGATTTGCTGGTTCTGACCGCCACGCCGATACCGCGGACGTTGGCGCTGACGTTCTATGGCGACCTGGACATCTCGACCGTCGACAGCTTACCTCCCGGACGCAAGAAAACACGCACGGTGTGGCGGATGCAGGACACTCGTGACAAAGTCTATCAATACGTCAGGGAAGAGGCAGGCCGGGGAGGACAGGTTTATATCATATATCCGGTGATTGAGAAATCCGAGCAATTGCCGCTGGAGAGTGTCGAAGAAGCTTACCAAAAGCTTTCCCAAGACGTCTTCTCCGGTCTGCACGTCGGTATGGTGCACGGGCGCTTGAAAGCGGCTGAGAGGGATGACGTGCTGGCGAGGTTTCGGGATCGGGAACTGGATATTCTGCTGTCAACGACGGTAATCGAGGTCGGTATCGACAATCCCGGAGCCACTCTTATGATTATTGAACATGCCGAACGATTTGGTCTGGCCCAGTTGCACCAGTTGCGCGGTCGCATCGGCCGTGGTTCCCGGGAAGCTACGTTGGTGGCGCTGGCTCACCCGCCACTTTCGGATATCGCTCGCCGCCGGCTGACCATGTTTGCCTCTACCTCTGACGGTTTTGAGATTGCCGAGGCGGATATGGAACTGCGCGGTCCGGGGGAGATGTTCGGCGTCCGCCAGTCGGGTCTGCCGGAATTCAGAACGGCCCGGCTGGCGGTTGATCGAGATTTGATCGAGGCCGGGCAACGTCTGCTTCAGACTATGTCAGCCGGCCCGGACCACCTTGACAACGAGCAAAGCAAGCTGTATTCCTATCTTCAGGAAAGTGCCTCTCACCGGAAAACACTTCTCGGTGGGGGCTGATAACAGTCATCGCTGTCGGCCTTAATTCACGGCAGCATCAGGAGCCTTTGGTATGAATCAATCGCAGGAAAAACTTGACCCGCATCTGGTGCAATTGGTGTTGTCACTACAGGCCGGCGCCATGCAGCAGTTGGGAAAAATCGCTTCGCCGATCTCAGGCAAGGTCGAGCGCAACCTGGAAATGGCCCGGAATACGATCGACATGCTTGACATGCTGAACAGTAAAATGGCCGGCAATCTGACCGAGCAGGAACAACAACTGATTCAACATGCCCTTTACGAACTCCGCATGAACTTCGTCGAAGAGTCCGGGAAAGACACAGACAGCGAGCCATCCCAAGACAGCGACGATGAGCAGCCACAGCCATCTGATGACCAGCCGGAGCCGGTTGCAGAGGCGAAGGAACCCGACGAACCTGCATCGGACCGACCCGAACAGGAGTAGTGAGGCTGTTCTAAAAAGTGTTTATTCTGATGCGCGTAGGGCGGGGGTTTGTCTCCCGCCAATAAAAAGTGGCGATGCCACCGGCGGACATAAAGCCCGCCGCTACGCTGGTTTACCGAATGATGATTTATTAGATGCAATGTTATATGTACCCAAAGCTGACTTTTGAGACAGCCTGCAAGTGGCCCGGCGGTTGACCTTTTGTCGGTGGCCGATGTATAAGAAAGTGGGTAAGTATGCCCCGGCCGCAGATCAGATATCGCCGTATGTCCTTGATTGTGGCGGCGTTTCAGCCTATATTAAGGTGAATGAAAGTGACTGAGAGGCACGCTGTCAGCCAGGAGAAGATAAAACAGGAACTTTCCGCCCGATTGGGACCGGCAGTCGAGTTTGATCGCAAGATGGCCGAATTCACCAGCTTCCAAACCGGTGGTCCGGCCGGTTATTTCTACACCGCTGCCGGTGTCGATGATGTAATACGGGCGGTCCGGGTAGCGTCGGAGTTGAATCTGCCCCGGTTCATTTTGGGCGGCGGTACCAACCTGCTGGTGTCGGACAAGGGGTACGGCGGTTTGGTTATCAGGGTCGATGTCCGTGGTCTCGATCTGGTCGATGACCTTCAGATTGACTGCGGCGCCGGTGAACCGCTTTCGGCGCTGGTAGCATATTCCGCTGCAAAGTCGTTGAGCGGCTTGGAATTCGCAGCCGGTATCTGGGGTACTGTGGGTGGCGCCGTGTGTGGCAACGCCGGGGCTTATGGCGGCGATATGGGTTCGACAATTGTCAGGGTGACTCTGGTCGACCCGCAAGGAGAATTAAAAGAAGTGGCAGCAGATTACTGCCGGTTCGGCTATCGTGATTCTCACCTGAAAAGTAGTGGCGATGTGATAATCGAGGTACGCCTGAAACTTAAAAAAGGAGATCCGGAAAAGATCCGCAGTCGGGTGGAGGAGATTATGACCCCCTTCGATGAACTGATAGCAGTACACCCGGATGATGAACTCTACGCCGTGATGCAGCAGATGACCGAGGAACGTGTGGATCAGCTTCCTGTTGTAAAAGATGGTCAACTGATGGGAATGATAGCACGCGATAATCTGGTGGGATTCCTCAACGCCCGTGCAGAATTAGGAGCTTAGGTGCCCTTAGATTTCTGATTCAGCATGAGATGTTTTCTATAAATCCAATCGGTTTCCTAATGGAGGAATATCCATGTGTGCTGAGGTTTTATCGAAGTTCAAAAGTGATGTTTCCATTGTCCTGTGCGGCGAGGCCGGTCAGGGAATCCAAACCATCGAGCATCTTCTAACGCATACTTTGAAGTTCGCTGGCTATAATGTGTTTTCCACCAAG
>SDBU01010455.1_pt1 | contig 10297 bp, 7 predicted proteins | sample 2277071 | NCBI WGS metagenome assembly SDBU01 (sample SAMN10397929, study PRJNA504765) | marine sediment metagenome | isolation source: marine sediment core GS08_GC12, 126 cmbsf | place: Arctic Ocean: Gakkel Ridge, Loki's castle | collected 2008 | reverse complement strand
TTTCTCTTCACTGTCTTGAGAGAAGGCTATCGATTGCTTCAGACCATGTCAACTGCCCTGCTTGGCCCTCATGATAGAGTTGTGGGTAAAGCATAGCCCTTTTGGGGGAGAGTTAGAGAGGGGGTAGCACTGAAGCTCAATGTCATCAGAATCAAGTGGACAGAGTACTAACAAGGCCTGTCGTGTTTGCCTTCAAGCATTGCCCTGAGCATCTGAATCCTGCCTATGTGGATTGCTCCGTGCGAGACGGTCAGGAAGACCCAGTGAGCAGTGGTCAACCCAAACTCAGACATGACCGGCACCTTGTGCCAGTCCTCGTCAGGTATGGTGGCAATGAAATCTGTGCTCTGCTGGCGAACGTCTTTCACCCAGTTGAGTACACCCTCAACTGAGTCTATTGACTCACGGACATCCTCAACCGGACACCAATCCGCACCGAAGATCTCGTATTGATGTGGGATCACATCTGCCTTCAGACCTTGGAGGAACACGCCGATGTGGGTTCGCTCACGGTGCGCGATGTGCCCGACATGCCAAAGCATGCAGAGGCATTTCTTGTCGGGGACCCAGAGAAGCTGTTCCTCGTTCAACCCGCCGATTTCGCGTAGAGGGTGAGAGTACCAGAAACCTCTGTCGGTGCGCACATCCCCGTACATCCAGTGGGCGAGTCCCTTCCATTCTGACATGGCGCTGCTTCTCTGCTCTATTCGTCGACCCACGTGCTAGGCGTCAGGCCCCTTCAGAAGCCCCGAGACTACCTCGCTGACCTTTCGGCCTTCGGCCTTGCCTCTGACCTGTGGCATTACGCGCCCCATCACTTTGCCCATGTCTTGGGAACCTGTGGCGCCGAGTTCCTCGATCGCCTTTCCAGCAACCGCCGTAATGTCTTCTTCCGACATCTGCGTCGGCATGTATTCGAGGATGATGGCGAGCTCAGCCTGTTCCCTGTCGACCAGGTCCTGTCGGTTGCCCTTGCGGAAGGCCTCGACGCTATCGCGGCGCTGCTTCGCCTGCCTGCCCAAGAGGTCGATGATGGCCTCATCGTCCAGTGTGGTCTGGCGCGCGATTTCCTCGTTGCGTATTTCGGAGCGCACGTAGCGAATCACAGACCGACGTACCGAGTCGCCCTTGCGCATGGACTGCTTCAGGTCTTCCTGTAGTTTAGTCTGTAGCGTCATAGCTGCCCATCCTTCCGGCTGATGACAGTGTCCCCTGGCACTCAGGAGTATAGATTCCCCCCTATAGGGTGTCAAGGAAGCTCCTCGCATCGGGTGCGCCTAGAGGTGGCGGGTCAGGCGGGTGAAGCTGGCCTGGCTACACTCGTGGTTCGACAGGCTTTCAAGAACTGCTCGTTGCTGTGGGTAGGCGCCACTCGCGGAGGGAACGAGGGCGGGTCCCGAACCGTCCCATTCACATCAACCCAAGGTTCTGTTTCCCACCCACCCTCAGAGGTATTTCTGGGGGGTTCCCCCACACCCCCCGACTGGGGTATGTGAGTCAATGAGCACGTTCCGTAGAGACGCCCCAGCGGGGCGTCTCTACGAAGGCTGCGATCCGTTCTCATAGCGATCGTCCACGCACGTGCCCGGCACCCTTGTGAATGAAAATCACAGAGGGCTCTTGTTGGCCCTCATCCTATCCTTCTCCCAGAGGGAGAAGGGACATAAGGAAGGCCTATTCTCATACCAATCAGAGTTCCTGGTGGGTCTCCAAACGCAATGCATACCCCAGTGAGCCCACACCCCCCGAGGGGCTTCGCCCCTTCGGACCCCGGCGGCTGGGGGCTTCTGTTGCGCACGAACAGAGAGAATGGGGCTACTGCTGCGCCACAGAGCCTCGCGTTGTGCTATCCTGGCTTTGCCTAGACTTGGGTTGATGCCTACGGGGCGGTTCCCGAACCGCCCCTACGAGACACCGCGCCACAGTTACTTTCATGTGCCCGGTCCCGATGCCGCATCGGGACATAAGCGCACTCACCACGAACGGAGCAGCACCGGCTGCAAGGCCCTGACGCGCCAGTTGCATTGACATTCCAGACGGTGTTAGCAGTTCCACGGCGAAGCCTACGCTGGAGCGGACCGCGCCGTGGCTCAGCGGCCCATTCACTCGAAGGGTCCGCCAATGCCCAGCCGGTCTCGGTCGTCAGCATCCCCGACCAGATTGACCATCTCCAGGTCATCCGGATCGGCGCCGGACGGATGGACGACGTATGCCTCCCCTGCCCGGGTCTCGAAAACGATCTCTCCTTGCCGTATGGCATGTTCCACGTTGTTGCCGTGGTCATCTCGCACGACGACGGCCTCGTCGGGCCAGGGATTGGCGAGGCGGCAGTCCGCCCCGGCCTCGCTCTCCAGGAGCACGTAGCGTGTGCGGCCCGACCGCCGCTCCGCCGTCACAAGGAAGGCGCCCTGAGCACGCAGCCTTGATATGCGAACGTCCTTCCATCTCTCCGCGATAGCCGGGAAGACGCGAATCAAAGGCTTGCCTTCCAGGTTCCCGCTTGGGCTACGTAGCAATAGCTCGTTGATTCCCGCGCAGAAGTTCCCTCCCGACTCGCAGTTGGGGAGCTTGGTCGTCCATTCTGGCCCCCTGTTGACGGGGTAAGGGGCCAACCCGGGGAGCTTCGATGGGCCAAACAGGCTGAAGCCATTGACGTTCACAAAGGCGCGTATGTGGTTGCGGATGGCGCTCAAGGCCTCGTCGGCCATACCCATGCGCGCCGCGCACGCGGCCAACCACCCGAAGCTGAAGCCGGTGTACCCGTCTGAGCCCCGTGCCAGGAACCGCATCACGCTCTGGCGGCCGACGCGTGCTATCTCCGGGTCGCTGTCCTGGTGAATCTCCTCGCCCGGGTAGATAGGATACATGGGGCTGAGGTGCCGGTGCGACTCCCACATGCTGATGCCCTCCCACTCTTCCAGCCAGCCGTCTTCGGACACAGGGTAGGGCGCCAGGTTCGCCAGGACTTTCTTCCATATCTCGCGCTCTTCCGCGTCAACGCCCAGGATTTCGCTGGCCCTGATGGTGTGCATCAGGTGGTCCCGGAAGATGCCCAGGTCATAAGAGGAGTTCTTCCCGTAATCGCCGCCGGCGCCGCGTCCCGGGGGCTTTCTGCTCTGCTCGTGGGCCACTGAAAGGACAATGTTGTACTGCCCCTGCTCGTCCGGCTCGCCGACGAATGCAACGAAGTAGTCGAGGCACGCCCGGAACATCCTGTAGCAGTCCCGCAAGAAATCCACGTCCTGTGTGAACTGGTAGTGCCACCAGAAGTGGGAGCACAGCCACGCTCCCGCACCGGGCCAGAGTTCCCATTCGACACCCCGGGCGTTGGGTCTTCCCGACCTGCCGTGGCCCCGTACGAAGCGCGCTCCAGGCATCCCGGTGTACCGCCGCGTGTCTTCGGTGATGAAGTCGAGGATGCCCAGATACAGGTCGTAGAAAGGCCAGCCCAACTCGGGCCGGTTCGCCGTATAGATGGGCCAGTAGTTCTCCTGGATGTTGATGTTAGTGTGGTAATCGCCGCGCCAAGGCGGGTCGGGGAACCCACACCAGTGGGCAAGCTGACCCGGCGCCTGGCCGCCCTTTCGCGAGCACGACGCGATCTTGTAGATTTCGGCGTACCACAGGTTCTCGATCAGCTTGTCGGGCAGCGATATCCATCCTTCGCGCCAGAAGTCGGCCCACCACTCCCTATGCGACTCTTGGGGACCGCCTTCTTCGCGTACATCAGCGAGCTGTCCTTTGCCCCGAGTTATCAGATCCTCGGGCGATGCGTCCTGCCCGGTCACGATGGTCAAGCGCACGGGGATGTGATTCGCTGTGCGATCTGCGATATGGCATGTGACTCGATCATCGGCTCTCTCGAAGTCCAGAGCGATGCCCGGTGTCTGCATCACGACGGCGAAGGCGAACCCGTCGGGCAAGACCATCGTCATCCACATGGTGTCATCGTCGTGGCCAAACTCCGGGGGTTGTTTGTACGGGTCGGGCTCGTGGGCGGGGCGGAACGGTATCAGGTCACGGTGAAGCTGGAAGCTCAGGGGCCATGACGTTGGGTCACCAGTCGAGATTTCGATGGCGAGCAGGTTGCGGTTGGCGTGGGTGTAGACGGTGTACCCGAAGTCCTTGCCACCGCTGGTATAAGAGCAGTCCACCATCGCATGATAGAACGAGAGCTTTTGTCGGAAGCTGCTGTATCCCTCGGGAAGTTCCCCGAGGATGTCCAGGTACCCGCCAGGCAGAAAGGCGGAGTAGTTGTGTTGATCGCCTTCCTTCAACTTCGCCTGGGGCCGGGGGAGAGCGTGGTGCTCGGACCAGTCGCCTGTCTCGATGCCTCGCGTCAGGGTGTCTTTCGTCCGCTTCCAATCGAAGTCGACGGGGTCGTACATCTCGTCTAGCCACTCAGCCCGTTCATCCCAGATATCTCCTTTGTTCAGCAGGATACGCGTGCGCTGTGGTTCGCCGTGCACCATCGCCGCAATGTCGCCGTTGCCTAGATAGAGGCCGTCCTGCCATATCATCGCGGGGGCGCGATGGAGCACCCCGTGTCCCTCGATGATCGACTCGAGGTCGGCGCGAAAGCGGGCCGCCCTGTGGGTTTCGCCATTCATGTGCTCGTCTCCTTGTCCTTTGGACGTAGTAGGGCGGGGTGGCCCCGCCCTACGAACGCAGTCGGCGGCGAACCCCTACTGGAACGGCGCCGGTATCTTGTCGCCGTGCCAGGGGAAGGCGTAGCTCGGGTCGTTCACGAAGCGCTTCATCCCTGCCTCCACACGGATCGAGGTCGATGGAGGCAGCTCGACCGCGAAGTACTTCGAATCGAGAGGGACCACTCTGTCCGTCCGTGTCCGTGGCCATTCCTGGCGCCGGAGCCATTGGCCAGCGCTCTCTCCCGTGTCGGCCGGGTGCTCTTCCTGGAACCTCAGATCAGTGAATTGGTGCTCCCCAAAGGCGCCGGCCTGCACGATCAGGTTCCGCGTTTCGCGCCTGCTCAGGTTGACAAGCTGGATTCCCACGCCGTCGGGGGCAAGCCTGTCGACCAGGGCGGCCACATCCAGCGGCAAGCCGGGTCGCACGCGGTCGCTGTCGTAGTAGCGAACCGTCGCTCGGAGCAGGCCGCCGTGGTACATAGACCGAGGCGAACCCAGCATCACTTGCGTCAGCACGTTGGTGAAGACCGGGTTCACGGGCTCCTGGTTGTCCGCGATGACCTGCCACACGTCGCTGGTGTCGGCCTCTATTCTGTGGTGCGTATCCAGGACACGCTGGTACTCGGCCCGCAGTATCTTCTCAGGCCAGTTGGGGTTCTTGCCATCATAGTACTGGAACCGGCTGTATTCGGAGTTCCATGCAGCCCTCGGAGGATCAAGCTGTTCTTCGTTCCAGTCACGCTCTCGGTCGCCCTCCCGCAGCCGGGCGATTATCTCGTAGTCCTCTTTCGACATCGACGCGTGGTAGAGGTGGACCGGCTCGTAGATCCGCAACGGGGCGAAGGTGGCCTTGTCCCAGCCCTCGGGCGTGACTCGGACGGGGGCCAGAAGGTGCCCATCTTCGCGGGTGAATGAGTTGTCCAAGAGCATCTTGATCTGCGAGCGCAAGAGTTCGAGGTATCCGAAGTCTCCCGTCAGTAACAGCGCACACTCGGACGCGACGGCGAGGGAATGAAAGATGTGGCTGTAGCCATACCCGGTGTTCCATCCGTAGACACCGCCCCACCACACGCCATCACGGTTCTCGCCGGGCTTGCCCGTCGGGCCGATGTTGTCCGGGACGATCCCGTTGTTCTGCCGTATGCGGTCCATCCAGGCCTCGACGTATTCCAGCACCCAACGCTTGTACTTCTCTTCGCCGGTGTAGAGGTAGGCATTTGTCACGAGGCCGGTGGCCGCCAGGTTAGCCGCCGAGTCGCCGTTCAGAACGACCTTGTCGAATAGCCTGACGATCTCGTCCGCTCGCTTCGGGTCCTCCCACCAGTTCGGCTCCAGTTCCTTGACTACCGGATAGAGGGAAGCACGAGGGCCCATTGGCTTGGGAGTCCAACCCGGGGCGCTGGCTTGACCGCCCTGGAGATAGCTCATCACTTCGTGGAGCTCCGCATCGTGCCATGGGCCTTGACTGCTGTTCATGGGGGAGCGGATCAACTTGTGCTTGGGGTCCCAGTTCGGGGCCTCGGGGTCCTCCCCGATGAACATGGCAGCGAAACGTCTGGCCCTTCGCACGTTCTCCGAGATCGTCGGGTCGGCGACCCCGAAATCGTAGAAGGCCATGTTCCCTTCGCCCATGTGGTGCCATTCGGCATCACCCGGGTTGGCGAGGCTGTAGTACTCGTTGTGAATGTTGTGCTTCAGCTTGTTGGGGGTCGTGCCGTGATAGTAGTCGAGGCTGTTGGCGCGATTCTTGGCGCGGTCGTCGAACAACCGAGTTGTGGCGTTCCATTTCTCCAGCGCCATGTCCACCAAACTCTCGTCCGCACCCATGGCATACAGAAGACACCAGTTATGTGACCTCTCGTAGTAGTCGTCCAGGTCGTCGGACCACAGCCACGTGCCTCCCCGCTCAGCATACTTCCTGACCACAATGTGCGCGCTCTCCTCCATGAGCGTGATGAGCTGACGCTCCATGACCGCCCATGCTGGCGGCGCCTTGACCTCCGTTGCCTTTATGTCGATGAGCCCGGGGATAGAGACCGATTGTGTTGTTGTCACTTATCCACCTCCATTGTCTTTGGTGGGGGCGTACGGCAATACGCCCCCACATTCGCCGATATCCCTACTGGAACGGTACGGGTATCTTGTCGCCGTGCCAGGGGAAGGCGTAGCTCGGGTCGTTAGCGAAGCGCTTCATCCCTGCCTCCACCCGGATCGAGGTCGATGGAGGCAGCACGACCGCGAAGTACTTGCCATCGACCGGAACCGCTTTTTCGTCGTACCGTACCTCCGTGAACTGGTGCTCCCCAAAGGCGCCGGCCTGCACGATCAGGTTCCGCGTTTCGTGCCTGCTCGTGTTGACGAGCTGGATGCCCACGATGTCGGGTCCCAGCTTGTCGACCAGCGCGGCCACATCCAGCGGCAGACCTGGGCGCGCGCGGTCTCGGTCGTAGTAGCGTACCGTCGCCCGGAGCATGCCGCCGTGGTACATGTACTGCGGCGAGCCCAGCATCACCTGTGTCAGCACCTTGGTGAAGACGGCGTTCACCGGCTCCTGGTTGTCCTTGATGATCTCAGGCACCGTGCGGGTGTCGGCCTCCATCTTGTGGTACGTCTCCAGCGCTCGCTGGTATTGGAGTCCCAGCGCCTTCTCGGGCCAGTTGGGATTCTTGCCGTCGTAGTACTGGAATCGGCTGTACTCAGAGTACCACTCGGCTCTCGCAGGCCCAATTTCCTCTTCGTTCCAGTCGCGCTCCTTGTCGCCGTCGCGGACGCGGACGATGATGTCGTAGTCCTCCTGGGACATCGAAGCGTGGTAGAGGTGGGCCAGCTCGTAGAGCCGCAGGTTGGTGGAAGAGGTACCGTCCCACTCCTCGACATGCGCATGGACCCAGCCGTCCGGCGTCGCCCTATTCGGCACGAGGAGCTGGCCGTCCTCGCGGGTGATCGAGTTGTCCAGGAGCATCTTGATCTGGGAACGCAGCAGGTCGAGGTATCCGAAATCCCCGGTCAGCAATTGCGCACACTCGGAGGCCACGGCGATCGAGTGGAAAACGTGGCTCCATCCTACGTAGCTGTTCCAGCCATATGTGGTGCCCCACCACACCCCGTCGCGGTGCTCGCCGGGCTTGCCCGTCGGGCCGACGTTGTCGGGGATGATGCCGTTGTTCTGCTTGATGCGGTCCATCCACGCCTCGACGTAGTCCACCACCCAACGCTTGTACTTCTCGTCGCCCGTGTAGAGGTAGGCGTTGGTCACGAGGCCGGTGGCCGCCAGGTTGGCGGCAGAGTCGCCATCGAGGACGACCTTGTTGAACAGACTGACGATCTCATCCGCTCGCTTCGGGTCCTCCCACCAGTTGGGCTCCAACTCCTTGACCGCCGGATAGAGGGACGCGCGCACGCCCATCGAGTCGGGTTTCCAATCGGGCGATGCCGCGTGACCGCCATGCAAATAGCTCTTCACCTCTTCAAGGGTCGCGCTGTGGTACGGTCCCAGACTGCCATGCATGGGAGACCGGATGATCTTGTGCTCGGGGTCGTAGATCGGCGCTTCAGGGTCCTCGCCGAGGAACATGTCCGCGAACCTTCTTGCCCGGCGCACGTTCTCCGAGATGGTCGGGTCGCCGACCGCGAGGTCGTAGAAGCCCATGTTGCCCTCGCCCATATGGTGCCACTCGGCGTCACCGGGGTGGACGATGCTGAAGTACTCGTTGTGGATGTTGTGCTTCAGCTTCATGGGGTGGGCGCCGTGATAGTAGTCGAGGTTGTTGGCCCGGTTCCTGTCCCGGTCGTCGAACAACCGCGTCGTGGCGTTCCAGTGCTTGAGCGCCAGGTCGACGAGGCTTTCGTCTCCACCCATGTTGTACAGCAGGCACCAGTTGTACGACCGTTCGTAGTAGTCGTCCAGGTCGTCGGACCAGTACCACGCGCCGCTACGCTCGGCGTACTTCCTGCTCATCATGTGCGCGCCCTTTTCCATGAGATCGATGAGCTTGCGCTCCATCAGCGCCCACACGGGCGGCGCCTTGACCTCCGTTGCCTTGATAGCGGCCAGTTCGGGCATTGCTAACGTCGTTGTCGGTCCCATACGTCATACCTCCTGGGCTATTGGCCCCGCTTGTCTTCGGGTACTTCCGATCGGTCCTGGGGATCGTAGCCGATCACTCGACGCCCGTGATCGAGATCGTAGAGGAGCCAGTCGCTATCAGAGACCCCGAACACGATCTCGAACTTGACGCCCGGATATGTGATCGCCTGCTCAAAGACCCTTACTGCGTCACCCCTGCTCAGATGATGGGGGTGAGTCGGCGGCGCGCCGTACACGTTGAACTTGCCGATGCGTACTGCCACAACCTCCATGTCATATCGTGCTGAGTACATATACCCAAGACTCTCGCCGAACGCCTTGCTTAGCGAGTAGAAGCTATCCGGGCGAGGCAGCATGTCCACGGTGCGCCGGATGCTCCTCGGATAATACGCGTTCGACAGCAGCCCTGCACGGCTGGCGTAGGCGATCCGACGCACACCATTCTGTCGAGCCGCCTCGAACACGTTATATGTCCCGATCATGATACTGAGAGCTTGTTCCCACGCGTAGCCCACTCCTGCCAGGTGGATGACCGCTTCCATATCGCGGGTCGCTTCCAGCACGGTGTCGAGGTCTGAAATATCGCCAGTGACGGCGTCATCCAACTCTGGCGTGGGCTTCAAATCAAGGCCTCGCAGCCTGTGCCGTCCTCTCAACCCTTCGACCAGGGCCGACCCGATGTTGCCTGCTGCACCTGTGATTAGTACTCGCATCTGTCTATCTCCAGTGGAACAGCACGTCCCACGAGGGTTCAGCAATGCGAACGAGCATCGGCGCGGGTCATCTTATACCCCTTGTGGTTGCGACGCAAGGGGGACTCTCGTCCTTGATCCGTGAAGGAACACCCCCACGTGGCGGGCTGATGCCGTTGTATCGGGGCCTCGAATGGCTTGAGCTTCATCGTATCTTCGTGTCTGCCCTGCACTGCCCTGCCTTCGCATTCGAGAGGACAGTGGGAACAGAAACTCGAGCCTTCGGGGTTGAGGTCGTCGGCGAGGGGGGCGCTGGATGCGCCAGAGCCTACCCGCATGGCGGAAGCATGTTGTGGGCGGAAGAGACGAAGGAAACGTCTGGGGAACTGCAGGCGCGTCAGGTCCTGCAGACGCTGGACATCGATGCACTGGGGCAGCCCTCAGGCCTGCAAACGGTCTGGAGGTAATAGGAAATGGCAAACCCGGCCTGGGAAGATGGCGCGGCCATTCAATGACGCCCCAACCTTCAACATGAGCTACTGCTTGACTTCTCGACTAGGGAAGAGGCTCATTACCATTCTCCAGATCGCCGGCCAGAAAACGGCGGCCACGAACAACGCCAGGCCGAGCATCGCGAGATTGCCCGCCGTGGTGGCGACCCCGGACATGAATCCGTCGGCCACCGACTTCACCATATCGAAGCCCTTGTCGGCGGCCAGTCGTGCGGTGTTGGTGAAGCTGTCCAGATCGATCTCGGCGAGGGCCTGCTCTCGGGCCCCTTCGAAACCTGAGTGCGCGAAAGCCTCAACCACTGGGTCAGTGTCGTCGACGGAGAACGGCAGGCCGGAGTCCATAACGGTACTATACAC
>SDBU01010454.1_pt1 | contig 10298 bp, 12 predicted proteins | sample 2277071 | NCBI WGS metagenome assembly SDBU01 (sample SAMN10397929, study PRJNA504765) | marine sediment metagenome | isolation source: marine sediment core GS08_GC12, 126 cmbsf | place: Arctic Ocean: Gakkel Ridge, Loki's castle | collected 2008 | reverse complement strand
CTGGCTTTGTCCTTAATCTACTAGGGCACATGCCTGAGCCGAATGAGCAGCTGAGGTATAAGGGTATGAGGTTAGTGGTAACAGAGGTGGTGGGGCGAAAGATTGAGAAAATTCAATTAACCAGGGAAAAGTATGCAACGCCTACGGATTAAGCTCAGCCGAGGAGAAGAAATAAAGTTCATTTCCCATCTAGATATTATGCGGTTATGGGAAAGAGCACTGTGCCGTGCCCAGATAGCACTGGCTTACTCAGAAGGGTTTAGCCCTCATCCTCGAATATCACTAGCCGCACCACTGGCAGTAGGGGTAACCAGTGAAGCTGAGTTGATGGATGCCTTTGTTAACAAGATGGTCTCACCACATTGGTTTACTGCTGCGGCAGGTCGGCAACTACCGTCTGGCATTGAAATACTTGGAGTGTATCAAGTAGCACTGAGTATACCGTCCTTACAATCGCAAGTTCGCTATGCCGAATATAAGGTTGCAGTGCAAACCGAAAAGGGGCCAAAGGATGTAGAATCAGCAGTTTCTGCTTTACTCTCAGTAGAGCACCTGCCGTGGCATCACCAGAGAGATACAGGTAGGCGAAACTACGACCTAAGGGCTTTAATTGATGACCTGTGGCTCTTAAATTGTCATGAGCAGTATTGTACTATAGGTATGAGGTTACGTTGTGATAGTGGTGGTTCGGGGAGGCCGGAGCAGGTTGCCTCAGCCCTAGGTTTTACTCATTACCCACAATCAATACACCGCACCAAGCTTATCCTTAAAGTCTAAAAGTAAGATTGTGTGACAAAAATCACATACATGTAACTCATTTTTAAATTAAAATGGTCTTAAATAGGTAGAGACAAGATAATGAAGGGACTAATCATAACTAGCATCATAATTGTTGCACTTATTGGCGTCGGCATCGGCACTAGCATTATTATCACTAGTGGCCTTAGTAGCAGGGTAGCCGCTGCTAATGAGCGTGGGTATGAGGAAGGATATAGCCAAGGTTACCTGGTAGGTTCCCTAGAGGGGAACAAAGTTGGCTACCAGGAAGGCAGCAAGATTGGTTACATAGATAGCAATGGTGGAGACTATAACAGCAGCTATGGAACAGGCTTTTATTTTACCTATAATCCTACCTATGAAGGGATGCGAGAAATCTTGGCTGAAGGTAAGGCAAGTTCTGTTGGAGAAATCCATGACTATGCTGAGGCTAACGGTATCCGATCGGCGCATGTTCGGGTTCAAATCACTCGTGAAGCTACTGGAAGAATAGTTTATGTTTACGAGCTAGTTGCTTTTGAGACCGTAGACAAGGGACTTATTATTATTGAGCCGTGGTCACACAGAGAGGTAAAGGTAGAGATCGGCAAAAACTACAGTGAACTAAATAGCTCCCCTATCTCGTCTCATGACGACACAATTACCAAAATAACAATCATCTGGTAAATTAAAGATGAACGACCTAAAAGAAATTGCTATTGGCATAGCCAGAGCTGTCCTCGGAGTGCTTATCCTGATAGGAGGACTTATTGTCGTGGACCTCATTGTTTATGTAGGTGCTATAGGTAGCACCTTTAATGAGAACATCTCCGCTGCTTATGACGAGAGCTATAGCGAAGGTTATGTCCAGACCTATGAGGGTGCTTACCAAGAAGCCTATGGCGAGGCACACGATAAAGGGTATAACAAGGGATACGAAATTAGGCTGTGGAGTGGTTTTAAAGAAGGAGTGGTCACCCGGGTCGAGCTTATTAACCCCACATATGTAGAGCTTATAGACTTCCTGGCTAGCGATAAGACAGATTTAAAACCTTATATCATGGGTGAATATGTCTGTTTTGATTTCGCTGCCGAGCTTAATAACAATGCCGAAGCTAACGGTATCCGAGCCGCCTATGTACGTATTCGCGGTAAAGATTGGGGGCATGCCGTAGTCGCCTTTGAGACGGTAGATAGGGGACTTATTTTAATTGAACCGCAAACAGATAGAGAGGTAGAAGAGCTGGTTATCGGTAAACCCTACCCATGGTGGTCGGCTGGCGCCGTCAGGATAACGGATTACGATAACGTTATAGTTAAAATCCAGGCTATATGGTAAGTATTGAACAGACTTCTTGAAGCATGAATAAATGGTGAAAGGGCAAGGATATCAAGAACCACTCGAGCAGAGGGTGGTGCGCTTTATCCGAGAACATCACCTAGTATCAGGCCAGCACCAGCTACTAGTGGCAGTATCTGGCGGCCAAGATTCGGTGTGCCTGCTCTATATCTTGGTCAAACTCCAGGAAGAGCTTAACATAAAGCTACATGTTGCCCACCTTAATCACCAATTGCGAGGTGCCGAGTCTGAGGCTGATGCTCAGTATGTTTCTCAGCTAGCCCACCGACTTGATATCCCAGCTACTATAGGGCAGCGTGATGTAAAAGCCTATCAAGCGCAACGACACATTTCACTAGAAGAGGCAGCCCGTGAGGTGCGATATGCCTTCCTGACTGAAGTAGCAAGGTCTATCGAAACTAACTGCGTTGCGGTAGGACATACCACTGATGACCACATAGAGACGATACTGATGCATCTGATCAGGGGAACAGGAACCAAGGGGCTTCGGGGATTGCAACCCAGTAGCCTGAGGCAATCTTCAGTGGTTAACCTTACTATAATAAGACCTTTACTTCCGGTAAGACGGCAAGAGACAGCAGCCTATTGTCATAACTATCAGCTTATGCCTAGGATTGATTCCTCCAACCTGTCACTATCGCCACTAAGGAATAGAATCCGTCACCAGCTCTTGCCCCTGCTGCAGAGCTATAACCCGCGGGTAGCTGAAGCCCTGCTCCGAACTGCCCGCATCGCTGGTGATGACTTTGCTTTCTTGGATAAAGAGGGTATCCGATTATGGGGTAGAATTGCCCAAAGACAAGGAGAGACCATTATTTTAGACAAGGAAAGGTTCCGTGAGTTACCATCTGCCTTACAACGACACCTACTGCGGATGGCGATAGAAGGGTTATTGGGTAATCTTAAAGATATTGAGACGCGTCATATTGAAGAAATAATGGCTGCCTTAACCAAGCCAGCAGGAAAGAGGCTTAGTCTACCCAGAGGCTTGGTTTTTGCTATAGAATACAATCGATACCTGCTAGGTCCAGACCCGGGTGCTCTATCCCCATTCCCTGTTATAAGAAATGAATTTTTCCTAAAGATACCCGGTGAAACTTTGTTTCCTGGCTGGCGTGTAGAAGCAACCATCATAGAGCGGGAACAGATGACAAATAAAGATAAGGACTTTACCGCTTATATTGACCTTAATAAGGTTGGTTGTAGAGTGGTAGTGCGGTGTCGCCAACCCGGTGACAGGTTTCAGCCATTGGGTATGAGTCAGCCTAAGAAATTAGGGGAGTTTATGGTTGACACCAAAATCCCTCGTGCTTGGCGCCAGAGAGTGCCTATTGTTTGTTCACCTCAGCAAATCCTGTGGGTTGTTGGCTGCCGTATAGATGAAAGAGTAAAAGTTACCGAAAACACCAAGCAGATTCTATGCCTGGAATTTGGGCGTACCTCCAATACCTGTAGCGGGGAGCAGACTGGGATGTGAGTTGGCTGCTTTCAGCTTTATCTCTTGGCAAACGAATTAAAATCTGTTATACTCCCACATTAAATCCGCATAGAGTTTAGAAGCGAGAATTCAGGGTGTATCAGTACAAAAAATGGCTCGTCCTGGGGTAGAGGTAATTATTGGTATGTTCAAGGATGCGCAGTTTGGTCCAGTGATTATGTTTGGTCTAGGTGGCGTTTTGGTAGAAATTCTGAAAGACGTCTCCTTTAGAATTGTTCCGTTAGCTAAGAAGGATACCAGGGAAATGATTATGGAGATAAAGAGTTATCCTTTGGTGGAGGGTTATAGAGGTCAAGAACCGGTGGGTGTGGCTAATCTAGAGAAGCTAATACTTAAGGTTTCTAGTTTTGTGGAGCAGAATCCTGAGTTAAGGGGACTCAATCTTAATCCTGTTTTTATCTACAGCGATGGTGCTATAGCTGTAGATGCTCGACTGATGCTGGAGGAGGGTTTGTAATGAGCTTGAAACTGATACTGGAGGAGGCAGCGCGTCGATATGGTGGTAAGACAGCTATCGTTTCAGGTGACCAGAGGTTATCCTATGCTGATTTGAATGAAACATCAAATAAGGTCGCCAATGCCCTAATAAGAATGGGGATAAATAAAGGCGACCGGGTAGCCATGCTGCTGTCCAATAGCCCAGAGTTTGTCATCACCTACTTTGGGATAGTCAAGAGTGGTGCTATAGCTGTTCCTCTCGATACTAAATATAAGGTTGGTGAGCTAGCCTCTCTCTTTGATAATTGTCTACCGAAGGTGCTGGTGGCCGAAAGTCCTACTCTGGGGCCGTTAATCCCAGTTTTACCAGGATTTAAGTCTATCAAGCATGTCATAGACTTAGGTTCTAAATATGAAGGGCAATTCCCCAGCTATCAGGAGATTCTAACAGCAAGTTCGGTGCAGGGGATTGAGGCAAAACCAGAGCCTGAGGGTATAGCCCATATTGGCTACACCTCAGGCCCCTCCTTTCGCCCTAGAGGGGTAATGTTGTCCCATCGGTGCTTAGTGAGGGAGGCAGCTATATCAGGAGATGGATTTCAGCAAACTGATAAAGACATAATGATGCTGTTTGCTTTACCTATGCACCACGTGTTTGGTTTAGTCGCAGCATTACTGGCGTCTGTTAATAAAGGTAGCACCGTGGTAATAGTACCGGGAACAGGGCTATCTATTAGTAGTTTTATAGCAGCTATTGAAAGGGAGAAGGGCACGATATTTCTGGGGGTGCCCTATATCTTCGCCCTACTAGTTGATGTGGCAGAGAAAGAAGGAATAAAGAATGATTTGAGTTCCCTCCGCTTGTGTGCCAGTGCTGGTGCACCTCTGCCGATTGATGTTATACAGCGGTTTAAGCAACATTATGGTTTTGATATTTTTGACTGTTGGGGTTTAACCGAAGCTGCATGCCATGTTACCTGCCTGCCCATTGATGGCACCGGGAAGCTTGGCTCGGTAGGGAAAGCCCTTCCAGGGTGGGAGGTTAAGATAGTAGATGATAAAGACCGGGAACTACCCGCAAATCAAGTGGGTGAGGTAATTGTTAGAGGGCCGATAATGAAAGGATACTATGATAGTCCTCAGGCTACCGCTGAGGTGATAAAGGGTGGTTGGCTTTATACCGGCGATATTGGTAAGGTTGAGGAGGATGGTTATTTGTTTATCACTGGCAGGAAGAAGGAGACGATGATCGTAAAGGGTCAGAATATCCATCCCAGTGACATTGAGAGTGTGTTATATACCCATCCCAAAGTAGCTGAGGCAGCAGTGATGGGCATCCCTGATGAGATACGGGGGGAGGTGGTTGGGGCGGTGATCAGTTTAAAGGAAGGTGAAGTAGCTACAGAGCAGGAGATTAAGCAGTTTTGTCTTGAGCGTATCGTTAATTATAAGGTACCTAAACAGGTTATATTTTTAGATTCTTTACCTAGAACTACCGCCGGTGAAATTGACAAGAAAAGCATTCGAAGCTCTCAATCAATCCCGCCCCTCTTTCTGGGGATGACAATTTCTTAGAGGAGATAACCCTTAGGATTATCAGCTCTGTGTCATGTTACTCAAATTTTTAAGTGAACACTCCGTTGATGAAAGGGGGTTTCCATATGGAACAAGCACGAGATAAAATTGTCGGTATTTTAGGCGGTATGGGGCCTGAGGCTACTGCAGAATTGTTCTGGAGGATAATTAAAGCCACCCCCGTACGAAGCGAGCAGGAGCACCTGAGAATCATTATAGATAATAATCCCAAGATACCTGAGCGTACCCAAGCAATATTGGACAGAGGGGAAAGTCCTCTGGAAGAACTAATTGAGACAGCTCTTAACCTAGAAAGAGCCGGCACGGAGATAATTGCTATCCCATGCAATACAGTTCATTACTATATTGATGACTTACGAAAGAATACGTCTGTTCCCGTGTTAGATATGATTTGGGAAACTGCAAATTATATCTCGAGACAGTTCCCTAAGATGCAAAAGCTAGGATTATTAGCCACAACAGGAACCATCAAAACACAGCTATACCAGCGCAAGCTAAAGTCCATGGAAGTGTTACTGCCTGATAGAGAATCTCAGAAAGAATTGATGGAAATCATCTACGGTGACAGGGGAATCAAGCTGGGTTTCACCCAGGAACCTACACGAAGGAGGACTCTAAGCATAGCCCAACCATTGGTGGCACATGGTGCAGAGGCAATTATATTGGGTTGTACCGAGCTTCCTCTTGTGCTCTCTGAGCAGGACATTTCTGTACCATTAATAGATCCTCTGCAAATCTTGGCTATGGCTGTCGTCAGGGAAGCAAAGATGGCTACTTAGTAATATTCACGACTATTTCTTATTTTTGCTCTTAAATTGAGACAGATACTTCAGGACTTCCTCTATAGATTCTACATCAACTACTTTCCAATCAAGGTTCAGTAACATATATTCATGCATAATTAGATCACGGTCGGCTACTACCTCAGCTGGAACAATACCATGAAAGCCTAACGTCGAAGCATCGTAACACGTCGCCATGACACAAAAGCTAGTGCTGCAACCAGTAATAATCAACGTGTCGCACTTATTTGAAATCATCATTCAGAGAAGACCAGTATCAGTGAAGCAAGAGCCGTGCTCCTTTGACCATCAGGAGTTCATCTGACCGCCGTTCAAGTCTAGGATCAATCTCAAGCGATGGACTACCCTCTACCAATAGCTTAGTAAGGTGAGGTTTTTTCCTATTATGAACTTCTGTAATCCCCTTCAGGCTAGGGTCATACGTCATCACGGTGAAGAAGACTGGAATTTGCGGTTCTGTCTGTCTAGCAACATCAAGCATCTTTCTAATGTTAGCTATAGTGTCGGTCATATCTGCTCCCATAAGTGATTCGGGGTCAGTCCACGCTTTTGCCATATCTATTACCAAAACCGCCGTGCGTTCCCCATAACCTACACGCCTCGGCATTGGCAAGTGCTTTCGTTTCGCTAGTTCTTGATAATCTGGTGGTAGGTGCTCTTCAGTCCAAGTTTCCTTTCACTCATCTTCAGTCATGTCAACTTCCTATTAGGATACACTATCTCTCAAGTCTCATGTGTTCTTCATAATTTTCCTGTGGAATTTCAGTTTAACATAGCGAGGATACCTTTCCAGGTTGTTACTAGACATAGTTGCTTATGTAAGCTTGACAGAGACAATCCAACTACTTAAAGTATTTATTTAGCGTGGGTTGCATCAATGTTGCTGATAGGGTACATTTGTAGCTAAAAGATAAAGTGACGGGACAGAATTTCTAAGAAGCGTGACATGAGGATACTGATAATAAACCCTAACACTTCCGTAGAAATGACGGAAACTATAGATAGTACGGCAAAATATGCCTCCCCTGGAACGGAGATAACCACTGTGAATCCACATAATGGCCCAGAGCTTATAGCCAACGCCTACCATGCAGCTCTACAAACACCCAAGGTCGTAGACCTGATTGAAAAGAATAAGGCGAACTATGACTATTTCATCATTGCTTATGGTTATGCCCCAGGCCTAGAGGATTGTAGAATAAGCACCAAAAACGTAATAGGGATTGGAGAGGCAGCGATTATGACTGCCGTTGCTGTGGCTAAGCGCTTCTTCTTCTTAAGCTCAACAGAGGAGCCAGCGACAGCAGTGCCAGATAAGTTACGTTCCCTTGGTATTGACCAAAGCAGGTGCGCCTCGGCTCGACCTGTTGGCACTAGCGATGAAATAGTAAAAATGAGAAATGAGATGTTTGAGGTCTACTGCCAAGTAAGTCAAAAATGTGTTGAGGAGGACGGCGCTAGTGCTCTCATCTTTAGCTGCGCCGGCATGAGTGACATTAAGGAACACCTTGAGCAACATCTGAAAATACCAGTAATTACTGGTGTGATGAGCGTCGTAAAAATTGCTGAGCAGTTTTCTAGCATACCTCATCTCTGAGCAGTATGACCCAGTGAAATAGCCAATAACTAAAAGCAAGAAGGCAGGAACATTATGGAAGATTTAGTAATCAAGAATGGCTTAGTTGTAACCCCTTATGGCACTGTAAGAGGCGGCTTAGCAGTGAGAAATGAAAAGATACTACAAATAGGTGCTGACGGTTCCCTACCAAAAGCAAACCTTGAGGTGGATGCTGAAGGAAATTACATTCTGCCGGGGCTGATTGACCCCCACATTCACATTGGCCGAGCTATGGAAGAAGATTTCACGTCCCAGTTCAGGACTGAATCTATAAGTGCAGCCATATCTGGTATTACCACCTTTATAGGCTTTGTTCGCTTTGGCGAGATTCTGGAGCGCCGCCTCCCTGTATACCGAAAAGGTAAGGAGATAGGAAAGCAAAACTCCTTTGTTGATTTTAAGTTCAATGCTTATATCTTTACTGAGGAGCATCTCGAGGAGATTCCACAGCTGATTGAAGAAGGCATTACCTCTGTCAAGGTGTTCCTAAACTACACGGAGGAGAGCGCAAAAAAAGTAGGTTACCGGACAATTGACTTTGGTTTTCTCTATAAAATTATGGAGGTCATAGCTAGCTGCGGCCCTCCAGCATTTCTTCAGGCACATTGTGAGCAGCCAGACATAATGACCTTCCTTTCCAACCGACTTGAGACTCAGGGTAGAAATGATTTTCTTGCCTGGGAAGAATCAAGACCGGCTATCTGTGAGACGATACATGCCTTTAGTGTTGGCCTTATTAGTTTGGAGACAGGGTGTCCTTTCTATATTGTTCATGTTAGTAGCAAGGAGACTATTGATGTGATTAGATACTTAAGGCAAAAGGGGGCAAAAATCTATGCGGAGACTTGCCCTCACTATCTGACGCTAACCAAGGATACGCCGATGGGAGTACTAGCTAGAATAGACCCCCCACTGAGGGGGGAAGCAGATGTTGAACGCCTCTGGCAAGCAGTGGCTGACGGCACCTTCAGCACCATAGGCTCTGACCATGTTCCGCTCCCAAAACAACAAAAGATAGAAGATGGCGTATGGAAAAACATTCCAGGTTTTGGCGGCATAGGAGCCCTACTCCCGTTACTGATGACTGAAGGCGTTAACAAGCGAAGAATAACTATAGAGCAACTGATTAAGCTTACTTCAGAGAATCCTGCTAGAATCTGGGGCATCTACCCCAAGAAAGGAGCATTAAACCCTGGTTCTGATGCTGACATTATAATCGTTGATCCCCACCGGGAATGGGTATTGTCGGCTGACAATCTGAAATCGCGCTCCGATTATTCAATATACGAAGGGAAAGCAGTGAAGGGGAAGGCGGTTAAGACCTTTGTCCGGGGAAAGCTTGTGGCTGAAGATGGTACTCTAGTAGCTGAGACCCCGCTGGGCCAGTACGTTTAGCCTTATTCTACATAACTAAGAGTGAGAGCATAACACCCGTAAGGATGCTAACCGTCCCTCAGTTCAAGTTCTCCAGGCACTAGCTCATAGAGCTTCGGATGTTTAACTTGATGGTCATCTAGGATTCTCACCGACCAACTGTAGGCAGCCAAAATTAAAAGATAATTTGCTGTAATTAAAAACCGAGTGGGGGGGGGTAAATGGTGATAAAAGTTAGAACTGTACTATTTGGCTGTGGTCCTGTTGAATGCAGTATGGTCAGGTATGCGTGGCAGAGGCCAGACATTGAGATAGTTGGCGCTGTTGATATCGATAAGAGCTTAGTAGGACTCGATTTGGGTGAAGTTGCTGGCATTAATAAAAAAGGGTTCTACGTCAATAAGTGTGAAAATTGTGACCCTGCTCCTTTGGAATTAGTTACCGATATCCTCAGTCGGAGGTTATCTATGTTCCGGTAGCCATAAGCCATCCCCTTTATGGTCTTAATACGATTGTTCTTGCCCTCAATAAAGCCATTGGTTAGCGGGTAATCAAAGTAATTCAGTATCTCCCGTTGCCAGTTATCCAATTTGGAGTGAACCTCTGAAACTGGACACTTTAGATATTAGGCCACTGCCTGGGGTAGTGGTTAAGCACTTTACCGCCCACGATGTTATATCACGGTGGGATGTGGTCAGTCTCCATAGTCGAGCTACCGCCACCACCGCTGCCCACTTTTTGGATACCCTGAGGGGTAGAATGCCCTTCCCGGTGAGGGCAATACAAGTGGATGGTGGAGTAGAATTTGAGTTTATCTTCGAAGAGGAATGCCAGAGGCGTGGTATTAAGCTCTTC
>SDBU01010453.1_pt1 | contig 10298 bp, 7 predicted proteins | sample 2277071 | NCBI WGS metagenome assembly SDBU01 (sample SAMN10397929, study PRJNA504765) | marine sediment metagenome | isolation source: marine sediment core GS08_GC12, 126 cmbsf | place: Arctic Ocean: Gakkel Ridge, Loki's castle | collected 2008 | reverse complement strand
AGATGCGAAGATGTTTTATTGAAGTTAAGCCATTTGATTCATTAGGAATAGGGTGTCCAGCCTTCGCTCTGCAGAGCTATGGCTTGGCAAGCAGGTGTCAGCAAACCCCAAATCCTGAAACCCGCCTGCTCCCGCGCAGAACGGGATACGGCGCGGCGAAGGCCCGAAACCTGTCGAAGATCCCTTCTGAAGCGACTTGTCAGGGCGTAGCCTTGGCGAAGACTGAAGCGGAAGCGGGAAACACTGATTTGGTTGCGGCCGAAGGCCTGCATTGGGTTTTCAATGGAAAAATAAAAATCCGCGTAATCTGCGTAATCTGTGGATTAAAAAGCCGGTCAGCATTCAGATGATTCGAACACAAACCGGCTTTCTTAGATACAAGGGAACTTACCAGGCCTACTTAAGGTTTGTTATTACATATCCCTCCAGAGTTTCATGCCCTTCTTTTTCAACTTGATTTTCCAGATGACGTTATCGCCGGCCTCGGTGATGTAAAGGGTGTTGGCATCCTTTCCCACTCCGAAACAGCAGTTGGTGGTCTGGGCACCCTCCCCTACGGGCAGGTCTATGTTGCCGATAATAAACCCTTCAGGGCTAATCACGACCACTCGACCGGCGCCGTACTGACTTTGATAAAGGTTCCCCTCCTCATCCACGCAGAGGCCGTCAGGGCCCCACCCGGCGTTGAGGTAGGTGGAAACATGGACAAAACCTATATTGATCACGCCAGGGCTTTCAACCAGCGCTGTAAGCACCCGGTTCTCCATGCAGTCAGCTACGTAAAGGGTCTTGTCATCCGGGGAAAGTGCAATGCCGTTTGGAAAGTGCAGGTTGTTCATAAGCCTTCTGACCTCTTTCCCTCCCGGACTCACATAATAGACGCCTCCCCGTGGATTTGCCGGACTTGTCCCCCACGGGTCGGTGAAGTAGAGACCGCCTTCGTGGTCGAAAATCAGGTCGTTGGGTCCATGGAAATTCTCGTTCTGAAAGTAAAGACAATAATCGGAGACCTTTTTTGTCTTCGGATCCCAGACGAAAACACCCCTCTTTCTGTCAGTGCCGTAGAGTTTGCCGTCTTTGCCCCACTCAAGGCCCTGGGGTTGGCCGCCCGAATGGAAAACATCCGTCCACTTGCCATCAGGGGTGATTTTGGAAATCCATCCGGTAGCGATGCTCACCACCCAGAGGTTGCCCTGTTTATCCATGATGGGACCCTCGAGAAATTTCCCCCCCTGGGTAAATTTTTCAATCTTTCCGTCAACAATATCATCGATGGTAAGCTTCTTTTTGACAACTATGTCTGCCGCCAAGACAGGCCCGATCATAAGGCCGATAGCAAACATAACAATGACACTCACACAAATTGCAGTTCTTCTAATTTTCATTTTTCCCTCCAATCCTTAAGTTGTTAACAGTTGGTGGAAAACCAATGGACCTAACATACAATTTTTATAGCCTGTATCGTTCCCTTGTTCTCTAACCGTTCCTCACCTCCTTAAGAACTGATTATATAGCTAAAAAAAAATATTACTATGTATCACCCATATGTCAAGAAAAATCACTCTCCTCCACATAGTGAGTTCTCCCCTCCTTTGCCAGCGATAACAATATAGGTAAATTACTGACAGGCTTTTATCTCAGGGAATAACACGTCTTGTTCTCAGAAGCCCCATCAGGAGAAAAAGAAAAAAACAGGTTGATGCCACCATAATGATCGAGGCACCTGATGTAAGATTGAACGAATAGGAGAGCCAGAGACCTACCATTGAAAAAAAGAGGTTTAACAGGACGGAATAAAACATCATCCACAACATTGATCCGGAAAATCTTTCCGCAATATAGGGTGCTATCGTCAATAGGGCAATAACCAATATCAATCCCACTATTCTAACAATCATCACCACTGAAAGGGCTATCATTGCCATAAGAAGAAAATAAAGAGCCCTTACCGGGACACCTCTCACTTGAGCGAACTCCTCATCATACGACAACGCCATAAAGTCGTGGTAAAAATAACCGATAATGAAGACAACCAGGCCTATTAATGCAAGCATTAACCACAGGTCAGAGGTGGGAACAGTCAGAATGCTGCCAAAGAGATAACTCATCAAGTCCACGTTGTATCCTGGTGTCAGGTCAAGGAGTAACACACCCAGCGCCATACCGGTCGCCCAGAGTACGCCAATAATCGTGTCCGCCCTGTGCTTGGCTTTCAAACTTACCGTCGCCATGATCAGGGAAACCAAAAGGGAAAAACCCAAAATGCCCAGGATAGGCGATAAGCCAAAGAAAAATGCCAGACCGATTCCCCCATAGGCTGCATGGGCAATGCCTCCGGAAATGAATACAATCCGGTTAACGACGACGAACGTTCCGATCATGCCGCACATAATGCTTGCAAAGAGACCGGCCAAAATAGCATTTCTCATAAACTCAAGCTGAAGCGCTTCCAGCATTTCATTCTCCCAGATTCGGTCTCGAAATGCCCTATTTGCTCAATATATAGCGGGTCAATCCGATTTTGAACTCGATAAACTTATCATGTTGCAGGAGTTATTTTTCTCGCAGAGCGCACAGGGGGCACAGAGAAGAAATATTTGATTATTTTTAAATCTCTGTGTCTCTGTGAGCCCTGCCTGCCCTGTGAAATGCGAAGCCTATTTAACCGGGGTGAGATATAATCTTTTTGCTCTTCCCTTGCATATTAAGCAGATGCGATTTTCCTTACCTCAAAGCGGCTTTAAATTTTGCGGCTTGTTGACGCATGTTTTCAATCCAGTTCAGAGCGAGTGGATTCGCGAAAATAACTTCTCCTCCAATAGCCTCCGCGATGATTTTTGCACTTTTTACTGAGAACTGAGGCTGGACAAAAATTACTTTAATGCCACCTTTTTTGGCGTTTTCTATCAGGCGTTGTAGTTGCAAAGGCTTCGGTTCTTTTCCTTCGATCTCTATGGGTATCTGCTCCACGCCATATGCATCAGCAAAATAGCCCCAGGACGGATGGAACACCATAAATCTCATTCCCTTGCCTTTCTCCGCAAATATCTCTCTGATCTCTGCATCCAGATCAACGAGTTCTATGATAAATTTTTTAAAATTGGCCTCGTAAACGGAAGCATGAATCGGGTCGACGTTCAGCAGGGCAGTAAGGATGTTGCGGGCTTGGACTATGACCTGTGGGGGAGAAAGCCAGATATGGGGATCCTTGATTCCGTCTATGTGCCCCTTTTTTATAGACCTTTTCTCGATACCGTTCTCCGTATGCACGACTTTCATCTTTGGGTTTGCCGACACAATCTTTTTCAACCATGCCTTTTCGAACGGAACCCCAATTGCAAAATAGATCTTGGACTTGGAAAGCGCCACCATCTGCTTAGGTTTCGGCTCATAGATGGCCGGACTGTTTCCTGGAAGAACCATCACCGAAACATCTACCAAATCTCCGCCGATTTTTTCCACAAAGTATTTTTGAGGAACAATACTGACGAACACTTGAACAGGTTCTGTTGCCTTGGCGTTTGCCGCCAAAACCATTCCACAAACAGAAAAAACCAATCCTATCTTAAAACCAAAATGTCTCATGTTGATATTAATTTGCATGATATTTACGCAAAAATCAAGTCGGAAATAATTGAGGGGTCGGGGTGTTTCCGACCCCTCATCCTGAGCGAAGCGAAGGATCTCCTCATATTATTAAGGATTCTCTTCGGCTTTTCAAAAAAGAACCCCCTAAGCTCAACTATGAACCTAGGGGGCTTAGGAGGAAAGAGAATTTCGCCCTTCCTATAAATATTTATATCGGCCAAAATCCCTTAAAACTTTAATTGATATGAATTACAATTATAAGAAAAAAACCTGATTTTTGCCTCGCCCTTTCGCCACATACATGGCTTTATCCGCCCTTTTTATGAAATCTTTCATTCCCTCTTTAGGTTCGTATTGGCTGGTTCCGATACTCACAGTTTTGTTTGCCCTTTCAGTTGGTCCCGGAGAAAATATTTCAGCTTCAAATTTCTTTCTTATTCTCTCTGAAACAGCAATAGCTTCTTCACCCTCAGTTTCAGGTAAAATAATCGTAAACTCCTCGCCACCATATCTGTAAGCTGAATCAGTTATGCGAAGACATTCCCGAATCACTTTTCCCAGGATAATCAGAACCTTGTCGCCTTCCAGGTGTCCGTATTTATCGTTATAGTGTTTGAAATTATCAATGTCCAGCAATATGGCTGACAATGGACGTTTATAACGATTTGCCCTATCAATTTCATTGGCTATTTTGTGATAGAAATGCCTTGAATTGTAAAGCAGGGTAAGATCATCCGTAATGCTGAGATCTCTATATTTTTGCTCGCTCTCCCGTAGCGCCGTTTCTGCTTTCAAACGCTTGGTTATTTCTGATTCCAATTTTTGGATTTGGCGATAAGAGAAATATGTGAATCCGATTGCTAAAAAAGAGGGGAAAAATACCGCAAATTCACCAAATTGATAGTGTTCAAACGTTTTAGTAAATAAGTAAAGTCTCTCAAAGGCTTCCAGGAAACTCATTATAAAGGTGCATACGAATGCAAAAAGGATAATACTAAAAAATTGACCTTGAGAGGACCTCTCAATCCATTTATTTTCCATATTTTGCCTCATCAGATCGCCTGGTAACCCCCGCTTCCTTATCAACATTAAATGGATTTAGGCCGGAAGGTTCGTCCATAAGCAAATTATTAGGGTTTCTGGTTATACTTAAACATTCAATATATCGGCATTTTTAAAAAAAGCTTTAATCTTTTTTCCCATGGATTTTACCCATTAGGATGCCCTCTAAATGCTCAAAAAAAAGAAAAGCGCATATTTTAATCCAAAATCTCCCTTAACTTTTGTGACAAATCCTTTATGCTAAATGGTTTCTGGATGAAACCATTACACCCTCGATCAAGTATTTCGGTCGCCTGACCATTTATGCTGTACCCACTTGAAAGAAGGACTTTTATGTCGGGATTGATCTCTTTGAGTCTGTCATAGGCCTCCCCACCACCCATGTCCGGCATGATCATATCCAGGATTACCATATCAATTTTGTCCATACTTCTTTTGTAAGTCTCAATGGCTTCTTTTCCACTTCTGGCTACCAAGACCGTGTATCCCATCCGCTCCAGCACCTGCTCGCCTACATCAATAATCATATCCTCATCATCTATAAGAAGAATCATCTCTGTACCCATCAAAATCTCTTTATCCAACTTCCTTTCTTTCATAACTCTTTTTTGAGATGCCGGCAGATATATATTAAAGGTGCTTCCTTCTCCTTTCTCACTATAAACGTTGACAAAACCTTTATGGTTCTTAACGATGCCATAAACAGAAGCCAATCCTAATCCGGTCCCTCTGCTCATCTCTTTAGTGGTAAAAAACGGTTCAAATACTCTTCGCTGTGTTGCCTCATCCATGCCCACACCGGTATCAGTAATTGAAATTTTTACATATTTGCCCGGTTCTGCATTAAATGGTTTGACATATTCCTCATCAGCCACAATATTTTCCGTTGCAATATGTAACTCGCCACCCCCAGGCATAGACTGCCAAGCATTGATATAAAGATTTAGAAGCACCTGTTCTATCTGTCCTTGATCAATATCAACGGTCCAAAGGTTTTTTGTATATTTTCCTCGAATCGTAATTTCTTTTCTGGTGCGACCAAACATACATTCCTGTTTTTTTATGAGTTCATTTAAATCAGTCGATTTGACCTCGTATTTTCCGCCCCTGGCAAAACCTAAAAGTTGTTTGGTTAGTTCAGATGCACTTTTGACATAATCCTCTATTCCTTTTAGATGTTCAAAGTCGGGATGGGAAGAATCCTTGTCCATTAGTATCAAAGAGCTTCGCCCCTGAATACCCATTAGTAAGTTGTTGAAATCATGGGAAATGCCGCCAGCTAATACACCCAAGGCTTCCATTTTCTGGGAATGAATAAGTCCCTTTTGAAGTTGTTTGCGTTCGGTGATGTCTTCCCCGATTCCCAATATCCCTACAAAATGACCTTTCTCATCAAACCTGGGAGTTAAGTTGAGTTTAACCCAAATTTCACGCCCATCTTTAGTTACCTCCCTAACCTCCCTACTTATATCTTTTTTGTTTTTGAGAAGTGATGATCTGATATCTTTTATTGTTTTCTTTGTTTCATCATCAGGGTATAATATATCCATTTTTTGGCAGCCGACTATCTCTTCGGCTTTATATCCAAATATGTTTTCAGCCCCTTTATTCCAAAACAAAACATTTTTTTCCAGATCCGTTGAGATGATAGAAATAGAAGAGGAACTATCCAGTATATTTCTCAAAAAATTATTTGTTTCCCTCAAAGTCTCCTCCGCCTGTTTTTTTTCTCTGATCTCCTGTTTAAGAAGCGCATTGGCCTTTGAAAGTTCCATGGTCCGCTCCTCAATTCTTAATTCCAACTCGTCGCGAGCTCTTTGTAAAGCCTCTTCCACTCTTTTACGTTCCCAATAAAGCAATGCATTCTCAACAGCAAAGGCTACAGGCGCGCTTAACACGGTAAGAAAAAAAAGATCATCTTTTCGAAATCCCTTCGGTACATTGACAGAATGTACATAAATCACCCCCTTGGTTCCCGACTTGCTGATCAAAGGGACACACATGATAGATTTAATTCGCATCATTTCGATACTCTCTGAGAGATTACCTTTGTCCTCATGACCGGTATCAGACATCATAATGGCTTTTCCCTCACGAAACACCCGATCCACTATTGTTCGGCTATAATTCATTTTCATATTTTTTTTGTTAAATCTTGAACGTGCTATGACTTCCTTGAATTCCCCGGTTTCAGGGTCTATCAATAGGACAGCTCCGTTATCGATCCTATTTAAACAATGGAAAAGGGAGTTCATGGTCTTTTCACAAATTTCATCTATTTCTAATGATTGCATCAGAGTGGTGGATAACTCAGAAATCAGTTCATATTTTTCAGGACTGGTAACGCGTCTGTCTTTGTAGAAGGACCTCTCACCGCTTTCACCTATCAGCTCCGTAAGATTGATGGAATATTGGGTTACCATGCCATCCTCTGAGTAAGGTTCTCCGAGAGAGATGAAAATATTACCCACCGCAATACAATCCCCCTCTTTTATTTCGATTTCATCGCCTGAATTTATCAGATGGCCATTAATCCGTGTGCCATTCTGGCTTCTTAGATCTTCTATAAAGAACTGATTGTCTTTCCTGGTGATTTTTGCATGTCTTCGTGAAATAGTCTGTTCTTTAATTTGAATGTCATTATTAAAAGATCTTCCAACAAAGATAGCATCGTCATTGAGCTCAAAAGAACTTCCTTCCGTTGGCCCGTTCATCATATAAAACATGCTCATTAAACTCTCCCAATCCGGATAAACCGGAAAAGTGCCTAAAGCCCGTCCTGGTGCGGTTCGGCAATATATCTGTGTGAATTATGGGTCATTCTAACCCTGAGTTTTGGGGATAGAAGATTGGTGCCGGTCTGGGCCAGGGTTAAGACGTCGCTTTCAGCCGTCGTAGTCCCGCCCCAAGCGGGACGAAGTCTGCTCGCTCCATCTGTTTTATACAAAAATAAAAAGCCCCCCGAGCAAGGAGGCCTGCTCAGGGGGGATTAGGGTTTTGATTTTTGGTTAACCACCAAACAGCGTGGCAATAAGAAGGAGGGTTAGGCTGAAAGTTAATTATCCAACTGGGCCATTTTCACATTACTTCCCAAAATGCCGTTTTTCCCGGTGCAAAACTCTCATTTAACTATTAAGAGATGCCCGATTATAAGATGCACGTACACCCGAGAAGTCATAAATGTTAAATTCCACCTCAAAACTTCCTTTTTAAAAGATATAACCTTTGGAGGTTTTTAACCTTCACATGGTTTATTGTATAGTTTTTGAAGTTTGGTGGCATTTAACATATTCATTTATATTCTTTAAGCAAAGAGCGTGCCACAAGAAGATTTCGGTTCAATTTGTTGAATTAATTGATGTTTTACGGCGTAACAGAAAAAATGGGATAAAAAAAGGCCTACAACCTAAGTTGTTAGATTTTGGGGTTGAGCCGTCGTATAACCGGCAATAGGGTGAACGTTTTGCAGATGTAACTAAAGTTGTAAATACAATCAAAGTTGTGGGGGTTTAAGGTCTATTTTCCGTAATAGTTCACCAGGGCAAAATATTTGACAGGATAATAGGATAAACTTGAAATTAATATCAAGTCAATCCTGTTATCCTGTCTAAGATAACTGAACTGTTACGATTTTTCTTTTTTGAGACGTTTGCTCAGGGCCTGTTGGGAAATGCCTAACATTCCGGAGGCAACAGACTGGTTGCCCTTCGCCCTTCTCATAGCCTCTCCAACCAGCATCTGTGCAGTCTCCTTTATTGAGGGCAGCTTTTTAAAAAATGTAAAGAGAGAAGCATCCTCTATGTTTGAACCAATAGGGATAATTCCGTTTTCTTGATCCTGGGCAATATGAAACTTAAACGTGTCAAGGGAAAGAATTTTGGTCTTGTGTCTACTTACAGCATCAAAGATCATGGTCTGCAGCTCTCTGATATTGCCTGGAAAAGAATATGCTCCCAACAGGGCGAATAATTCATTAGGAGGAGTCGGCTTTTTCTTATTTAGAGCGTTCGCCGCCTCGGTCAAGAAAAAATCAACAAGAAGCGGGATATCATCAGTACGCTCACGCAGAGGAGGGATATTTATGTGATGTGCGCGAAGCCTAAAGTTGAGATCTTTTCTAAATGTACCTGCCCTTTGAAGCAACCAAAGGTCCTCATTGGTAGCTGCCACAATACGAACATTCGCTTCCTTGAGTTCATCCTGTCCCAATGGCAGGTATTCCCCTTCTTGAAGAAGCCTCAACAATTTCACCTGTGACGCCCGAGTGAGATCACCTATTTCATCCAGGAAAAGCGTGCCGCCCCGGGCCTTTTCGATCTGCCCACCGCGAGACTGGTCTGCACCGGTAAAGGCGCCCTTTATATGGCCGAAAAGGGTATCTGAAAACATGTTATCGTCCAGGCCTGCTATGTTAACAGCTACAAAGTAGCCTTTAAGATTGCTCTTTATGTGTATGGTTCTGGCAATCAGCTCCTTGCCCACACCCGTTTCGCCTGTGATTAAAATCGGTTGAGATGTCCTGGCCACTGATTCGATATATTGAAAAATAGCCAGCATTTTTTTGTCTTTGGTGATGATTCTGGCGGAAACTTCATGTCTCTCCATTTTGACTGTTGTTTCTTTTTCGGAATACCTGTTGTCCATAGATATCCTCCTGCAAAAACGCCGTTTACCCTAATCTGACCTTCTCCCTTTGCCTGTGATCGACTAATAATATTCTCACGAAAGGCCTGTGAAATCAAATATTTTCTAATTGAATAAAGTCAACATGGGATGACGCTTGATTTCAGGAAAAACGTCCTTTTTTTCTTATACTACTTTTGTATCAATCCGGATTATTAAAAAATCATACTTTTTACCTATTGCATTAAGATCCGAAATCATCTAATCTTTTACAATAGACATAAGATAATCTTAACTTTAACGGAGCAGATTTGAAAATGACTTTACCTAAGATTTTTGCAGTGAAAAAAAGGGAGATAAAGCTCTATTTCTGGACAATTTTTATGTTCTCTTTGCTTACTTTCTTCTCTAGTGATGGATGGGGTAATTTGTTGCAGTGGCTTGGCTGAATGAGGCTTTTGCGGTATAGGAAAAGCTAATCAGCACCAATCATAAAATATTCAAGGCAGGGTTTCAACAAAGCCCTGCCTTTTTTTGTCGTAACTGCCGAAATTTTATCCTCATTCTTCGTTTCTCATTTGACAACCAGCGGATCTCATGGTACATGGCATGAAAAAATTACCTGGTTTAGATAAACCTATAAGAGGAAAAAAATGGAGTGGCCTGACAAAATTGTCTCCGTATTGAAAGCCAATGATATCTGTTCGATCTCTTTTGTACCGGATGGCGTTATTGGTAAGATTCTGAAAGTAGCAGAGAAGGATCCCTTTTTTTACTTCACCGCACTGGCCCGGGAGGAAGAAGGCATTGGAATTATAACCGGGGAACATTTCGGGGGTAGATATGGTGTGCTTATGATGCAGAATGCAGGGTTGGGAAACTGTGTCAATGCACTGGCGTCATTAGCAATCCCTTACCAGATTCCGTTCCTGATGCTTATCAGTCAACGGGGCGAGTTGGGAGAGTTTCATGCCTGTCACATAACCATGGGCAGAGCCACTCGAAAAATCCTCGATTCGATGGGC
>SDBU01010452.1_pt1 | contig 10299 bp, 14 predicted proteins | sample 2277071 | NCBI WGS metagenome assembly SDBU01 (sample SAMN10397929, study PRJNA504765) | marine sediment metagenome | isolation source: marine sediment core GS08_GC12, 126 cmbsf | place: Arctic Ocean: Gakkel Ridge, Loki's castle | collected 2008 | reverse complement strand
TGACGAGATGAACAGGCTGGTGGTGCAAAGTCAGGTTCGGAGCCTGGGTTTAGCGCTGGTCTTGATATTTGTCATGCTTTTGGTAACCATCAGAAAACTTAGAGCGGCACTGGTGGCTTTGATACCGATAGTCATCACTATCATGGCTATCATGGGAATGTTGGTTATCAGCAGGTTCCATCTCAATGTTATGACGGCCAACCTGTCGGCTATCTCCATTGGTGTGGGTGTGGATTATTCCATCCACCTTATCTCCGGTATCTATTATTTTCGAAAACAGGGGCTGGACCGACGAAAATCAATCGACGCAGCTTTATCAAGTGTTTCCAAGCCGATTTTGGCTAATGCCTTTGGGCTGGCTATCGGGATGTCGGCTCTCTTTTTCTCTCCCCTGAGGATACATATACAGGCCGCATCTGTGATGTGGGTTGCCATGGTGGTCTCTTCAATGGCAGCGCTGCTGTTAGTTCCTATCTTCTACTCTTCTGCTCGAAATTTCATAAATAAACCATCGTGGGATCACAATAATTAGCAAACGGTGGTTTTGATATAGTTAATTTAGTTTAATGCATCGCTGCGTTAACGGGGTGTCAGGGTATGTTTATCTTCAACTATGCCACTTTAATAGACCCGTTGTTACGAAACATCAGGATTTATACCCCGGAATTTGCGGGCATGAAAGCTGGAGATAAGGTATTGGATGTTTGTTGCGCCACGGGGGACCAGGTAATTCACTATGCAAAAAAGGGTATTGTTGCTTCTGGAATAGACCTGAGCTCTGGTATGATAAAATTAGCCGAAAAAAATAAAAGAAACCAGGGTTTAGAAAATGTTTCATTTCAAATAGCAGATGCCATGAAGTTGCCGTTCGAGGATAACTTCTTTGATTATGCGTCCATATCCTTTGCCCTGCATGAAAAAGAAAGAACAGCCAGGGATAAAATAATTTCTGAAATGAAGAGGGTGGTAAAGAAGGGGGGCACCTTGATTTTTATTGATTTTCAAGTGCCTTTACCTTCAAATTTGTATATCTATTTAGTCAAAGCCATAGAATTTATGGCCGGAAGGAAACATTATAGGTGCTTTCGAGATTACATTAAACAGGGCGGATTAACTGAAATATTAAAGAAGAATCGGCTGGTCGCAGAAAAGAGGGGCCATCCCAATAGATTGATAACCCTGATACGAACGCGAAATCCATAGATGGTTGGTAAGGGCAGATTAAAGAGACTTCGTCCTTGCAAACCCTGTATCTTTGATTTGGAAGGATAGCTGCTATAGTGGTCCTCTCTTCACGAACTTGACGGTAGGTATGCAGTTCAGCTTATAATAGAGTGAACCGGGATGTAGTGGTGGGGGGGCTGTAATGCAGATAAACGTATCTCAGTTGTTCAAAGAACCTATCCGGTTCAACACGACAGCATGAGATAGATGAATTGAAAGGAGTCGAGTAGATTATGGGAGCTTTACCAAAACGGAAATATGCTAAGGCACGTCAGGGTAAGCGGCGGAGTCATCTTAAATTAACGCCCCCGTCGCTGGATTATTGCCCGCAATGTCATAGTCCCAAACTGCATCACCACGTTTGTCCTACCTGCGGGACTTATGCTGGACGGGAAGTCATCGAGGTTGAAGGTTCGACGAAGAAAGCTGGCGGGTAAAGGCTAAACTGATGCAGGTAGCTTATATCTTTCCCGGTCAGGGTTCTCAATCTGTAGGCATGGGGCGCGACCTCTATGAGAATTTCAGCTCAGCCAAAGCAGTCTTTCAACAAGCTGATGAGATTCTGAAATTTCCTCTCTCCAGGTTATGTTTTGATGGTTCGGAGGATGAACTCCGACAGACTATTAACGCCCAACCGGCGATTCTGACCGTCAGCTTTGCCTGTTTAAAGGCTATGCAAGAAGTAGACGGTAACAGTGGCTTACCGGCCCCCATTTGCTTAGCTGGTCATAGTCTGGGTGAGTATACCGCGCTGGCAGCGGCTGGAGTACTTGATTTTGCTACTACCGTTTATCTGGCCCGGGAGAGAGGGCGGTTAATGCACCAGGCGGGACAGGAGAGGCCCGGCGGGATGACGGCAATAATTGGCCTTGATGAGACTTTGTTGGCTGAGGTGTGCCGGGAGACTGACACCAGGATTGCCAATATTAACTGCCCGGGTCAGCTGGTAATTAGCGGAGCAGTGGAGAACTTGAACCAGGCGGCCGATTTGGCCGAGTCCAGAGGAGCTCGTCGTGCTATTCCGCTGCCGGTAAGTGGCGCCTTTCATACACCGCTGATGCAGTCGGCTGTGGACGGTATGTCTAAGGTGATAGCCGCTCTTTCTTTTAGGGACCCGGTAGTCCCGATTATCGGCAATACTACTGCTCAGCCATTGACTACGGCTGATATGATTAAAGAAGAGTTACTCAGACAGTTGTGCAATTGCGTGCAATGGCAGCGCTCTATTGAATATATGATAGATAGTGGGGTATCGACCTTCATTGAGATAGGACCGGGCAAGGTGCTCACCGGCCTCATTAAACGAATAAATAAAAGTGTTGAACTGATAAATATTGGTGATGCTGAGGCGGTTAAAGGTATAATCGTAAATTAAAACTAAACCAGGGGAGTAATAATGAATCTATCAGACAAAGTGGCTATTGTAACTGGCAGCGGACAGGGTATCGGACGAGCCATTGCCCTGAAGCTGGCTGCGGTTGGAGCTACTGTTGTGGTCAATGATATTAGCGAAGCAATCGAGACGGTAGCTGAGGAAATCAAGACCATGAAGCGGCGGAGCCTGGCAATTAAGGCTGATGTCAGCTCGGTGGAAGATGTAGCCAGGATGGTGGAAACAACGATGGCGACCTATGGAAGGATTGATATTCTGGTAAATAACGCCGGCATTACCCGAGACCACCTGCTGCTGCGCATGACCGACGATGACTGGAACAGTGTATTAAAGGTTAACCTGAACAGTGTTTTTCTGTGCACCAGGGCAGTGCTAAGGCATATGGTAAAGCAGCGCTGGGGCAGGATTGTGAGCATTGCCAGTGTTGTGGGGGTGGTGGGTAACCCGGGACAGGCAAATTATGCCGCAACCAAAGCGGGTATTATCGGTTTTACGCGGACGGTTGCCAAGGAGGTGGCTTCCCGCGGTATCACGGCTAATGCTATCGCTCCCGGCTTCATTGAGACCGGCATGACACAGCAGCTGGAAGGAAATTGGCAGCAGGAGTTAAGAAAGAGAATCCCTGCCGGTTACTTTGGTTCACCTCAGGATGTGGCTGAAGCCGTTACTTTTCTGGCTTCGGAAGAGGCGAGGTATATTACCGGGCAGGTTCTCGGTGTGGACGGGGGCATGGCAATATCCTGGCTATGAACATAATTGATTCTTATCAGTTTGGGCTGATAGTAGTTAACGGCGAGAGTTATACCTCGGATGTACTTATATTCGCGGATAGGGTCAAAGATAACTGGCGGAGAAGGACGAGTCATCAACTTCACCTTGACGAGCTAAGCGAGGCTTTAGCCGAAATGCCTGAGGTTTTGGTAATTGGCACCGGCGCATCCGGTTTGATGACCGTACTGCCTGAAGTGAGGCAGAGTCTTGAGGCTCTGGGCATTAAGATTATTGCCGAGCCGACTGATGAGGCTTGTAATACATATAACCGGCTTTGCCAATCACAGAAGGTAGTGGCGGCGCTCCATCTTACCTGCTGAATTGTAATTGGTGAGTGACAGATAGAAAGTCTATTTCGATTCACCACGCCGGCCGATTAGCTCACTGGCTGAGCCGGCAGAAATCTCATCTACTTCAACCTGGAGAGGGACGAGCAGTCGAGCCAGCATTCCATAATAACCGATAGTAATCGTTAGCTCAACGATAGTTTGCTCATTAAAGAAACCCTTTAGCGTGTTGAAAGTCCGGTCGACAACTCTCACATTCTGGGCTACTTCATCGGTATATTGCAGAACGGCACGCTCTTCATTACTGAACTCAGGTGAATTCTTCCAATCCGGAATGGCATCAATCTGCTTCTGGGTTACTCCTACCTGCAGTGCCACCGGGGTATGTTGCGTCCACTCATATTCGCTGCCGGTAAGGGTTGCTACCCGCAGGATGACTATTTCCCGTAGCTTCGGGGAAAACTCCATCCGCCCGATAACTGAATTGCCTAACCTGATTAAGTTGAGGAAAACCTTAGGACTGTGGGCGGCTACCTTGTAAAGATTAAGAATCCGGGCGCCATTGTCCTCAATCTTCTGAAAAATTTCCTTAACCTCAGGTGATGCCTGCTCTTTCTCTATCAAGCGAACGCGAGCCATATTAAAAACCTCCATTCTATTCTATACCGAATTGTAATAGAAGGTCATACAAAAAGGCAAGGTGATGAATTAAACAGCCGTTTACGAAGGGGGTGAGGTTCATAAACAACCTTTATCTAAAAGACTACAGCAGAAAAGGAGTTAATGGTATAATAAATCCATGAAAAAAGACTTAATGGATATTCTCGCCTGTCCGGTATGCAAAAGGGAGCTGATGCTTAATGTCGCGGAAGAAAAAGAGCAAGAGATAGTTGCCGGCTCTCTCTACTGCTCCCGGTGTGATGTGAGCTATCCTATTGTGGATACCATTCCCAATCTATTGCCGCCAGACCAGCGCGATTAGTCCGGAGTATAAATGACACCAGTCTGGGGTGATTCCCATACCGCTACGGAGGACAGGGAAACCGGAGCTTCTGCCAGTTTAGGCTGTAGCTCGTTGTAGATTGTAGCAGCAATATTCTCCGAAGAGGGGTTTATATCGTCAAATGGCGACACTTCATTGAGACAGGTGTGGTCATACCGGGTGAGAATAGCGGCCAGGTGCTGCTTTAGCTCGACAAAGTCATAGGCAATGCCGATATCATTGACCGCAGAAGATTTTGTCTTCACCACTACTCGAAAACGATGCCCGTGTAATGCTTCGCACTTGCCGCGGTAGCCCCGCAGGAAATGAGCCGCATCAAAATGCTGCTCTATGGAAATTTCATACATTGCTTCCTCCCTCGTTTCCCCACTTAAATACACCCTGCACATCGACCGTGCTTTTCATTAGCTCTTGCACCGTTTTGCCGGATACCGGATGCACCAGGTCGGGTGCAATCTCAGCCAGAGGAATAAGAACAAAGGCTCTCTCTGTGAGTCTGGGATGGGGGATAATTAGTTGTGGGGTTTCAATAATTTGGTCACCGTAAAAGAGGATATCGATGTCAATCGGGCGGGGTTCGTCAGAGGAGTGGTGGCGTAACCTTCCCAGCTTGCTCTCGATGCCTTTTACCAGGGTAAGCAGCCCTATCGGTTCCAAACCGGTGGCAATCTGGCACACCAGGTTGAGAAAGCGCGGCTGCTCGGTGTTGCCTATTGGTTCGGTATCATATACTGATGAGACCTTTTCCACACGCAACCGGTGTGATAGAAACTCTAGTGCTCTGTCCAGATTATCCTGGCGTCTTCCCAGATTTGAGCCTAGACCCAGATAGACTGTTACCATCTTAATGTCTGATTAAACCTTTCTCTTATAATAGCACCGTGCGTTGCGGGGCGACAATGTGTCCCGGAGACAATCTGCAGGTACAGCGAGCCACTACCGGATAAAGTATTGCACGAAAAATAACCCGATTCCTACCACTATAGCAGCTAACCAGACCCCTTTATGCCACCGGAAAATCTTGGCCCCATCTAGTGGTCCGAACGGAATCAGGTTAAAAACTGCCAGCCAGGTATTAATCCGTGCCCCCAGCGAAAAGAGTAACGTAAGCAAGGCTGTATCTGAATAGGCCATATATAACAGGATAAATACCAGTGCCAGGGAGAGGTTCATCGCGGGACCGGTTATTGATATCAGTCCAATCTTTTGCCTGGTTAAAGTAACCCTCCCCCCGGCATCACTTTTCGGGTATATCATAACAGCGCCAGGGGCAGCAAAGACGAAGCCAAAGAACGAGACGACGACAGCGAGTATCAGGCCTGTGGGCCACATGGTGTACTCAGCAAAGCAGCCAAACCTTCGGGCAACAAAGCGGTGGCCCATCTCGTGAAGCACAAAACCCAAAGAAACGGCGACTATGGACATGAGGAATACAGTGACCAGGAGCCCTGGCGTAGAAAAGGCGCGATAGCCCCCCGAGAGAGCAATGCCAAAGGCTAGTGCCAGGGCCAGTGCCGAAATAACTAAATCTTTAATCTCTTTTAGTCTCATTGCAAAGTCGTCACAAGATGGCAAGAACTTTAATTGAGGTAAGGGACTTCAAGGTAGTTAGATTCCTGCCAATACTTCTTTTATACCGGGAGCTTCGGTTATTAGCTCTTCCAACGAGATTTCTTCGCCAGTTATCCGGAAGACTCTCTTCGTTGACGGAGAAACTATTACCACGCCAACCGGTTCTTTCATGCCGAAATATAAACGGCTATGCTTACCATGCCATTGGTTCAGTGAAAACTGAGTTACCGGAACCAAGGTTATTCCAGCAACCGTCACCGGATTTTCGATTACTACTTCTTTCTTTTCCATTTAGCTAAAACCAGTGTCTTTGCAGTTCTTATTGTAGCTAATGAGAAGACAAATCTCAAGAAAGGTATGGCCAGTTGAATGGGCACCAGCCTTAGTGCTCCGGATAAATAACCTTCAAAGACAAACGCATCTTCAAAGGATGGCTCTACTCTTATCTCATGGACCCGAGAGGAACCGAGAAAGAAAGTGGCGGGGCTGATAAGAGAAAACAGAAGTCCGGTATCGGCCGGGTCATCAAGCCCTACTCTAAAATTTACTCGGAGGTCTCTAATCTTAAAACACTTAAGGATGTCCAGAAGTAAGCGTTTCAGTTGCTTTAGCAGGCCCTTGGTTCGTAGGATTGGGAATATAGTCCTGGCCTTTAACCTTCTCTTTCTGGGCTTTCGCTTGTCTTCGGCTCCTCTCCTTTTCTCTTCAGGGACCTTCTTTCCTTTTGTTACTTCCTTACTGACCAAACCAAAAAGCCACACCAATCTCACTTGAGACTTTGGTCTGCCATGAACATCGATACGCAGCACCGCGTCAAGTGGAATACAAAGGACAAGGATGATGACTGCGGCAAGGCTAGCTAGAGTAGCGATGACCCACAACGACTTCTATCCTTCCTTTTTTCGTTCCTCCCACTTTTCGATGCATTTTTCCATCATCCGGGGTATGCTCTGGCCTACCTTTTCTATTGCGTAGGAGATACTCCCCATGACGGGCTCTATCCTCACCCCGTCCTTATCGATGATGATTACAGCTTTAGGTCTCACCCAGGCTCCACCGCCGGTGCCGCCCGCAGCGCCCTCCCCTCTCTGTTTGCTCTCTCCTCTACCCTCACCACCGCCAGCGCCAAAGCCAAAACCAATACTTATTAAAGGAATAATAGTGGCACCTTCAACTACTATGGGCTCGCCAACTACGGTTCTGGTGCTGAGCACTTTCTCAAGTTCTCCCAGAGTTGTCTTAACCAGGTTCTCGACTAAATCCATGGTTGCTTACCTCCTCTCAGCATAATGTGTGGTTAGTTTTTCATCCTGAATAGTGAGCCAACCACTAATTTGATAGTAGCACCTGGGATACGAGCTAGTCAATGGCTGGCTACTGCTAGATGATTCTAGAAGTTAACGAAGTGCCTCATATCTGCATTAACGTCAGTCAGTGCGTAGAACTTAAGCTAATGGAAGGCTAAAAATGTGATTATACTGACCCTAAGTATAGAATGAGCTGTTGTGGTAAAATGTGATAGCAACTTAGGTACAAATGGGTGAATTGGCAAGAAAGTATTGCAGGAGGCCTTTAGCGGTGAACAAGACTACCTCTATCATAATCCCTACTTATAATGAGAGAGATAATATCGTTGCTTTGGTTGAACGAATTGACCATGCCCTATCCAGTCATGACTATGAGGTCGTGTTTGTTGACGATAACAGCACTGATGGAACGGCGGAGTTGGTGAGGTCACTGTCATCCAGGTACCCGGTTGGGGTGATAGTTCGTCAAAATAAAAGGGGATTAGCTTCGGCGGTGGTTGATGGGATCGGGTATGCCAGCGGGCAGTTTGTGGGAGTAATGGACGCTGACTTGCAGCATCCTCCAGAGGTCATCCTTGATTTGTTGCGAGAAATGAGGGGTGGGGCAGATATAGCCATTGCCAGCCGATATGTTAAAGGGGGTGGTTGTCAGGGTTGGGGACTGGTGAGGAGAATAATATCAAAGGGGGCTATCGTTTTAGCCCACCTATTCCTGCCGGCAACAAGGCTGGTTAAGGACCCGATGTCGGGTTTTTTTATGTTCCAGCGGCAGGTTGTGGCTCAAGCTCATCTGGAACCCACCGGTTTCAAGATACTGCTGGAAATACTAATGGAGGGGAAATTCCAGAATGTAGCTGAAGTCCCCTATACCTTTAGAACCAGGAGTGTTGGAGAAAGTAAACTGAATACCCGTCAGCAGGTAGATTACCTTAAACACCTCTATAGCCTCATGAAGAGAAAGGGCGAGTTACGGAGATTTCTCAAGTTTTGTTTGGTCGGGCTAAGTGGTGTTGTTGTCAATATGGGTCTGTTGTGGGTGCTGACAGAAATTGCCGGGCTGTTTTATCTGTTATCAGCGGCTATCAGTATAGAAACGTCTATCATTTCCAACTTTATTCTCAATAACCATTTTACCTTCCGCGATCGGGGTTCATCGGGGGTAAAATCATTTTTTAACAAACTTGTGAAATTTAATCTGGTTAGTTTGGTTGGTCTGGGAATCAATATGGGGGTGCTCTGGCTGCTCACCGAGGTTTTTGGATTGTACTACTTGCTATCTAACCTGTGTGGAATTGCGGTGGCTACTCTGTGGAACTATCTCGCCAATACCTGGTGGACATGGAAATAGCAAAAAATCTGCTGCATCGGCTAGGCAAATGGGAATACTTGGGGCTTTGCCTGTTAGTGATAGCCATACTGGCGATGCACTTCAGCATCATTATGCAGCCCGATGAGGTTGTCTTTGATGAACAGTATTATGTTGATGATGCTCGCTCCATTCTTCAAGGCGATGATACTCTGCGCCCGGAACATCCTCCCCTGGGCAAGCTGTTCGTAGTATTGGGTATGCTTCTCTTTGGTGATAACCCCCTGGGCTGGCGGTTTTTCTCTGTCTTATTTGGAGCCGGCGGTATCGTGCTTTTCTACCTTATCTGTCGCCGGCTGGTGATGCCTAAGGAGGCATCATATTTGGCTACCTTCCTGCTGGCTCTGGAAAATCTGAGTTTTGTTCAGGCAGGCATCGCCATGCTTGATGTTTATAGTGTGACGTTTATGCTGCTTTCCTTCTGGTTATACCTGAGGGGTCAATATGTACTCTCTGGAGTCTCAGTAGCACTGAGTGCTCTGACCAAGCTTACTGGTGGACTGGCGCTCCCGGTCATATTGCTGCACTGGCTGTTGACCAGACGCGCCGGAGCTCTACGGTTTGTTGTCTTAATGCTGGCAACCTATGCCGCTTTTTTCCTTTTGCTGCCCCTCTTTGATTTTGCGGTTTCGAGACAATTCCTTAATCCTATTAGTCAAACAAACATTCTGCTGAGTTTAAGCGGCAGCTTGACATTTGACATCGTCACCCACGTTTCTGCCAGCCGTCCCTGGGAGTGGATACTGCGCCCAGAGATGATGTACTACTGGTATGAGCCTCACTATATTGGAGCTATTAGTTACACTATTTGGGCATTAATCATTCCTGCTGTACTCTACATGGCTTTCAGGGCCGCGAAGGGCAGTACGGCTGCTATTTTCGGTATATCATGGTTTACCTGGACTTACCTGTCGTGGATACCGATGAGCATAATCACTGACAGGGTTAGCTTTATATACTACTTTTATCCCACTATCGGAGCTATAAGTATTGGTCTCGGGTTGGGGCTGTCTCAGCTTTTCGGTACCTGGAGGACAAATAAAGGTGGCAAACTCAGGTGGATAGCGATGCTGGCAGCATTCACTTACTTATTTTTGCATGTCGGCGTTTTTGTCGTCCTGTCACCAGTATTTAACTGGTGGGCATTACTGCCTTCACCGTAGAAAGTTCGTAGTGGCTAGAGTTTGTAATATCTTTGCTAAGTCGGTATAATTAGGTTAATCTGCAGAGAGAGAAGCTCTCGTCGAGATGTAAATTTGCTGACATCGTTATTTTATTAGCGCGGAGGGAGTTATGCCATTTCGCATCGGACCTTGGGAGATTGGTCTCATCTTGGTTATCATCTTGATTGTCTTTGGTGTGGGGAAACTGCCACA
>SDBU01010451.1_pt1 | contig 10299 bp, 11 predicted proteins | sample 2277071 | NCBI WGS metagenome assembly SDBU01 (sample SAMN10397929, study PRJNA504765) | marine sediment metagenome | isolation source: marine sediment core GS08_GC12, 126 cmbsf | place: Arctic Ocean: Gakkel Ridge, Loki's castle | collected 2008 | reverse complement strand
GTCAATAGTTTTTTGAAGTTTTTGAATAACATCTCGAAGCTCAAACAAAGAAACCGGTGTTGGTATTTTTTGCTTAAGCTCTAGAAGTTTTTCATCTTGTGGTTGTTTAGCTTGCAAACGCGCAAGCGCTTCCTCCAGGCCACCTTCCACAGACTCTGCTTGCATGGCAACTTCTTCAAGTGCTTTTTCAATCTCCTCTTCTGTTGAAGCAGGCTGTGCGGGCTCAATCGTAAAATAAGCATACTGTTTACTTGGTGTGATAGATGGCTGTAGTGTTTCCCACTTTTCTTGTATGGTGCCGACTTGCTTGTTGAACATATCAAATGAATCTTTATGTTTATCGAAAAGCTTTTTTAGTTTTGTTCGATATGATGTTCGTCCTACGGGAGTGGTCAGTTTTCGCTGAAGTTGTTCTATGTTGCCGATAGCTCCGCGTCGCATAGAAAGCTCACGCATAGCGTCCGGCACAATTTCAGTAGCCAGCTCCATATCTACAGGAGACTCACCGGTTAGATGCTGCTCTAGTTTCTCCAGTGTTTTACTATCCTTAATTATCTTGGCTGCATCTTCAACATTACTTTCGATCTTTTCAAATAATTTTGCGCCTTCCTTTTCTGTCGCTTTCTCCATCTCTTCGGCTCTTTTTTTCAAGGCTTCGAGTCTGGATTCCTCTGGTTTTTCTTTTTTTATTTTGTCATCTTTTTTATCAGCTTCTGTTTTTTTATCTTTTTTTTCTTTGGGCGTCAGGCCTTTCGAGATTCCCGGTTTTCCTGGCATAGACTTTGGTTGTTTTCGTGAAAGACTTTTTCCAAAAGGTTTTCTTGGCGCTTGGTCAGGAATGTATGTTGGCTCAGCAAATCGTGCTCCACTCGGCTCATCATAATAGGGTCGAGAAATAGGGGAATATTGTGCTTCTTCAGAAGCGCCAGCTACTATCGGTGCACCCGGAGTTAATTTTCGTTTGGCTTCGAGCTCAGCACGTTTTGCAGCCTTCTCCTCTTGCTCTCGAGCTTCCTTCGCTTTTGGTTCAAACTTTTCAAATATTTTTTTCAATTCTTGAGAAATATTCAATACATGCACTGCCTCAATATACTGAGCAATCATCTTCTGGAACGCCTTTTTCGATTGCTTGCTCATAGTGCCGGCCAGAGGGGTCATTTCTTCGATGTTTGGCTCAAGTTTAGAAATAGTTTCTTGAATTTTTCGAAGGTTATTGTACAAAGATTCGTCTTTGAGAAGCTCATCTAAATGATGATATTCTTTTGTCTTAGGATCCTGCTCTACGAGCTTGCTTAGCTGAGATACCAATTGCTCAATTTCATTTTTTAACTTATTCCAGGTGAGACCAGGCTTCCAATCAAGGAGACCTTTCTTTTCCCATCGTTTTATATTGCCGGGAAGCTCAGGAATTGTGGCTGCTTTTACAATGAATGCATTCGTATGAGCAATAATGGCATTAATTGTATCAAGCGCATGTTCTTGCTTGCTTGTAAGAACCTTTGGTTTTACTTTTTCTTTTGGTTTTTCTTTTGGCACTTCTTCCTTTTTCACCTCAGGTTCTTCTTCCTCTTCTTCTCCAACTATTTGCCCAATAAGCTGATCCAGTTCTTCGTCAGAAATCTCGCCTCTATCAAGCTTTTCAAGCAGTTCTTTACCATCATCCGTTTGAGCAAGCTCCTCTATTTTTTGAACGGCATCTTCCATGGATTTGTAGAAAGACTTCTGTTCTTCGGGAGACATTGCTTCTATCTCTTTCTGAAATGACGCCATTTCCGACTCAAGTTGCTTCATTTCAGATTCACTCATTTGCGGAAGACCAGCTGCTGATTTTGCTTGAGGTTCAGCTGTATAGACCATACAGAGCAGACTTGCAAAAATTGATAGAACAAAACACGTCTTTTTATTCATGGCATTCTCCATAACATGAAACCCTACAATAATGTTATCTTTTCTACAGCAAGCGTACTAAACAAAGCAATTCTTGTCCATAGATTGTGCTGGTTCGATCCATACGAAACAAGCCTGCTTGAAATTGACTGTGTTGTAGTGGAGTGCTATAGTTCATTCCCAACAGCAACATATATACACAGAACTTTTTTTCTGGAGAAACCTATGAAAAAACTAATAATTTCGCTGCTTTTTTTGTTGCCAATTTCGACATCTTGCGGATTGCTAGACGATTGGCTAGATCGTAGGGAAAAAAAGAAAATTAAAACTAACTGCGAAAGTACCATCGCAGGTATATTGATGGGGCTAGCAAAAGCTCAAGATCCTCAATCAATTGCAGCAAAAATCGATTCTCTAAAAATTTTTGCTAATCAGTGTAATGATAGGCTAGGCAACAGTGACGAAAGGTTACCTTATCAGGGTCTACTAAATTTGATCGAAATGATTGATCAATCGCAGAAATAACTTCCATAGGAGGGATAGTTAGTTGTGAAGCAATCGGGATTTCTTTTAATCGAAATGATTATTGCTCTTGCAATCATGACCGTATGCTCCTTGCTGGCAGTGCATCTTCAGGTGCATATTTTTCAGTGGCATACACAAGCAAAGCAATATTTCAAGGCGGTTGATCTAGCCAACAACACGTTCGAACAGTTGCATTCGCATAAAAGTATATCGAAAAAAAAAGATTCTATTTTTACAATTAATACTGCATTCTCCCAACCACAGCCAGACAAGCTTTATAAAAACGTTACCGTAACAGTTTCTTGGAAAACACCCCAAAATACTACCAAACAGATTGTCATTGCTGGAGGAATGCTTGATGCTGAAAAAACCGCGTAGAGGTGTGACAATTTTAGAATTTCTCATTTATCTAGCGCTTTTTTCGATCATTGTTGCAATAAGTGTTACTGGGTTTTCCCACTTATGGATTACCTGTATGGATTACAGCAATAAACGCGTCTCTGTAATCAATCTATACACAGCCCATGATCTGCTTGCGCGTGATATACGAGCTGCACCTGCAGATAAAAAACAATGGAAGTGTATGACACCATCAAGTATTATTTGGCACGCAACAAACAAAAAAGATATTGGCTGGGCGCAAGAAGGGAGTAATCTGGTCAGAATCGAAGGCATATATGCAGCGACGCAAAAAAAATGGAAGAAAAAAACAAAAAATATTGTAGCTAAATCAATGCAAACAGTTCGCTTTGATTGTGTTGGCAATGAGGCAGATGAGAAAATTGATCGTGTTTCCTATACTATTGCCGATAAAAGAGAGTCGATAACCAGTACCATTTTACTTGCGAATAGACAGTTGCCATGGAAAGAAAAACCGGTTCAGCAGTAATCATGATTCTGCTTATGTTTACGGTAATTATTGTTGTTGCAACCACCGCATTGCGAAGTACAACACTGCTCTATGATCTTGCCCTGGATCGTGTGGAACAAGCACGTCAGTTTCGCGCTGTTCAGGCGCTGGCATATTATGGAGCTGTACATTGCAAGCAAATGAGTGATACAAAACAAGATGAAGGAGAGCAAGAAGAATATCATGCAACATTTGCCCAATGGCCGCAGCCAGCAGGAAACTACCAGGCAGAACTCTTGATTACACCGCAGAATAATCAGTACACGATAACAGCCAAATTGAGCTCAGATGAGAAGCCCATCGCCACGATCCAGTGCACCATTTCAACGGTAGAAGGGCGCTGGGATATTGAAAATTGGACGCTTTTATAGCTTGATTTTCAGTTAGCCTTGTTCTGTTTTTTGCTTTATACTAAACAGGTATCTATCAATAACATAGTAGCGCAAGGGGTTTGGCATGAAAGTGTTTTTGAAAAAAGATGTTGAAAAAGTGGGAATGGCTGGAGAGATTCTTAAGGTGAGTGACGGATATGCAAGAAATTTTTTATTTCCCCGCGGTCTTGCGGTTGAAATAACACCACATAATGAGTCTTTTTATAGCAAACAGGTCAAAAAAGTGGAGCATCGCAAGGAAGTGATTGTAAATAAAACGTCTATGCTTGCCGAACGTATTCATTCCATAACGATCAGACTGAAGCGAAAAATGCATGATGATGGAAAACTATATGGCGCAATTAATGCTTCAGAAGTTGTAGATGCTTTGGCAAAAGAAGGTGTAAGTATTGCAAAAAATCAGGTTAAGTTTAATAAGTCGATAAAAAGTAAAGGAAGTTTCGAGGCGACCATCAAGCTCACGTCGCGATTAAAGCCAAAAGTGAAAGTTTTAATATTACCAGAATAAAAAAAGTGAACATGCATGCAAAACGCACGACCAGAGAAAAAACAACAACCAACAAGGCAGGACAATACATCTATTTTGGGTAAGCGTTTGCCAGCTAGTATTGAAGCTGAGCGTTCGGTATTAGGCGCGATTTTGTTGCATGATGAGTGCATACACATCGTTTCTGAAATTTTGCATCCAGATGATTTTTATCATCCACCCCATAAATTTATTTATAAAGTAGTACTTGATATTTCCAATGCACAAAAACGAATCGACCTTGTTACCGTTCAGGACGAGCTTGTTAAAAGCAACCAACTTGAAGCATCAGGGGGAATTGCCTATCTCATGTCCTTACAGGAAGATATTCCATCTTTGGGACTTTCTGAACAGCACGCTCGTATTATTAAGGAAAAGTCGGTACTGCGTGATCTTATTCAATCTGCTGCAGACATTATTACCAATTGCTATACGCAAGATGACAAAAATATTGATACGGTCCTTGATCAAGCAGAAAAAACAATTTTTGAGATTTCAAATAAGCGAACCAATCAAAATTTTGTACAAATCGATATTTGGCTTAAAAAAACCTTCCAACATCTTTCAGACATCAAAAGCCACAGCAAGGGCATTACCGGGATACCATCGGGATATAAAAAACTTGATCTGATGACTTCAGGGTTTCAGAATGGAGATCTTATTATATTGGCGGGGCGTCCTTCTATGGGTAAAACGGGGCTTGCACTCTGTCTTGCAGGGTATGCTGCACACACAGGAGTTTCTGTTGGCTTTTTTTCACTCGAAATGGCTGCAGAGCAGCTTACGCTCCGGTTGCTTTCAAGTGAGTCGGGCATCCCACATCACAATATTCGCAACGCTACGATCAGCTCGCAAGAATGGGTAGAGCTAACAAATGTTGCAGCACAGCTTGCAGAGATGAAGCTTTTTATTGATGATTCAGCAATGGTCAATGTTTTAGATGTGCGAACCAAGGCTCGAAAATTAAAAGCCGATAGAGGTCTTCAATTACTGGTTATTGATTATTTACAACTTATTCAAGGGCATAGAAAGTACGAAAACCGACATCAAGAAGTCTCCGAGATTTCACGCTCTCTTAAAGCGTTGGCAAAAGAACTAAACATTCCTATTATTGCACTTTCACAACTTTCACGTGCAGTGGACAGCAGAATGGATAAGCGCCCGATGCTTTCTGATTTACGTGAATCGGGAGCTATTGAGCAAGATGCGGATTTGATTATGTTTTTGTACCGGGATGTTGTTTATAATCCTGAGACAGAAAATCCTGCGCTCTCTGAGTTGATTGTAGGAAAACAGCGCAATGGCCCAACCGGAATAGTGTATATGGATTTCATTCGTGAATTAACCAAATTTGAAAATAGCGAGTATTGACACAATAAAAAAAGAGTAGAAAAAGGGCAGAGTATGACACTTCTTGGTATTGATCCAGGTTTTCGAGTCACCGGATTTGGAATTTTAAGAAAAGAAAAAAACGCTATCCTGCTTATGGATTATGGCGATCTGCACATGTCAAGCGCAAAAAGTTTACCCGTACGGGTTCATTTATTTCACGATTTTTTTACCGAGAAGATTGATCGTTGGCAGATAACAGATATTGCACTTGAAACACCGTTTTTGGGTAAAAATGCCCAAAATTTTATGAAGCTGGGTTATTTACGCGGGATTCTGTATTTACTTGCCGCAAGCCATGACATTATGCTCCACGAATTTAGCCCTCGCGAAGTCAAACAAGCGGTAACTGGTTTTGGCGGCGCAAGCAAAGAACAGGTTGCCAGGATCGTTTTACAATTATTTCCCCGCATGAAAGCACCGGATAAACTCGACGTAACTGATGCCTTGGCAGTCACACTCTGTGGTCTTTGGCGAAGAAAAAGAGTTTGTGTGTAAATTTTAGTAAAAATTAACCAGCGTTAATTAGAGTTAACGTACATAAAATCTTTTGCAAATTTTAACTACATATTCAATTATCGGCTATTATACTGGCTTTGCAGCTCCAACACCGTAAGAGGGAAATAAATGAGCTTTTTTTATTTAGCATTTCAAAAATCTTGTACAGCATGTGTAGTAACTATGCTTTCTGCGGGCATAACGAGCGAGGTAATATATCCACTCATTTTTCATGAACGTGGAAGGATACCTATCGCAATCCAAACACAGGATCTAATGATATTTGTTCTTTGTTTTGTCGTTATATCTACTATTCTTACTTACATTTGTACAAGGAAGTGATTAGATAAAAAGAAATTTGGCAATACGTTTGATGTAATAGTATATTCATGTTCAATTGACTCAATGATTCGTAAAGGATACTTGCCACCTAGTGACCCCGTTAAAACAAAGGGAAGCACGAAAAGCGATTAATCTGGAAAATCAGAACAATTTGTTGCATATGGCCAGAAAAAATAGCTATGTTGTAAACAAAAAGAACTCTTTTAGGCGGGGGTAGGCCATGAAAAAAAATCTTACAGTTCTCATTTCCATCGCAGCAATAGCAACTGTCTATGCAATGTCCAACAATCTGACGACCCAAAAAGGTGCTCCTAAGGAGCCAGAGCCGCTTGAAACGCAAGAAAAAGCAGTTAGCCTCATTACCAATCTGATCAAAATGAATTCTGCTTTTGCAGTTAAACTTTCAAGCCCATTGTTGTCAGGAAAAATGAGACAGTGGCAGCAAAGAGGGCTTGTAAAGGTGCCGACAGAAGTAACGTGGGATATGTTTAAAAAAGATATTCATCAATTTGGAACATATTTGTATGCTTTTTTGGGCCGGGATCCAAAAACTGGAGCCTACTATCATATTGACCCACTGCGCAAAGATCATGCCATCTATAATTCTCTGAAAAGCATGTTGCCGATGTTGGCCAAAAATGAACCACGTATTAAGCTTGATCCGTTCAAATTGAGCAAAGAATCAGTTATGCCTGTTCAGCAGGTCATAAATGGTTACGGCACACAGTTCTATCAAGATAAGTTGATGGATAAACTACAAACGTTTTTCAAAAAATTTGAGCAACAAGCAAAAAAACTGCGCGGAGAAGAAGAAAAAGCTCGAGCCCAAGCAGGAGGCAGGGTAAGTGATTTTGGTGACTATGATAGCTACGGTGCTGATTATTCAGCAAGCCATGATGCTGATACGCCAGTGTATGATTTTCGAGAGACCACTCCAGATTATAGCACCGATTATGGCACTACTGACTATGGCGATTATGATACCAATACCGGTGATTTCACTTCCTCATTCTTTGATTAGATTAAACACAAACGGGGTTGCAATTAGCATAGTTTAACGTACACTTCAGCCTGTTATGCATAAAAAACACATTTAATCTCATCAGGAGCAAAAACATGAATGCAAAAAATGTCGCCAAGGCAGTTACACTTATTTCTATGGTTTATGCAGGTTCGATTGTTGCCATGGAGACAAAAGGCTCTTTTCAAGAAAAAAAAAATTTGAATAAAGCTTTAAAAAAACAATTGAATGAGGAGCTTAAAATACAAAGTGAGGGTTTTAAAGAATTATTTGGTGTAAACAAGGAGAGCATTTCAAAAATTCTACCCGACAGCATCGACATTGAAAATACTATAAAAAACTTCAAAGAGGCGGAGGATCTCGGGGTGGACTATAGTATCGATCAAAGACAGAGCCTATGGTATCTGCTTAGTGCTACGTACGAAAATAGTTTTAATTGTGACTTCAAAAGCAAAAAGTTCTATGAATATATGCTTTATTGGACGAAACTTACAAATCAGAAAATCAAGCAGTGCAAAGGTGAAAAAAACTCGGAACAAATTAAAAAAATAAGAAAAAAAATAGTAAGTTATCTCGAGCAGGAGCTTCAAAAGAAACAAAGCGCATTCTCGCGTGATTTGGAAAGAATCGAGCAGGAAAAAAAAGATCTCACAGAACTCACAAATATTATTCACGATATAGACAAAACAAAACAGATTGCAAGCGATGGGACGATAAGCCGCTATTTAAATTTCTACAAATTCACCTCTTTGTTCTTTGATTAATAAAACGCAAACTGTTGCAATTAAAGCCTGATTTTTCGTATTGTACGGCAGACAAGAACAGTAATTCTTGTAAGCATGGAGGGCTCTAGAATGCGAAAAATAGATTGGTTACACCATACATCACCGCATCAGTTTGTTGAGCATATTCATGAAATTAGCTTAGTTACTCAGCCTTTTACCGATCGCGATATCCTTGATATCCAGGAAAAGTTTCTTTCGAATGGATTTCAATACCTCAAGGTCCAAAATATTTTGCAAGGTCGGTCGATTATCCATGACTTTCTTAATTCACTTTCGCTGTACAATGACATTGTCTGCTTAACACTGACCAATGAACCACTTCGAGAGGGAATTACTCATTTATATGCAGAGCTACATGGTGGAGATTCATTGAATTTGCTCGAGCCATATTTTCTTGACGAGTATTTTGTTGAAGACTTCTACTTTGATTTTATGTGGATCGAAGCAACGAAAAATTTACTACGAAGCAAAAAATTTGAGAAAATAAAGGAAAAACTTATTGATACAGCGACAGATCAGCACATACCAATACTTGTTTTTACCTATGAGGATATATAAGCGAGAAGATAAGAAAACTGATAAAGCTTATTATGTAAAAACAACAACATTTCACTAACTTCTCTCCGCCATCACAACCTGAACCCCTCCCAACTCTCCCGATTCCATCACTATATCTCCACCATCCTTCAACGTACCGCCACACAACAATAGGCCTTTATTATCAATAATTGGTGTGAAATAATGCTGTTGATCCTTGTCCAAAATTGTCTCAATCTTTTTCGTCGTCAGGTCATAGGAAAACAAGGAAAGATATAAGCTGTTTTGACAATTAACGTATAAAACCTTCCCTTGATAATAACTAGGCAGTATAGGAAGAACTGATTCATATAATCGTGATGCTCGACCAGTAAAAAGGAGTTCTGATGGTATACTGAAGGTAAATAGCAAATCTTCCCGCCAATCTAACTCGGTCTTTTTAATATGATGAAACTGAAAACATACCCGTTCATCAGTTTTGCTGACCGATTGAGGGTGCTCCACAACAAATCCCTCATGCTCAGTAAGCATATGCAAAAATACAATCGGCCGATGACCAAAACAGGCCACCTGCTCCTCACCAGACCTATTTTTTTCATGCCACTGCAACTGTGACCAAAACAATTCAGAACATGGCGGGACAATATAGGGCATTTTTACAATTCGATGGTTCCATTGGCCATCCCGCTCTATATAAAATAGAGAGTCACCCTTTTTTTGGGGATAGATACAATCCACATCATCTTTCACACACAATGGACTTACAAATCCCTCATAATCTATTTGAAAAATGCCAAAATTATCTTTATATTTGCCACTCGTATAACAATGCTCATCGTCAATCCAGTGAACGATTTCAACATTGTAAAGCGGCGTATCAAATTCTATTGTTCGCGGCGAACGCTTGCAAAATGACTTAACCCTCAAAAGGCCGTTATCAATAAAACTAAAAGCTTGCTCTCCAGGTAAAAGACGAAATCCCGCGGGGGTAAATCGAGAAAATAACATCGGCTCTGCTTGTTTGGTTGAGTAGTCCCACTCCCACAATTCAATATGATTCGGCGTTTTTTGATAGATAAGATAGGCAATTGCACTGTCAGACTGCACTCCAACGGGATAAAGAAATTCAGCTGCACGCACCGAAACAAACCAACACAACCCAAGTACAATTCGCCAATTCACTACTTTTCTCCCTTCATCCATCGTCACCCCGTTATCCTAATCTAGCCTCAATTAAAAAACAACAAAAATGACGTAAAAAAACCATCGCACTGATCAAAGATCAATGCGATGGAAAAAAGGAGAGTAGTAATGAAGCCTAAGTTAAATTTTTAAGCGCCTTAAAGGACAGCTTGAAAAGCTATATTTTCAATGTAGTACAAAATAAAATAATGTCAAAAATTGCTTTATTTTTTTTATTTTACTTTCAATGCTTTAATAGCTCTTATGTCTATAAATATAAAGTAATATTTTACGTCCGTCAACCC
>SDBU01010450.1_pt1 | contig 10299 bp, 10 predicted proteins | sample 2277071 | NCBI WGS metagenome assembly SDBU01 (sample SAMN10397929, study PRJNA504765) | marine sediment metagenome | isolation source: marine sediment core GS08_GC12, 126 cmbsf | place: Arctic Ocean: Gakkel Ridge, Loki's castle | collected 2008 | reverse complement strand
ATCCAGGCTCGGCAGCCACAGTGTTCCTCGGTAGCTCAATGGTAGAGCGAGCGGCTGTTAACCGCTAGGTTGTAGGTTCGAGTCCTACCCGGGGAGCCAGTTTTTCCTCAGGCATGCAAAATATCCTCACCACCTTAGTCGTCAAAGCATGAGAAATACACAACCTCAAACCAGACCCCAAAAATAAAACATCACAACTGCAATTACAGCGGCTAGAAGAGCACCAACAGTCAAGAATAAAGGCGATGATGGATTTCCGGTCGTTCTTGACTGCTTTCTATTTATCGCATTTCTGGGATCTGGCGTTGTTTGCCTGTATGAATACTGCGTAATTCATTCCTTTGCCTAACTAGATAATCTTGGGGACACCCTTTGGCCTCAGTTACCTGGTGTCGTGGTACCCCTGACGAAAGTACCAAGCCAATTAGCCCAAATAGGGGATAGACGAGCATCATCGCTCGACATACAATGAACCGAATCGATTGAAATCACTCAATATCAATGAGGATCATAGATGCCGATAGAAATCAATGGACAACACTTTTATTACACCTCGGAAGTATGCCAGCGGGTTGGCATTAGTCGTCCGACCCTGTTTCGCTGGCTCAGGCGAAGTATTCTCGAAAAATCACACAAAGACCGAAGAGGTTGGAGAATATTTACCGAGGATGACCTCAGCAAAGTCCAAGCAGAAGCTAAGAGGATAGAGGTTATCTATACTTCTCCTGGTGGAAGAAATAAAAGATGAAGCTAAGACCAAAGAGCAACTCATGACAGAGGAGAATATGGCAGGTGAAATGAGTTCACCTTCACATTGCCCTTGGAATATCAAAGAGGAAAACATAATGAGGTTGACAAGAAGTGAATGAAATGATTTTTGCAAAAGCTCAAAGAATATTAATAGCTATTGCAATTATTGCTGTAATTGGAGTCTCAGTTGGCGGTTGTTCACAACAAATAGCAAAACCAGAGGAGCTGGAAAAAGTAACTATCGGTATTAGTGCCACTAGTCTACTTGCTACCCTGATTCATATTGCGGAGGAGAAGGGTTATTTTCTTGAGGAAGGTATCGATGCGGAAGTTAGAGGTTACCCGACCGGAAAAGATGCCCTAGCAGCCGTATTCAACGGAGAAGTTGATATCGGAACAGCCGCCGACGTACCTATTGCATTCAATAGTTTTGAACGGAATGATTTTGCTATTTTTGTAACTATCATAGATTCTACTCAACACGCCAAGGTCATTGCTAGAAAGGATAGAAACATCAATACCCCGCAAGACCTTGTTGGTAAAAAGGTCGCCACAACCATAGGAACAACAGCACATTTTTTCATGGTCACATTTTGTACCTTGAATGGTATAGATACTTCTGATGTTGAAATAGTCAATCTGAAACCCGGCGAAATGGTCGAGGCGATTGTAAATGGTGATGTAGACGCAATCTTTGCCTGGGAACCAAAGATATTAAACGCTCAAAAAAGCCTTGGAGACAATGCAATAATACTGCCCAGCAAGGTGGGATATATGGCAACATTTAACCTAGTCTCAAAGAACGATTTCATTGAAAGTAATCCACAATTAATAACGAAAATAATCAAAGCTTTGATAAAAGCAGAGGAATTCACCAATAACAATCGAGAAGAATCTATTGATATCATTGCATCACGATTAGAAACAAGCAAAGAAGATATAGACACACTATGGGATGATTATACGTTCAGACTCTCTCTATCTCAAACTCTAGTAATAACATTAGAAGATGAGGCGCGATGGGCAATAAAAAACAAACTAACCGAAGCAACAAAGATTCCAAATTATCTGGATTACATCTATTATAATGCTCTGGAAAAGGTTAAGCCCGAAGCTGTTGGAATAATACGTTAAAACGGATTCTAAGATGAAGATCAAAAGCAAATTATATATCAGTGTTGGGATTTCAATTATCTTGGTTGTAATTGGAATTTCAGTTGGCGGTTGTTCACAACAGACAGGAAAATATACCGGATCTATTCAGACGATTACTATCGGTGCTACGACCCAAGAACTTTCTTCTCTTATTTGGGTAGCCGAGGAAAAAGGTTATTTTGAAGAAAATGGTCTTGATGCCACAGTAAAAGCGTATGATACCGGTATAGAAACAAAGAATGCTCTTTTGGCAGGCGAAGTTGATGTGGCGGATACTGTTGATTTTGTGATATCAGGTCTCGGTTTCGAAGAAGCTGATATTAAAGTGTTGGCATCAATTAATACAGCTATTATTAATTATATCATTGCACGAAGAGATAGCGGAATTTCTAGCTTGAGTGATTTGAGGGGTAAAAAGATAGGGATCAAACGAGGAAGTTCAGCAGAATATTATCTTGGAAGGACTCTCATATTTAATGGTTTATCACTTGAAGACGTTAAACTCGTTGCAATACACCCCCCTGATATGCCAGAAGCCATTGTACAGGGCAAAGTTGATGCAACAATTACATGGCATCCCCACAACTACCACATTAAAAATAGCCTTGGAGACAATGCAATTACCTGGTCTGCGCAAGCTGGGCAAGATGTTTATTGGGTTGTCTTTTCTAAGGTTGCATTTATCCAAAAATACCCTGAAAAGACTAAGCGTTTTTTGAATGCTTTAATCCAAGCAGAAGAATTTGTAAGAGATAACAGTTTGGAAGCTAAAGAAATCATTGCAAAAAGAGTAAATCTTGATTTACCGTATATCGAATCGGTTTGGTCAGACTTCCATTTCGTTGTTGATCTGTCCCAGAGCATGATTATAGCAATGGAAGACCAGGCAAGATGGAGAATGGAAAATAACTTAACAGATAAAACAAAGGTCCCAAATTATCTGGATTACATCTATTATGACGTTCTAGAGGAGGTTAAACCGGAAGCTGTTGGAATAATACGTTAAAACGGATATTAAGATGAAGGTCAGAAACAAATTATATATCAGTGCCGGGGTCTCAATTGCATTGATTGTAATCCTCTCTTCTTTAGTTTTGGTGACGTCAGGCAGAGTAGCTCAAGGAAACGAGAAACATGAGCTACTAGATAATGTGCGCACGGGTGTATCAGAGCTTGATTTAGTTACCTATGACTATTTGCTCCACCACGAAGAACGAATGGAGCAACAATGGTATTTAAAATATAGTTCCCTGGGGGATATTCTGGAAAAATCAGTGGAAGAAGAGGAACTCATATCAATACGTGCTGATTATACCGTTCTTGGTGATCTATTCTCACAAGTAACGACAAATAGTGAAGAAATACAAAAGCTTACTCAAGAAGAAGCGTCCCAGGAAAAGATTGATGCTGCTATCGGCCTAGAGGAAAGACTGGTGGCTCAGCTATTAATAACATCACAATCAGTAATCACCGATGCTTCCAGACTTGCTGAAGAAGCACTGGCTGAAGTAGTGGAAGCTCAAAGATTAGCGGTAATCTCGACTCTAATTTTGATGATAAGTATGGCTATTACCGTGACAACTTCGTCACTACTCGTGGCCAGGAGTATCTCAAGACCACTGAATAAGCTAACCAAAGGTGCGGAAATAATTGGTAGGGGAGATCTCGAACACAAGGTTAAGATCCAAGGCAAAGACGAGCTTGGTCAGTTGGCTACTTCCTTTAATCAAATGACGGAAAACCTTTTAGAAGACAGGAGCGGGCGTGAGCGGGCAGAACATGATTTGGGCGAACGCGTAAAGGAACTCATCTGCCTGTACGGAGTTAGCCAACTTACAGCCCAAACTGATGCTAATCTGGATGAAATACTCAAAGGAACGGTCAGCCTCATTCCACCTGGTTGGCAATACCCTGATGTTACGTGTGCCAAGATAACCCTTGCTGATAAGGAATTTAAGACCGATAATTTCAAGACTACGCGATGGAAACAGTCAACGGACATAAATGTACAGGGAGACAAGGAAGGAAGCATAGAAGTCTACTACCTGGAGGAGAAACCAGAAATTGCAGAAGGTCCGTTCTTGGAAGAAGAGAGAAACTTGATAGATGGTATCACTAAGATGTTAGGTAACCTGATCGAACGCAAACGGGTGCAGAAGGAATTAGAGAAACACCGCGAACATCTTGAGGAATTAGTAGACGAGCGCACCAAAGAAGTTCAAGAAGCCAACACTGAACTCGCTGCCGTCAACAAAGAACTGGAAGCCTTCAGCTACTCCGTCTCGCATGACCTGCGGGCACCCCTGAGGAGTATTGATGGCTTCAGCCAGGTGCTGATAGAAGACTACCCGGATAGACTGGATGAACAGGGCAAAGATTACCTCAATCGTGTTCGTTCAGCTAGCCAGCGCATGGCACAGCTCATTGACGACATGCTGAACCTGTCGCGTGTGACACGCAGCGAAATGAAACCGGAGACCGTGGACTTAAGCGCACTGGCACAGACAGTAGTGGCGGAGTTTAAGGAACGCCAGCCGGAGCGCCAGGTGGAGTTCATCATTACCGAAGGGCTGGTTGCCAACGGGGACCAGCGGCTGTTAGGAGCGATGCTGGAAAACCTGCTCGAAAATGCCTGGAAGTTTACCAGCACCCATCCCAGTGCTAGAATAGAATTTGGTGTTACCCAAGTCGAGGGCAAAGAGACATTTTTTGTTCGTGACGACGGAGTTGGCTTTGATATGACATACGCTGATAAGCTATTCGGTGCCTTCCAGCGACTACATGCACTATCTGAGTTTCCCGGTACCGGCATTGGATTAGCTACGGTACAGCGTATCATTCATCGCCATGGCGGCAGAGTCTGGGCTGAAGGCGAGGTAGAAAAGGGTGCGACATTCTACTTTACACTTCAATCGTAAAGGAGGAAAAACATGAACGACGGAATCATTCTGCTGGTGGAAGATAACCCCGACGATGTGGAGCTGACCTTACGCTCATTCAGGAAACACAACATCTCAAATGAGGTAATAATAGCGCGTGATGGAGCTGAAGCGTTGGATTATCTGTTTAGCACTGGTGCACATGTCGGCCGTGACACCAGCATTATGCCCGCGGTCATCTTGCTGGATTTGAAGCTGCCTAAAATAGATGGCTTAGAAGTATTACGGCGCCTGCGTGCTGATGAGCGGACAAAACTTCTTCCCGTAGTCATTCTCACCTCATCCAAGGAGGAGAAAGACATGATTAGTGGCTACACTCTGGGCGCCAACAGCTATGTCCGCAAACCAGTGGACTTTAACCAATTCAGTGACGCAGTAAAGCAATTAGGGCTGTACTGGCTCCTGTTGAATGAACCGCCACCAAGGTGAAGGGGAGGGTGGAGATGAGCAAACCACTTAGAGTATTAATCGTTGAGGATTCAGAAGACGACGCTCTGCTCACGATACACGAGCTTAAGCGTGGTGGTTATGAGACTACGTTTGAGCGGGTTGAAACGGCTGAAGCCATGACTGCTGCACTTGAGAAGCAGGCATGGGATATAATTATTGCCGATTATAGTTTGCCGCACTTCAGTGCCCCAGAAGCGCTGGAGCTATTCCGTCAAAGTGGTTTTGACCTGCCTTTTATTGTCATCTCAGGCACAGTTGGTGAAGAGACCGCGGTAACTACTATGAAAGCCGGTGCCCATGACTACTTAATGAAGGGGAACCTTACACGGCTTGTACCTGCCATTGAACGTGAGTTACACGAGACAGAGGTAAGGAAGGAACGCAATCAGGCAGAGGAGTCGCTGCGACAATCAGAGGAAAAATTGCGTCTCATGTTTGAGTCTGTAGCAGATAGCATTACCGTAAGCGATTTGAACGGTGTTATCACTAATGCCAATGAAAGAACAGTGGAAATGCTAAGGCTTGGCTCTAAGGAGAAGCTATTAGGTAAAGCCCTATTTGAATTTATTCCCCAGCGCTACCACAGTGAGGTGATGACAGTAATGCAGCAAGGGCTAATAGAGGGAACAATCAATGCTATGGAAAATATCCTTACTAGGCCAGACGGTACTGAGTTCCCCGGCGAAATAAGTGTCAGTATACTAAAGAATGCCACTGGCGATCCCACCGGCTTTATAACAGTCATCAAAGACATTACCGAGCGCAAGAAGATGGAGGAGCAGCTTATTATCACGGATCGGCTGGCTTCTATCGGAGAGCTGTCTGCGGGTATCGCTCATGAGTTGAACAACCCTCTCACGGGAGTCATCGGTTTATCCCAACTACTGGTAGAAAGGGATTTGCCTGAGGATGTCAAAGAGGACATTAAGCTAGTGTACAGCGAAGCACAGCGAGCTGCCGGAGTAGTGAGGAACATGCTGACCTTTGCCCGCGAGCATCCTCCAGCAAAAGCGCTGTTAAGCATACATGACGTAATAAGCAAGGTACTCGAACTTCGTGCCTATGAGCAAAGGGTAAGCAACATTGAGGTAGTTAGGCACTTTGCGCCTGACCTACCTCAGATTATGGGGGATTATTTTCAATTGCAGCAGGTCTTCCTCAACATTGTTATCAATGCCGAACAAATCATGACCGAGGTGCACGGCAAGGGCACCCTTATCATCACAACCCAAACGACAGGAGATATTGTAACGGTTTCCTTTGCTGATGATGGCCCTGGCATACCAAAAGAAAACCTTGGCCATATATTCGACCCCTTTTTCACCACCAAAGAGGTGGGTAAAGGCACTGGACTGGGCTTGAGTATATGTCACGGGATAATCAGTGCCCACAGCGGCCGGATATACGCTGAAAGCGAACCGGGCAAAGGAGCAACTTTTATTGTGGAGTTGCCTCTCCGCCAAGAGGAGAAACAAGGTGAAGAACTCTGAAATAGATGCAGGACGAGTACTGGTGGTCGAAGATGAACCTGTGATTAGCCGGGTTTGCTCGCAGGTGCTTCGTGGTGAGGGCTTTGAGGTGGACATTGCTATCAACGGCAACATTGCCGAGGGCATGCTGGAGAAAAGGGAGTACGATCTTATTCTTATTGACATCAGGACGCCGGTAATGAACGGTAAGCAGCTTTATCAGTCCATTAATGAGAAGCATCCTGATTTGACTGACAGGGTTTTATTCACCACTGGGGATTTACTGGGTGGGGGTACGAAGAGCTTTCTGGAGCAAAGCGGGAGATTGTTCCTGCCCAAACCGTTTACGCCTGACGAACTGAAGACCATAGTTAGGAAAGCTTTAAGACAGATAGGAAAATGATTGCCAAACAGCATAGAGTGCTTATTGTTGATGATGAGCCAGTTATTAGGCGGATCTTGCGACAGAGGTTCTTGGCCGAAGGCTACCACTGTGAGGAGGCCAGTAATGCCGAAGAGGCGCTGGACAAACTCGCCAATGATTCGGCAGAGCTGATAGTTCTGGACGTCAAGATGCCGGGTAAGTCGGGAGTTGAACTGTTACCTGAGATAAAGCACATGTATCCTGACACAGCGGTCATCATGGCTACTGCGATCACGGATACCGCGACCGCCATCAACTGCATGAAGGAAGGGGCCTATGACTATGTGATCAAGCCTTTCAATCTGGATGAAGTCGCTATCAGTGCACAGCGGGCTCTCGAGAAGAGAAGGCTTGAACTCGAAAACAGGGCTTACCAACAGCATCTGGAGAAAATGGTTGTAGAAAGAACCGCAGAACTCAAGCAGGCTATCGGGGAGATAAAGCTAGCTTCTCTTGATACCATCCACCGACTGGTACGAGCGGCAGAGTACAAAGATGAGGATACTGGCGCTCACATCCAACGGATGAGCCAATACAGTGCCGCTATTGCCCGCAAGGTGGGCTTAGAGGGCAGCGAAATGGAAAATATACTGTACGCTGCTCCCATGCATGACGTGGGTAAAATTGGCATCCCGGACTACATTCTACTTAAGCCTGGAAAGCTGGACCTCGGCGAGTGGGAAATCATGAAAAAACATACGGTAATTGGTGCAGAGATTCTGCGAGGCTCCGATGCCGAATTCATCCAACAAGCAGAGGCCATTGCCCTCACCCACCATGAGAAATGGGACGGAAGCGGATATCCCAGGGGACTTCGAGGCTTGGAGATTCCACTGGCTGGGCGCATTGTCGCCATCGCGGACGTCTTTGATGCCCTGACTTCGAAGCGGCCCTATAAAGAACCATTTTCAATAGAGAAATCTTTCGAGATTATTAAGCAACGTCGCGGCAGCCATTTTGACCCTGACGTTGTGGATGCTTTCTTTGCCATCCAAGACGAAATACTGTCGATTAAAGAGAAATACAAGGATGAATAAGAAAGTCAACTAATGCGTATGGTTGGGGGGATCCGATATGAAAATAGATGAACTTCTCAAACTGATGGTAAATAAAGGTGCCTCAGATTTACATCTCACGGTGCCAAGTCCACCGGTGCTCCGTATTGATGGAGTACTGGTACCACAAGAAGATTTACCACCACTGACAGCTAAAGATATTGAACTCGCTCTGGAACAAGTTTCTACTCAAGAGCAGAGGTCAGTTTTCGATAAAGAATGGGAACTGGATTTTGCCTATACTCTTCCTGGGCTAGCCCGATTCCGGGTTAACGTATTGCGACAAAGAGGTGTAATGAGCCTTGCCTTCCGGTTCGTACCATTTTACGTCCCATCCATTGATGAATGGGGATTGCCCCACATTTTCAAGGAGCTTATTCTGAAGCCAAGAGGGCTTATTCTGATAACTGGCCCTTCCGGCAGTGGTAAGTCAAGTACCTTGGCAGCGATGCTTAGTCATCTCAATGAGAATGTGACGCGAAATGTTATTACTATTGAAGACCCTATTGAATTTATATTCCGTAACAAAAGATGCCTGATCCGGCAGCGAGACCTTGGGGACGATACCAAATCCTTCGCCACTGCTTTAATACACGCCCTCCGCCATGACGCAGACGTAATTGTCATCGGGGAGATGCGTGACCTAGCCACGATAAGCACGGCTATCATGGCGGCTGAGACCGGGCACCTGGTGCTTGGAACGCTACATACCATCGATGCTCCCCAGTCTATTGACCGCATGATTGACATATTCCCATATGGTCAGCAGCAGCAAATCAGGCTACAATTATCACAGGTAATAGAAGCGGTAATATCACAAGCACTGCTACCCCGTATTAAGGGAGGGCGAGTAGCTGCCTTTGAAATAATGTTGGCCAACCATACGATCAGAAAATATATTCGTGACGAGAAGATCTTCGAGATACCCATTAGCATTGAAGTGGGTACACCAGAGGGTATGCAGACCATGGATCAGGCGTTAGCTGACTTGGTAAAGAGGAATATAGTCACTTCAGAAGAAGCCTTAATGAGAAGTAGTAATCCGTTAAAATTGCGGCAATCTCTTGAATCCCAGACTGAAGCAAGCACGTCTTAAGACGCTATTGGTAATTTTGTGAAAAAACTAGGAGGGTGTTAAATGGGTAAGGAAACAATACTCATAGCCGATGACGAACCAAGTATAAGATTGATAGTAACAAGGATGCTGGACAAGGAGTATATCGTCCTCGAAGCAACCAATGGGGAGGAAGCAGTAAATATCGCTAAAGGACAGACCCCAGATCTCATCCTTATGGATCTTATGATGCCAAAGATGGATGGCTATACCGCTTGCTTTAGAATTAAGGCCGATCAGGCAACAAAGGCGATTCCGGTGATTATGCTTACAGCCATCGACCATGAACTCAACAAGAAGTTTGCCATGGAGATGGGTGCTGATGGATACATAACCAAGCCATTTACTACCCAGGAGCTGATGGACGTGATCGTACCTCTACTGGCTAAAGCACTTTGAACACAAGTTTGATTGACTTCTCTATTTGGACTCCGAGACACCAACTGTCATTGGTAAGTAGTAGCTTTGCGGCTTGCATGTGCATGTAACAATCGTCCATTTTGTCATAATCTGGATTTTGCTCAATATTAACACCCTTTGAGTTTCTTATATTATGATTCCTATGAGTTACTAGAACTACCCCAGGATTCTCCAGAATGTAATGTCAGATTAATCCCCTTTACTTAACAATTCAGCTAGGAAAGCTTAACATTCTAGTTATGGACAACGGATTCTAAACCCTTACTACTTGCCAACAGGAATTGAAACAGGCGATGACTATAGGAGTAATAACAGGGTTAGATTCTTATTACATCTAGCCAATTCTTTAGAGGGAACTCCACCCCCGCTTAACTATGGTGATCTTACGCAGAGATTTATGTATCAGTATAGTGTTAAACGAATATCATGGCGCCCTGACTTAGGTTCAACGTGTTACTTATATGAACAGTGTTGATTCCTAAATAGCTTACTTCCCAGGTGGTACCGGTCTTTTTATTTCCTG
>SDBU01010449.1_pt1 | contig 10300 bp, 10 predicted proteins | sample 2277071 | NCBI WGS metagenome assembly SDBU01 (sample SAMN10397929, study PRJNA504765) | marine sediment metagenome | isolation source: marine sediment core GS08_GC12, 126 cmbsf | place: Arctic Ocean: Gakkel Ridge, Loki's castle | collected 2008 | reverse complement strand
CGCGGCAAATTCGTCGCTCGTCGTTCGTGACTTGTGACCCGAAAACGGATAACGGATGTATGGAAACTTGCGCATTTGGTCGCGCCGGGGCCTCCCGATGCCCCGATGGGTCGGGATCTTCGCTATGCTCCGAGATCGGGATCTTCGCTACGCTTCGAAATTGGGACTTTCGCTTCGCTCCAGCTTGCGCAAATGGTCGATGCCGAGACGGCTCGACAATTTTGAGTTTTAAGTGTTGAGTTTTGAGTTGGTTGATTGGCGGGGGATTTTGGGCGGAGAAACCCACGCGATGTGATGGGTAGAATATATCCTGAATGCCATAGTAGTAGCAGCAGAGAGGGGAGGAGGGAGCACAGGAAGCTGACGACGGAGATTTGAGTTTTTAGTATTGAGTTTTGAGTTGGTTGATTGGTGGGGGATTTTGGGCGGAGAAACACACGCGATGTGGTGGGTAGAATATATCCTGAATACAATAGTAGTAGCAGGTGATTAGAGACAGGGGGCAGACAACGGAATACTGAGGACGGAAGAAATAAAGGATATCAGGTTATCGGGGTATCAGGTAGCAGGGTATCAGGTTATCAGGGAATCAGGTAGCAGGAAATCAGAGTATCAGGATAGGAGGGGACGGTGAATCGTTCCGCCAGACAGCGGCGGATTTCCGCTTCGCTACAAGGCTTGTCGCTCGTCGCTAGTGACTCGTATCTTGTGAAGATCAGCAGGCAGCGTAAAGCGGATAACAATTAGCGTACAGCGTAAAGCGGATAGAAAAAGAAATTTAAAAATATCTCTGCTGCGGATTGCTTCGGCAAGCCCAAGACGCCAGACTCAAGACACCAGTTTGATTCGTTCTGTTAAACCTGGTTTTTTTGGGTGGCCTTAGAGCCTAAACGAAGCGTAGCGAGCAGGCCGGCAATAAAGCCAAAGAAAAATGTGAGCATTAATAAAAATGCCCTCGGCATAGTAATCCTGACAAATAGTAGCTTCGTTTCAACAGATTGGGTGTTCTGCAAAATTACTATCAACACCAAAATCGAAACAACCGCAATTGTAATTATTTTAAACTTTTTCATTGTCGGCCTTTCTTAAAGTTCCTGCTTTGCCATGAAGACACGGAGAATTTTTAATTGCTTTAGCCACAGATTAACACAGATTTTGAAAAGACACAAGTTAAAAAGAAGAACTGTATTTGATGCGAGATATATCTTCGGCGGGTTTAGGTTTTCGAAAGACAAATAAGTGTTCGTGCATTTAAACTTAATATCGCTGCACGTTACACTTGCCTTAGATCAGTAGTTAGATTTTTATATTTTGGTTTATCAAGCTTTTTAAGTATTCTGAAAATTTCTTCAACAGCTCTATTGGCACCGCCCTCACCGTAAAAATCTTCCAATCGCTTGATTAAAGAGTCATTGAAAATCTTGCGAAGGTGACCAAAGAAGGTTGAGAGAGTGAATCGAATATTTTTGTTGCGACGGTTGCGTTCAAAAATCTGAACTAATCGAAACAAAATCCTCAAACCTTTATTGGTGAGGAGAAAAGAACCTACGTCTTTACAATATCTTGGCAGTTTTTGTTTACATAGCACAAAAATATCTCGGATTTTTCTGTAGGGTGTTTCTGTGTCGTTATAGTTTTTCTGAAAGAGTTTGTGTTTTTTGCCAATGAAGTTATTTCCTAAGATCGCAGTAACCAACGTGTTCAATGTTATTTTGCCTTTTCTCTTTGCCAATGCTTCGGGTATGAAAATCTTATTTCTCAGTGGAGAACCCCGAACATTATTAAGGCGCTTCACGATAATGACGGCTTCTTTCTCAAAAAACTCTATCGGATTTTTGTTTACATCCCAATCGAAGTCTGCCTCAAGGACAAGTATGAGATTTCTGTCAATTTTCTTTTGTCCTGAATTGATCTCTATAAAAGTTTTCATTTCTTGATGTTGTTCAATGTTTTCCAGCACAACGACAGGTAGAAAATGCTCTTCTTGATGTCGTTCTTCTAGGTTAGCAAAGGCTAACAGACGGTGTTGCCCATCAATAACACGACAAGCGGAATAATAATTTGGTACTTTTATGGGAACAGAACAAGGACAACTGCTTTTTTCGGCTGGGTTGTTACAGAGTTGGGGTACATCAGGAGAACTAATAAGAATGGAATTGGGAAAGGCAAAAATAGTCCGATTTTGTATCTTTTTGGCGATCGAGCCAATTCTACCCTTTTCAAGCATTCTTTGATAACCTTTGTCATCTTTCTTTCTGCGAGAAATATAACAATATTGTAATAACTCTTTTGCGGTATCTACGTATACGTACGCTCGAATGTCATCGCCGAGAAAGAACTGAATGGCGGGTTTATCCTCACTCGTTAGACCTTTTGGTTTAATATTGAGATAACTAAACAAATCGTTCTTTGCCCATTTACCAACTTTCTTGTAGGCGTCAAGAAAATATTCAAAATCATAGCTTGTTAACCAATGGTTGCTCTTATTTTTTGAAACAATATCATCTGACAAGGGGCACGCTAGCTTGCCACTCAGGTCAAAATACGACCGAGCAACCCTGTATGTTGCGGGAAACCCCACCTTCTCTTGGACCATGTCTATATTTGCTTGGCTCTGCCACCTACTGAAGAAGTAGTTGCCTTTTTGGCCGCGATCGTCTGTCTTGGTCGAAACTTCTATGAAGAACACTGTTTCTACATGCTGATTCTTATAAATTAGGTCTATTTGGCCAAAGTCTCTCGTGCCTTTCTTGAAGATAGTTTGGCTCCCACAAGCGAGTAATTCTAAGTCGAGATCAAGCAGCAAGTGACCCACTTCCTTAATCTTAGGGTCAGTAAGCTTGTCAATCTCAGTCCTTGCTTTTCCTCTTTCCATCTTGTTCCCTCACTTAGTAGTTTGTAATTACAAGTTCTTTGACTTTATGTCTTTTGGATTTGCACGTTATAAAACGAGTTACAGACAGAATTTTTATGTTGAAGCCTTTGTATAATTTACGGATTTTTTTTGTGCTTGCGTTAGAGACCATAAACAGACATCCAGCAGCATCTAAATCTTTGACCGTAGCAGCAAGTTTTTCCTGTTGTTTGTCGCCAAATTTATCAGCGGTGTAATGATTGAAACACGATGTACCATTTAGTGGTGGGTATGGAGGGTCTAAATAAATGAAATCACCTTTTTTGACATCTTCTAAGGCCTTTTCAAAGGGTGCGACAAAAAGATCGGTTGATTTTAATACATTGCTGACTTTACGAAGATGATCATGAGTAGGTATAGGAGGATTTTTATGTTTGCCATAGGGGACATTAAACTCACCGGACATATTTACCCGGAATATTCCATTGTAACATGTTTTATTTAAGTAAATAAAACGGGCTGCTTGGGCTGGTGAAAAATTATTTTTCTTTTTGTTATAAAGGTCACGCGTCTTATAGTAATAGGTCTTGCGAGTCTTTTGTTTATGTTCATACAAATAACGCCAGATTAAATCAGGATCGTCACAGACATACTCAAAACAGTTTATTAAATGCTCGTTTGCATCACTAAGAATAGCTTTCGAGGGTTGAACAGCAAAGAACAACGAACCCGCCCCGAGAAAAGGCTCTCGGTAAGCACGATCCTTAACATCGGGAGGGGAAAAAGAAAGTAATCGCTTAATTATTTGGCGTTTTCCCCCTGCCCATCTTAAAAAAGGCCTTACAGAGTTCGATTTTTCCTCTGCCAAGGTGATCTCCGCATCTTTATAATAAATCTTTGGTTTTCACATTCAGGGCCTTTGCAATTTTTTCCAAGTTTTTCAGGCCGATGTTTTTTTCTCCACGTTCGATTTGACCCACGTAAGCTCTGTGAAGGTCGGCTAAAGCAGCAAGCTTTTCTTGCGAGAATCCACGTTCCTCTCTGATTCTTCTTATGTTGAAGCCAACTTCCTTGTTAATGTTCTTCATAATCAAACTCCTAATTTGAATTGTATCGTGTGATGCTTATTGGTCGACTACCTATAGGTAGCAATTTTATATTCGTAGCACGGCGTGCCCTTCGACTACGCTCAGGGTAAACTGTCAGGCCTCGCAATGACCCCATTAGAGTAGACAGCACTCTAAGCAATGGGGCAGGCAGCCCCTACACTTTTCTTCCCCGCCGCCCCGCCTTGCGTCGGGAGACGCGGGGGCAGGTGAAAAGTAGACGTTGGGGTCCCCATTAGAGTTGACGACACTCTAAACAATGGGGCGTTCAGGGTTAAATTACGGCGGCTATGAATAGAAGGAGCATGCTGATGACGACAGCAGTAAAGGTGATGTTCGACCATTTTGTGTATTTTGCGAAGCCAGGATGCTGGTCTTCGAATTCATAGTAATAGTCGTCAAGGTCTGAGCCCTCTTTCGGGCGCAGACGCAGCTTTACGTAAATGTGCGCAATAAGAGATGTTACAAACAAAGGGCCGGCAATTATCCAGAGAATAGTATCCATAGCTCTTCACTGATTATAATACCGCCTAAAAATTAAAAAGTTAAGTCTAAAGTGAGTAAACAAAGTCCGAACCAAAAGCAAGACAGTGAGCTGGGCCCCAGATAACGACATTCTGGGGTCTTCGCTGCGCTACGAGGGGGTAAAGATTTTGACATTTGGGGGAATTTGGTTACGATGTTGGTCAATGAAAGACATCATCGCAAACAGAGCAAAATTGATAGATGCGAGCGGGATACGGAAGGTCTTTGCGCTGGCGGAGAAGCTGAAAGACCCAATCAACTTCTCGATTGGTCAGCCTGACTTCGATGTGCCAGATGAGCTAAAAGAAGAGGCAATAAAGGCAATCAGAGCAGGACAAAATAAATATTCACAAACGGCGGGAGATACACTTCTAAAAGGAAAAATCGCGGAGCGGATAAAAAAGGAGATTGGGTGGGAGAGGTCAGCGGTGCTTGTTACCAGCGGGGTGAGCGGGGGGCTGCTGCTGGCGTTTATGGCGCTTATCAATCCCGGCGATGAGGTGATTATACCCGACCCGTACTTTGTAATTTATAAGCACGTTATCAATATGCTGGGGGGGAAATGCGTCTTTGTCGACAGCTATCCTACCTTCCAGCTTCCGCTGGAAAAGATAAGAAGGGCGGTAACTAATAAAACTAAGCTGATTATCGTTAATTCGCCATCTAATCCGACCGGTGTGGTGTATGGTGAAGAGCAGAAAAGAGTGGTTGCTGAGATTGCGGCAGAGAAAAAAGTAATTATTCTAAGCGATGAAATCTACGAGAAGTTCTGCTATGAGGGGCGGTGCACAAGTATAGCAAGATACTACGACAGGGTAATTGTGTTAGGGGGGTTTAGTAAGTCGTATGCAATGAGTGGCTGGCGGTTAGGATATGCGGCGGCGAATGAGGTATTAAAAGATGTTATCGAAGAGATGACGAAGATACAGCAGTATACGTTTGTCTGTGCGCCGAGTCCATTTCAGAAGGCTGCGATAGCGGCTCTGGATTATGACGTGAGCAGGTTTGTGGCGGCGTATCGAAAGAAAAGAGACCTTATCTACGAAGGGCTGAAGGACAAATTTGAGCTGGTTCGGCCTGGCGGGGCGTTTTATGCGTTTGTTAAATCGCCGACAAAGACGGCAACGGAATTTGTAGAAAAAGCTATTGCCAATAACGTGCTTATTATACCAGGCAATGTGTTCAGTGAAAAAGATACACATTTTCGGCTAAGTTACGCGACCAGCGATGAAAAGATTGAGCGTGGCATAGAGATTCTACGCAGATTAGTGTAATAAAATCATATTCGGGCCGAATTTTGAAAAGCTGCTTGACCGGCCAAGGTGAGGAGGTTAAAACAGCCGGGCAAATGTTAGCGTGTAGCGTGCAGCGTTTAGCGTACAGGAAGTAAAATATGGTCAGGGATGTGATTTTCGGGACGGTAGGGGGGCTGGGGCTGTTTCTTTTCGGAATGGGGCTGATGTCCGACAGCCTGAAGAAGGTTGCGGGCCAGAAGTTGCGAAAACTGCTTACGGCACTTACGAAGCGTCGAGTAATTGCCGTCTTAATAGGGGCATTGACGACGTGTCTGATACAATCGAGCTCTGCAACGACGGTTATGACAGTAGGTTTTGTTAACGCCGGTCTTTTAACGTTAAAGCAGGCGTTGTGCGTTGTTCTTGGCGCGAATGTTGGTACGACGTTTACGGCGTGGCTGGTTTCGGGGCTGGCTGTATTTAAGATTACTACGTATTCCCTTCCGGCCATTGGTGTGGGATTTCTGATACAGATGTTGGGCAGGAGCCAGAGGACTCGCAATATCGGTTCAGTAGTGCTGGGCTTCGGGATTTTGTTTACGGGTATCGACTTTATGAAGCAGGGCTTTAGCCCGCTTCAAGACAGTGTGCGGGTGCAGGAGGTCCTGATATGGCTGGGTCGTAATCCGCTGTTGGCAGTTCTGGCAGGTACGGTGGTTACGATGCTGCTGCAAAGCAGCTCAGCGACGATCGCAATGATTCAAATACTCGCATTAAACGGTGCATTCGGCGGTGACTGGCCAACGGCACTGAGAATTGCAATACCGTTTATCCTTGGTGACAACATAGGCACAACGATTACGGCTGAAATTGCGGCAATTCGCACGTCTGTAGCGGCGCGTCGAACAGCGCGGGGACATACGTTATTTAACGTTATCGGGGTGGCTTATATGCTGCCACTGGTGTGGGTCGGCTGGTTCGGCGATATGGTAGAATGGATTACGCCGTTCAGGTTAACTCAAAGTACAATTATGGTCCACATAGCTGTTGCGCACAGCGCGTTCAATGTATTTAATACGTTCGTGTTTCTTCCGATTATTGGGTGGCTCGAGGCTGTGGTGGTCAAGCTCGTACCCGCCAAGCCACAAGACATTATTGCCAAGCCGGTCGTTCTGGAAGAACACCTTCTTAATACGCCGGAGATAGCGGTGGACCAGGCGAGGTGTGAAATCATTCGGATGGCAAAGGTCGCAAAAGAAGCTGTTAATCAGGCAGTTGAAGGTCTTAACGAAAACGACCGGAGGAAGCTGCAGGCGGCACTAAGGACGGAAGATGCTATTGACGACCTTCAGTATGAAATCACATCGTATCTTGTAGCCCTTTCAAGAAGGGGACTTTCCGATGAGGTAGCAGTGGAGCTGCCGGTACTTCTACATACAGTTAACGACCTTGAGCGTGTCGGCGACCATGCTGTTAATATTACGGAAATCGCCGAGCGGAAGATTGAGCAGAGACAGTCTTTCAGCAATCGAGCTCAGGCCGAGGCCGCTCAATTGATACAAGAAGCCAACCAAATGTTCGACCGGATTTCAGTGGCCCTGGAAAATAACGATATTGAGGCGGCGAAATCAGCCCTTGAGAACGAGGAGAGGATTAACAAGATGCAGATGGATTTTCGCCGCAGCCACGTTCAGCGGATGACTGATGGGGTCTGCACGCCACAGACGGGCCTGATTTTTATCGACCTTGTCGATAATATCGAGAAAATAGGCGACCATCTCACAAATATTGCGCAAGCGGTGATAGGGGGGCTGCAATGGGACGGCGTGGACAGCGACGCATCGAGTCAGGCACTAAAGAGCGGATAGGGGCAAATTTGTGCTTGTAAGGGGGGTGAACTAAAGCTAAATTGGTAGCTATGGAAAGTGCACTTCGGAAATTAGCGATTGTTTTGGCGTGTGTGTTGTTGTTTTTGGCGCTGGCGGTAACAGGGGGGCAAGAGCCGAACGGCATTGGTGAAGACAAGCGAGAGGTAAAAGCGGCGGTTGTCGTCTGTAAAGGTATGATTGACGATGGGCTGTATAAATCCATTCGGCGGAGGACGCAGACTGCGCTTGATACGGGAGCGGACTATCTAATATATGAGATAAGCACGTATGGGGGTCTTCTGAAATCAGGTGACGATATATCGAAGTACCTGATACTCGATGTGGGCAAAAAGGCTCACACGGTTGCGTATGTGACGACCGAAGCGATATCTGCTGGGGCGATGATAAGTGTGTCGTGCCGGGATATTATAATGCTGGAAAATACGACCATAGGTGATTGTGCGCCGGTTCAGATAGGGGCCAAACTCGAGGGGGTCGAGCGTGAGAAAGCCGAGAGCTTCACCCGTGCAGCTTTTAATCGCGCTGCCGAGGCAAACAAGTACCCAGCGGTTTTGCTAAAGGCAATGGTTACTATGCAGACCGAAGTTTATAGGGTGAAGAACCGGAAAACGGGGGAGAGTGAATTTTTCGAGGGCCATCAGCTGCCGAAGGACTCGAAAAAGTATGACCTGGATAACAAGGAATTGCTTGTTAAGGATAATGAGCTTTTGACGCTGACGTCGTCGCAGGCCTTTGAATATGGGGTAGCAAGAGCGGTGGTAAAGGATTTGGCAGGGGGGCTGGAGTTTTTAGCGGAGCGGGACGGGGTTAGCTTTGTCGGTGAGCCGATGGTGCTTGAGATGCTCTGGTCGGAAGAGATGGTTCGCTGGCTGAATTCTCCGGCGGTGATGGGCATACTTGTGATGGTGGCTCTATTAGGGGTTTATATTGAGTTGAATACGCCGGGGATTGGTCTGCCGGGGCTGGTGGCTGTTATATGCTTTGTGATAATAATCGGCAGCAAGTACCTTATCGGAATGGCAAACTGGGTCGAAGTGGCGTTGTTTGTTGTGGGTGTGATCTTGCTTATAGTCGAAATTTTCGTGCTGCCAGGATTTGGTATCGCAGGTTTTTTGGGGATAACGTGTATAATAGCCGGCTTGTTCGGTATGCTGATAAAGAATCCGCCGGGTAAGATACCGTGGCCGGAAAGTCAGCTTGACTGGCAGTTGTTCACAAACGGCGTGCTGGGGTTGCTGTTCGGTTTTGTTGGGTTCGTTGTTCTTGCGTGGATTCTTACAAAGTATCTGCCGAAGCTGCAGTTTTTGAGCGGACTGACCCTTGTGCCGGCGGCGGCTAAACGGGGCGGCGAAATGGAGGTCAGTATGACCGCACCGCCTGAAAGCAGGACTGTCGGTGTGAGTGTCGGTGAGGTCGGTGAAGTGGTTTCGACGCTAAGGCCGACGGGAAAGGCAAGATTCGATGAGAAAATAGTTGACGTGGTCGCGCAGGCGGAATTTCTGGATGAAGGCACGAGGATCGAAGTAATCGAGATTCACGGCAATAGGGTTGTAGTCAGAAGACAGACGACAGAAGACAGAAATCAGAAGACAGAGGACGGATGACAGAGGACAGACAGAAGACAGTGATTAAGAGTGTAAGAGATTTGAAAGTATATCAGATTGCTTATCAGCTTGCTATGGAGATATTTGAGATAACCAAGAAGTTTCCTAAAGAAGAAACATATTCATTAACAGACCAGATGAGGCGCTCATCGAGATCAGCTGCTGTAAATATACGCGAAGGATATGCTAAAAGAAAATATGAACAAGTGTTCATTAGACATCTAAATGATTCTTTAGGGTCATCCGAAGAAACAAGAGGATGGTTGGATTTTGCAAAAGATTGTATATATATTACAGCGGATGAGCATAAGAAGTTGGATAATGGATATGACGAAGTCAATGCTATGCTTTATCGTTTAATGAACAACTGGCAGAGTTTTTCTGATTTCTGACTTAATACGAGGTAAGTAAATGGGCTGGTGGTTGGTTTTTGCGATATTTTTGTATTTTGCGTGCGCGGTTCTGCTGGTGGCTGAGGTGTTTGTGCCGAGCGGGGGACTGATAAGCATATGCGCATTTGGGTGTCTTATCGGCGGGACGGCGATATTTTTTAAGCACAGTACAACTGCGGGATTGATAGGGGTGGTTATTGCAATTGTAATGATACCATCGGTTCTGATTATGGCTTACAGGATATTCCCGAAGACCAGATTCGGCAGGGCGGTGATACTTACGCCGTCTCAGCGGCAAGTCGGCGATGCGATACCGGATACGGCTGAGCTAAAAGAGCTTCTTGGCGCGGTAGGAGAGGTTGTTACGCCATTGCGGCCGGTGGGGATGTGTGATTTTTCGGGACAAAGGGTTGAATGTGTCGCGGAAAGCGGATATGTTGATAAAGGCAAGCAGGTTGAGGTTATCGATGTAGAAAGCACACAAGTAACTGTTCGTGTAATAGAATAAACTTTCCGCCTTCGCTGCGGCTTCGGCGGATAAAAATGAAAGGAAAATACCATGTATGAATTGATGAGCACAATCCTATCGCAAGATCAGCCCGGTAAAGTCATCGGGGTAGCACTTTTAGTTATACTTATCATTGCGGGAGTAATATTGTTTTTGCTGTTTGTCAAGTTTTTCAGATTGTGGCTTC
>SDBU01010448.1_pt1 | contig 10300 bp, 9 predicted proteins | sample 2277071 | NCBI WGS metagenome assembly SDBU01 (sample SAMN10397929, study PRJNA504765) | marine sediment metagenome | isolation source: marine sediment core GS08_GC12, 126 cmbsf | place: Arctic Ocean: Gakkel Ridge, Loki's castle | collected 2008 | reverse complement strand
TCAATTCTGATGTCATCAAAAATGATGACTACCATTTGCTCCGGAGTTCTTGCGGAAATAGCGAACCACGTAAAGAACAAGTTTAGTGCGGTCCTGCACATCAAACCTTGAAAAAAGCCGGCTTAGATGTGTACGGACTGTCGGCACTTCTATCTTCAGTTCCATAGCAATCTGTTTATCGGAATGGCCGAGAAAAAGGTATTTAATTACCTCTGCCTGTCTTGGAGGTAAGGAAAGCTCATTCACAATTTCAAGCCATTCGCTTTCAGTAAATATTTCCGTTTCTGAGACTAAAGCCATTTGCCTCCTCCTACGAGGCCGAATATTTGGCACGTGTTGAAGATAAATCGTGCGAAAGTATCCCAAGTAATTCCAAGGCTGTCAAGCCATCAATTCTAATGTCATCTAAAACGATGACATCTATTTGTTCCAGAGTTCTTGCGGAAATAACGAACCACGTGAAGAACAAGTTCGGTCCGGTCCTGCACATCAAATCTTGAAAAAAGCCGGCTTAGATGTGTGCGGACTGTCGGCACAGATATTTGCAGTTCCCTGGCAATTTGTTTGTCAGAGTGGCCGAGAAAAAGGTATGTAATTACCTCCGCCTGTCTTGGAGGTAAGGAAAGCTTATTGACAAGCTCTAACCATTCACTTTCAGTAAATATTTCCGTCTCTGAAACTAAGGCCATTTGCCTCCTCCTATGAGGCCGAATATGCAACACCTGTTTAACAGCACAAGGCCTGTTGCATTTAGCCAAGATTTCCTATTTAGCCTTTTCACCTTTCAATCTTAACTTTATGACAGTTATGAGCCATGTTTTAATGCCGCGCTGGGCCCGGCAAATCTTCACCAGCCAGGCGCAGCGAGGAGGATGGATTACCCTACTTCCTAATAAACAAACGTTCCAACACATCTTTAGTCCTACGCTCCTATCAACCTTTAATATAACTAAATTCAAAAAAAAATACTATCGTGGTAAACATGGGTTTTTTCAAAAAATATGTGTGTTTTTTGGCCAAAAACAAAGGTCTCCAAATTTTTTCAAAAAAATATCTTGCGTGAATCAAGAGAGGCAAACATCACGGCCAACTATTATCCCAAGGCAATAACTCAATGACTTCTATTAGTTATAGCGACTCTGAAATGAAAAATGTTGATTGCTGTTTCTTAACCTTACCAGGATAGAGAAAAGCTGGGGAAGCTGGTGGGATACAAGTATTGTTAATCGCCAAAGGTTCAGATTTGGTGTGAGCTCTGAACCTTTTGTATATATGCAGCGGCTCTCTTTCGAAGTGTATGTTTGGGCAACACTGTTCCTGCGGAAAAAGTAGCAAAATCACGATACGTTCAGTGCCTCCGCATTCAGCCTGAACAGATTTCTAAGCCGCAATTGCAGTTCGTAGGCATTCTTGCCTAAATAACAGGTGATTTTTGCTGGTTGGTTCTCACCATTTTTTGGGCTATTTTGGTAATTTTCTGTCGCAGAATTTTCGGTGCAAGAACCTGTACCTGTTCACCGTAGCTTAAAATCCACCAAGTTATCTCATTTAGTCCGTCAACATGAAATTCAATAACTGCAGAACCATCGTACTCAAAGGTAACCGTTTGCGTACTGTGCCATTGAACTTCTGCAACATCACGCGCAACTTGCGGTGAAAATCTGAGCTTGATGTTATAAAGCCTCCCTTCCGGGAGCATTGACCAGGCTCTGCCAAGATACTCGCCGATGTCAAATTTCTCATCCTTAATGAAATATTTGCCCAATGTGGTTAATTCTTTTATTCGGTTAAGCTTGAAGGCCCGGATATCTTGGTCAAGGTCTGACTTGCCAAATACATACCATTGATTCTCATTATATCTCAAATGATAAGGGCCCAAATGAATTATTATGCTTTTTTGTTCATGAGGCAAACAATAACGAATGCTCACGACGCGTTTTCTTAGAATCGCTATCATCAGTTGTCCAAATATCTCATTAAGCGAATCCATTCTTATCTGAGCACCAGCTTTCATAGAAATGTTTCGAAGCACAGTGTTGCAATATTGCTTTATGTGACTGGGTAGATTACTTTCGACTTTCAGAGCCGCCAGCAGCAATGAAGTCTTGAACGGCGACTGTACCTGGTTGCTTGCCTTGCGAGCCAGCAGAAGCAGACTAAATGCCTCTTGCAAGTTCAAATTTATAGGTGGTAGGAAAAACTCAGGCTCCATGGTATAAGCTCCTGTCTTATCGTCGTAATGGTATGGCACCCCGATAGCCCGCAGTTCTTCCAAGTCGCGAAAAATCGTGCGCCTGCTCACCTTGTGCATTTCTGCCAAATCACCAATTCGATTATTTTGGCCTGACTGCAATGCTGTAATAATCTGGAACATCCTGCCAAGTCTACTTCCTTTCATAAAGTTCCACCGGTAGTAAGTGTCGTATCTGTGCTCAATTAAGGTCAGTCATATTGGCACATCGTAAATCTTATAAACTCCCGATTCGGAGGTGCCAAGTTAATATAACCTATATTAGGATAAACCTGCCGTTGATTTTTTCCAACAAAAATTACAAAATTTGCCACAGTTCTGTAGAAATAAAGCTTGTATGAGTTAACCGGGATGGGGAAGATACTGCCTGCCGAGCGTTATTATCGGACATATTTTCCCCTTGACTTGTGTGACTGATTCGCACATAATAAATAATAAGTCGATTCCATCGATTAAGATGGTTTTGTGCCGAGAGGATGATGAATAGTAATCAAACATTCTACTTCGTGAAGGGCTACAATCAAATTGTCCGCGTTGACCATCTTGATAATAATGTCTTTTTCGCAGGAGGATAAATTATGAAAGGATTGACGTTATTGGCGATATTTCTTGGTATGGCTTCGGTGGCGGCGGGAGAGGTTTCGACAAGAGTATGCCTGGCTGATGGCAATACACCCTTTTTACCAATTGACCCCAACTTCCCCCATGTATATCCGGACATCATGGTTGGAACCAAGCTTACTATTATCGTAAGCTCGGACACCGATGGGTATTGGAGTGGTGGTTTGACTATCGAAGGAATAAACTTGAATTACGGAGCTTTATCAGCCAGAGATTACAATGAGAGCACCTATGACTGGGAAGGCTCTCATTTCGAGGCCGCAGGTATCAGGGCCTACGTAAAGACTCATGTAAATCCACCGGATGAAGAATACGGCTTTCAGTTGTTGGGCCATAGTAGCGCAGTGGCCGGCGACTGGTTTATTATTGATTACAATGCCGTAAACGTAGGTGACTGTAATGTGGGATTCTACGATCACAGCGTAAGTTTTTTTGACCCCATTTACTATCTGGCGTTTTCTCATGTCCGTACGCGTGACTTCAATACTGACACCAAGGTTGACTTTGCAGATTTTGCAGTGCTTGCCTCATACTGGCAGGTAACGAATTGCCAAGACTGGAACTTGTGCGAAGGAGCTGACCTTGATACTGATGATGATGTTGACTACAATGATCTGAGGCTTTTTGTTGAATATTGGCTTGAAAAGACCGAATAGCGCGAGCCATTAAAGGCCTTTGGTCTTCTCAATAGCTTTTTACCACGCTTTTTTTCGCATTTCCTAAAAATAACAATCAACATTCTGTAGTTCAGAATCGCTATACATTATAGAAAGAACATTATCTTTTGCATTTTTACCCGACATTTAGGTCGTTAAGCCATTTTTTGCCAACTTAAAATTTAAGTGAAGGAGGTAATTATGAAAACAAAACACATTGTATTAGCAGTTGCTCTCTTGTTGTCTGTCAGTTGTGCTGCTTTTGCGGATAGAGAGTTTGATAGAACGGAGACTTTGCAAATCCTTGAACAACTAACAAGCCAGCCAAGAAAGACTTGGATACCTGCAGGTACGATTGAAGCAGCCCATGAAGAGTACAGAGCGCCAAAGACGACAGATCCAAACGAAATCAATAATCGAATCGGTGAAAAGATTCAGGCATATCAAAACAACCCGGACAAACCGGAATTAACTGAAAATCTTCAGAAAATGAAGCTTGATGCTATGCCCTTCAATGTTCGTTACAGGTTGTCCAATGAATACACAATGAACTCGACTGTGACCGTAAGATTTGATGGAGACAGATTTTACTGGGAAATCAACGTGGAATCGCGTACAGATTCAGTAAAGCCGAACAAAGACCTGGCGGGTAATTTTATGACCAATCAGTTCAACCTCGGCTGGAATGCAAAACGTATATTTGCATGGGATGGGGAAATCTACACCACTTATTGTCTACCGGTCAATCATGCAATGGTTAATTCAACAGGCGGCACATCGCACGTTGTCAATGGTCCATTAACTGCCGGTATCATACCCTGGGGACATGGCTATTACACGTATGACAATCTTGCCGCTATCGAATCCTCCGCAATCGAGAAAGATGTAGCTGGCCAAACGCAGATACATCTGACTCTTAACAATTCAAATGGCTCAGAAATGGTTTTTGTAATGGACCCGGAAAAGGATTACGCCGTAATATCCTATTCAATAAATGGGCGGGGCACTTCGGTTACTTCCAAACAGTACTCTAATTACCAATTAGTATCAGACAACTGGGTTCCTACTACCATTCTGGTAGAGCGATATGAGGCTGGATCGAATAGATTATTGGCCCGTGACTTATGGGATATTAGCAGTATAGACGGAAATGTTCCTGAAGTTTACAGTTTCAATGTCGAGTATGAAGATGATGCATTGATAGAATACTCCTCTTACATTACCGATGAATCTCTAATGTATCGCTACTCTAAAATGGCTGATACAGACCTGCTCCTGGCCGAAAGATTGGCTTTCGCAGCGTCTGAAGGCTCACAGCCCCAAAACTGCGCAACGGCGGCATTAAAATATGCCGTTTCACAATTAGGCAAAGACGTTAACGACTCTCAGCTTGCTCAACTGGTAACCGAACCGAACAATTATACAACTCTTTATGCAATGAAGCAATTTGCAGAAGGCTTGGGTCTTTTCTGCCGCGCTGTCAAAACCGACATTCAAACTCTCAGGGATTTGGAGGGTTGCGAAGTAATTCTGCATATTCCCGGCAAGAAACATTTCGTTGTACTCGGAGGTATTGACAATGAGTATGTGTGGACCATAGATCTGGCAGGCAACCCATTTTACTATCGAACCGATATTAACTTCTATGGCATGGACTGGACCGAGGGCACAGCTCTTATAATTTCCAATCAATCCATCGAACTACAAGGCAACTTCACAGAAATTGATGAAGCCCAGCTTAACAGCATAACCGGCAGTTCTGGTTACAAGTGCAATCTGCCCCTCCAAGACTATTTTGTGATATATTGCGAGTATGTCGGTGGAGAATGCCTGGGTTACTATGAGGTGCATTCTAAACGGCGCGGTTGTCAAGCTGCTCCAAGCGGCAATTGCAATATCCGCGTTTTACTTAGATACAAAGAATCGCCCTGTATTAACGACTCTTTTGACCCCTTCGCTTGTTATATAACAGAAGAATGGACGTACTATTATATGTGGGCATGCGCTTAACTTAAATTCGCCAAGGCAAATTTGGGCAGGTGGGGCAAATTCCGACCTGCCCTTTTTTAATGGCTGGTTATAGATATTCTTATATGAAGTCAGGTCTCAAAAAAACATCAGAATGCAAACAGGATTTTAATGGATATATGTTGACTCATCAGAAAAACGGCCATAGAATGAAAGGTTATGAAACCGGTCGGTTTTACACTTGTCGAATTGGTTGTAGTCATTGCGATAATTGCACTTCTTATGGCCATATTAGTGCCTTCACTGCAAAGTTCAAGACAGCAGGCTAAAGCAGCTCTGTGCGGCTCAAATATTAAACAGTTGGTTCTTGCTTTGGCTATGTATGAAACCGAAAACGAAACTTTGCCCCATGCCTTTGATGACACTCCTTTGGAACCACCTCCCGGTGGTTATCCTGGGAATCCTATGTATGACAGAATGGGATGGTGGTGGTTTAACTATATAGCTATTTATTTCAACAAGAATAATGGCAGAAGAACGGTGCTTTGGTGCCCGTCCAGACAAATGAGTGAACGCCGCCTTGAAGGCAACGTGCTGTGTGGAAATTATGGTGTGAACCAGTCCATATGTAAAAGCTCGTCTGGCAGGCACGACGATTTTATTGGAGCACCTTTGTCCACCGCAGACATATCACATGCCAGCCAAACTCTGCTCGTGGTCGATAGCGGTTATAGTATGATAACCTGGTGGCACGCAACGGATGTTCCTCCCATCGCCCTTGGTAACACGATAATAGAAGATACCGCTTACATACCCGGCTTGAAAATCAACGCTAAAAGAAATTTATGGTCCGGCCAGGAGTGGGACGCTATAAACGGCCGTCATCCAAATGAAAGTGTAAACGTTGGATTTGCCGATGGCCACGTCAGCCGCACAAAGGCTGATGATTTATTTGTTGAAAAAGATGGTGGGAACTACAAAAACCGTTCCCCGCTTTGGCTGCCAAAGTAAAACAGAGCCGGCTAAAAACCAACATCCTCGATAACGGCTTGGATTTCACTGTCGCTTAAATATTCAACCACAATCACCGATGCCAAAGTGTACTCACTATCGGCAGGTGACTTTTTATAAAATTCAGTTTTTTGAGGTCGTTTTGTTTCGGGGTCTACAAAAAATCGCCACTTGAACGCTACAGAACCGCTGTATTTCCCCCATATCAAATCATATATCTCTATGCCATCGACAATGGCTTCCAGTTTGTCTTCAACTACGCGGTTCAATTCGGCATCTTTTGGGATTTCAGATATGTCATAAAATGGCGTCAAGCCTAAAGAGCCTCTCATTTTTTTCTCGACGTCGGCGACAATATCATCAGTTAGTGAAACTGTCTCAGTTACGCCAGTGTCCAGCTGTTTACTCCTTCTTGCTCTATTGGGAATATCCCACAAAACCAAATGTTTTCCGGTTTTCGACATAGTAATATTTAAAGTGCGTGACACCCATCGCTCTTCTATCGGATTTGTTTTGTCAGGTGCGAACTTTGAGATATGGACATTTTTAACTTTCTCAAGGGCTTTGTAAATCTGTTCCATTGTAACTGCTTTGACAGTTTGTGTACTCAAAAACAAAGCCACCGCTATCAATACAACCGCCGCAGCTGCAACGGCAGCTTTGGCCAGGGGTTTTAGTTTCATTGCTGAAACTTTCTGTTTCAAGGCAGCGCCAAAACCAATGGTCGAAGCTGACCGCCCCGTATTGACCTCATCTTCGCGTTTTGCTGTTTCAACCCTTATCGGAAAACCAGCATAAATGTCATCAGATTCGCTGCGTACCTCAGCCTTAGCGGATTCATCTATGTGGTATACTGTAACGACATCAGATTCAGACCTTTCGACAATATTATAAATGGTTCTGTGCAGGGGCTGCATTTTAGCTAAGCACGTTGGACAAGTGGCTACGTGTGAAGTAAACGATTTGCGGAACTTCGCATATTGGTCATTGGCCGGGTCAATCCCGTACGGCACGACATAATCAAAAATATCAGTTGCTGAAACTTTGTCGCATGGGAATTTTTGCTCTCTTTTCTCATGCAGATATTTTGTGCGAAACGTTTCTCTGTATTTATACAACAACTTCCTACAATGGGGACAAGTGCAGACGTGTTTCAAAACTTCTTCCTTGGTTTCGCGAAAATCCATTGACAAGACCGCCATGACGGCATCGTAGGCTTGTCCGCAACTGATGTTATACCTGCCGGGCTTTTCTGCAAACAACTGGCTTAACCGGCATAACTGTTTACGGTTAAGATTTAGACACCGAATCATATCTAAATCTCCAGAACACTGTCGACAATTGTGCAAATGTGCTATTATAGGCGTTGGTATCCTAATCTCTAAGGCCGGATCTAACAAACAAGGAAGAAAAGGCTTTACAATATTACAAGTTACGGGCTCGCCAATGTAGGCAAAGTGAAGTTTCAGCATTGTGGTAATGGCAGAGCTAACTTGTTGTTGCTCCGATTCAATAGGCTCTTCAGCTCGTGATAACGCAGCGTGGAGCTGATTTACCCGCTCCTGGCAGTTTGAGCACTGCTCAATGTGGTTAATAATGGGCTCTGGAATCGGCTCTTGACTTTCGCTGCAGAGAAAGTCATAATAATATAGTTCAGCCTCTTTGCATAACAAGTTAGGATTGGGAGCGATCATTGCGATTACCTCGTTCTATTGTTAAAAAATAGCGGATTTTCCTTAATCCTACGCAAATATACCTGCTGACTGACCTATCGTTTACACACATTTTCTCAGCGACCTCTTTCAGGCTGTGTTGCTTTCTGTACCGTAAATCGATCGCCTGAGATTCGCTGTTTGTCACCCGCCCCTTAATAAGTGCGAACATTTTGTCAAGTTGCTCTTTTTCAATTAAAGCGTTTTCAGGAGTGTTTTTGTTGATGGAATAATCAAGACGCTCGATATATTTATGTATTAGAGTTTTGTACTTCTCCACCCGACGAGCGGCGTCAACAATATCATTGGTTATAGCTCTATAAAGGTAGCTTTTGATATGTTGTAGATCAGGGGATATAGGCTTGGAAACAAGAGAAAGGAAGAAATCCTGGAATATATCTTCTGCTTGGTCTTCATTTTTAACCTGGGAGCGAATAACCGCACGGATGAAATTTCTGTGTTCGGTAAGGAGCTCGGACGCCATGAGCACACTATTTTCGTACATGTTTGTATTCGTGCTGGGTAAGGCCACTATACTCTTGCCTCAAAGCAATATCCAAAAAGTTGAAAATAACGGTCAATTTGTCATTAACATTTGTCAGCCTTTGTTCTCTCAAATTATATAGGAATTGTTTAATGGTTGCAACTAACCCTCACAGAGGCCTTGTCGGCCCAGTAGCGGTGTAAGATTAGGGAGTGCATCTTTAGCCCATTGCAAATCAGTTCCTCATCACGTCAGGCTTTCACAGGAATTTCATTTGGGGGGCTTCTGTTTTCGTAATAGTTGTATATAAAAGCACTTATGGGCAAAAACCGCGTTTGAACTTAGACTTTCCTACGCCTAAATCCCAAACTTTAATCGAGGGATATGGGAGAGCTTGGAGAAAAAGACAACGGCTTCTGCTTCGTTCTTAACATGAAAACGAATGACCGAGGGAATAAAATCCCCATATTCGTTAAAAACTCCAACTTTACTGTCAACGCTGCTGGGGCTCTTCCCTCGGCTTAAAATCACTGCAAGTTTTATCAGCCCACATAAAAGCGCCGAGTTCTTTCTTACCATCTGCCTCAATAGAACTCGCTGCTTTCATACAATCGCCCCAAATATGTTTGTTAGTAGAACTTACCTGTACAAAATACTCACAATTCTTACAGACTTTCTTCACTTCATCAGATTCTTCCTTTTTAGTCTTAGGTAAATCCTCTCCGCTCCCAGACTCAGAACCGCTAATTGCTCCCCTTGAAGTGAAGAACTCAACAAAATCAAAGGATTCCTTGGTTAACTCCATCCTCGCTATTTGAGATGGTGGTAGACCTAAGAAATTATCGCCAATTCCACTCTCAAAATCCCAAAGGTAGTAACAATCTGAATCGTCCCCCGCAGCGGATGGACTATAGAAAATAGGGCCAAATAGTCCGTCTCCAATATCACCATGCTCGTTGCTGAAAAAGGTCAATTTGACTTTTTTCCTGTCTCGAATTGCCTTGACATAAATATCATGGTCACGGTGCATGGAAATTCTCCTTCACCAATAAAAACGCCGAGGTCACAGCAAAGGACATACTTTCCCTGGTCCTCGGCGAATCAGCAGGCAGTAGCACGGGCATATTTCAATATCCTCAAGCAGCAGTTAAAAAACCCGAAAACACAAAAGGTGCGGAATTTGCTCTGGGGCATCCGGCCAGACAATGTTCCACAATTCAACTATTAATAAGGCGTTTGTCACGGGGTAGATGTTGATTACAAAATTTTAAATTAAAGGCTTTTCTGAAACCACTTAGCATGTGGGGCAAGATTTCGCTTGACACCAAAACCTGTTTTTGTACACTTATCGTCAGTTTTGAAAGGTTCAGAAATTGTGCGAAATCTGGACGTTTCCACCTTCCTTTCCTTGTGGTATTGCATCTCACGCTTGGAATTTCCCGGCCAATCCTTTGCCCTGAAATCAGGAATTCATGCTCACGTATACAGTTTTTCCAAAGCTTTCTGTGTATCAGGCTCCATCACGTCTGCGTATACCTCTGTGGTTCGAATGCTGGAGTGGCCCAATTGCTTTTGCACTAAGCGCAAGTTATAGCCA
>SDBU01010447.1_pt1 | contig 10301 bp, 10 predicted proteins | sample 2277071 | NCBI WGS metagenome assembly SDBU01 (sample SAMN10397929, study PRJNA504765) | marine sediment metagenome | isolation source: marine sediment core GS08_GC12, 126 cmbsf | place: Arctic Ocean: Gakkel Ridge, Loki's castle | collected 2008 | reverse complement strand
GTTGTGGTACCTGTCAGGAAATATGCAGTGACCTGACTTCAAAAAGAGATACTCCCTTCCAGCTCCTTATAAATGGTTCAAAACGGAACATATTTTTGACAACCGCTATAACATAGATTTGACCGTAAAGGCGCAGGAGGTGCTAAGTTCAATGAGGCTATTGTGTCCCGTGCGATAATGTTCTTAACCCGTGCTCTGTCGGGCTGAGACATGAACAATCAGACTAAGTAAATCAGGTACTTAAGTCAAACAAAAAGAATGCTGAATGTTCTCGTGCCTGTCACATCAGGAATTGACAACATTGCCTAATCGTTATAAATAAACTCGACAAAGCACCTTGGAAAATGCTTTTTCATCGGCACGGGTTCTGGTGAGGAGCTGACCATGGCGTTGATCGGCCTCGCCGGACATACTTAATTCATTCTTGATGGTGACCATGCAAAACAAGGGAGACAAATACGGAGTACACCGGGTTCTGGAGCCCCAGGGCGATCTGCCGCAGTCTGCACTTCGCCTGGATAATGATTTTTCCGAGATCTACGATAACGAGATCCTGTGCGACGTGATTACATTAAACATCGATTCTGCGTCCTTCACCGATATCAAGGACCGCGCTGGAAACGATCCGCAAAAGGTCGCCGAGATCATGACCGACATTGTAGACAAATACGGCAAGCATAAAAATCCCTGGACAGGCTCGGGCGGCATGTTCATCGGCAAAGTGGCCCGGATCGGGGACGGTCTAATAAGCAGGATCGATTTGCAGGCAGGGGACCGGATCGCCAGCCTTGTAAGCCTGTCATTGACGCCTTTGCGCATGGACGAAATATTGGCGATCCATATGGACAAAGACCAGGTGGATATTAGGGGTCAGGCTGTGCTGTTTGAAACCGGGGCTTGGGTGAGGCTGCCGGACGACATGCCAGAGCGCCTTGCCCTGGCCGTGCTGGATGTGGCCGGAGCACCAGCCCAGGTGGACAGACTCGTTAAGCCCGGACACACTGTGGCCGTGATCGGGGCCAGTGGCAAATCCGGACTGCTGTGCTGCTACCAGGCCAAACAAAAGGCCGGTCCGGATGGTAGGGTCATTGCCGTTGTTCGCCGTGAAGAAAAGAGAGGGGATGCGGAGAATGCGCCGTTTATCGATGACGTAATCGTCGGGCAAGCAGACCGTGCCGTGGACCTCTTACAAAAGATAGAGCTGGCTACGGACGGCAAATTGTGTGACATCGTGATAAACTGCGTGTCCCGCGAGAATTGCGAGATGGGTGCTGTCATGATAGCCAAGGATTTCGGCAAGGTCTATTTTTTCTCAATGGCTACCAGCTTTACAAAGGCGGCTCTGGGCGCAGAGGGGATCGGCAAGGATGTGGAAATGATCATAGGAAACGGGTACTGCAAGGGCCACGCCGAACTGACACTTAATATTATGCGTGAGAGCAAGTATTTGAGAGATCTCTACACAAAGAGATACTGCTGACGGCTTCGTAAAAAGTCCATCTGCGGCGTTGCGCTTCATCCACGCCCTGTTAAATTCTCGCTGCGCGAGACGGCGGAGCCGATTTAACAGGGTGAATCATTGCGACGTACGATTAAGCACGCCTCATTCCTCAAGATTTGCGCGCCTTGCATCTGGAGCTTTTTACTGTGCCGTCCATTTGATGACTTTTTGCGAGAACATAGCTGCTGAGACCAGAAAGCAAAGACACGTTTTGATGATTCGAATTTTGAATTTCGAATTTGTTTGCGGCTCACGCCTTGAGAACAGTACGGATTTCGATATTCAAATTTCGGATTTATCCCGAACGCTGTAAAAATCTGTCTTCGAAGGAGGAGGCTGGAGATGGCCAGGGCAAAGAGGAAACCTTATGCAGATATACCTCGCCGCCAGTGGAACGACTGGCGATGGCAGATCAGAAACCGACTCACCAGTGTCGATGACATCATCAAGGTACTTAACCCTTCTGAAGAAATCATTGAAGGGATTAAGATCGCTACCCAACATTTCCGCATGGCCATCACTCCTTATTACGCCAGTTTGATTGATCTAGAAAATCCTTATTGCCCTATCAAGGCGCAGGCCATCCCGTCCGCAAATGAGGCGGAGTTTTCGGAAAGCGACATGGTCGACCCACTCGAAGAAGAACGCGATTCACCGGTGCGCGGTTTGACGCACCGGTACCCGGATCGCGTTTTGCTTCTTGTCACAGATATTTGCTCCATGTACTGTCGGCATTGCACCCGCCGCCGCATTGTAGGACATACAGATCACCACTTTGACTTTAAGCGCATTCAGCTGGGGATAGACTACATCGCCGCCCATCCGGAGATCCGTGATGTGGTTGTTTCAGGGGGCGATCCTTTGATGATGAGCAGCGCAAGTCTTGAACGGATACTTAAGTCACTAAGATCGATTCCCCATGTTGAGATCATCCGCCTGGGTACCCGCATGCCCGTGGTACTTCCCATGCGTATCACGCCTGGTTTGATCAAAATACTTCGAAAATATCATCCGATCTACATTTGCACACATTTCAATCACGGCAAGGAAATTACCCCTGAGTCGACAAGGGCCTGCAACAGGCTAGCGGATGGTGGGTTTCCCATCCAAAACCAGTCAGTCCTTTTGAGAAATGTCAACGACTGCCCCCATGTTATCAAAGAACTCAATCAGAAGCTGCTTACGATCCGGGTGAGCCCCTACTACATCTTTCAGTGCGATCTTTCCCGGGGCATTTCACATTTTCGGACTTCTCTTGGCCGGGGCATTCAGATCATGGAGGCGCTCAGGGGCCACACGTCCGGACTAGCCGTGCCCACCTTTGTTGTGGATCTTCCCGGCGGGGGAGGCAAGGTGCCGGTCATGCCAACGTATACCGTCGCCCGGTCTGATGACAGGTCGGTACTGCGAAACTACGAAGGCGCAATTATCGTATACATGGAGCCCCACCGGTGGGACTGCATATGCGGCCATGATCCCGCGTGCAGCCAGGAACGATATCGTTGCCAAAAGGGGCCGGGGATGCTTATGACCAGTCCCCATACCGTTCTGGAACCGAAAAAGAGGCGCATCGGTCCCAAAATCTTATTGAGCAGGAGGACTGACGATTAATCCATCTGTCAAGGACATGGAAATTCGAAATTCGAATATCGAAACTCGAAACAAATTTGAATGACCGAAATACCAATGACTAAAACGGAAAGCGGCAGCACCATACCGCTTATGTTTTTAATTTCGAGTTAATCGCATTGAACTGCAACAGCGAGCGCATTCCCTGCAGGTTCTGCCTGACGGCAGTGCTTCGCGGGCTGCAGGGTTAGCGAGCGAATCCAAAAATTGTAAAATTCCTTACAGTCGAAGATTCCCTGCAGCTTGCTGCAGGGAGCTTCAAAGGATGGCGTATGGCACAAATCCCGTTGAATCCGGATCAAGTTGATCGGTTAAAGGAAATGGCCAACGAGATTGCCGATCAGGTGCAAAGCTTCATTTCAAAACATTCCTCTGTCTCTGTCGAAAGAACGGTTCTCCGACTTTACGGAGTAGACGGGGTCGACAGCAATAACATCCCCATTCCGAACAGGCTTATTGATATTCTACAGGAAAAAGACAACCTAAAATCCGGTGTGTCACGCTATTTTGCCGCTGCTATGCTCGCGTCAGGTAAAGATGCCCAGACCACGGCTGAGCTTATTGAACAGGGAAAGATCGAGTTTGGTGACCTGAACAGGTCCTCTGATGCGGATATCCTCAAAAAGGACAAACAACTCGCAAAAAACGCAGTTACTGCACTCGATGCGACCCGAAAAAGAAAGCAGGAAAAACAAAAAAGGTGCCCATTGCCTCAACAACCCTGGCGGTATATCATTGTCGCCACAGGCAATATCTATGAAGACTGCGTTCAGGCAGAATCTGCTGTACTGACGGGCGCGGATATGGTCGCGGTGATCCGAAGCACTGCCCAATCCCTTGTTGATTATGTTCCTTATGGTCCTACAACAGAAGGTTTTGGCGGAACTTTTGCTACCCAGGCCAATTTCAAAATCATGCGGAAGGCTTTGGATGAGATATCAGAAAAAGAAGGCAGATACGTTCGTCTGGTAAACTATTCCTCCGGGCTTTGCATGGCAGAAATCGCAGCTTGCGCATCCTTAGAAGATCTGGACGTGCTTTTAAATGACTCCATGTACGGCATCCTTTTCCGCGATATCAACATGAAGCGCACTTTTATTGATCAGTATTTCAGCCGGCTGATTTGTTCCCGAGCAAAGATCCTCATTAACACCGGAGAAGACAACTACCTGACGACCTCTGACGCGATTGAAAACGCTTATACTGTGACCGGGTCACAGCTGATCAACGAGGCCATGGCCAAGAAAGCCTTGTTAACGGAGGACTTGCTCGGGCTCGGGCACGCCTTTGAAATCGATCCCGAAGTGGAAAATGCATTTTTGTACGAGCTTTCCCACGCCCAGTTGGCAAGGCAATTGTTCCCCAAATCCCCACTGAAATACATGCCTCCGACAAAATACAAGAGTACGGATATCTTTTATTCCCATTGTCTGGACACCATGTTTAATCTGGCTTCTGTCACCACGAAGCAGGGCATTCATCTTGCCGGTATATTGACGGAGGCAATTCACACACCTCATATGCAGGACAGATACCAGTCTCTTTGCGGCATCAACTATGTGTTCAACATCGCCAGAGCGCTTGGAAACGAGATTGAGTTCAGAAAGGACGGCTTTATTGCCAAGCGGGCACAACAGGTTTTGGATGAGGCTGAACATTTCTTGGAAGAACTTAGCGAAGTCGGTCTGATGGAAGCCATAGCCCAGGGGAAATTTGCCAACATCACCCGATCGCTGGATGGAGGAAAAGGACTTGACGGGGTTTTTGAAAAGGGGCCCGATTATTCCAACCCTGTCATGGAACAACTCGAACAGGATGGAGTCATTCATGGGTGAACAAAAGATCAAGCCTTATGGTGACACTTTAGATGATGGAATAGTACAATTATCCTTTACGCTTCCTGTTGAAAACGGTGAAAGAGCGAAGAAGGCAGCGGAATTATACGTTTCCAAATTGAATTTCGAGAATGTTTCGGTGGTCCATTCACGGAAGATTGCAGACAACTTTACCTATTTTGTTGTCTACGCCAGAGCCATACCGACCCTTGACTATTCTAAGGTGAAAGCAACTGAAGTCAAAACCGAGCAGATGGACTTCTATGAAGTTAATGAGGTGATTAGGGAAAGAATAGGCCGATGCCTTTCGGTTGTTGGCGCCACCATTGGAAGTGATGCCCACACCGTGGGAATTGACGCCATCTTGAGCATGAAGGGATATAATAGGGATTATGGCCTGGAACGTTATCCGGAAATCAATACCTACAATATGGGCGCTCAGGTTTCCTGTGAAGCGTTGCTCGAGAAGGCTCTTGAAGTTGAGGCTGACGCGATTTTGGTCTCTCAAACGGTTACCCAGAAAGAGATACATTTGCGGAATTTCTCTGAGTTCATAGAACTTTTGAAAGGAAAGAATTTGAGGGGCCGACTTCTTTTGTTAGCCGGTGGTCCCCGAATGACTAATGATATTGCGGTACAGCTCGGGTACGATGCTGGGTTCGGGCCAGGGACGCTCCCCTCACAAGTGGCATCTTTTATCGTCACAAAGATACTGGACAGAGCTGAAAGCTGAGATTGGCTCACCGCAGAGGCGCAGAGAACGCAGAGAGTGATATTTTTCCCATTGCCGTTGCCCCCGGCCAAATAATGACAAAATGATTTAACGGGGCAGGGACGCCGGCAATGGGAAAGCTTCGCTGCCCTTCGGGCAAATAAGACTAGAAGCCATCATAGCAAACCGCTCCGCCGCAGGCGGACGAGTGTTTTTCATTTGTCCCGATGTTATCGGGACAAATGAAAAGGTCTTTTACTCCGCGTTCTTTGCGCCTCTGCGGTGAATCATAAGTGGAAAAGGAGAAGCATGATGGAGGCAAAACTCAAGGTGAGAATGAGTACGCATGACGCTCACTATGGAGGGAATCTTGTTGATGGTGCAAGAGTGCTGAGCCTGTTTGGCGATGTGGCCACCGAGCTTCTCATCCGCCATGACGGTGATGAGGGACTATTTCGTGCTTATAGTTCAATAGAATTTCTGGCTCCTGTTTATGCCGGAGACTTCATTGAAGTAGTGGCAAAAATCGTCAAAGTTGGCAATACCTCAAGAACAATGGAATTTGAGGCATGGAAAATCATCTCTCCAGCGCCGGAATTAAGTGAGACAGCTGCCAGAGTTCTTGATGAGCCGGTTTTGGTATGTAAAGCGACCGGTACCTGTGTAACTCCCAAAGACAAGCAAAGGATCAAACATGGCGATTAATCCCTTGATTATTACCTGCGCCGTTGTTGGGGCCGAGTTAACCAAAGAAGATTACCCTTATCTTCCGACCACCCCAAAGGAGATCGCTGAGTCTGCAAGAGGTGCGGTGGAGGCTGGGGCGAGTATCATCCATCTCCACGTACGAGACGAACAAGAAAAGCCGAGTCAGCGAGTCGAAATTTTTGGGGAGGTTACAAAAAAAATACGCCGGCATTGTGAATGTGTCCTGCAGTATTCTACAGGCGGTGCGGTGGGCACCCCGCTTGACAAACGCTGTGCACCTCTGAAGCTCAAGCCTGATATGGCCACACTTTCCATGGGTACGATGAATTTCGGTCCTGACATCTTTGAAAACACTGAAAAGACGATGCGTACCATAGCCGAGGCCATCCAGGAGAACGGGGTGATGCCGGAATTGGAGATCTTTGATTACGGTATGATGGAGACAGTTGATCGTTTCCTCAAGAAAGGCTTTATTCCGGAAAAATTCCATGTTGATTTTGTCTTGGGTGTGCCTGGGGGCATGAGCGGAGAAATCAAGAACCTCATCCTTCTGAAGGACCGGCTAAGTCCTGGTCAAACCTGGACAGTAGCCGGATTGGGAAGATTTCAGCTGCCCCTCTCTGTACATGCAATTGCCATGGGCGGGCATGTGCGGGTAGGAATTGAGGACAATATTTACTACCGAAAAGGAGAATTGGCAAAATCGAACGCTCAGCTTGTTGAACGGGTTGTACGTATAGCCAAAGAACTTGACCGGCCTGTTGCGACCGTGCAACAGGCAAGGGATATGCTGGGGCTTTGAAGGACTGCTGGTTTGGTCGGACGTAAAAGCGGTGATGAGGTGAATTGAGAGAGGCCCCTCTATGTCAGCTTTTGATAATGGGGGAAGTTCAAAATGAAAGAACAATCAAGAAGAGAATTCATTGAATCATGCTTTTGTTTGGCAATGTCAGCCGGACTTGGTTGTGCCTTTATCTCCCTATGCTCCGGATGCAAAAAAGAGGCAGAATCAGTATCCGGCATCCCCAACCATGAGAAAAGGGAAGGGCTCACAGCTGAAGGTACGGCAAAAATCGCCCCGGATTTCGAACCTGCTTATTTGAGATTGCACAAGAGTGGAGAGTTGAAGAAAAGAGGGGAAGAGTTATGGAACATGATGGAAAGCTGTGAGCTTTGCCCCAGAATGTGTGGAGCCAACCGGCTCGATGGGGATGAGGGATTTTGTCAAGCTTCTTCGCAACTCGAGATTTCAGCCTATAACCCGCATTTCGGAGAGGAAGACTCCCTTGTCGGCCGCAGAGGTTCCGGAACCATATTTCTCACCAATTGCGGGCTTAGATGTGTCTTTTGCATAAACTGGGAAACCAGCCAGGGTGGAAGAGGAACGCCCAGAAGCATTGAAGATATGGCGGAGATGATGCTCAACCTTCAGTCAATGGGATGCCCTAACATCAATGTTGTTACACCAACCCATTACTCCCCGCATATTATTCTTGCGGTTGATGTCGCAGCTCGAAAGGGTTTAAGGCTTCCTCTTGTATACAATACCTGCGGATGGGAGCGCCTGGAGATACTAGAAAAGCTTGACGGCATAGTCGATATCTACTTGCCTGACTTCAAGTATTCGGATGGTAAGATGGCAGCAAAGTACTCATCGGCTGCAGAGACCTATCCGGAGATTACAAAAGCAGCTCTGCTCGAAATGCACCGTCAGGTGGGGGTAGCAAAACCTGCTGCTGACGGACTCATGTACAGAGGGCTGATGATACGTCACCTGGTTATGCCAAACGGCGTGGGCGGAACAAAGGAGATTATTGAATGGATTGCGACAAACCTTCCTAAAGACACTTATTTTAACATCATGTCGCAGTATACGCCAATGTATAAAGCATTTGAGTATCCAAAGATCTCCCGGAGAATAAGCCGGAAAGAGTACAAGGAAGCGGTGAGCTGGGCAAAGGACGCTGGTCTTACAAATCTGGATATTCAGGGATGGCTGCTGTAGAGCCCCACTCTTATTACTAATCACTATGGCCTTGCTTTCCTTTGAGGGCGGCTTTTTGTTTTCACAGGCAGGCGGAAGTTAAGCATGCCGAAAAGCGCCCAAAAAAGTTCCAGCCACCATGTTTGCGACTCCCCGTCCCTTGCCTGAAATTGCTTGCAGTGGACTTAACGAATTTCAGCCCCTGATGAAAATTGGAGGACCTGTGAATGAGTAAGGTTGAAAGTGCGGTTTCTATGTATAGAGAAGGTTTCGTCTGTTCCCAGGCAATGCTATCGACCTATGGCACCAAGTTTGGCCTAGATCGTGAAACTGCCTTAAAGGTTGCTGCTGCATTCGGAGGCGGGATGGGTCGGATGGGCGAGACCTGTGGTGCTGTGACGGGCGCATTCATGCTTATTGGGCTTAAATATGGCAACATAAAAGCTAAAGATAAGAAAGCAAGAAGAAAGACATATGAACTTGTAAAGGAATTTGTCAGCAAATTTGAGTCTCTGCACGGTTCTATTAAATGCAAAGATTTACTTGGCCACGACATAAGCACCCAAGAAGGATGGAACGCTGCAAAAAAGAAAAAGGTTTTTAAGACTGTTTGTCCGAAGTATGTTAAAGACGCAGCTAGAATTATCGAGCAAATAATAGAACCTATCTCAAAAACAATCTAAGTCCCCATGGCGGCGTTGCGGGTCGGCTCAAAATGCTCATCCCGCCGTCAGGCGGGGCCCTGAACCCTGATCCACATTTTTGAGATGCGTTCCGGTGTCGTGTCCGGGGAGCCAATTTGAGGGTGCGAGGAGCCTTCGAACAGGACGAGTATAGAGAGGAGAGGAGAAAATGGAATGACTCATGAAAAAGTACAACTAACCAAGAAAGAAGCCGATGGATACGTTATTCCACTTGGGCCATTCAACCTCGTCAGCGTGAATACTGATATTGGATTGGTGGGCTGCGGTGCTTTCGACGTTGCCGCATTAGACAATTTCAGTTACCCGGCTGCTCGGGTAAAGTCTACCAAGGGAGGCCTCATTGCTACCATTGAAGACGTCCTTGAAGGCGAAGTCAAAGATGCTAATGAGGAGGCAAAACAGCTTGGTGTTGAGATCGGCATGTCTGGGAGAGAAGCCCTTGATAGGATGTAAACCGATGTGCAGGCGTTCAAAGCTCTCTGTACAAGCTGAACCGCAAACTACCAGCTGGTTCAGTGACGTTTGACGTTGAAGAACTAAGGGTAACGTTTTTAAAGATTTTTGGACTTATGACTAAACTCGGGAGGTTATGATGACTAATTTCAAGGATCGTATTATTCGCGCTGCCAAACTAGATGTTAATCTGTATGAAGAGGTTGAGGCTGACAAGGGAGCAATGGGTCAAGCCATGGGGGTTGTTGTTCTTTCCAGTATAGCAGCCGGCGTTGGCAGCATTGAAAGAGGAGGGATAGGTGGACTTTTGATAGGGACGATCGTAGCCCTGATAGCGTGGTATGTTTGGGCCTATCTTACCTACTTCATTGGCACGAAATTTCTCCCGGAGCCACAGACCAAAGCAGATCACGGTGAATTGCTTCGCACTATTGGCTTTTCGAGCTCTCCCGGTTTAATCCGGGTATTGGGTATTATACCGGGGCTGCGTGCTGTGGTTTTTATAGTGGCCTCAATTTGGATGTTGGTGGCAATGATAATTGCGGTTAGACAAGCTCTTGATTATGAGAGCACGCTGCGGGCCGTAGGGGTTTGCGTGATAGGTTGGATCATTCAAGCGTTGATCCTCATGTTACTGTTTTCCATCTTTGGTGGTGCCCCAAGACCGGTCTAACGCTTTTGACCGGCTTGCTCCCCGCGCACGAAGTGCTGCCGTAAGGCAGAACGCCCGTCCTTTAGGGCGGGGTCAAGGGGAGCTATACAAGAATGTTTATCT
>SDBU01010446.1_pt1 | contig 10301 bp, 8 predicted proteins | sample 2277071 | NCBI WGS metagenome assembly SDBU01 (sample SAMN10397929, study PRJNA504765) | marine sediment metagenome | isolation source: marine sediment core GS08_GC12, 126 cmbsf | place: Arctic Ocean: Gakkel Ridge, Loki's castle | collected 2008 | reverse complement strand
CCGCCCATACTCCGGGAAGAACGGAGCCGTCCTTGCAATCTGGGTCCTCTCAGACTCATCGCTTTCCCACACCCGGTTACTATAGTCAAGATATCCCTCGATTACCCACTCAGCCTCAGCAATAGAGTAAGCGTCAACCGTCCTGGCTTTACAAAGCTCCACGGGAAAACCCTGCAACGCACCGGCTATACCAAGCTCATCAGACCCTCTGGGGATTATGGAGCGGAACATCCCGCCACCAGCTACCAGCAACGGGGCAGGCGGAATGCCAATATTTGCTGTTATCGGTACTGGCTGCTTTACAAAACGCGCCTCCTGACCAAAGTTGCTTCCGGGGTTAATCATAACACTTGCCCAATCCTTACCTCTAAAGTGTGTCCGCCGGAAAGCCAAATCATTTCCTGAAATATATGGTTCAGTAGCCAGGTATTGCGCTCCACCTATGATGCGCCCAGCATCTACCTCAGTGTGCTTAAGAACGGGCATTATACCCGGTACATCGATATCCCTGGTAATTACAACCTCCTGGCAGGGTGCCGTCTCTATTACCTTAGCTGGTAGCGGCTTTCTTATTGCGTCGCGAACCCTGAACTTAAATTTCTTATGGTCAGGCTCGCCAAAGATTTTGGCTGCCGTTTCATCTCTGGTAAAGATGTTGCCGGCACACCTCACACCAGGATACCCTTTGATATTCTCGAATAATAGTGCGTAGCTCTCCTCCAGTGCCTTCTCCATGCCAGAAATTTCATATATCGGGTCAATCTCGTTCTTGATTGTCAGCAGCTCGCCTTCCTTCTCCAAGAACTCGATAGCACTCCTCATGCTCCTTGCGTCTTTCTCACCCATTTGGTTCCTCTCCCTTCTATTATTACCAGTATCGTAAGATTTACTGTTCGCATCAAAAGTCTATCTCGGCCAGGCCGGTTGCCACCATAAGCTCAGCTCCGGTAAGACCTTGTATTTCCTCGGCCGTCCACCCCGGTGCCACCTCTTTGAGCAGCAAACCATCCTCAACCACGTCGATAACGGCTAGATCAGTAACAATAAGGTTCACACATTTCTCGGCAGTGAGGGGATAGGCCAATCTCTTTACAATCTTGGGCTGCCCATCCTTAGTGGTGTGCTGCATAGCAACGATCGCTCTCTTGGCTCCTACTGGCATATCCATAGCGCCGCCAATCCTCGCCCCGTATTGCTTCCAATCTCTACTTGTAGCCCAGTTGGCCAAATCCCCATCCTGAGACACTTGTAATGCCCCCAATACCGTGACATCAAGGCGTCCACCCCTGACGATAGCAAATGCCATACAGTGATCAACTACGGACATATAAGGTGTGGGGGTGACATACTGCCCAAAAGCGTTGATCAGGTCATAGTCCCATTTTCCCTCCTCGTCTGCGGTCAGAATTCTGCCATAACCCAGCAGACCATTCTCACTATGAAAGACTATCGTTTTATTGCCAAAATCGCACGAGCTGACCAGTGTCGGAATACCGGCGCCCAGGTTAACCAGGTCGCCATCTTTAAGCTCCCTGGCTACTCGCATCGCGAGTAGCTCATTGGTTAACCGTGCCTTCTCTGTCATTATCGTATCCTCACTATGCGATCAATCAAGCAACCCGGCGTCACAATCTGCTCAGGGTCAAGCTCGCCGGTCTCGACTATCTCGTCGACCTCGGCAATACAAGTATCCGCTGCCGTAGCCATAATCGGATTAAAGCTTCTTGAAGTAAGCCGGTAGACAAGGTTTCCATAGTTATCAGCTTTACGGGCTCTAATAAAAGCATAGTCTGCTCTCAAGGGCGTCTCGAAAACGTATTTCTTACCATTGATGATTCTGGTTTCTTTCCCTTCGGAGATTATAGTGCCGACACCAACAGGGCTATAAAAACCGCCCAGCCCGGCACCGCCAGCCCGTATTCTTTCCGCCAGTATCCCCTGGGGTACCATCTCCACTGCCTTCACGCCTTCTGGAAATCCGATGATGTAACCCAGGAGCGCTTTCTTTATCTGACCATTGTTTACCAGCAGATGAAGTGAATGATATGGCTTAAAACCGAGGCTCTGACTTCCTGGAATAGCTCCGAGATTGGGTGTTATCATAGTGAGATCCTTTGCCCCGTGGTTTCGTAGGGCCAAGATCAGGTTCTGGGCCACACCGCTAGGCCCTACAAAGGAATGGCACATAATAATAGCACCGTCTGGAATATCAGATACCGCTTCAGCAAAAGTTTCAAATATCTTGTTCTTCATTCCACAATTATCTATACTCCGTTACCAGACTGACCTAATTATAGCTGAATCTTCGGTTCATGGTCAATACCATAAACCGACTGCGCAGGCCGTGACCAAAAGAGATTGGGGGGCCTCTATCCTCTTTTGTTCGGTCTCTTCCCATTTGATGCGCCCTCTTAAAAGAGCCAGTCCCGCCGCTGCCTGATGTTTTTACGGGCAGAAAATGCAATGCGTGACGCATTTTTACTCTATTTGACAACTCCGTAGAGATAAAGTAAGCTTCCCCATGTCGGCAAAAACAGAGACCCTTTGAGTACAATCTTTACCGGTTTGTTTTATGTCAAGAGATGGCCCATCGATATGGGGAGGAAGAGACAGGATATTATCTGGAAAACTGAATAATTGCCACTCCTTCAAAATTAGTTATTGGGAGCAGAAATGGCTTACAGAGATTTAAGGGATTGGATAAACACTCTGGAGGAGGATGGAGAGTCAGCTAGAGTCAAGGCTGAGGTAGATTGGAATCTGGAAATTGGCGGAATACTGCGAGAAGTATGCGACACTAATGGCCCGGCACTACTTTTCGAAAACATCAAGGACCACAAAGATACGCTTTGTACCAGGCTATCGACAGGTTCATTGGCTACATTCTCCAGAGTTGCCCTGATGCTGGGGCTGCCTAAGGAAACCCCATACCAAGAACTAATCAAAGTATGGCGGGAACGCTGTAAGAAACCAATAAAGCCAGTGGTTGTCGATACCGGCCCCTGCAAGGAAAACATCCTGAAGGGAGATGAAGTTGACCTATTTCAGTTTCCCGCCCCACACTGGCAAAAACTCGATGGTGGTCGTTATATCGGCACTTATCACGGTGTGGTGACCAAAGACCCGGATACTGGCTGGGAAAACGTGGGCACGTATCGCCAGGTGATTCATGACAGAAATACTACCAGTATGTCCGTTGCCCAAGGTCAACATATCTGGATGCACTGGAGGAAGTACCGCCGAAAGGGTAAGAACATGCCGTTAGCGGTAGCCATAGGCTGGGACCCGATTCTACCGGCAGTTGCTACTACCGCAGTTCCTATGAACGTATGTGAATATGACGTAATGGGTGCCCTAAGGCAGGAGCCCGTCGAATTAGTCAAATGTGAAACGGTAGACCTTCATGTTCCCGCGTCCTGTGAGATTGTCCTTGAGGGTGAGGTTATAACTGATATATCAACGTTTAAGAATGACGGGCCGTTTGCTGAGTTTCCCGGTTATTATGGTATGGAAAGCCAGCGTCCAGTATTTAAGGTGAACTGCGTCACTTGTAGAGATAACCCGATCTTCCAAGGTACGATGACGGGTAAGCCTATCAGTGAAGGCCATAGAGTTTGTTCTATAAGCCAGAGCGCAATGTTATGGGACTTACTTGATGAGAGGATGCCCGGGATTACGGGGGTAAATAGTGACCCGAGCACGGCTTATGCTAACATAATCGTTTCAATAGACAACAGCTACTATGGCCAGGTCCAGCAGGTGGCGGCAAATATATGGGGCTGGATGGGGTCACACCAGGTAGGCAAGAATATCATCGTATGTGATTCAGATATTGATATATATAATCTCGGTGAAGTGTTTTGGGCCATTGCTTATAGAGTTGATCCTAAACGAGACATCATCCAATACCCACACTGGATACACGCGCTTGACCCCATTGTTCACCCTGATGAAAAGGTACTGACCGCCGGTGGCAATAAGGGAACCAAGCTCTTGATTGACGCCACAAAGGCAATAACTAAACCCCGCTCAGATAAGTTATTCGGGGAGAGATTCGCAACAGTTGCCTACCCCGACGAGGATACAATGAGACTGGTGCGCAGCAGATGGGCAGAGTACGGCCTGGGTAAATAGAGCAAGCGACAGTGCGCTTAATACGGCTGGCAGCTATCTAGTGCCTGGGCCAGCAAAGCAATAGATGGCAACAACAAGCGGATACAAGCAGTCCCAGTTTTAAAGTCTGGCTTATGGTATCAACTGCCCTACAAGAAAATGTGGTTACTGCTGGTCGGTAATTTTCAGCAAGGAGGAACTGCATAATGCTAGCCCTACAAGGCATCACGGTATTAGACCTCACTGGAGTAGGTCCCGGCCCATTCTGTACCATGCTTCTCGGCGATCTGGGCGCTGAAGTAATCAAGATTGAGAGCCCTCCAGTAGCTATGAAGCAAAAGCCTGCGGGGAGCCAGTCGCATATAGACGAAGCAGAAAGGAAGCGAATTGCATATCACGCTCCCAATCGGAACAAGAAGAGCATCGCCCTTGATCTGAAGTCCGAAGGGGCTCGCAACATCTTTTACAAGCTAGCCAAGACGGCAGGCGTCATCGTAGAGGGATTCAGACCAGGAGTGGTTAAACGGCTAATGATAGACTACGAAACAATGAATAAGATAAATCCGCAGATCGTATACTGCTCTATCAGTGGATATGGCCAGGATGGTCCGTATTCTAACCTGACCGGGTATGATATTAACTTTACCGGCATGAGCGGGGCACTTAGCTTAGTTGGAAAGGGCGAGCCTGTCATCCCCCATAATCTGATCGCTGATATCGGTGGCGGGGGTATGAGCGCCGCAGTAGGTATCCTTGCCGCTCTGATTGCCAGCCACAGGACAGGCAGGGGGCAATATATTGACATTTCCTTAACCGATAGCGCACTCTCTCTTCTTACGGCGGAAGCAACGCATTATTTTCAGCATGGCACAGTACCCAAAGGAGGAGAGACTGTCTTCGGCGGTGGCTATCCCTACTTCAATGTATACCAAACCAAAGACGGCAAGTATATTACTATCGGCTGCTTACAACCCCGATTCTGGCAAGACCTTTGTCGGGTGATTGGGAGAGAGGATCTCGCCCCCTTTCATGTCCAGCCTGAGCATTTCCTGGGCGAAGGGAAGGATGCTAAGTGGGAAGAAGTCTCGTCCTCCCTGAAACAGCTCTTTCTCACCAAGACCAGAGACGAGTGGTTCGATATGCTCAGCCAGAAGGGGATCCCTATAGGTAAAGTCTATTCCCTGGATGAGGTTGCAAACGACCGCCAAATACTCCACCGTGAAATGGTCGTGGAACTGGAGCATCCTACAGAAGGTAAGATCAAGCAGATTGGTATTGCCATCAAGCTGTCGGATACACCGGGCAAAATTAGAACCACCGCCCCTGCACTTGGCGAACATACAACTGAATTACTACTGAATATGGGATATAGCAATGAAGAAATCCACAGCCTATATGAGAAAGGGATAATAGCCTAGTACGAGAGAGCTTCCAGATGTGCCCGGGGATTTGCCCATTCATACGGACGGTTATTGATACTTTACGCCCACGTTCTACGAAGCATATTTTGGCCAATTGGTAGCTATTAGTAGGCGGCTGACAATTAGAGGCTAGCTTTGTAAGCTAGCCTCTATCTTTCCCAACCTCTATTCAAGGCGCCTGGTGGCATCGCCCCTTGTCGCCGGCTATTATCCGCTCCTTGTTTAAATATGGCCCAGCCCCAGCTGTGACCACCTTTTCTCAATTTCGCTCATTATGTCCTCAGGTGGCTTCACCGGAGCTACATCACCCCGCGTTGGGCGTTCCAGACCGCCAATCTTTGAGGTAGCATCTATACCAATCTTGGAAGCCATAAGAAACTCGCTTGAACCTGTCGGCTGATATACATCCAGTCTGGCACCGGCTGCCGGATTTAACGGGTAAACCGCCATCGGCTTGGTAATAACCACATCGTAGAATGGGTCTACCCTGGTGGAGAGGGCCCATATCCACTGCTCTGGATCAGCCGGGTCAATATCGCCATCAGCAATGACTACGAAGTTAAGCATGGCCCCACCAAACGGCAAGCCCAGAACCTGATATATCGCCTGCTGCCCCCATCCCGGGTAGTACTTCTTCATTGAGACCACAGCCGTGTACCCATGCCCCGATTCTGGCAGCCAGCAGTCAACAAAGCCGGTCACTCTTGTTCTTGCAATCTGGTAAAACCTTGCCTGATGTGGAGTTCCGCGCAGTATTTCGCCGGCTCTATCCGCGGTGGTAATCTGATACATGGCATCTTTACGCATAGTTACGCATTTTAGCCTGAAGACAGGCAGAACCATTGCTTCCTCGTGGTATCCCCCGTACTCGGCAAAGGGTGCCTCAGCTCTTCGTTCAGTGGTGCTTATTTCACCTTCGAGAATTATCTCAGCATTGGCAGGAACCTCCAGATCACAGGTTTCTGCTTTGACCACTTCAACTGGTCTGCCCTGCAGTGCTCCTACCAGAGCTACTTCGTCATCCTGTATATCCATAGTTGCCACCGCACCTACATATATGGAAGGATGAGCTCCAAGGGCGATGGCGCAGTCGATTTTGTCCTTGCCCTGTCTTATTGCCCGGCTCAGATATATACCCTGGTGCTGGAAGACGCTACACATTATGCCGCTGGTCTTTTCATCGTGTACCATCATCCGGTATATGCCTACATTTGTCCCGAACTTATCATCTCTTGTTATTGAGGCCGGCAGCGTGATATACGGCCCAGCGTCCTGCGAATGCCACTTAAATATCGGCAGTCTGCTGAACCGGGCTTCGTCACCCCTAAGAATTATCTCCTTACATGGCCCGGTGTCCACGAGCTGGGGCTTTAGCCATGAGTCTTTTCTCTCAAGCTTTTCGAAGAACATATTCCGATATTCTTTCGGCGTCTTACCTCGAGGAAAGCCACAAGCCATAGCCCATCGATCCAGAGTACCAAATACGTTGGCTACAACAGGCATACTGTGACCCTTCACGTTTTCAAATATGACCGCCGGGCCCTTCTTATCAAACAACCTCCAAAGGATAGCAAAGATTTCTTCCCCCCTTACTTCCTCCTTGATCCGCACCAACTCACCCAGCCTCTCGAGTTCACCCAAGAAGCCCCTCAGGCTGTAGTCCTGCATGAATGACCTCCCTTCTCTAGCAATAGTTATTAAGTATAAGAGACCTTAAGAATAATTACTGTCAAGCTCGCAATGGACTCTCCCTAACCGCAACATTCCCGTCAGATGGTCATAAGTGTACATCGTCAGCAACATCGGCACAACATGTAATGAGCACCTTTAGTAGCTGAGATGTCTTTGCCAGGCCCCCTCAGCATCCGGGGTTTCAACACCGACAGGCAGCGGGAGAAGTAATCAATGACCGTAATCAGGTATTGAACTGGATATCCGTGGGTGCAAGCCTTGCCTCGCTGCCATTCCAGCAATTTCCGAGCACCCACGTTCTATGTTACTGTAAGGTCCAGAGAGCAGCCCCTAACCCTGTAACGACTCCTTGGTGCTGGGTATTTCACCGACAATGCGTTCATCAATTCTGGTAGCACTACCTAAGGCTCTGCCCAAGGCTTTAAATACGGCTTCGGCTTTGTGATGGTCATTACCACCGTAAGCAACCTTAACATGAAGGTTAAGCCGAGCTTCAATAGCGAACGACTCAAGGAAGTGACGGATAAGGTCGGCCTCTAACCCGGCTATCTTCCTATCGCTTAAGGCTAGCTCGAGCACTGCGTATCCCCTGCCGCTGAGGTCCACGGCCACCATCGCCAGAGCATCGTCCATAGGCACCGTGGCATCGGCCATTCGCACGATACCTCGCTTCTCACCCAGGGCTTGGGCAAAGGCTCTACCTAAACAGATGGCAGCATCTTCAACCAGGTGATGCTGGTCATTGCCGCTAGCTGAAAACTTTATGTCAAATAAACCGTGCTGGGCAAGCTGTGCCAGCAGATGGTCCAACATCCTGATCCCGGTATTCGTCTCCCACTTACCAGTGCCATCAAGATCAAGCCTGAGGCTGATGTTAGTTTCCGCTGTCTCCCGATCGATAACGGACAGTCTGTTAGCCACCTGTTCCCCCCCCCACTTCCCGGAGTGCCTTGATTACAGCATCGGTATGTTCTGGTTTACCAACACTAATGCGGATGGCATTCCTGAGCAGCGGTATATCAAAGTAACGAACCAGTATCCCCTTCTTCTGTAGTCTCTGCTGGATTTCCCGTGCGCTACCACTCAGAACAAAGCAGAAAATGAAGTTAGCGCGTGATGGAAAGGGCTTCAAGAATTTCAACTTTTTTAGCTCAGCAAATAGCCTTTCCCTCTCGGCAATTATCGCCTTCACCCTGCCTTGGAGATAATCAATGTCACTTAACGATTCGCGGAGAGCAACCAAAGCGGCTACATTTACATTATACGGCTCCTTGATCGTCATCAGATAGCTGACGATCTTAGGTGGGAAGACACCATAGCCAATCCTCATACCAGCTAGCCCGGCCCATTTGCTGAATGTCCGCAGCACCATCATATTCTCATACTTGCTAACCAACTGAGAGACTGTTTCTCCACTGAATTCGGCATAGGCTTCATCCACCAAAACTGGCACCCCCGTATTCACTATCTCCAGAATATCCTTTTGGGGCATTATCGTTCCCGTAGGATTATTAGGAGTCGCTAGTGGTATAATCTTGGTCTTGCTAGTTATCGCCGCTTTTACCGCCTTTACATCGACGGCGAAATTCTCATCCCGGCGCACCTCTACCAGAGTGCCGCCGCACAGCTGGGTTCTATGACGGAATATGTCAAATGTAGGCACGCAGTTTATCACCTCATCACCAGGTCCCACAAATAGGCGCATCACATACCCTATCAGCTCGTCACTGCCATTACCAGCTACAATGTACTCGGCACCGACACCGACATATCCTGAGAGTAGTCTCTTCAGTTCTTCCTGAGTAGCATCGGGGTAGATACTTAGATAAGGATAATTCGCCAGAGCCTGCTGCACCCTCGGCGAACAACCGTAGGGGTTCTCGTTAGCATCCAGTTTGATAATGCTCTCTACAGGCACCTCTACCTGTCCCTCCAACGTATCTGGTGACTTGCTGGCAACGTACCCCCCGACGGCATTCATCTCCGGCCTTATCCAACCCTCTATTCCTACATCTATTGCCATTTCCCCTTACTCCTTACCATTAAATCTTCACGCGACCAGCAGCACCTTCACTGTATCCGCCTATCCAGACTGGGCAAATATTGATGAAGAATCCGCTAACCGAAATAAAATTCCCTCCGCTTGGGAGGGTTCCGATTCAACTTTCTGGGATTTCATCTACGTCACAGTCACATTTATGTTCTCAGACAAACACCTCCCCGGCGCACCTTGTGCGCCCCGTAAATACGAAAGCATAACCCCTATTGTCAAAGGTATGGTGAGTTAACATTCCCGTGATCCCTCAACTTCGCCAAGCAAGTTTATCACACAGAGTGCCGATTGTCAATAGTCCGAATTGCCCCTTGCTGATGTTCTATGATTTTGTCACCCCCTTAACTGTCTAAGAGAATGTCACTCTATGAAGGAGATGGTGACATTGAACAGGAAAGAGGAGAGGAGGTTGGCAGTGTTAAATCAAGTGGCGATGGGCAAGATGATTGACCAGGAAGCAGATAATCGAGCTCATACTAATGGATATTGACATCGCTGTCAAATTATGCTTAAAATAATACACTTATCCCGAATTGAGGCGTAAAATGAAATTACTGGTTATAGGTTGTGGGCAATGTGGCGGCAGGATCGCTGACCAGTTTGCCCGAATAAACAGAAGAGCACATGTTCAGCGCGGAATTGATATAATCACTGACGCTCTGGCTGTTAACACAGATATTGCTGATTTGAGTGGATTATCCTATATAAAACCTGACTACCAGCATAGAATCCTCATCGGAGGTCAAAAGACTAGTGGTCACGGCGTAGGCAAAATAAATGAACTTGGTGCTGAGCTGGCCAGGGAGGATAGCGATAAGGTTATCGAAAGTGTAAGAGCAGTACAGGGATTCTCTCCGACGGATGCCTTCTTGCTAATCGCTGGTGCTGCCGGCGGCACCGGCTCCGGAGCAATACCAATACTTACGCAGCAATTAAAAGAACGCTACATACACAAACCGGTATATAACCTTATTGTCCTTCCTTTTAGGTATGAAGAGATGACAGAGGAAAGATCCATATAT
>SDBU01010445.1_pt1 | contig 10301 bp, 16 predicted proteins | sample 2277071 | NCBI WGS metagenome assembly SDBU01 (sample SAMN10397929, study PRJNA504765) | marine sediment metagenome | isolation source: marine sediment core GS08_GC12, 126 cmbsf | place: Arctic Ocean: Gakkel Ridge, Loki's castle | collected 2008 | reverse complement strand
TTCTATTGTTTGGGTTTTCGTCTCGTTTCCTTTCTGTTCGCCCTAGGCTTATGTCATCCGTCGCCGTAGCCGTAGCCGTAGCCGTAGCCGTCGCCGTAGCCGTAGCCCAGGTCAACTAATGTGCTGTTGCCATCCATTTTGTTCCACCTCGATCATATGAATGATTTGTCCAATTCGGCACTGCACTGTGCATGGGTCGCCTAGAGTTGTGTTTTCCAACGGCCCTGACACAAGCTCCCCGAGGTGTTTCGTTGTTCCCCATCGGGTGATATTACGGGCGCCGAAAATAGCTATCACGGGGTCGCCTTCCTCATCGACTCGGCCGACATAAACAAATCCCCGCTCAAGCACAACGATCTTGATCGGTCCAGAATCGCAGGCCCTCACGTACCGTTGCCCGTCGATTACCACTTCTTTTTTGCTCACAACTTGTCTCCTTTGCTTAAGGTCAGATTGCATAAGTCTATCTGCCAGTCGCCCAGTCTGGGGCTATGACCGTTTCGGCCGCGATTGCCATGGCTAGTTCCGGATTTGAATTGGTTCGCTCCGCCAAGTCCTCCAGTTCCACGCACACCCGTCTGTGGGTGCCGAATGGATAGGACGTTGCGCATAGCAGAAAACCGAACCATTTGCGTTCCGGTAAGTCCGGCCAGTATTGTTTTAGGGTGTCGGATACTTGGCTCATCAGTACAGCCTTTCCTTTAATACGGTGCCTCTACCGGAGTGCGTTTTGGTATCAAATACTCGCCGCCGTGGTCGCCTTGAACAAACGGGTATAAAGTGGCCACCCGCCGCGAACTGTCGTCAGAGCCGTAGCGCAGCATTTGGTATTTGTGATCTGCGACCGTTACGGTTCTTGGCACGTTGTGCGGCGTGCCCTGTTCCTTGCACAGTATTTTGAATATACGAAAACATTGCTTCCATGTTTGCCCTGATCGCCCGGCCTTGTAAAGTGCCGAAACCATCAGTTCCTCAGCACTCCTGACCTTGGTTTCCTTCTTCTCTCGCCGCGTATATTCCTTTAACTCAGACCCGTCGAATTCGAGCCCCTGCCCGCGTCGTTCGCGTGGCGTTGGTTCGTATCCGCAACGGGCACATCTGCCGCCACGATAGATGGCCTTGCACTTTGGGCACTCGATAGTCGGCCGAGTCCCGACTTCGCCCGGGTCTTTCGTGGTGATGTCCAGCGACCATGCGGGGTCATCCTCGAAGAGACCGAGTCGTTTCACATTTCCGCCATGGTCCAAGACGATGCAATCTATCTTGTCCGGGTACTTCTCAAGATCGAATCGCGACCCCCGGCCGATCATCTGGCGATACCTCACAAGCGACCCAATGGCAACACACAACTGAACACACGCAATGGCCGGTATGTCCGTGCCCCGCTCGACCACCTGAACGTTGCAAAGGTAGTCGATGTAGTGTTTGTTTAGGCGGCTGAATATCTTGCGGCGTTCTTCATCGTCTGTTTCTCCGTCGACATACGCGACCCTGAGACCCGCCGCTTCAAGTTGGACCATCGCGTCCTTCGCGTGTGCCCGTCGCGGAAAGAACCCGACAGTAGGCCGGCCCTCTGCGTACTTCTTCCAGTCCCGCACAAGGTCACCAGCAAGGCCCTCCATTGCAGCAGCTTCCGAACCCTTGGTGAAATCGTTTCCGCGTTTCACTAGCAGGTCGAGCTTCCCTAGGGTGCCGCAGAAGTACTGAAACGGGGACAAGTACTGATTGTCGATCAGCCACTGAGTCGAAGGCCCCTGGATGATTTCCTTGTAGACGTCTGCCAGCCCATTGGCTCGCGGTGTGGCTGTCAGTCCGATCACGTAGGCGGGGTGGAGACCGAGTTCCTCACGGCGGGCGTCGTGGTACTTCAGGAACGTGGCGTACTTTGTGTGATGGCTGTGTGCCTCATCGATGACGATCAGGTCAAAGGTGATGTCGTTCTGGTACTTGTCATCCTCAACGAACCAACTCAGCAGCGAATCGATTGAGGCCACCTGAATGCGTCGACCGTAAGCGGCGTCACGTCCCGACATGATGATACCGTGCGGCAATTCCGGTTGTTCCTCGAATGAACTCACGGCGTTGTCTACTAAGCCACGACGGTGAACGGTGAACAGACTACGCCCGCTCTGGTTGTCGTTCTTCTCCCGGTTCGCACTGGACGCCAGTATCCACTTGGCTATCCGTGTCTTGCCTACCCCGGTCTGGGCACACATGATTGCCCGCACATGTCGAGCCAGGCTTTCCCGGGTCCGGTCGCGCAAGGTTTCTTGGTGCGGGTATAGTGAGGGGAGTTCGATCATTAGAACGGTATCCATTCCTCTGTGCATTCCGGGCTGCACGTATAGCTACATCGAAGGTCGCCACCACGAATACGCCCGCCGCAGACTTCGCACCGACGGCCGCGAATGAACTGCCAAAGCCTAACGAACCAACATGTGATGTTCATTTCCATCCCTTCGCAATAGCTAACAGCCGCTTACAACCAGCGACCGCTTCCGTGTAATCCGAATTCGACTTCATGTGTTGCAGGTCGTCAAAGCATCGCATTAGGGCTTCGGCAGTTTTTCGACTCTTCTGCCGCATAGTCGCAACGCGGTCCTCGTCAGCACCCCCTGTTGCCTCTCCGTGTGGATGCTTGCACTTGGCACAGATCACGCCGTCGTCGGTCTCGGTCCATTTGGAGCCGAGGCAGTTCGGGCACTTGCCGTAGTCCACTGGAGTTTCGGCCACCTCTTCCTCGACGTCGTCTCCCGTGTCCACCGGCTCGGAATCCACGTCGATAGGTTCGTCTGGTTCTTCGGCCGGCTCTGGTTTCGGTGGCTTTGGGTTGGCTGCATTTTTGGCAGCTTTGGCCGCCCCGTCTAATGTGCCCTCAAGCATCAAAATTGCGCGCGTCTGCCGTTTTGGAAGAGCCGACATATTCGTAGCGAACTGCATGTAAGACCTTGCTAGCCTTGCGCTTCCGTCGAATAACCGATCACACTCAGACTCCCAGCTTCCGTGGGGTACGGCAAGCTTAGCGGCCATCAGATACTCGCCCGTTTCCAGTGCGTGTTTTGCAGCCTCGCCAAGGTCATCCTGGACATACTTATGCAGGACATTCGCCTTGGCGAAGTGGTCGTGTATCTCGGCCGGCAGTGGTTCTCTCTTGGCCATGGTGTACCTCAGAAAAACAGCAGCCACCCCACGACGGATTTAGAGAAACCCATTCGGTCAGAACGACCTAGAATTTTCCGCGCGTGGGGGGCTGATGTAGCATTGTTTATTTACCTGTTTGATTTCTCTACGCGTACTCTACAGAATCTCGGGGAACGTGTCAAGAGAATTTTCAATCTTCCACGCAAGCCCACACCATCGACGCAATCCAGCCGAGCCCAGTCCAGCCTAGAAGCAGGTTGAGAACGAAAATGGCGGTGACTTGTTTCTTACGCCCGAACCCCGCAATTAGTGTCGGAAAAAAATACGCCCCGAACACGACAGCGATTGCAATTAAGCCTACAACGGTGTCTCCGATTACCCCTGATGCGTCTTTCATGGCGTCGTACCGAATCTGGTTGGTTGGTTGTTTCTTTACTGTCTCGATGGACGCTGGCCTAACCGGCTCCCATGTCCCCTCAGTCGTCGCCCACTGATAGGCCCATAGGCTGGCGATAACCACGGAGCCGAATAGAACGATAACCAGGACACACCTTGCGAAGCCGTGCAGGAGTGTGTTGTCCTGGCCCATCATCCGGGCTAAGCAACGGTCGACCGCTGTTATGATTTTCATGTTTTCCTTTCTATCCATGGGAACGTGTCAAGCTGAGTCTCGTCCACTTGGGAACCTACACATTGCTCGTGCTGTATTCCCCTCACCAGGTCACCCAGGTCAGCGAACGCAGCCCCAGCAGCCAACCGCTGCTCCTTGGTGGGATTGCGGGTGCGAAGGAACTTTGAAACTATGAGTGTTAACCGTTTTTGTTCTTCCGTCATGGCGTCTCCAGTAACGTGTCAAGCTGATTATTCAAACCCCGGAAGCGTTGCCTCTTGCTCCACTCGCTTCTCAATCGCCCGGTCCATATTCAGCATCGCAGCCGTTATGTACTCTGGCTTGATCTCACAGCCGTAGAATCTCCGATGGTTCAGCAAGGCGATATACCCCTCTGAACCGATCCCAGTGAATGGTGAGAACACAATCTCGCCCGGGTTGCTGTAGAGCTTCACCAGTCGGTCAATCACGCCGAGCTGGAGCGGGCAAATATGCTTCGTATCATCCTTGCCGCGTCCTTCCTTCACGTTCAGAGTGTCCGTTTCTCGAATGTCCATCCATGTGCATTCAGCCCATTGAATCCATTCCTCCCGCGAAACCTCACCCTTGGAATCGATCTTGACCATGTTCTCGCCGGGCACGCGAAACTTCAGCAGATAGTCCGGCATGGCTCCCCGGCTCTTGGCTCGGTCGGCTTCCAGTCCGTTGAACTGCAACTCACGGCTTCTGGTGCGAATGGCCTGGCTCTGGGGGTTCTTCCGTACACACCAATCATACTCAAACACCAGGCCGGCACGCTCGCCAAGACGGATGTTCATCCCACGGAAGTCGAACATGCCCACACCGCCGGAACGTTTCATTCGTGGTATCTGGGCGACGTGTACCATGATTACACGACCGGGCTTCACGATGCGAGACAACTGGCGATAGAAAAACGATAGATGTAGCTTGGCCTCGCCTTGCAAGTCTTCGCTATTGCCGATGTCGTTGGGTTGGCTAGTATACGCGTAGAGACTGGGGAAATGGAGGCGAGAAGACAGAGAAGTCAATCGACTCCGCTGGCATACTCGCCATCCTTTCTATACAGTCCCCGGGATGGATGTCCCATTCATTTCCGTTTAGTAAGTCGGCCAAGTTTATCCCTTTCCATTAGCTTGATGTCGAGTGCCTTGTGTTCAGCTTGCGAGGCACACAATAACAGGTTGCACATACGATTGTCTTGCACGTTTCCGTTTTTGTGATGGACTACTTCTTTCCGCGTCAGCATTCGCCCAATATGGGCTTCCATCTTTAGCCGATGCTCTTGGACGTATCCCCGGACGTTTACGCGGGGGTGCCCGGGGCACTTAACGAGGATATACCCATCCTTGTCTTCCACCCGCCCGCCGGTCCACATTGGATGATTCTCTCCGCTTCTCCATACTCCCGCACACGTCCGGCTGCAAAATCTATTTGACACTTCCGGCCTGACTTGCTCGGACGGCGTCATGTACTTGGCGACCTTCTTTCCGCACACCTCGCATTTATAGAAGACGTTCGGCTTCAGTGTGCGGTTTTGATTGTGCCACGTCCACTTGCACTTTGGGCAACAGAACTTTTTTTCGCCCGATTCCGCCTTGCATTGTTTGCATTTCATATTCGCTATACTCCTACGCAATCTGTGCGGTTGCCGTCTTGCCGTGATCTTCAACGTCAAGTACCTCGTTCGCGTGGAACATTTGAGACACCGCTTCGACGGCGGTCTTAGAAAACTCCGTACCACAGTAACTGCGCCAATCGCCATCTACGTCTCGGGCTACCCAGCACTCATCGCCGGGCTCACCTACTCCTGGGTGACTCGGTTCGCGGGCGATCTTGACAGTGTAGCTTCCGGCCGGGCGGGCAATGCGGACAATTCCGGCGTCCCGTAGCTCTTGTTCGTTTTCGTGCGGGTAGGTTTTCATCGTTTCGGCTCCGGTTTGTGTTGGTGTTTCAGTGTTCATATTGTCATTATACGCATACACAACACCCGGTCAACCCACAAACGCCATAATTCCAATCTTTTTTTGCCCCCCCCATCTAGGCTGACGCCTCCTCTCTGAATATCTGTTCTTGTTCTACCGTGTCTTGTTGGACCCGGTCCGCTTTCTGAAGTACGTTATCCATCTGAATCCGCTCGATGTCCGTCATCGGCATATGCACGTTGAGTGGTCGCGTGGAGCCCACCCGATTCGACCGCTTGACACACTGATAGAACGCCTCGTAGCTGTCCTCGCAAGCCGAGAAGACGTGACGGGTCGCACATTGGAGATTCAAGCCGAACCCGAGTATCTTCGGTTTGCTGATCAGCGTCTTGATTCGGCCGGCCTTGAAATCGTCGATGGCCGCGATTCGTTCTGCTATCGGCGTCGATCCAGACAGGCTTGCCGCATCCGGCAACGCTTCCTCTAGTATCTTCTGTTCCGCGTTGTACTTGCACCATACCAGCGTCGACTCTTCCGGCCACTGATTGATTAGGTCTCGAATGTAGCCCGGCTTGTACGTCTCTATCCGGTGCCCGTCGTGCCACCCCTTTGCAATCTGAGCCAACCGCGAACGGCTTGTTATGCCGCCGATGTTGTCAGCCATTCCCGGGAGCCTGCCCGTGGTGTCGAAGGTCAACCGCGTCTGTTCCGCCGTCATCGGCACATCATGGTGGTGAATGTGAATCGGCGGTAGTGTGCCAGCGTTATCCTTCCAGCCGTACGTTGCCGGGTCGGTCATGAATATCGACCAGTGCGACAGGGCCTTGTAGAATGGCCGCAAGGCGTGTTTCTTCAGTACCCATCGCTCGTTTGTCTGGCCACGATTCACGAAGAACCGTGCAAGGAACGAATTGACCGTCGGATAGGCATCCATGAATACGGCTTGATTCGCAAACTCGATTCTGTCGTTGGGTGCCGGGGTGCCGGTCGCCGAAAGTTTCCATTCGAGCCCACGGCCCATCTCGATTAGCTTGGTTCCCCACTTGCCGTATGCGGACTTTAGCATCGACGCTTCCTCGATCACCAACGCTCCAAGGTTTCCCCGGTCAAGGCCAGGCGTGATGGCCTCAAAATTGGTTATCCCAACCCCTGTCCCGGTGTAAAGCCACTCCTGTAAGTCTCTGGCGTGTACCTGCTGGATGTTGTAGCCATCGGGGTAGTATTTCTCGGCCTCTCGGATTGTCTGCGGGATAACCATCAGTGGCGAGACTATTAAGGCGTTCCGGTTGTGCGGCATACGCGCCACTGCCTCTGCCGCGAACTCCAAAAAGATCCACGTTTTGCCGTACCCACAATCGATGAACAAGCAATACTTCTGTTTCTCAATAGACCTTATGGTGACCGCCTTCTGGTAATCGAACATACCAGCAGGAGGTATATATGTGACGGTCGGGAGTACCTGCGTTTCCACGCCGCCTATCCGGTCGGCGTACTCATCAGGCACCACAGCCACTCGACCGTGTATGCGGTAACTCGGCAGGCTCTTGATTGCCAAGAACTTCCGGTAGTCGTCCACGCTATTCGGGTTCAGTGTCAGTTGCATGTCGTCTCCAGTAACGTGTCAATCGGAATTAGACTCAAAAAACGGCGGATTGGAATCGAACCAATCAGCGGGCTGCACTCCCGTTCGCCTGTTGGCATCCGCCTCATGCAGGGGTTACGTTGATGCCATTCGCCGTTACCGCAGCTATTTACGACGTCGATACATGTTGCACCTCCAGGTAAAAGGAATCAATCTGGTTGACGCATAGCTGTGTTAGAGTCCCCGGCGGCCGTGTTGCCACCTCCGTCTGCTGAAAAGATACTGACCTTTCGGCCTCAGCAGCCACCGCCGGGCTCTGGATAGTCTGTAATTCATTTCGCAGCGGGTGACGTGATATCGGTTTTCTCGCAGCCGTAGAATGTCGCCAGGAACGTTCGGCGGTCACGGGACATAGGGAGAGTGTCATCTGCCTCGAACGCCTCAATGTCTGATGTTCCGATCCAATCGACGTAGGCCATCGCTCGTGCCGCATCCATTGCCGAGTTGACCTGTTTGGCAGTCCAGCCGCCGGCCTCACGCAGTTCCTGGAGGGTCGGCTTGGGCCTGGGTCGTTCTTCGCTGAGTGCCGCAGTGGCGATGCCCCGTATGTCCCCGGCGTAATTAACCGTACCGCCGGTGCCGAGGGCAAGAGTTTTTCTCAGCGCCTTCTTCAGCTTCTCGACCTTGGCCTTGAGTCTACTAACATCATCCAACAGCCCAACGTTTTCGGTCCCGATTTTTGCGAGTGTCTTCTCGCCCTCTGCCTCGGCAATTCGCAGAGCGTCGGTTATCGCGTCCCTTACCTGGTCGCCGGTAAATACCCTCATGCCGTCGAGTATGTGCCAAGGGGTAATGGTGGCCAGGATTTTGTCCGCTATCTCTCTGTAGTTCATTTCGCTTCCCGTCATAGCCCTGGTTAAATTTTCAAGCATAGTCAGTTCCGCGTAAAATCTGCCCACCCGCATAAACATGCCTTCGCACTCACACGAACAGTCGAGCACGTTCATTGGCCCGTTTCCTTCCACCGGTTTACGTCTGCAATGGTAATCCGATTCGGTCCACACCCCTTGCGCCAGTTGTAAATAGTGAGGTTAAAATCACCAGGCCGTGACGCCAGCAACACCGCCAGTTGGCTCGACTCGGGCCAATACTCTGCGTCGTGTAGTCGGGAGTCGTGACATTTCCGGCAGACAAACAACACCGCACACAATTCGTTGGGACGCATCCCCCTGATAATATGGTGCAAAACCATGGCCCTCGAAACACCGCCGCGTAGATGGGCCCTCTCTGGATCGTGGCCGCACATCTCGCAGTGACCGACCGTTTCCTTGAGATGGGCACTCAACTCGCGAGTGGCTTTGTCTTTGGCGGCTTTGCGTTGCTTCTGGGTTAGCATTATGCACCCGTGGAAGCTACAAAACGGATACGTTCCGGGACTACTGTCACAACATCATGCGTCTGTTCATCTTCCACAATAGCGATGGAAAAAAACCCATCACCTTCCGCAATGGCTGCCTCAGTTCCCCACTGGTGGAAACGGCAGAGGGTCCACATGTCTGTTCGCGGCCCTGATGTCGGCTTATACCAACATGCTCTTAGTGTATCGTTCATTGCGACTCCTCCTCTTTAAGTTCCGTCCACCGCTTGGCGTGTACCGGTTTCATTGCCTCTCGAATGGCGTCCGATTTGTCTTTCAGTATCTCACCCCGCGTCTGTAGGCCAGACAGGGATGTTGCCGCGTTCAAGAGCTCAGTGGCTTCGATGATATAGTTCTGCTCCTCGGGCGTCGGCTCAATTGCCTCTTTAGATATCTCAAGAGGACACACACTCCATTGTATTTTCGGGCCATGGCCCCCGCTCAATTCAACCGTCTTGGGTTTTGATAACGCGGAGAAGTGGCTGATGCGGATTCCGCCCACGGTATCCCCCTTGAACTTCACCTGGGGGTCGCGGTAGAGGGTCATGCGCTGGCCTGGCCAGGGTTTAGGGTCTTTGCCCATCACGTTGACCATCAGTCGCCGCATCGTCACGCACGGCTTGTAGGGCCTCTTCGGGAACTCGGCCAGATCGACAAACCACGAACATTTATCGTCGCCTAACCTGACTGCGATGATCGTTACGGTAGCGGGGGCGACCACTAAGTCGACGGCGTTGAGTTGGTCGCTACGGGCAACCAGGCCGGCGAGCACATCTTTCTCGGTCAACTCAGTCATTTTTCCACTCCAATTCGTCGCTAGTCGCGGTTACCGAAACGAGTTCGTGTTTCATCTTCGGCACAAGCTTCTCAAGCCGGTCGATTTCGCGTAGTAGCTCCAGTAGGCCGTCCGCGATTTTTTCCTGATACTCCAGGTCCGGCTCGACCCGAATAAGAAACGGCGTCAGCAACGGATGCCATACGTAAAAGTCGCACCACTCGCGGCCAGTTATGAGCAACTGCCCTTGCACCTGCGGCTTATACGCCGTAGGGAATTCGCCCTTGTCGTGGTACACAATAAGCGTTTCTGCTGACGGACACTTGACCTCGATTTGACCGTCGTCATCAACAAGCCCGTCCGGGCTGCAACCATATGCGTCGGTCTTATCGGGGAGTACGAACCCTACATCTACGACCGCTCGGCCCGTCTCTTTTGTGTAGGCGTGCTTTGCGTTTGGCTCATGCTCAGAGCCCCAATCCATGGCGGCAGACGGCACAAAAGTTTCTTGATATATGCCTCGCCTCTTAGCAACGATCTTCGCCGCGTAGGCTGTCGCTTGTGCGGAGTATTCGCCTTTCACGGGCGTGATGAACTTGTCGAACTCGGACGCGGTAGGCCGATTTCTCCAGCGGTCCCATTCTTCGGAGCCCTGTAGGCAATCTATGATCCTCATGGCGCCTCGCTCCCTTCCACTGGGAAAAGTTCTCGGACCAGCACCACTGTGTCGGCGATGATATGAAAGCCAACCGGAACTATAAATACGCGAGTGCCGACCTGTTCTTTCATGTCAACCACGTCTCCCCACGCTACAGGGCAGGCAAACCGTGCCC
>SDBU01010444.1_pt1 | contig 10302 bp, 13 predicted proteins | sample 2277071 | NCBI WGS metagenome assembly SDBU01 (sample SAMN10397929, study PRJNA504765) | marine sediment metagenome | isolation source: marine sediment core GS08_GC12, 126 cmbsf | place: Arctic Ocean: Gakkel Ridge, Loki's castle | collected 2008 | reverse complement strand
GCATTGACTGTCTTGACCGCGTTGATGACCTTCCAGCCAATCGTCTCGTACTGATCGAGAGGATCAGACTTGGACGCGCCTTTTACAGTGATAATGTGATTACCCTGTCCCTTGAGCGTCAGCATACGGATTGCATCAGCCCCAAAAATCGGGACTATATGCACCGCACCCGTTGCACTGTACTGATAAGAGTCTATCGCCTGTCGCCACGGCTGAGTCGTCTGCACCCAGCGTATGCCGTATGCAGTACCGAGTTCACCGTTCAACAGCCATTTCACGTCGTCTTTGTAAAGAGCGACATTCTTCCAATCGCTATCTTTACGCAGATCGTGTGAGACCATCGAATCGACTATACCCACGAAATAGCCATGATCCATTGGCTCGGCTTCATTCTCCTGAAGCGCAGCCAGTGCCATGTTGATGTTCGTGTAACTGAGAACGTCACTCGCACCGATATCGTGAGCGCAAGCTATCCTGATCGCGTCGGCGGTCGTGATAGCGTTAGCCATGGCAGCAGGATATTCGCTACCACCCGAGAACATCGCTATGTCCTCATCTCCCTCACCACCGAGACTGTATACATCACCTGAAGCCGCACTGTCACCGATACAGAAGCCAGACAGATAGTTCGGGCCGTCCTCGTCGGTAAATACACCATAACCACCATTGTAGTCATCGTTAGCGGCGATTGTGATGCCGGTACAGGCAAGCTCGTCGGTTCCGCCAGTTGTTACCTGACCGGAACCGGAGAACGCCGTATCGAGATCAGCCCGAATCGGCCAACCCCCTGCCAGACATGCCTCAACCATCGCCTTGAGGTCTATTGACTTTGCGGCCTCGTCAACAACGGCTTTCCTGTAGTTCTTCAAATCAGGATCGCGTCCGACAAGCTCCAAAAGCGTACTCGGCTTGTAGAAGTTACCGAGTGCCTTGACTGTCGCCCGAATGTTCACGACATACATATTGCTTTCGCTGCCACTCGCACCTTCTGTCAAGTGCGCCGTTACCGGGCTACGGGGCGTGTACCGAATCCAATCTACGGTTTTTCCCGCATTCTTCGGCAACGACTCCGTACCACACACCTGTTTCATCCTCAACTTCTTCCTGAGCAACTTCAGGAAGTCGTTGTTATATCGTAATTGCACACCTTTCGGTATGGTTAAAGTTGTGTCTACTGACACTTAAAATCACCTACTTTCTATCATCCAGCAGCCTCCTCCGCCGCTATCGCAGCGTTTATCTCTGCGTCTGTTAGCTCCTCACCCGCATTGAGTCTCCTTTGCAGATCATCGAGTGAAGATACAACGGAAGTACCGCTTTTCTTTTTTCCACTTTCAACGGCTGCGCGACGTTTAGCGTCCGTTGCAGCCGCACCTTCTTCAATACCATCCTGTCGAACCTGTTGCATGTTTGCGCTATTCAAACGAGCATTCTGGTAAGCAGCCTGACTGTCTTCAAGCGTTATCACCTGACCTGAAACTCTTTTGAATCGAAGTGCCGGATCATTGTAAACCATAGGGGCTAATCGTCCAACCTCATCTTGGGGCAATGTACTTGCCCACTGGTTGATCTTCTGATCCTCTTGGAACATCGCAATCTTGTGAGCCTGTTCCTGCTGTTTCGCATCCCTTTGTGCCATCTGCTTGTTGAGAAATCCCACAGGATCGCCCAACAAATCATCCACTACACCATCTTCAGCAGTCGGAACTACCTGTGGTACATCCTGTGGTGCCAAAGGCGGTGCCAACGTCGAAGGTACGCCCTGTGTCGCTTCTTCGAGTCTCTGTGCTTGATCACGATACCCCTTCATTTGCTGCATAGTACGCTTTGCAAATGCGTCAGGATCGTCGAGCTTCACAAAATCCTGATTCTCGAAGCCGTACTCACCTGCGTACTTCTTCATTGCGCTCATAAGTTCAGGCTTTTCGTCGGATGGCGGTGTCTTGGGAGTTTCTGGCTCCTCAACACCCTTGTCGTCTTTCTCGTCTACTTCGTCTGTCTGTTTGTCTTCAAGCTCCTCGGAAGTTAGTTCTTCCTCGGTAGACTCAAGTTGTTCTTTTTCGTCTGTCATTGTGTCCTCATTCTGGATTCATGTCGTCAAAGTCACTCAAGTCGCCCTGTTCCAAGCGCGCTATCCACGTCTCGGGGTCTTGCAATATCTCCCGTCTCATGGTTATGGCAGCCTGTAACTTGGCGACATTTACGTCTGTCGTTTCTGTTGTCTCAAGTTGCTGTCTCAGCCTTTCGACCTCAGTGCCGATGTTCTCCAAGAGCACCTTGGTCAAAGGCTCAGACTTCCAAATCGCTATTTCCTGACGAGCGAATTTTGTGTCGTCGGATTCGCTCATTTCTTCTTCTTCATGTCCTCTACCTTGTCTGCTTCTTTGGTTATCCCGACCAGCTTGGCAAACTCCTTCGCAGTACACTTCTTGCAGCCGTAGAACAGTTTGGCGTCAGCTACGTTAGTATTGCGAATGCGACCGTCATCGTCTTTTGTTCTTACTTTGTACTTGTCGAGCTTTCGCTGCACTGTCATACTGTCAATAACCAAATCAGGAAACTGACCGTCTTTGCCCTTCTCCACGTACAGGATCATCGCCTTGCCTGCATTCCAATCCATCTTGATACCTGTGGGCGGGTTCGGATCATCGAGCATGAATTCCCGGTGCTTTATCTTGTAATCACCGTAAACTCTGTTACTCTGTAAATCAACGCCCCCAACTACGAAATGCTTCTTGTGCTGTGCTCTCATATTTGACCTCCTACTTGAACACTATTTCTACCATTTATACTTGCCTGCGTACTTTCCGGCCCTGTCACCTGTGGCATATTCCTCATGCCTGAACCTCCTTGTGCGGCTGTTTGCGGTGGAATGCCCTGCTGGGCGTTTATCTGCGCTACTTGCATCTCAAGCTGTTCATAGTATTGCATCTTCTGCTCCTGCCACTGGAGCTTGTCCTGAATCATCTCACGATGCGGTAGGTTGAACTGATCGGTTAGAGCCAGGAATATCATCGGCACCAAATGCTGTAGTTGCGGATCGCCACGAGCTACTTCCAGCAACTGCATTAACTGTTGGATATTGGTCGCCTTGTCTATCTCCCTGCTTGACCCAAGTGCCACGAAATGTACCTGACCGGCTATGTCTTCCGGGCTAATCTCGCGCCAGTGCATTCCCTTGCGCCCGATGACCCGAACCACTTCCATCTGATCCATGAATTGTAGGTTAATGGCCTGCATCTTCTCACACAAAGGGACGAGGCCGGTATCTTCTATCTCTCGCAGCAACAACTTGAATTTAGCCGATGCCTGCTTGAACGTAGTCGAAACCGCTGTCGCCGTCTGACCTTTATCCGGCAAACTGCCTTTCATAAAGTCTTTTCTTCCCGAAGCATCGCCAGCCATATCTTTATACATTCCCATCGCTCGCCATACATCCGGTGCTACCTGCTGAGGCGGCAAAGTCTTGAAATAACTGTCCAGCGATTCATTATCTCTGCGCGTGATATGAATAATCTGACCCTTACGATTAACCAACTCGCTCTGATCTTTGACACCCTTATCGTCTACCAACCTGGGCGGATGCACACCCTGATACAGCGCATCGAGCATCGTGTTGTTCAGAGCATTCACACCATGAATCATCGGGTGTTCTTTCTCGATTGCACCAATACCCCAGAATTCACCTGGCATACGATTGATCCGGGGGACGATATAGGTCTTCTCTTCATCGTGATATGGCAGTTCGTCGGCGCGTAACACGATACCATCCTCAGTAACCACACAGACGGTATTGACTCGCTTGTTGTTACCCTCCAGGTCGTACATACCCTGCCACTCGTAGGCTTCGACACCTTTGCGCGTAGCCCCGTAATCGTCACCACCACCAGCCATCTTGCGACGATCCCTTTTCTCCTCGTTGTCGCTTTGGGTCTCCTGGCTCATGTTGGCGCGTTTCCAGTCGATGTATTTGGTGTTCCGATACAACCCCTGACGTTTGCGCTCGGTTGCGAGCTCCGGTGTAATTATGAACCTGTGAATAATCGGAAGATCATCTTCAGGCTCTATCATGTCGGGGTGCGGGAAGAAATCGAATATATCTACCGGAATCAGTGCCGGGCCGCGATATACCAGTTTTTCGGATTTCACCTTGGCGTATGTGACCAGATTGCCGAACGCATCTTTAATCTCTTCCTTGTCCGTGTACGTAGCCCAGCGTTCGACATAACCGACCTTGGCTGCGGACGTACCGAGCATAATCGTGGTCTTGGCAAGCTGACTCCAATCGGTAGCCATCTTCTCTACATACGCCTGATGCAAAATCAGGTCTTTATTCGCCTCACTGTGAAGCTGGTCAGTAGCCTCCGTGCCTCGTGTATCAATCAGCAAGCCATCGGCATTGACCGTGTGCTCGATGACATCAGCGTGGATGCTGTCCACCGTATCGGAAGCCAACGGCACCGGAACATTAGCCTGACCTTTCTTGCGCTTCTTCTTTACCTCGTTGTAGTAATGACTCAGGTAGTCGCTGAACTTCTTGTGTTTCGGGCCGGCTGCCCTCTTGAAAACGTCAAAGTCCGCAATCACCATATCCCGTATCCGCTTGTCCTTGGCAGAGATGGGATAGAGGGTCATAAGACCCTTGTCAGATTCACGGTCGGGCGAACCCAGTATGTCAAATACTGAACCGGCCACAATCAGTCCTTTCCGTATAAAGCACCACGCACTTCAAACGTGCGATTGAATTCCTTTGTGTCATTCGTGATCGTATCGCCATAAATCAGGTCAATCGTAAACCTTTCCAGCAATCCCAGTGTGTCAGCATCGAAACCGTCACTGTAAAAGGTGAAGTCGTATATCCCATCGATTGCCGACCCTTCTGTGCTATCGTGCAGAGTAGAGTACATCGTACCGTCAGCCCCACCGGTACCGATATTGAAATGAACACGTATGCTGCATCCCGGCGAAGTTGCCCCAACCTTTAGCCAGAGCTTAAATCCATCAAACTGCCAGACGTTTCTTTCTCGCCCGTCATAGACCATCGGCTGATCGGTTACACCGTCAGTTCTTTGAAATCCCACCAGCGAGATCGTATCCCAGTGGTAATCGTCAGCGTGGACAATCTCATCACCGGATGAGTTCGTATCGCTGTGCCATATACAAACTCGATTGTCGTAGTTGCCCCAGAGCGGCAGTCGCTCGTTCTCGGCCTGTGCATGTTGATATTCAAGGACAACAATAGCTGCCGCCAACGATAGAAATACGAGAACAAGGGACGCAAGCGGCCATCGTGACCCTTTCTTAGATTGCACTTCCTCTGTCAGTATCTTTGACATATCAGTATTCCTCCCTCACAAGCATAAACGCTCGGTAGTTGAACGTATGTCTGACCAGGCCAATCTTATCGAGGACTTGGCTCGAATCCTTGTCGAGAATCCTCAGCCGTAACTTGTCACATACCCGCATCCAAGATGAATCAGCGTCAGTACCACCGACGAGATTCTTGGATATATTCACTAACGCAAGACTGTCTTTGTGGCCCATAGAACCTTCGCCGAGCAGCGTGTCGGTGTAGGTATTCGCACCAGTGCCAGCAATGCCATGCTCCTTCAGGCTGATATATCGAATTGGTACGAATCCGAGTCCACCCATCTCCGTACCCAAGGCTGCCGTTACGAGCCAAAAGTGTGTAGTCGAATCGTCACCCGTAACTGTGTAATCGCTGATTCCGTAACCGATAGCCCCCGCATCATAGTCCTTGATATCAAAGTAAAAGTCCGTCGTGTCCCATACCAATGCCAAGGCCCCCGAATCCCTGTGATCCGTGCGCCAAGTATGCGTATAGAATCCCTGTATCTGCTTTGACGGATGCCCTGTCACGTAGTCTTCATTGTCCGTAAGCATAATCGTGCTGTCGAAATACGTTCCCCCGGCCTTCTCAACCACCATCTTGTACGGATAGAGCACCACCTTCTTAGCCGCCTCGACCTGTGGCATGTTGCCGAGCAATACCGCTGCCACAAACAGCATTACCAGTGAAATCCAAATCTGTCCTCTGCTTACATTCATTCTTCTAACCTCCAAATTCATCTGTTTCGTCTGCGTAATCTTCATATTTCGGGAATGAACCTCGTGGTGCCTCTCTGATCTCCTTGTGGATATTGGACACGATCATGCGAAGCCCATCCTGTGGATCATCGTACCAGTGATCCTTGAAAGGTTCGTCAACTGGCACGTTAATATCATGCTGTCTCCTCTCAGGGTAATGATAACCCCCTTGAAATCCCTCTACGAGTATAGGGCATTCTTCTGCATTGATGAGCAGTCCCGGATTGCCGTCCTTTCTCAACTTCAACGCGTGTCTTACATCTTCGAGTCCCGCCTGCAGACCTACGCCGTTGATTACGTCAACAGACATTTTCTCTTCATCCATCAAGTCGATGAAAGACTGAGCTGCTTTCTCTTCTGCCATATGGCTCTTGTTGCGAGCATCATGCGGCAAGAAGTTTCGGTATTTGCACTTGGGAAACATCGCAGCCCCAAGCTCTTTGACATCACGTAAGAATGTACGAGCATCGGTATCTATCGGAGCGTATTCCTTCAGCACACAAAGCTGGTCGATAGGATTACGCCACACCCAAAGGCAAGCCGGATGCCGGTATCCTATATCGAAACCGCGCTGGATTACCTGATTCGCATCTGGAGTAAACTCGATAGGCAGCGTGTGAGTCTTGAGATTGAATGTCGGATAGACAGGCTGACCCGCCATGACCACGAATGACATCTCGTACTCACGGAGCCATTGCTGCGGGTCCATACGCTTCTGCTTGGCTTCAGCCCATGCCTTGTCTCTGTCGGGATGTAATGACCAGTGCAACCGATGACGAGCGAAGTCAGGATATTGTTTCTCATCAAGCCAGAACTTCGCATATAGATCAAACTTGGAATTAGGCGTACTCACACAGTCGATATGAGGCGTTGTCGGCTCAAGTGCAGACCACATTTGTCGAGCAAAAGGCCAGAAACCCATCTCGTCACACAAAGCATCACTGAATCCGAACGTCCGGGCACCATGAGCAGTAGCCGGTAACGATACAATCTGACCGCCATTCCTGAACTTGATACCGCTCTTGGTACAATCAGCCGGATTAGCCAGACGGTAGACCTCCGGCATATTGTTGAGCATAAACACGGCACGCTCTATCAGATCGAACGCCTCACGTTCACCCTGGGACAGCAGCACACACTTGTAGGAGCCTTCTAACTGACTATTGATCGACCATGCCTTATGCACTCGCTTCAGTACGTGGTGAGTCGATACCAGCATACGTCGGGATTTCAGAGTGATTGTTACATCGGCAGTGGAAAGAAACTTGTCGTATTTATGCAGAAAATCGTAATGGACAGGGTAAGGTCGAACAGCCCGATTCTCAAAGTCCTCAGTCTTGATATGCTTCGCAAACTCCCAAAAGTCAACCTGTGCCAACCGAATATCAAGCGTACTGGCAAACAGTTGTTGCTCGTCAGCCGGGAGTGCGGCTACCTGTGCAGCAAGCGTCGTCAACTCATGTCGCGTTCTCCGCCCAGGTTGGTGTGTTCGTCATCAACGATAGCTAAATACATATCCCCACCAAACATTTCCCTCGGGATTGTGGTTTCTCTACTCTGCCTACAAATATAAACATTCATATTCCCCTGTGGAAAAGGGATTAACTCCCACGTCTTAACCAACTCAGTCATCAGTCCTCTCCAATCGCATTGTAGGCATCTATGGCTTGATTGTAGGCATCTATGGCTTGATTGATTTGAGTCGCCACGTATTCTACTGAGCTGCGTGCGCCGTGCAGTGTGAATCTCCACGTGAAACGGAACCATCCCCGCTTGATATGATTCGTAGTCAACTCTACTTGTGGCGTGTGGTGAATCAGATCAAGAACAAAATCCTCAGCACCTGACCATCGCGAGCCGTTAAGACTCATCTTCTGAACAGTTTGACTTTGATCGAATTGTCTAAGGTGTTGCAATACACTTGGGGGTATGGGCGATTGTGCCCGCCGCATTTCTTCTTTCACACCAGATTGAGTCATGAAGTCCTTGACCCACTGATTAGCTTCCGCCTGAGTTCTGCCGGGTTCTTGCTGTCTCATCTATCCGCCCGCGCTAACTGTTCCTTCACTGAGATTGTAGCACGTTCAGGATGTTGGCTGTTGTGCCTCTTGATATCTTCGTCCATCTCTGCGTGAATCTCCTTACGCCACTCTGCATACATAGCCTTCTGCTTCACAACGTCCTCACCAGCATCAAGGAAGTCTTGTCTTACAAGTGACCCCACGTCGTCCCTTGTGATCTGATACACTTTGCGCATTATCCACGCCCAGTAATAATAATGGCTTGGATCGCCTTCTTTCAATGCACTCCGATGCCGATGAATGACTTTGACTATCTCCTCGTATCTCTCTGCTGCTGTGCGCATCGCTTCACCTCTCCCGGTTTGCCTGGTTCACCCGGCTTATTATGGGGGACACCGGGAACACCAAACCGTTCTCCGTACATTGGAGTTCGTTGTCTCTCCAATGTCTTCTCAACGTCGCTCTTCTCTCCACTCGAAAAGGGTCTCGGATATTCTCCTTCTGGCATTCGCTCCACCTTCACGTCATCGCCAATGATGTCTCTCACAGTACCTACAAATACAGCCCTTGTCATGTCATCCACACTTAATCCATCAACCTCACGCATCGAGCGAAACGCCTCCACGATCTTGTTGTACTTGTCTGCATTCAGAATTACCTGTGGGTCTATCCACAGAAGCTGCTCTTTTTCCCTTCCTTCGGTCGCCGTCTTCACTTCCACAGCCGGCTTCAGTAACTTCTCCTGTGCTCTGAGAAGTTGGTTAGTTTGCTCGATAGCCCGCAAAATCAACCTTAGCTCAATCACAACATCGTCAATACTGAAGTTTAATTCACTCATTCTCTCAACCCTCCAATGATTTGATTTACTTCGCCTTTCATTTCTTTCAGTTGTTCTTTCGTACTGCCCTGCACTTTGAGTAAGCAGGCTGCGAGTTTATCGGATACATCAACTTCGTGTTTGCGTTCACTCTTTTCGATCCAATCACCGGCACGTTGTATTTTCATTTTGAGATTTAATCCGGCAGCAATGAAGATCGACTTGAGTACACTTGCTGGCATAGCTTTCATTTTACCATCAACAATTTGACACGCTAACCACTTCAACCCAGCGAGTATATCACTGTAAGATTCCAGGTTACATTCTTTTGGAGCCTTCTTAACTTGCTTCTCTAATCTATGATCGTAAGATTTCTTTCTACGTTCACGCCAAGTAGAATCTTTTTCAGGAAGTTTAGCCGCCATAATCTTCCACCTCCGATAGTTACATAATCAATATCTCAATCATTGTCAAGCCTTAAGTTATAGTAGAGATATAGTTTTCCATTTCAACATCCGTTTTTCGCGGGGGGAGTAATACTTAAGAGAGGGGGGAAGTTTTATATATTAACAAGAACTATTTTCAACTTGTTATTGTTCGGGTGTTTATAGCGCAACAACAGAATTGTACGTTTTGGCACGCCTATGAATCTTTGCGTGGCAAACTCTGCATAGGCAAACGACTTGCAAGGGTTTAGTGTAATCAGAGTGATATTAACACATATTTAGCTCTTCTTGTTAATATCCGGTTATGCTTCGGTTTTCACTTATAATATGCAACTTGTGTTAATTCAGACGCAGTGCTTCACTAACTCGTTGGTATGTATAGTTTGTTTTGTGTATGCAACGGTTTTCACAGACTTATGTATCTATGTTCAGGTGTTGTGGTTCAATGAGTTACACGATTGTTGAGAATACCTATTTCCGCTGGCCCTTTTATGCCGTTATTGGTAACAGACACAACAAAGAAAGGAACAAAATGACCTTAACTAATGACGTAATGATTGCTTGCAACTTGCGATCACAGGTTACGGGTTCAATCCTGATAACTGTAGATTCTCTTGAAGCAATCAAGACGGACGACTTACCAGCAATATACGAGAATGCTCGGCAAGCCGGCGTTGCTGGTGCATTACACGAATATCTATATGTAATGCGTCCAGATTTGCGAACCGAATGCCTGCGATTGAATGGTATTCAAATCATCGATGAGCTAAGACACCACATTTTTAGGAAGCCGTAGGCACTGACGACAGCTAAACACAGCAACACTGTAACAAGTGAGGGAATGATGCAAGCAAAAACTATCTTAATTCCACGAGACAATTCTAATGTGCGAGATATTGGGATTGGTATT
>SDBU01010443.1_pt1 | contig 10303 bp, 10 predicted proteins | sample 2277071 | NCBI WGS metagenome assembly SDBU01 (sample SAMN10397929, study PRJNA504765) | marine sediment metagenome | isolation source: marine sediment core GS08_GC12, 126 cmbsf | place: Arctic Ocean: Gakkel Ridge, Loki's castle | collected 2008 | reverse complement strand
GGCGAGATTTCGCCCAACTTGTGTTGCAGCGCTTGGATTTCGTCTTCCGTGACACCAGGATCATGGGCCAACGGATTGTGGACGGCCAACGCATCCGCTCCTGGCGGCGAGATTTCGCCCAACTTGTGTTGCAGCGCCGGGCTTTCCTCTTCCGTGACACCAGGGTCATGGGCCAACGGATTGTGGAGGGCCAAAGCATCCGCTCCTGGCGGCGAGATTTCGCCCAACTTGTGTTGCAGCGCCGGGCTTTCCTCTTCCGTGGCACCAAGGTCATGGGCCAACGGATTGTGGACGGCCAAAGCATCCGCTGCTGGCGGTGAGATTTCGCCCAACTTGTGTTGCAGCGCTTGGATTTCGTCTTCCGTGACACCAGGGTCATGCGCCAACGGCGCGCGGATGGCCGAGACATCTGCTCCTCGCAGCGCGATTCCGCCCACCTTGTGTGGCAGCGGATTGGCCGACGGGCCAGCAGGGCCGACCGCAACGATTCCCTCTAGTCCGCCAACATCGTCCGCTTGCAGCGACTCGCCGACTGGCTGGTTCGCACCTTCTGGGGCTGCCTGCTCGATGCAGGCCAGCAGGGCATCTGGGTGCAACGCCCAAGCCATTCCCAGGGTGACGAGCTGCGCACCTGACGTCCCTTCGCCGTCCATCGACGACCGCGCTCTTGCCGAAGAGGTGGAGGGCTTTGTCAGGGCTTCGCCGTCACCAGTTGATTCGCCCTGATCGTTTGAGTCTGTCTGGATCGGCACAAGAGAGCGCCACGGAGAAACGTCGCCCTGCAAAGAGCCAGGTGAAGAAATCTGACCTTGTTGCGACACAGTGGCGGATTCCTCAGCCTGGGCGAACGTCGCCAGGAGCCGGTCCAACAGCAGGGAAAAATCGACTCCGGCCTTTTGCACCACCAGTGAAGGCATCGGTCCCTGGCAGGCGTTCAGGGACGCTTCTTCACCCGGGGCCAAACCCCCATTCTCCGCCAGACGTGCAGAAGCGCGAGGTTCCGTCACCCCCTTCACTGACAGTGCCGCCATAACACCCTCAAAGGTCTGGGTCACATCGATTCACCTACCCGCGTACTAGGCCAACTGTGGGCGCTCACGGGAGCTGGCCACCACTAGGCTTGCTCGTCTTCCGTGGGCGAGCGCCCATCGTCAACTGTCCACTATGATTGTCTTGATGAGTGAAAGCCTCTTTGAGACGAGCTGGGCTACCGCTCGATACTTTAGGCTGGTTTCAACCAGGTCAACCATCTCCCGGTTGATATCCACCGTGTTCCCATCCACTCTGGGAGTCACCCCCTGTCGCTGAGTCACCTGCGGCATTGCCTCGGAGGGAGCCAGCACTGCTAGGTGCTGACCGTGAGTTCGCGCCAGCGGCAGGGAATTCTGGGACCGAAGTGCCGCATCGAGGCGCTCCTTGAAAGGCACCTCTTTCGCCAGGAAACCAGGGGTATCGATGTTGGCGATGTTGTGGCTGATGACCGCCTGCTGCCTCGACAGCGCATCAAGCGCCACCGTCATCAGGCGTAGCGCTGGATCATTCAGGATCGGCGTGGTCATGTACCAGTTCCTCCCCGGCATCACGCCAGATGATCGCACAACCCTCTGTGCACACGCTGAACGAGGGACACGTACAGTTGGGTTTCGGCATAGGGCGGAATGCCGCCGAACCTATCCACCGCGTGAGGCCCAGCATTGTAGGCCGCCAAAGCCAGCGACAGGTCACCATAGCGGTCCATCATCTGCCGCAGATAGGTGACTCCACCCTCGACGTTCTGTCTTGGGTCAAAGGGATCCTTCACCCCAAGCTGTTTGCCGGTGGCGTCCATCAACTGCATCAAGCCCTTTGCACCCGCTCGAGACACCGCCCTGGAATCAAAGTTCGATTCCACCTTGATCACTGCCTTGACCAGCGCCGGGTCCACCCCGTGTCGCTGACACACCTCAGCAATCAGGTGGTCAAAGTCTGATGGGTAACCCGTGTTCCGGCCAGGTGAGACTGGCGACGTCGAAAGCCTCTTTGCCGTTGGTTTGCCCAGAGCAGAGAGCACGGCACGATAGAGCATTCCCTGTATCCTGGCCCGCAATGAACCCAATTCCAGCGACATTCTTCTATCTCCGCGCTCGTGTCAGGGCCACAAACCGTGCGGAAGCCATCTCATCCTGAAGATCCGCTTCGCGACGCTCCAGCTCCAGCATGAACCGCTCCTTGGCCTTTTCCTTGAGTTTCTCAAGCACTCGCTTTTCCTGCATGCGGGAAACGAGTTCTCCGCGCTTCTTTTCGATCTCCTCATCTAACTGAGCCAGTTGCCTTTCTTGCGCTTCTATGCGCTCGCCGAGCCAGTCGAGATAGCTCTGGTAGTAGCGAAGCCTGTCCAGCCGAAGAACTCCCTGCCTCTCCGCGATGAGACGATGATGGATCCTCTGCCGCTCTTGCTGCAAGGATACCAACACTGCCTCAACGACGCTGCGCGTGGAGAGCAATTGAGCCAATTGCCGCTCAAGTAGGTCCACCAGACTCTCTTTGTAGGAGAGAACAGACTGGAGAGAAAACGGAACGACGGGCACGTGTCCCACCCCTACTCCTGAGCATCCTGACCCGCATCGTCAGCGCAAAGCCTTCTGAGCCACTCAGTTGTGCGGCCATACTCGTGAGCTGAGGAATCCTGCCGCAAGAATTCTAGCAGCTTGGGCATGATCGCAATGGCCCGGTCGATCTCAGCGCTGCTGCCGTGTTGATAGGCCCCGATGTTGATGAGATCTCTGGCCTTCGCATAGACCGCCAGCATCTCTTTGACAAAGCCGGCCCGCTCCACGTGCTCTTGATCGGTGATGAAGGGCATCAGGCGGCTCACACTCTGCAGCACATCGATGGCGGGATAGTGATTCTCGGCCGCCAATTCGCGGGTGAGCATGATGTGGCCATCCAGGATGCTGCGAGTAGCATCGCTGATGGGCTCGTTAAAGTCATCGCCCTCCACCAAGACAGTGTAAAAGCCGGTGATTGTGCCCTTATTTGACGTGCCAGCGCGCTCTAGCAGCTTGGGGAGCAGGGCGAAAACGGAGGGCGTATAGCCCTTGCGAGCTGGTGGCTCGCCAATGGCCAGGCCGATCTCCCGCTGGGCCATGGCGAAGCGCGTGACCGAGTCCATCATCAGGGTCACATCCAGTCCCTGGTCGCGAAAGTACTCTGCAATCGCGGTGGCGACCCACGCTCCCCGCAAGCGCACCAACGCCGGTTGGTCGGACGTGGAGGCCACCACCACCGAACGCTTCATGCCCTCGGGCCCCAAGTCCCGGTCGATGAATCCCTGCACTTCTCGTCCTCGTTCACCGATGAGCGCCAGCACACTGACATCGGCCCAGGAGTTGCGGGCTATGGCCCCCAACAGTGTGCTCTTGCCCACCCCACTGCCCGAGAAAATGCCGATGCGCTGCCCCTTGCCCACCGTGAGCAGGCCATCGATGGCTCGCACGCCAGTGACCAAGGGCTCCCGAATCGGCGTCCGCTCCAGAGGGTGGGGCGCGCTGTTGGCCGCTGGATACCACTGGGAAGTGGTCACTGGCCCGCGATCGTCGAGTGGCCTCCCCAAGCCGTCCAGGACACGGCCCAAGAGCTCTCTGCCCACAGGCACCTGGAACATGCCGCCCGTAGTCAGGACGCTAGATCCCTCCTGAATGCCCTGCATATCACCGAGCGGCATCAGCAGCGTGCGATCCTCACGGAAGCCAACGACTTCAGCCGGGATGCGCAAAGACCGGCTGCCCGGACGCACATAGCACAGCTCGCCGATCCGGGGCTTTATGCCGGCCGCCTCGATGGTGAGACCGATAACTTGCACAACGCTGCCCTCGCTCCTGATGGACTGGCATTGCCGGAGGATCTGACGATAGCGGCCAAAATCGATCTCCGCGCGGCTACTCATCGCCCTGATCACCTTCGCCGAGCAGGGCGGTGCGCACCTCGGCGAACTGGGAGCTCACTTGTGCATCAACGTGCCCGTGGGAGGTCGCGATAACGCAGCCTCCTCTCTCAATGCGGGAATCTGCGACGATCTCACAGGTCACTTCTGTCAAGTCCTGCCGCAAGTACTCCTTCATGACTTGGGCATCGGCCGGGTTCACGTGAAGGTAGTAGGTGTCCGACTTGCCCGCCCGCTCGAGCGCCCGATGCACCATGTCGGCAACGATCTCCGGCTTCACGGTCAGTTCCTGGCCAACGATTTTCTCGGCAATCCCGATGGCCAGTTCGATGACCTCGGTCTCGCCTCGGCACAATAGCTCCTCTCTCGCTCGAATGGCTCCCTCCGACAGGCTCAGCAGTCCGTCAACCTTCTCCGTTATCTCTTTTTCCGCCTCGGCCATCCCCAACCGATACCCTCGATCGCGCGACTCCCTGCAGAGAGCTTCAGCCGTCTCCTGAGACCACTGCCGCAACTCTGTGGCCCTCGACTCTGCCTCGGCCAGAAGCTCGGTTGCTTGCCGACGCGCTTCTTCTATGATGCGAGCAGCCTCTGCACGGGCCTCGGCCGCCGATAGTCTGCACTCCTCCAAAGTGGAGGCCTTCTCCAGGCGCATCCCCGCAGAATCTCCGCCAGCACCTGTTGGCAGCCTGGGGGGAACAATCTCAGCGGGAGCCTTCTCCAGCCGTGGCGCCTTGACAAGCACCCTAGGCGATGATTTCGTCCTGACCCCTTGCGATGAATATCTCATCCTCAGCCTCCAAGCGGCGGATGATGTCGGTGATGCCGCGCTGGGCTCGCTCCACTGCGCTCAAGCGAGTGGGACCAAGAAGGTCGATCTCCTCCTCGAACATCTCTCTGGCTCGAGTGGACATATTGCGAAAGATAAGTTGGCGCACCGCGTCGGTCGTGCTCTTCAACGCCTTAGCCAGTTCGCCGCGATCCAGCTCTTTCAGCAGCCTCTGGATCGACTGGTTATCAAGCTGGGTGATGTCCTCGAACACGAACATCTTGCTGCGAATCTCTTCGGCAAGGGTCACATCGGTGTTTTCCAGATACTCGATGATTCCCTTTTCCGCGCTGCGGTCGATTTCGCTGAGCAGTGTGACCAGGAAGTCGGGGCCGCCAGATACCGAGTAGTCCTGACTCAACACCGAGGCGAACTTTATCTGAAGCCCATGCTCTATCTGCCCAAGAATCTCGGGAGCGATACGATCCATTTTGGCTATCCGCACGGCGATGTCACGTTGGAGCTCCGGCTCAAAGTTTGCCAGCACAGCAGCGGCTTGCCGGGCCCTCAGGTGAGATAGGACGACAGCCACCGTCTGGGGATGCTCGTCTCGAAGGAAGTTGGCGATCTGAAGGGGATCTCCATCCCCCATGAAGACAAAGGGCGCTATGCGCTTGCTGAAGATGCGCTCCAGCAACTCAGTTGCCTTTCTCTCCCCAAGCGCCCGCACGAGCATGTCCCGCGCATACTCATGCCCTCCGGTTAGCGCTTCTTTCGCGCTGCCGATCCGACTGTAGCACTCGGCGAACAGCTCTGCCTGAACCTCTGGCACCACAACTCGCATGGTGGAGATTTCGCGGGTCAGGCGTTCGATGTCGTCCTCGTCGAAGCTGGTCAAGATCGTCGCCGAACGCTCGGGACCCAGTGAAATCAGAAGCATGGCCGCCTTTTGCAGACCGGTCAGCGCGATCTTGGAAGCCATTGCCATCCCCACCTCTACCCGGATATCCAACTGCGTATCACGTCGGCGACCGCGTCCGGGTCCGTCTCAGCGATCACCCCGACCTGACGCTGAATCCGCCGGCGAGCTTCTTCTTCTTGCCTGACCGCGCCGTCAACTTCTTCCTTTTCCGGCAGATGCAACTCTGCTCTATCATCGCCCGCCTGCCTGGCCAGGGTTGCTCGCGAAGGACTTGCGCCCTCCAACGCAGGCACCGAACGTGGCGGGAGTGCCCGCTCTGCTTGCTCGCCCAAGGGCGCAACGACAGCCCTGCCCACGGACACAACCGCAGGGCGCAGGCTGTTGAGCAAGCCACGCACGTACAGGAGCAACACCAATACAAAGATGCCCAGCCCCCCCCATTTGGCCGCAGTGATATACAGATCGTAGCTGCGAGCCTGGTCCATGGCCTCGGCCTCCTGCTCGTAAAAGCTTCGGTCGAAGGGAAGGCTCTTGACGCTGATGACATCGCCCCGCTCAGCATCCAGGCCCACGGCGGCCTCTACTACCTGCTTGATGTCAGCTATCTGTTGCGGGTCCTCGATGCTGTCGAGCAACACTGAGACAGAAACTCGTTGGATCTTTCCGGGAGCGCTCGATGTCCTGGACTCAACCCGCGACACCTCATAGTTCCGCAGGATATCTTGCTTCTGGTACGCTCCACCGCTTCCCTCCTGCAGGGTGGTGGTGACCGTGGCAGAGCCCATATCTGGCGGCAGGTTAGAGGCTGTCCCAGGAATGCCTCCCGTAGTCGGCAGGGTGCCAGAATAGCCCTCGTAGGTCTCGTGAGAGCTGCGCAGCACAGCTTGGTCGGTGTCCCCGCCCGACGAATAGGTCTCCTCCACCGTCTCGACCTGGTTCCAGTCCATCTCGACGCTAGTCTTGACGATGACTCTGGCGGGCCCCACCAATTGCTCCAACATGCCCTGAAGCTCGGCTTCCATGGCCTGCTCGTAGGACCGCTGGGCCCGCATCTGTTGACCGGTGCGCTCGATGGCGATCTCATGGACCGCGCCCTCACCCGCGCTAGTTGCTAGAGTGCTACCGCTGGTGTCCACTATGGTAAGGCTATCGGGGTTCAACCCCTCCACACTCGCGGCCACCAGGTACCGAATCGACCGAATATGCTCCTGGCTCAAAGAGGCACCCGGCGCCAGTTCAACCACTATGGAAGCGGTTGGATTCACCTGCTGGCTCGCGTACAACGACTTCTCGGGGAGAACGAGATGCACCCGGGCCTGCTTCACCAGGTCCAGGCTGCCAATGGTGCGGGCAAGCTCGCCCTCCAGCGCGCGTCGGTAGTTGACCGACTGGGAGAACTCGGTCATGCCCAGGCTAGCCCCATCGAACAACTCGAAGCCAACGATGCCCCCCTTGGGCAGCCCCTCCTTGGCCATGGAGAGACGCACATCATACACCGAGGCCCTGGGCACCAGAATGGTGCCTCCGCTCCCCAGTTTGTAGGGAATCGCCTGCTCCTGGAGCTTCTCCACTATCACGCCAGCTTCCGACTCTTCCAGATTGCGGAAGGCCACAGCATAGTCCGGCGTCCGGGCCCAGTTCACGAATACCGCCATCATGATGAGGCCCAGAACGCTCAGACCCACAACGACCCCGCGTTGGGCGCTGCTAAGCCGGTCCCACGTTTCTAGAAGCTGTTCTTTGATCTGAGTGAGGAATTGCATCACACCTCGCGACTGTTGTCATGATCCAGAGAACCTGCGAGCTCATACCTGCATTCGCATGATCTCTTCGTAGGCCCGCACCAACTTGTTCCGGAGCTGAACTGCAAGGCGGAAAGCGATGTCTGTCGTTTCCACCGAGATCATCACCTGGTGCATGTCTACCGGCTCTCCCTTCACCAGGAGCTCGATAGCGCGATCAGCGTCGTCCTGGGCCCTGGTCAGACCCTCGAGCACTTGGACAAACGCCGACTCGGATGAGCCTGCCCCCGTGGCATCACGCGATCGCGGCCCCTCAAGCTGACCCTGCAAGAGGGTTTGCTGACTCCGAAGCGAGCTAAGCAGCGAGCTGATCCGTTCCACATCCATAAGTCCCTCGTTCTTCTCGTCCTCCTCGGACACTCGATCCTCACGGATCACAACCCAAAATGAGTGAAGCCCTAGCTCCGGCCTATCTCGAGTGCCTTGAGCAGCGCCTGCTTGATGGTATCGATGACAGTCACGTTGGCCTGGTAGGATCGCATTGCCGATAGCATGTCAGTCATCTCGGTCACCACATCGACGTTGGGATACTCGACATAGCCCTCTTCGTCGGCATCGGGGTGGTCTGGTTCGTAGACCCTCGGCCCTGGGCGCTCATCTACGACGATGCGCACTACCTCGACCCCTGCCAGAGATGATTCTGGCATCCCCCCTCCCCTGACTGATCCCAGATCGAAAAGCCCGGGCAGAAAACTTCCCTCTTTGGGCCGCACCACAACCTGGCGACGTCGGTAGGCTCCCCCGCCCTCTGTACGAGTAGTGTTTGCGTTGGCGATGTTGTTTGCAACCACGTTCAGTCGCATCCTTTGCGTGCTCAGACCAGAAGCCGCCACTTGTAGCACTCTGAGAAGGTTCTCCATCTCTCATCTCCCTGTGACCATCCGCCGAAGTGCCTTGACCAGGGGGCTAATCCACCCGCCCGGTTGAAATAGTGCCTGCCACTCGAAACCCTCGTCCTTGCCCCCACCTTCCTTGTTGGCAACGATCCAATAGGTGTAGGCGAAATTGTATGGTTCGCGCTGTCTCTCCATGTACCGATATGCACCGGCGACCAGTTCCACCTGCCGAGATTCGGCCAATTCCGCCGTCACGTAGCTCCCCGCCTCTGTCCCGATGACCGGTATCATGCGACCCAGCTCATCCCGCAGGATCTGGGCATACTGCTGAAACCGCAGAAACCCGTCGGGGTGATCCAGAGGGAGCGGGCCACCATAGTTGTGCATGCTCAGCCACCCACGGTTGAGCACCCACTCCTCGCCCCGTCGTTTCAACCCGGCCAGCGCGTCGCGAAGGAACTGGCGATCGTCGAACTCACCATTGGGGCTGAGCGCACCGAAGCCTGGAAGGCCCCCCGCTGCCAGAACTCGCCTCGCGGCGGGCACCCAAAGGTCAAGGTAGCGTTGCACGTCGGGCCGCTGACCGTTGGTCTCCAGTTCCAGGTTGGGCTCGTTGTAAAGCTGAAAGTAGGACACGCCCAGTTCCTTGTAGTGCCGCACCAGGGCTTCCAGGTCACCTTCGATGGGAACCAGCCCCGGTGTATAGATCCGCATCACGGGCATGATCCCATTCTCAGTCAGTTGGTGCACCAGGTAGTCGTTGGCCCCGATGTCTGTGCCGTTATTGAGGAAAACAGTCCACTTGATGCCCATCTTTTTCAGTTCCGCGACGAATCGATCGACCACATCGGAAGCACTCTGAAGCGTGGGAATCCAGTGCATGCCCCAGCCATTGTCATTCACCGGCCGAGGAAAGGCCCCCAGGGCCACTGGCAGAACGTCCTCCCGCCGAGTAGTGCTTGGTGCTGAGGTCGGGGGTTGATCTAGCGGCAAGGACGTTGCGTAGCTCCTGAGACCCGACTCTGGCGCCCGGTAAGCCCCTTCCAGGAGCGTATCCTGACCCGGCCCTGGACCGGGGTTCTCTTCCACGCGTCTCCCAACACGCCAGTGAAGTTTGCTGACGGTGGCCGTCGCCAGAAAGCGCATTTGCTGCCATACAGAGACACCCGGCGGGACTCTTGGGGGTTGAGGAGCAAGCTGCGCAGGAGGCGCTGCCTCTACGACCGCGGCGTCCTGCTGCCTCGTCAAAAGCAGCTCGGCGAAGGACTTTTTATCGTCTGAGCGAATTGGCACTGCCCAGGAGCGCTGATCGGTTGCACCATGGCCCCCAGGCATCACATTCGATATCTCAGCGGTCACTGGGGACATGCACCTGCCTCGCGTCTCTGGCTCTGCAACCACGACTGCACCGCCAGCCTTCTCCTGCTGGCGTCCTTACTATAGCAGAAGAGAACGTGAGGAGTCTGTAAAGGAGGCGTGAACTAGCCGTAAAATCATCGTGAATGTGCGGTGCCGCTTCGTCGATGGAAGAAGGGGATACCTAGCGTTTGGAGGAAACCAGGTGAGGTGTAGAGCGAACACATTCAGCCAATGCGTCACCGGCCGGCTTGGCCACAACGATCAGTCGGTGGGTGTTGTGCGTGTGGGGCCAGCAAGTCACGAGGGTCAGCCTCTCATCAATGGTAGGAGCAATCCAGAGGCCATTTTGCTCTCTCTGCTCGGCTGGGGCATCCTTATCAGGCACGATAAAGTGCTCTGTGACCCGATAGCAGTAGACAGTTTCGTCGCCAACGAGACAGACACTGTCGTTGACTCGCATGTCGATCAGCCGACGAAACACTTCTCCCCTAACATTATGGTGCCCCGCCAAAACCACGTTGCTCTCTCTGCCCGGAAGAGCAGAGTTTCTCAGCCAACCCACTGCTGGGCCGGGGTCGTCCCAGCCGATTACGCCATCTGTTACTGGCTAGGGCCGCAGGGGCGTGCATCGAAGAGCGGTCAGTACCCAATCTGTGACTGCCCGACAGCGATAGATATCGCGGACGCTTCTCT
>SDBU01010442.1_pt1 | contig 10303 bp, 8 predicted proteins | sample 2277071 | NCBI WGS metagenome assembly SDBU01 (sample SAMN10397929, study PRJNA504765) | marine sediment metagenome | isolation source: marine sediment core GS08_GC12, 126 cmbsf | place: Arctic Ocean: Gakkel Ridge, Loki's castle | collected 2008 | reverse complement strand
CGGCACGGCCAGGTTTTGCTCGTAGGTGTAGCAGTTGGTTTCTGTCTCCGACGTATAGCAAACCTGATCATCGCCTCTGACTTTCCAGGTCCTCGGAAACGTCTCGCCCCAGGCTTCTATCTTCGCCGTGCCGTCCGCGTAGTACTCACCGATCGCGATCACCCCCGGCTTCAGTTGGATTTCCGCTCTCGCGCCGCTGACAAACTCTTGCAGCGTCTCCGCGCCCGAGAGCTTCGCCCAGTCGTCGGCGTACGTCGGCCCGGTCATCACAGCAAGCAGACACATCAGGCACATCACACGTTGCAGGTTTTGTTTTATGGTCACACCCTTAACCCTGTTAATTTGCTGTAAAAATCGTTGCGTACAGTTTTTCATTGGTCTATCCTCCCAATTTTTCAGCGTATTGCGCGTTTATTATGTTACTGACTACGGCCAATCGCTTTATCAAAAACTTTAAGCGAAGCATGCAAACCAGCAAAACTCTTCTCTCCGGTGATTAGTTTGCTCCAGTCATCTTTACTCAATTTAATCGTCGGGCCTTTATTTGGATGCTTTGTGATGGCGATAATGCCATTGCGCAGCGCAATGGCATAGCTGACTTTTTCATCAGTAAAGGTGACGTTGAATTCGGCGCGTTTCCCTTCAGCCAGGCGCGGGTCAACCATAAAGCGCAGATACTGCACATTATCGTTGAGCGGTGAAGCTGCCAATTTTTCCGGTGTCACCGCACCAAGTGCCTGACTGAGTTGCTGATAGTGCGTAACGGCGTGCTCGCCAAAACGTACCTTGCCTTCATGCAGTAACGCTTCGGAGATATAGAAACCTCGGGCATTGGCTGAGGTTGTGCGTTGGCCAAGGGCGCGGGCGGCATCAGCACGAACCGTTTTGGCCTTAGCGTTATTATTGTCCAGTTGCAGCAGTTGTGTTGTCAGGTACAGCGACCACTGCCACCCTTCCAATGTTTCTTTTGCCTTTGAGGCTTTCGCTTGTTTAAGTACTTCTTTAGCACCGCCCATGGCATCAACCACCTGGCTGCTGAAACGGGCTTTACTCAGCGGGTTGATATCATAAACATCCCAGCCCATCCAGCCGATGCGAGCGCTGTAAACCCGCTTGACATGACTCTCGACCTGGCCGTAGGTTTCCTTGTCTTTGCGAATAGCTTCAGGCAAGTAGATCGTCTCGGCAGCACCCTGCGCATCCATACCCAGGGAAATCGCGCGGAAAGTCTGGTCATGGATGATTTGCATCTGGTCGCGGGCTTCCTGGAGGCCCGCAATGACGTTATCCTTGCCGATAAAAGCGGGGCCGTGAATATCCACGTGATACTCGATGTCACGAGTCAGTGCCAGGTCGGCAGCTTTGACGTAATCCATCGGGTTTCGATACCAATCTCCACGCAGGGTATATAAATTGAACATAGTGCCAGCGGCAAGAGCGTTGGAGGCTAACAGTTTCAGTGCTGGGAAATAATACGCCACGCTTTCGATGACATCGGTTTTGCTGGGCAACACCTCCACTCGCAAACCGGCAATCTCGTGCTTTTCAATCACTCCGTCCTTGAAGGTTATGTCAGGCGGCACAAATGGAGTGAACCCCTCCGACTGCACAAAATGTGATAGAGTATTAGACAGGATCACAGCCTGATAAGGGCAGAAAGGATCGTGTCGTGAAATACCGAAGGTTCACTCAGGACTTTAAAAGATCAATTGTGGAGCAACTTCTCAGTGAAACGGCCACACCCACGGAACTCTGTAGGCGCTATAACATCTCATCAGGCCAGCTATACACTTGGAAAAGACAATATGCCCAGGGAAAGCTGGACCGTGAACCCTCCAGAGAAGCCGAGCTGGCTGCCAGAGTTCGAGAATTGGAGCGTTTGCTTGGCAAGGTTACCCTTGAAAATGAGTTCTTAAAAAAAGCCGTACGCAACAGCCTGAAACAAGCAGAGAAAAAAGAGAGTTCATTACCGAAAATCGCACCCTTGTCCAAAGCATTCAAGGGGGGTGTGAACTGATGCAGCTGCCACGAAGAAGCTATTACTATAAAGCCAAAGACAAGCCCCCTGATGAGCCCCTGGGGGCCCGTATTGGTGATATATGCCTGGAGTTCTCCAGATATGGATACCGAAGGGTTACCAAACAACTCCATCGTGAAGGATGGATCGTAAACCACAAGAAGGTAGCCCGGATCATGCGTGAGAAGGGCTGGTCATGTCGTCCCAGAAAGAAGAAATGGGTTACCACAACCAACAGCAACCATGGCTTTAAGATCTATCCAAATCTCATTAAGGACTTCGAAGTAAGCGCCATCAACCAGGTCTGGGTGGCGGATATCACTTACATACACATCTTAGTATGCTTTGTTTATCTGGCGGTTATTATGGACGTTTTTTCAAGAAAGGCCATCGGGTATGCCTTATCAAGAAATATAGATACCAGGCTTACCCTCAATGCCTTGCGTATGGCCATATACAATAGACAACCAGCGCCAGGCTGTATCCACCACTCAGATCGCGGTGTTCAATATGCATCTTGTGACTATGTCAAAGAACTCAAGGCCCACGGTTTTCAGATCAGCATGAGCCGAAAGGCCAACCCCTATGATAATGTTTATGCTGAGAGTTTCATAAAAACCCTGAAATCCGAGGAGGTCCAGCTCTGGGAATATCGAACCATTGAGGATGTTCAAAAACGAATTCCCTATTTCATTGAGGACGTGTACAATCAAAAACGATTACACTCCTCTCTTGGCTACCGGCCTCCTTGCGAGTTTGAAGCTATGGTATCGTTAACCCAAAACACCTGTCACAGTACTCTAATTACAATCCTCTGATCTGTGCAGCTCATGGGGGTCAGTCCAGACATTACCATTCACCACCACTAACAATAGAGCGAACAGGGTCGAAATTACTGGAATGATTTTTCCACTATTCATTTTCTTTCTCCTTTTAAAAACTTGTTAACGACCTGTCTATCGCTTCCCTTGTCGGCATGCTATTGCCTTGAAGACGGCCCACCTGAGTTAGCCGTCTATTCATTCTTACTTAACCGTTTGTACAGTCGGGAAGGTCCAGGTTCCGTCGAGAATTTCTTTGCGCGGCTGATACAAACGAACAATATAATTCCACCCTTCCATGATTGGCAGATAATTAACACTCTCTGGATCGCCGCCAAAATGGATAGTGAAAGAACCATCCTTGTTAGGCGCACCAGAGATGTTATTCACGCTGTAAGCGTTGTATTTATTTTCATCAAAGAAGCCATCCTTGTTATAGACGCTAACGGACCAGAACGCATCCACGGGCACGTCCTTGACTGTGAGCTGATAGGCGCCCACCGGAAGGTTCGGCTCCACGTTAAGATAGTAGGCCTCATATTCAGGCAAACCTCCCCAACCAAATGCGGTACCAAGCAGGTGTCGAGTTTCACCCACTTCCTCCTTCTTGCCAAACATTCTTTTTGCATCGGAAAGCCCTCTGCTCAATTCAATCAGCGCTTTATAAGTTGCCTTATAACTGACCTGATCGTAGTTTGGGTGAGTGTAAGGCCTGGCGGAAGCAGCTTTGGTCTTTATCTGATCTTGCAAAGAGTTCACTTCTTTAATGTCCGCCGGGTCGGACGAGTCTACCAGGATGCGTGCGCTGACCATTACATAGGGTGTGTGGAACTCATCCATGGTCAAATCATAGGTGCCTGCGTCATGGTACACCTTGTTGATGTAGTGGTCCTCGTTCACCACCATGATCGACAAATAGCGGTCACCGGTCTCCGGTATGGTGAGTGTGGCGCCCTTTCTAATATCTACAAGAGCAGCGCTGTAGAGAGTGTCGCGATTCATGCGGATGACGTTTTGGGCGTCTAACGGTGTGGGTGTCCTAATATGCCCCCATACATTGACTTTACCGCCAATAATTTTTAGGGTACGGTCAATCTGTGAGGCCGTTTCGGCCCGTACGAAATTATCTACATTAACGTGAATCGGCGCCTCAGCTGCAAAGGCAAACTGAACCAAGGTCAGGATAGCAGCAGCAATCGATACGAGTAGTGTCAATAATCGAGCATTCTCTTTCTGAGTTTTCATTTAATATTTCTCATTATTGTGTGTTGCAGGCAACGCCCAAATCAACGAACTAGCTTTAGCTGGATCCGCTTGCATTTACTTAACTAACTCGACTTCACCCGGTCGCCACGTCTTCTCGATCCAAGGTTCGAGAGGGCCGTAGATCCGCAGAATGACGAACCAACTCTTTGCAGGCACGGTCTCGAGCCAATTGTTTTCGTATCCACGGGGTACCTTTGGCCCGAAGTAAAGGTCGTAGGACCCGTCGGCGTTCTTCTTTATCCCCTCGGTCTGGCTGCCGACGGTCGGGAACTTCTGGCTGGTCTGGAGTTGAGAGCGGGTTTGGCTGTCATAGATCGTCACCGCCCAAAAGTCCTTCGCGGGTACATCTGCCGGGATGTGCAGCCTGTAAGCCTTGGATCCGTCGAACGCCTTCTTCTTTGAATCAACAAAGGCCATTCCGTAGTCCGATCCCACGCCAGGTACGCTGATCGCCATCGCCGGGGTAACCCCCGTGTAGGGATAGTGGAACATGACCCGCGCATCCGAGTTCATGGTCTGTCCATCCTCACCGTTGAAGAAGACGTTCTTGCCGAGGTAGGCCAGGATCCAGGCGCTATCCGTATCCGGATAGATTCGAATCCCCTTCATCGTACCGTCAGTTCGCGGATACCACACGATGGATCGGGACGCGGCGTTGGCGATCGCAACCGCGTCAGTGAGGATCTTCCTCATCCGTGGATCGGGTGCGAAAGGCTTGCCTTTTTCAATGCCGATGGAGGCGAACAGGCCGCGGGTTTCGGGATCGATCATTTCGAGTGGCTCGTACTGAATCACCTTATTCAGATGACCATAGAACTCGAAGTTATTCGGGTGGATGGTGTTAAACGACTTGCCGGAGCCGGTGATAAATTCCATCGGCGGCGGGCTATTTTGCTTCGAGAGTGGATAGATCCGCAGGCCATCCTGCACGTGTTTTGCTGCTGCCTCAACCCCTTTGGCGATAGAGGCTCTCAGAAAGATCCAGTTCCGCCAGGTCTTGGTTTTGACGATGAAGTAACCGTCTGGAACGTCTCCCTCATAACCGGGCGGAAGGATGAGGTACTTGCCGCCTTTTCCCTTATCCGGGCCGACTGGACCGATGTCCTCGACGTAGTGGAAGGCGGCATCGTTGATCGCTCCCAGCATTCCGGCCGGCGCTTCGATGACGGTCGGGCCGTCCCGCTTGAGGTCAAGACCAGAGGAGACGTACAACGTTGAGGTGTTTCCAGTCAAAAAGAGAGGCGCGGAGTCCAGCAGTTTATCTGTGAACACGACTTGATGAGCCTCTATCGCACCCAACTCGTGGAAGCCGGCGATGAGTGCTGCCAGGGAAGCCAATGGCATGCCCTTCAAAAAAACGTCCACCCCGCGCATGGTGTCGAGGTAGTCATAGACCTTCTCCGCGGTTTTCTGGTCCGGAGCGCCATCAAGGAACCTTAAGGTTCCTATAGAAGTCTCTACTTTGTCCGGCGTCGAGATGGAATCGAGGACATCGGCTTTGGATTTTATAGGTGTGATGGCAGTCTGCGCGTGCGCGAACTGGGAAGAAATCACCAGCGTGACGCCCAACGTTACGAAGAATTTGAATGAATATAATTTTCTCATTTTTTCTCTCCTTTTAAATTCCTCGTCAATTAGTGGCTTATCGCATCATTTCCGGCCGTGGCATCTTCCACGTTTTCATTTTTTCAGCATCAGGCACGTAAATACGGTACATGAGGCTAAGATCTACATCGGCCCTGTTAATGGGCAACCAGTTGTCGTCCGGCACGCCTTCGGACACACGCGGCGAGCGTTGCACCCAGGACGACCGTGTGGAATGATTTCTCATTTAATCAACTCCGGATCCCCAGGCCGCCAGGATTGGTCAAACCAGCTCTCCAGCGGACCGTAGAGCCGGAGGTAGACGAAGTAACCGACGCCTGGTTTGGTCATAATCCAGTTTGCTTCGGCCACACCGTCCGGTAATTTCGGCCCATAGTAGGTGTCGACGGAGCCATCGTCGTTCAGGACCGCTCCGTGTACGGAGCCGATCGTCGAACGGCCCTGCTTGTTCTGGATCAACGAACGGGAGTGATTGTCGTAAACGGTCAGCGACCAGAAATTGGCGGCGGGGATATCTTTCGGCAGACGGATACGGAAGGTGTTATCTCCCGTGAGCCAGCGGCCATTGCGATCCTGGTAGACGCCGATGTACTGCGATCCCTGACCAGGAGCGGCTACCATCATGGACTTGGAGGTTCCGATGGCCTCAAAGCCGAATCGCGTCCGCTGATCGATGGCGAGGTAATCCGGTGTGTGAAAAGTGGGATCGTCCGAGATGAAGATCCGTTTCCACGGACTACCTTTATAGGGGTGAAGATCCTTCTTGGGAACTCGCGGGTGCCAGGATACGGTCTCAGCCATCGCGCGTCCCATCTTCGCCGCCTCCGTCAGAATTCCCCGCATCCGTTCGTCCGGCTTAAATTCGCGTCCGTGCGCAATCCCAAGCGTTTCCAGCATTCCCAGCATGGCCATGTCCTGCGGGCGCGGCGGGTTCTCGTTGATGTAGCGGGCCAGATTCTCGAAGAAAGCAAAGCCCTCCTTGGTCAACAAGTTGGCCTTTTCACCGGACAATGAGATAAAGGTCATCTTCGGTGGGTTGCCAGCCTCAGACAAACGGTATTGGCGAAAAGTCCGCACCAGTTGGCGGAGTTTCGGAAAATCTTCGCGCGATAGAGGAACCGCGCGAAGATAGAAAATAACGGTATTGGTATTCGATTTGACCACATGATAGGCGATTGCCGGCATCGGGCCGTCATAATCCGGAGGCAGGATCAGGAAGCGACCGCCCCGGTTCTGCTCCGGCGAAAACGGCCCCCCAATGTCGACCAGAGGTTGTTGCCAGAGGTTGTTCATGGTGCCGAGCAGCCCTGCGGGGACGTCGATGACCATCGGCCCTTTGCTGAGGTCGAGCACTCCGGACATATAGATCGTGTCCTGGTTGGCCGTCAGGATCAGTTGTTGCGGCTCGGCGGAATTGTCCGCCACCAAAACGGCATGATCACCGGCACCAAACGCATAGTGTTCGTCGGCAAACGCGCCATAGGACGCCATTGGCAACGCCCACAGATAGGCCTGAACGGCTCTCTGATAATCGAGTTCGTCGTAAAGTTTTTGAGCCGTATCGGCAGTGGGATACCCGCCGAAATACTCAAGAGTCCCGATCTTGGTTTCGCTGGTTTGAGTCTCGGATTGCGTCGTTGCAACCGTTGGGAACAGGCACCCCGATAGAAGCACTGCGGTTAAAGTTCGGAGACATTTTTTTATATTCATCATTTTTCTCCTTTTCTTAACGAAATCTCCCCACAGCAAGATACGGGGTATCGCACCCTGCAAGGAATTCAATTAGCTAGCCAACTTCCTCAAAACGGGCGGTGTCCATTTGCCTGCAAGTGCTTTTGGCTCGGGTCCGTAAAGACGTAGCACCATGTAAAACGGACCATCCGGTGCCGGCAGCCAATTTGATTCAAGGTCGCCCCCGGGCGAATCCTTCGCAATGTGCAAAACCAGCGAACCATCTTTTTCCCTCTTGAACCGATTCATCATGGACGAGTTCAACAGGTATCGGTCGAGTGAATTCTTGATGAACAATTGCGTTTTCCCGTCATACATGGTTAACGACCAAAAAGCCTTTACGGGCGGGAGTTGTCCTTTTCCAAAGGTTAACGTGTATCGGTTTGCAGACGCGTCGTACGGCTGCCCGTCTAGGTCCGTAAGGTAGGCAGGGTAAATCGCTTCGGCGGCAGAGTTCCCGTAAAGGCCGATGTGACCGGCGGCAGCGCGCAAGAGATAGTGGTTCTCGTGCCCGTAGTTTTTCTTCGCGCTCTTTTGCAGAAACTCGCGGGTTCCAAATACCTTGGCGCTCGCCAAAGGATCGTGTGCAGCCTCCTTAATGAATTGTTCAATTTCTCCAAACCCCTCCTTGATGCCTGCCTTCAACGCCCCCTGAATTTCAGGAGCGAGCACAGCGAAGTCGAAGGTGTTCTTTGAGTTGAGTCCGAGGCGGGTCAGACGACCCCAAAGTGGTCTTTCCTCCTCAAACGGTTTCTCAAGGAGAGACAATATGAAGTCGAGATATCTGAAAAATCGTTCATCGAACTGGGATTCTTCGACCCACACCGGAAAGTCGGGAGTCGGCGCGACCGCGGGTGCTGCTTTGCCAAGAAATGAGCTGAGCGGTTTCAGATCGTAGCTGCCTTGGATCTCCTGAACCTTCGACAGGTCATCGGGCCCGAAAAGCTGGGTTCGCGTAATGTTGAAAATAAAATTCGTTTCGCTCTGGATTACATCGGTAATACCTTCCGGCTTTTCCCCGTTCCAGTCGGGACCGGCGATGAGAAACTTGCCCGCCCTGTTCCCTGTCGTGAGAGTTCCCACGTAGGCGAAGTTGTGGGCGTAGAGATCGATGAGCTGGAAATGATAAAACCGCTCCGGCTCCATCTCGGGGACGGTCAGCACCAACGGCTCGGCCCGAAGATCCATCCAGAACATGCAATACGGCGTGTCGGCATTCGGCGTCACAATTGCCTTGTCTTCCGGCGTGAAGAGGCGTGCCGAGCACGAGAGCTTGTTGAACTGGCCTTTGTAATCGGGATTCTTCTTGTCAACCGCGTAGTTGTAGATGGTCTTGTAGCCCATCACCATTGGGAAGCCGTAGATGTATGCTTCCTTGGCGATGACCTTTGCGTCCGCAGCGGAAAGTACCGTATTCCCCGTTTTGTTGGCTTCGATCTTCTCAGGTCTGGGAACCTTCCACGTTTTCATTTTTTCAGCATCAGGCGCGTAAATGCGATACATGAGGCTCAGATCAATATCTTCTCGGTTAATGGGCAACCAGTTTTCATTCGGCACGTCTTTAGGTTTCTTCGCGCTGATGACGATCTCGATGCCACCTTCAGCGTTGAGTTTGAAACCGGCATTTTCGCCGACACTGTATTTCTTTTGGTCATTCGGGATAAAGAAACCGTTCGCCTGGTCGTACAGCGTCAATGACCAGAACGCCGTGGCAGGCGGTAGCTCATCCTTGCTCATCTTCAACACATAGTCGTGCTGGGCGTTCATTAGCTTGCCGTCTTTGGTTGCAACCGGAAGATAGCGGGCCTGATACGCGGGCAGACCGATCGGCCCGGTTACAGACTGAGCGACCTGGGTAACAAGGTCAATCTGTCCCTTGGGCATGAACACCTGGTGCGCACCCTTTGCTAAAAATTCAGGATTCGTCGTATCGACAAGCGCCTTCCTGGCCACTTCGTTGGCGATTTTGCGCAACCTCGGGCCTTCGAGCTTAACGACCTTTGTACCGTCAAACGTCTTTCCGGGCTCTATGCCGAGCGGTTTGTAGGCCGCCAGCAAGGCCTGATCCATGGTATTGTTGGGATCGAAGGTCGTGTGATTGAATACAAACTGCATGACTTCAAGCAGGTTGTTGGCAAATACATCTGCATCCGACTTGCCATAGGCTGGAAACTTCACATCACTGTAGTCCTTGGCCGGCTTCCCTTGAAACTCGGACAGCGTTAATACTTTGACGCTGTTCAGCGCCTGGATGACCCGCTCCATCCTCACCGGGTCGGCCTGGTGCGGCATCGCGCGCAGAAAAGCCACAAGAAAATCACCGTCAGCCTTTACGATTCGATCAACGCCATTAATTTTTTGCCCATGATAGCCTTCGGTGCGATCCGTGAAGAAGAGCATCTTTGTCGGTATCTTGAAATCCCCTTTGCTGGTTGCTAATGGAACACCGACGTAATGGTCATAGCCCGATGTTTCAAGGACAACATATTTCGAATCAATGACAGGGAACTCGACTATAACCGGATCGAGGCGCAGATCCAGAACTGCCCCTTGGTATAAGGTGTCATTGTTGGGTCGGGCAATGGACGTCATATTGTGGTCGGCTAGTTCAGTCATAGCAACCGACTTATTGAATCCGTCCATAAACATCCCGCCTGAAGCAGGGTCTAGCGCGAACTTCTGGATCACATTATACATGGCAACGTATTGATAAGAACGACGGACAATGTCCTCGACCTGGGCGTCGGTGAGCGCCACGCCTGCCCTTAGGCCTGCCTCTTTCTTCTCGCATCCTATTAAGAGTGTCAGTGCCGCCAAACATGTAATAATTAACAAAGCGAGTTTTCTCATCATCTTATGCCTC
>SDBU01010441.1_pt1 | contig 10304 bp, 12 predicted proteins | sample 2277071 | NCBI WGS metagenome assembly SDBU01 (sample SAMN10397929, study PRJNA504765) | marine sediment metagenome | isolation source: marine sediment core GS08_GC12, 126 cmbsf | place: Arctic Ocean: Gakkel Ridge, Loki's castle | collected 2008 | reverse complement strand
GAACGAAGGAGCCAAGCCTTTTGTATGGACAAAAACGGCGGAACAAATCCTGGCAAAGGCGGTCAGATGATTAAACCTATTTATGAGACTAGACACTAGTTGTGAGAAAGCGATTCAGCGATATTAAAGCCACTGGGAGGGGGGCGGTCGTAGCCACCCACAAGGCTTCCTTATAGTTTAGCCTCAGAACCGGACTCTTCGACCAGAGGCATCTTATGCCACTCGCCATACCATCTCCGTCCGGTAATTAGTAGTGCGTTAGTTAGTATTAGTGCTATGATAAACAGAGCCGTACAATACCAATACCATGGCTCTGGGCTAAACATCCCATAAATGGCTACACCAATCCCGCCGAGGCTCGGTACAAAGAATATCAAGAATTCAAAGGTGGCTCCAGGTAGTTTTCCCAGGCTAAGAATCCGAGCAGGCAATCTTTTATGAAATTGCTGAACAGTATGCGGCGAGGCTCCCTTCCCCTGGGATGCAGGGTTTCCCAGAACTTTTTCAGCAGTCTGTTTATATAGTGCCTCATACTTATAGCTCTCGGCAGCAAATATCTCCGGGTTGCCTGTTAACTCGCGCAGGGCTGGAGCAATTGAATTTGAGATGTAGTTAGAACAGGTTAAACTCCGTCTATTCTCAGCCAACCACAACAGTCCCAAAGAAGAACAGATGAGAGACATAGTTAGGATGAGGGCAGGCGAGGAAATATTTAACGCTACTATTAAACCAATGATAATCCCGAAAGCGATGATACTTATCTCTATAAGCATCTCTTGGTATCGATAGCTGGTTAATCTCTCATTCTGAACAGCCTCATATTCGGCAAGCCAGCTTTGCACTTCCAATAACTTGTCTCGCTCTTCGTTGTTATTCATAGCAGGGCTTCACCTTATCAACTAAAATAATATAGCATTTCTTATTGTCTTGGCAAACACTCCACACTAAGGTGCTTCTTTAGCCCTAAGCTTTGCCTTTAAGCAGCTCCAATATTTGCAAGCATTGCCGGTATAAATCCCTGCCGCTGATTTCCTCTAGGGCATCTATAAAGGGGAATTTCTCTCTCTCTTCCTCTGGGAAAAGCTCCTCTAGCTCAGTGGTTTCCTCAATTTCTATCTTGGGCTTTTCACTCACCTCGATGCTTGGTGGAGGGGCAACCGGGGTCTGCTCTACTTCCGCCTCCTTAGTCAGCACGCCCCCCATACCATAGACTTCAAACATAGCTATTGTCCTCAGTGACTTCTGAACAATACTGCTGGGGCTCATTCAATTCTCCTTACTTCACTCTTGGCTGCTATCTTATACCCTGTAGGGATAGACCTTCAGGTCTGTCTGCCTCTTCGGACAGGTCTAAAGACCTGTCCCTACTTGGAGAGCCGTGATTCCAAAACATTAAGAGGAATACTTGTGTTTAGCCTTTACCCTGTTTCTTCTAAAGGCTAATGCTAAACCTATAGCAATTATTCCGATTACACCTCCAATAACAATAGGAGTGAAGTTTGACTGGGGGCTGGTTAACTTCAATGTCACATCATCGGAGCACCCCACACCCTCTGGCACCGGTCCAGGGCTGGTTAACTTTAATGTCACCTCATCAGAACACCCCATACTCTCTGACTGTGCGTAAACAGTAAGCGGAGTGAGCAAAAGTCCTACACCGACTAAAGCAAGCACTGCAAATATAGTGGCAGATTTCTCCTTGAAGAACCAAGCCTTCCTCATATATTACGCCTAAGTCAAGGTAAATTCCCAGGTGATTTCCAGGGTATCATTAGCCCCTTTGTTGACCTCAAGGAATGTTTGTCGGCAAAGGAGCGTGCCTCCTGTAGCCGCATTCAGGACGCCCGATTCTTTGATTGACCCTGTTGCCTCACCAGGGGCAAAAGTTACCACTATCTTCCAGGTATTTGTGCCAGCAGTATGAGAATAGGTTCCTATTTTCCTTCCAGTAGCTGCAATCTCGCTTCCTAAGGCTGTATTGCCTGCAGCCGGAGCGGTGTTATCTTCGCCCACAGCTATATAGTCAAAATTATCTGGCTGGGTTGGATTTCCTACGGCGGCAGCTATAGCATCGATGCCAGCAGCTACTATCAGGTTATCAAACTCACGCGTCTCAATACTCCCATCTGGGTCTGTTAGGACCAAAACACCGTGTCCTTTGAGAACTATCTGCGACTCGCTAGGTGATATACCCGGGGAGCTACCTACAAGGTAAAGGGGGATAGCTACCGCCAGAGCAATAACTGCCACCGCAGCCAAAGCCATTAGTAACACCCTTTTGTGCATTGTTCACCTCCTTATGCTATTTTCTATCATTATAACAAAAGTTTCTTATTTGTCAACCTTGGAAAAGGAGATTGTTGAATAAGAAACATCCGTAGGGGTGGACGTCTCTGTCCACCCAAGGCTGGGAACAACACGGAGTTCGTTCCCTACAGTTGTTAAATACCCTCGACCCCTAGTAGCTTGACTTTATACTTTCCCTTTGATATAGTTTGTGGCAAAATATTCGAGGAAAGGAATGCCTATCCCTATGTATAAAGAGATGCGGCGCTCTTATGGCTTTGACGAAGTTTCTATAGTGCCCGGGGATGTTACCATCCACCCGGAGCAAACCGATATCGAGTTCAGGCTGGGAAATCTGACCTTCCCTATTCCTGTTCTTGCCGCAGCTATGGATGCTGTAGTTGACCCCCAATTCGCTATCTTATTTAGCCAGCTAGGTGGGTTGGCAGTGCTTAACCTGGAGGGGTTGCAAACACGCTATGAGGAGCCAGAAGAGGCTTTAATTGAAATCATCGGAGCTTCCCCTGATGAAGTCCCCCCAGTGTTGCAGCAGATTTATACCCAACCTATAAAAGAGAATCTAATTGGGGAGCGTATCAGTGCAATTAAACGAGCTGGGGCGGTTTGTGCTGCCTCGGTCACCCCAGCCAATACCAAACAATTTGCTCCTGTTGCTGCCGAGGCTGGGGTGGATGTTTTGGTGGTGCAATCTACAGTCACTACTGCTCGCCATTTCTCCAAAAGCCTCCGTGGGCTTGTCTTCTCGGAGTTGTGCCAATCGATTCCGGTGCCTATTATCGTAGGGAATTGTGTGAGTTATAATGCTGCTCTGGAGCTGATGGGGACAGGCATTTCAGCCATCCTTGTTGGCGTTGGTCCGGGAGCGACCTGCACCACTAGGGAGGTTCTCGGAGTAGGAGTCCCTCAGGTGACAGCTACGATGGATTGTGCTGCTGCTCGTGAAGAGCACTTCCGACGCACAGGTAGATATGTGCCGATAATCACTGACGGAGGTGTCCGCACCGGGGGGGACCTATGTAAGTGCTTTGCCTCCGGGGCTGACGCAGTAATGTTGGGTGCTATCCTGGCTCAAGCCGAAGAGGCACCAGGCAGAGGTTATCACTGGGGTATGTCAAGCCCTCATCCCACATTGCCTCGAGGAACACGAATTAGAGTGGGCAATATTGCTCCCTTGAAACAGCTCCTTTTTGGTCCCACCTCAGCTAGTGGAGGGACAGAAAACCTTATTGGAGCCCTGCGCACTACTATGGGAGTTTGCGGCGTTTCCACTATTGAGGAGATGCACAAGGTAGAGATGGTGATTGCTCCAGCGATAAAGACCGAGGGGAAATCCTGGCAATTGGCATGCAATCAGTAAATGTTTCAAGGAAAAATTTTCTCTCTATAGCTGACCTTGCTGCCGAGGATATATGGCGCTTTATCCAAAGTGCTATCGCTATGAAGCAGGGGAGAAGGGGGGGAAACCTTGAAGGAAAGGTTCTGGCACTCTTGTTTGAGAAGCCTTCCCTCCGCACCAGAGTAAGCTTTGAGGTAGCAATGTGGCGTTTGGGAGGGCAGGCTATTTATCTTTCCCCTGGCGAGGTAGGTTTGGGCAAGAGGGAGCAGGTTCCTGATGTGGCTCGGACCCTCAGTCGGTATGTGAACGGGATAGCGGCTCGAACCTTCTCACACCAAACTTTACAGTTGCTGGCTGAATACTCAACTGTGCCAGTAATTAACGCGCTCTCTGACCAGGAGCACCCCTGTCAAGCTATAGGTGACCTCCTCACCATATATGAGAAGAAAAACAAGCTTCAGGGGTTGAAATTTGCCTTCATTGGTGATAGTAATAATGTGGCTAATAGCTTGCTTTTGGCAGCTTCGCTAATGGGGATGAGCTTCAACATCGCCTCCCCCTCTGGCTATCAGCCTCAAGAGGGGATATGGAAGCTTGCTCGAGGGTTTGCCTCCCAGAGTGGGGCTCATATTCTTTGTAGCTCAGAGCCTCGCCTTGCTGTCGAAGATGCTGATGTTGTTTATACCGATGTGTGGGTCGGTATGGGACAGGAGGCTGAGGCAGAAGAACGCCGCCTCGCCTTTGCCAACTACCAGGTGAATTCTGAGCTTCTGCGGCTGGCTAAAAGGGATGCCTTGCTTATGCATCCACTGCCAGCCCATCATGGTGAAGAGATCGCCCCGGGGCTTCTGGATTGCTCCCTATCGGTGGTCTTCGACCAAGCAGAGAACCGGCTGCATATTCAGAAGGCAATACTGGTGGAGCTTTTAGGGGGTTAAAGGAGAAATGGCCATCTCTTCAAAGATTTTTAATAAAGAAGTAATTACCAAACCTCTTCCAGAAGCAGTGAGCCTTTTCACTGATGCCGGTGCTCGGAGGATGTGGATATTCCCTGAGGTGTCTGAAGCTCTTGATAAAGCCAAAAAGGCTAAAGAATTGAAAGAACTTGAAAGGATAGCCCTAGAGATTTACCAATTTATGGAGGAAGGGGATACAAAATTTAAAACAGGCGACTACCTTGAGGCAGAGAAAGCCTGTAATAAAGCCTATAAGACTTCCCTCAAGACTGACAACAAAGCTCTCCAAAGTCTTTGCCTCTGTTTTGTTGGTACTGCTATAGGAGTACAGCAAAGATTTGAAGAGGCACTCTTGTCCTTTGGAAAGGCATTGGAGCTCGAACCAGAAAATGCCTTGGCTTGGCTTGGCAAGGGTTGCGTATTAATGGGGCTTGAGCAATATGAGGAGGCAAGTAAGAGCTTTGAGAGAGCCCTCCCTTTGAGGGAGAAGCTCCTAGGTAAAGGGACTGAGCTATTTGCCCCTCAAGCACAACTTGCCTTAATACTAGGTGTGGAAAGTATATTCTCGAGAGATATGAGGAAGGCTGAGGAGCGGGCTTTGGAGTTTATTCGGTTAAGGAAAGAGGCAGAGAAGGAGGGCATGACTCAGGCAGTTGAAGAAGCGGTAGCGGAGGTTAAAACCGCGCTTACTGAGGAAGGGGTTAAGCCATTTGCGGAGTTTGAGGAAATGGTAACCTTGGTAGCTATAGAAGACCCCTTTGAGCTTTGGAAGGTATTGCGGGATAGGATTAGCGAAAAATGGCCCAAAGGCGTCTCAGCAGTAGAGGCAATAAGAGAGCAAAGGAAATGAGAGAAGAGGTTATAGACTCAAATGTCTTTATAGCAGCATTTTTGAAAGGAGACAAGCACCATAATAAAACTGTACCACTCATCGAAGACCTCCATCTTGGAAAGCAAGTATTCCATGTCTCTATGTTGGTTCCCATAGAGGTCTGTGGAGCTATAATAAGAAGGACAAAGAGTCCAATAGATGCCCACATAGCTAAAAGAGATTTAGAGCTTTGGGTCAAGGAAGGCAAGATAAAGCTATATGAGCTTGACAGGCAAAGGATGGATAAAGCTGCTGAAATCGCTGTAAGAGATGAGTTAAAAGGGGCTGACGCAATAATTGCTCAAGTAGCGGAAGAGCTAAAATTGCCTTTGCGAACTTTTGATGGGGAGTTCTCAAAGCGCTTTAAGGGAGCCAAAGTCGGTGGCTAAACCTATCGTAGCAATTGTAGGGAGACCCAATGTGGGCAAATCCGTCTTGTTCAATCGCCTCATTTCTCAGAGGATGGCTATTGTTGCGGATTTGCCTGGGACAACCCGCGACCGCATCTATGCCACCACCTCCTGGGAGGGGAGGGAGCTAATTTTAGTGGATACTGGTGGGCTTGAAACAAAGCCAGCATCCACTCTCAGGCAAAAGGTTAGAGAACAGGTGGAAGTAGCCATTGCTGAAGCAGATGTAATCCTTTTTGTGGTCGATGCTCAGGAAGGTGTGATGCCTGCTGACCAGGAAGTAGTCGAAATGTTGCATTGCACCAGCAAGCCAGTGGTTCTAGTTGCTAATAAGGTGGATGCACTCAAACACCAGAGCCAGGTGGTCGAATTCTATGAGTTAGGCATAGGAGACCCCATACCTATTAGCGCCTATCACGGTAAAGGAGTTGAGGAGTTATTAGATAGAGTTGTTGCCTGCTTGCCCTTGCCTTCTCCTGCTCTCCCAGAGCCAGAGTGGATGAAGATTGCTATTGTGGGGCGACCTAATGTGGGCAAGTCGATGCTACTTAACAACATTCTTGGGGAGGAAAGGGTTATTGTGGATGATGTTCCTGGGACAACCCGTGATGCCACAGATACCCTCTTTCGCTATAATGATGAGAGCGTGGTTCTTATCGATACTGCGGGGATAAGGCGAAGAGGGAAGGTTGAGCAAGGTATAGAGCAGTATAGCTTGATACGGGCTTTACGCGCTGTTGACCGAACTGATGTAGCTACATTGGTTATTGATGCCACTGAAGGCATTACTGCTCAAGATACACATATCTTGGGCTATATTAAACAGGCTTATAAAGGGGCGGTGTTAATAGTCAATAAATGGGACCTGGCTGAGATGAAAGATGTAGCTCAGTGGACCCAGGTGGTGAGGCGAAGAATCAGATTCATGCCTTATATACCCATCCTATTTACCTCAGCTAAAACGGGGGAGGGAGTAAAGGATATCTTGCCTACAGCAAAAAGGGTATATGAAGAGAGGTTTAAGCGTATCCCCACCCCATTGCTGAACGACTTGATCAAGGAGGCAGTTGCTCATACCTCTTTGGTGAAAGGTGCTCAGCGATTAAACATTCTCTATGCTTCTCAAACAGAGGTTAATCCCCCCACTTTTGTCTTTTTTGTTAATGATGCCAAGCTTATGCATTTTTCCTACCACCGCTACCTAGAGAATAGATTGCGCCAGGTCTTTGGCTTCCAGGGCACTCCCCTCCGCTTCCTGTTCAAAAGTAAAGGCAAAGATACTGAGGTCTCCCGGGGGCATCCGCATGGTGCTTAAGTTTGTTGCTGTTATCTTTCTGGGCTACCTCCTCGGTGCTATTCCCTTTGGTGTGATAGCGACCAGGCTAATTAAAGGGGTAGATGTTAGGGAGTATGGCAGTGGCAAGACAGGGCTTACCAATGTGTTGCGTACTGGTGGTATTAAGGCAGGCGCTGCTGTTGCTGTGGGAGACCTGGGTAAGGGTGCTGCGGCAGTACTACTTGCCAAGCTTATTGTGGGGGCAGAAATAGCTACCTTGGGAGCACTGGAAATAGATTTCCAGAGTGCTCAGGTTGTGGCAGCCTTAGCTGCCATAGCTGGACATAACTGGTCAATATTTCTAAAGTTTCAAGGCGGGAGAGGGGTAGCAGTTTTCTTTGGGGCTCTTCTTGCCTTATATTGGATTGTGGGTTTATCAGGTGGTGCGATTCTGTTGGTTGTTATGGCATTGACCCGCTATGCCTCCTTGGGGTCTATGTCGGGGGCGGTAGGCTCCTTCTTGGTGATGTTGCCTTTAGTGCTTCTGCTGGGGAAGCCAGTGGAGTACTTAATCTATACTGTAGTAGCCGGGGGCTTGATTTTATTTCAACATCGTGATAATATACAGCGTCTAAGAAATGGGGTGGAACGCAAGCTGGGTAAGAGGGCAGAGAAAAGGGAGCCTCGCTTACCTATAAAATAAAGGAGTGGAAAATGGCTAAAGCAGCTATCATTGGTAATGGCACCTGGGGGACAGCCCTGGGGATAATGCTGGCTCGCAAGGGGAATCGAGTAAAACTTTGGACCCGAACAGAGGAAGAGGCGGTTAAGTTAAATGAGACCAGGGAAAACGATTGCTTCTTACCTGGATTTCGCTTCCCTATTCGTCTCTTAGCTACCAGCTCGATGGAGGAAACCTTCCATGGGGCAGAGCTGGTTATTCTAGCTGTACCTGCTCAGAGCATGCGCCAAAATGTCAGGCAGGTGAGGCATCTTCTGAGCGACTCAATGATTATTATGAGTGTTTCCAAGGGACTGGAGGTGGGCAGTGGCAAGCGCATGTCTCGAGTAATTGCCGAAGAGATTGACCCACGCCTTCAACCTAATATCTGTGTGCTCTCTGGACCTAATATAGCCCAGGAAACTGCTCAAGGTCTGCATTCGGTAGCAGTGGTTGCAGCTCAGGATACAGCAGTTGCGGAAAGAGCACGGCAATTGTTAAGCTCGAAATATTTTTGCGTTTTCACCAGCAGTGATGTTGCCGGTGTGGAGCTAGGTGGGGCGTTGAAGAATGTCATTGCTTTAGGCGCAGGTATAGCCGACGGATTAGGCTATGGGAATAATGCTAAAGCAGCCTTTATCACTCGGGGACTTGTTGAGGTAATTGCTTTGGGAACGGTATTGGGTGCTAACCCTCTCACCTTTGTTGGGCTGGCTTGTCTGGGGGATGTAATAGCTACCAGCTTCAGCCCTTTCAGCCGAAATCGTTACGTAGGAGAAGAGCTAGCCAAAGGGCGCTCCCTAAAGGAGATAATGGATTCAATGCCTCACGTGGCTGAGGGGATAAGCACTACTATTGCCGCCCGAAAGTTGGCACACAAAGCAGGTATAGATATGCCTATTATAGAGCAGGTCTATAAGGTGATTTATGAGAGGCTCAGCCCCAAGCAAGCGGTGGTTGAACTGGTAGGACTTCCAGAGGAATCAGCAGAGATCGGGAAGCTGACTCAACTCATAGCTCAATATGCTCGTAAAGGATGGCGATTGCCATCGAATCTATTTAAGGACAGGTAGAAGATACCAAGGCTGATTGATAATAGCTTCAGTGTTCTTTTATAGTTTCTCTAATGCGCTCGAAGAGCCCTTTCTCTTCCTTTTCCTCAGGTATCGCTGGCTTGCTCAGGCTCTTTGCTAGCTCTCGGAATAGCTTGCTTTGCTCTTCAGTCAAGTTTTGTGGAGTGACTACCTGAACTTCAACTAATTGGTCTCCACTCCCTGAACTGTGAAGATGTGGCACCCCCTTTCCCTTTAACCTAAAGACTTGACCTGTTTGTGTTCCTGGCGGAATCTTAAGGCTTGTCTTACCATCCACTGTAGGCACCTCCACCTTATCCCCGAGGGCTGCCTGAGCAAAGTTTAGTGGCAATTTATAGACAATATCATCTCCCTCCCGCTTAAACAGCTTATGTTCTAACACTGAGAGGGTGATATAGAGATTTCCTGCAAAGCCTCCCCGAGTTCCTGCTTCCCCCTCCCCACTAAGGCGTATTTGGGAGCCATCCTCTACCCCAGCGGGGAGATTCACTATTATTCTGCGATGTTTCTTTTCCTTCCCTGTGCCCCGGCACTGAGGACAGGGTTGAGTGACAATATTTCCCTCCCCATGGCAGCGTGGGCAGGTAGCCTTATTAATAAAGCGCCCAAAGAGGCTCTGTTGCGATCGCCGCACGTAGCCCTTGCCATTGCACTCAGGGCATATCAAAACCTGGCTCCCTAGCTTGCTACCAAGTCCATGACATAGGGAACAACTTTCGGTGCGCTCTATTTCAATTCCCTTCTGGCAGCCAAGGACTGCCTCCTCAAAAGAAATGGTGAGATTGCGAGATAAATCGGCACCGCGTTGTGGTCTCTGTCTTGCTGTAGTTGTGCCTCCGAAGAAAGCTTCGAAAATATCTCCTAAGTCGCTGACAAAATCATCGAAGCCTTCAAGCCCATGCCCTGGTGTTTCAGTGAAATATCTAAGGCGATCATAATCTGCCCGCTTATCGGGGTCGCTCAGCACTTGGTAGGCTTCATTTATTTCCTTAAACCTCTCAGCCGCCCCATCCTGATGGTTATGGTCGGGGTGACACTGAAAGGCTAGCTTCCTGAAGGCTTTCTTAATCTCCTCCTGGGTAGCATCCTGGGACACTCCCAATTTTTCATAATAATCCTGGTTTCTCATAGCTCGTCCTTAAAACTTATCATAAGCCTTTATATGGCAGGAGGTCAAGAGGAAACTAAATTAGGGGGCTTTCTTTTTTTTACCGATTGTGGTAAAATGTCACCGAGATGGCAAGCAGGTTTGAGAAATTTTCGGAGCGGGCACGACGTGCCCTTACCTTCGCCCAGGAAGAGGCGCAGAGGTTCAACCATAACTATATTGGAA
>SDBU01010440.1_pt1 | contig 10305 bp, 6 predicted proteins | sample 2277071 | NCBI WGS metagenome assembly SDBU01 (sample SAMN10397929, study PRJNA504765) | marine sediment metagenome | isolation source: marine sediment core GS08_GC12, 126 cmbsf | place: Arctic Ocean: Gakkel Ridge, Loki's castle | collected 2008 | reverse complement strand
GACAACCTGGGGCGAGACCAGCTGAGTCGTATTATCTACGGGGCTCGTATTTCTATGATTGTCGGTCTGTGTGCAGCTTCCCTTAACGTGCTGATTTCTGTGATTATAGGCGTCCCCTCTGGGTTCTTTGGCGGTAAGTATGACCTAATCTTGCAGCGGTTTGTTGATGCCTTTTTCTGCCTGCCGTGGCTGTTCTTTATACTAGCCATAATGGCTTTGGTAGGGCCGGGTATGTTGCAGGTGATAGTCATCTTAGGGACAATGAGTGGCATCCGCACCTCAAGGATAACAAGAAGCGCTGTTATTGGCATTAGAGAGAATGTCTATGTGGAGGCAGCACGTGCTATTGGCAGTCCACCTATGAGAATATTTATCCGGCATATCCTGCCTAACATTATGGCTCCCTTAATTATCATTTTTACAGTATCTATGGGAAGCGTAATCCTAAGTGAGGCCACCTTGAGCTTCCTGGGATTCGGCATACCTCCGCCCACCCCTAGCTGGGGAGGTATGATTAGCATGGAAGGACGCCGATTTATGCTGTATGCCCCGTGGCTGGCTGTCTGGCCTGGACTTGCCCTGGCTATAGCGGTATACGGTATCAACATGCTGGGAGACGGACTGAGAGACATACTGGACCCCAGGCTGAGAGGTGGTCTAGGGCGTTACGGAAGAGTAAAGGCGGGAAAGCCAAAATTAGCAAGCTAAACTAAAGCTTGACAATCAGTGGGAGGTGACGTAAAATCCCAGTACAGTATACATTAAGCCTCAGGAGTTAGCTTGGGCGGAGGAGGTGTAATAATGTGAGATTGAACAAAATGGTCGTTCTGATAAACAACTAAGGAAAGGAGGATAACATTGTTATGAAGAGAAGAATCGTATGGTTGATGATGAGCTGCCTAATAACGCTATCTCTAGTTTTGGCATCCTGTGCCCCAGCAGTCACCGAGGAAGAGGTGGTCACCGAGGAAGAGGGGGTAACCGAGGAAGAGGAGGTAGTAACAGAGGAAGAGGTGGTAAAAGAGAAAGAGATGGTGACCATGACCCTGACCAAGCTGGATGGAACTACAGTGACCAAAACGGTGGAGAAGCCAATATACGGTGGGTGGATTACCTCTGCCCTAATACGGGAACAATCCTTTAATCCATCTAAACAGTGGAGCTGCAATGCTCTCAGCGCAGTATATGACTTCCCACTTGTTATAGACTTCACTAGAGGACCAGCAGGCACAAACGAAGGGGAATTGTGGACGGGCTGGGCTCCTGACCCATTCTATAGAGGCCAGATAATTGAAAGCTGGGAAATGCCCGACCTGAAACACTTTACCGTCCACCTGCGTCAGGGGGTTTATTGGGATAATAAGCCGCCGGTAAATGGAAGAGAGTTTGACTCTGAGGATGTGGTGTTCAGTTATAAGTTTGCGCAGGAAACTATCGGGGCTCATTGGTATAAGTCACCCGATAGGCCTCCAGAAGATTTCATCCAAGTCGTCGCCATTGATAAATACACGGCGGAGATAACATCCCCTATATATGATCTGGAGTGGACTGAAGGCATATTTGGGGAGATAAGGTATGTACCCAGGGAACTAGCGGAAGTAGACCATCTGGATTGGAGGAATCAGATGGGGACTGGTCCGTTTAGGATTGTAGACCATGTCACGGGTAGCTCCACAACTCTCGAAAGAAGGGATGACTACTGGCAAATGGACCCGTTTCACCCTGAAAATAGGCTGCCATATGTGGATGGCATGACTCTCCTGCTCATACCCGATCCGTCCACCCGGATGGCGGCACTACGGGCAGGTAAGATTGACGTACTGAGAAGCCTTAGTCTCCTGGATGGGCAGAGTATGGTGAAGACTAACCCTGAGCTGGAGTATACGACTAATCTATCAATAAATAACAAAGTTGCCCTTCGGTTGAGATTTGGCCAAAAACCGTTTGACGACATAAAGGTTCGGCAAGCCCTGGCGATAGCTATTAACAATAAGGAAATCGCTGAAGATTACTATAGAGGTCAGGCCGAAATACATAATATGCCGTTCCGCCCAGCACACATAGGGTACTACCAGCCTATCGAGGAGCTTCCGGCTAACCTTCAGGAATTGTACTCATATGACCCGGCAAAAGCAAAGCAGATGCTGGCTGACGCCGGCTACCCTGATGGCTTTGAGATGGAGGTGCTGACTGAGGCGGAGTGGGTAGAGCTGTTGTCTTTAGTGCAAATCTATCTAGCTGACATCGGCGTTACTGTAAAAATCAAGGTAGTTGAGAGCAGTGTTTTTACCAGCCTTGCCACTGCGCACCAGTTTGAAGCCATCTTCAGTCCTAGCAACAATCAAAGTCTTTACCGCCAATTTACGATCCGGAGGAAAAACGACAGGAGCAACTATGAAGGAATTGACGACCCTTGGTTCGAGGCAGAATTTGACGTGCTGCCGCTAATAATGGACGAGGAGGTCAGAAGGCTGAAAACAGTTGAGTTAGGGCTACACATGCTGGAGCAGGCCAACCTGATACAGTTGCCGGCTCCATGGGAATACAACTTCTCTCAGCCGTGGCTAAGAGAGTACGGTGGTGTGGGATATTATGCTCCCAATATGGTGAGTCTTGGGCATAAAGTCTGGGTCGACCAAGAGCTAAAGAAAGAGATGACCGGAAAATAGCCGTGGTATTGCTGCTAGCATGCGAATAAACCATAGGGTCGGGGTTTGATACCCGACCCTATGGTTTATGTATCTCTAGTAAGCGCCTGTTCCAGTGGGTGGCGCCTCGGAAATATACCGAAGTAGTATTACTATGGTAAGATGCTCAAGGAATATTGAGAAGAGGAAAATTATATGCGAGCCTATATAATCAGAAGATTACTCCTAGCGATACCCACCCTGCTCATAGTGACTATGATAATCTTCGGTTTAGCCCGCTTCCTTCCAGGCGATATAGTAGCGCAGATGGTGGCCGAGGCAGGGGAGGGGGGTGGTGTAGCATGGGTAGGGGAGGAGCACGAGGTAACCGTCCAGATGCTGAGACATGCGCTCGGCCTGGACTTGCCAGTTCATGTCCAGTATGGGCAGTGGATGTACGGGGTTTTACGTGGCGACTTTGGAAATTCATTATGGACAAACCAGCCTGTGCTCGAGAATATACTACACAGACTCCCGGTATCTTTTGAGCTTAGCTTGCTGGCCATTATTATAAGCTTGCTAATAGCCCTGCCCATAGGTATATATTCAGCGATACGTCAAGATACTAGAGGCGACTATATAGGGCGTAGCATTGCCATACTTTACATGACTGTTCCCGCCTTCTGGGTGGGGACACTAGTGATGGTTCTCCCCTCAATTTGGTGGAATTGGACACCATCTATGCAGCTCGTTCCCTTTGCTGCGGACCCGCTAGGAAACCTGAGACAGTTCATAATTCCGGCTATTATTATGGGCATGTACACCTCGGGATCAACCATGAGAATGACACGCACCATGATGCTTGAGGTGTTGAGGCAGGACTATATAAGGACTGCCTGGTCAAAAGGACTTACGGAGAGGACAATCATCATGAGGCATGCCCTAAAGAATGCCCTAATCCCGGTGGTCACTTTAATAGGAAATCGTTTGCCTGTCTTGATTGGGGGTTCGATTGTGATGGAGACCATATTTGTCCTGCCTGGGATAGGTCAGCTTATGTACATGGCTATTACTACGCGAGACTACCCAATTATTTCTGCAGTAAACCTGATTATGGCTGTATTTGTGCTAATTATCATACTAGCTACAGATTTATTCTATGGCTATCTGGACCCCAGGGTTCATTACGAATAGGAGAAAGAAAAGTGAGTGACAGCAGAGCCAATCAAATCCCAACAGAAGCTGAGGAGCCCAAAAGGCGCTCCTTGCTGGTTGGCTTGGTTATAAGATTGGTCAGGGAAAAGCCACTAGGTACTGTAGGCGGGATCATAGTCCTGCTGATGTTTATCACTGGCATTTTTGCTGATTTCCTGGCTCCTTATGGAATGAATGAAATTCACCTGAAAGACCAGTTGGATCCACCATCAGTCCAATATCTCCTGGGTACAGATAACCTGGGGCGAGACCAGCTGAGTCGTATTATCTACGGGGCTCGTATTTCTATGATTGTCGGTCTGTGTGCAGCTTCCCTTAACGTGCTGTTGTCTGTAATTATAGGCCTCCCCTCTGGGTTCTTTGGCGGTAAGTTCGACATAATCGTACAGCGGTTTGTTGATGCCTTTTTCTGCTTCCCGTGGCTGTTCTTTATACTATCCGTAATGGTTTTGTTAGGGCCTGGTCTGGTGCAGGTGATTGTAGTCTTAGGGATATCCAGCGGCATCCGTAGCTCAAGGATAACAAGAAGTGCTGTTATTGGCATTAAAGAGAATGTGTATGTGGAGGCAGCACATGCTATTGGCTGTCCACCTATGAGAATATTTAGCCGGCATATCCTGCCTAATATTATGGCTCCCTTAATTATCATTTTTACAGTAACTATGGGAAGCGCAATCCTAGCTGAGGCCACCTTGAGCTTCCTGGGATTCGGCATACCTCCGCCCACCCCTAGCTGGGGAGGTATGATTAGTATGGAAGGACGCCAATTTATGCTGTATGCCCCGTGGCTGGCTATCTGGCCTGGCCTTGTCCTGGCTATAGCGGTATACGGTATCAACATGATGGGAGACGGACTGAGAGACATATTGGACCCCAGGCTGAGAGGTGGTCTAGGGCGTTACGGAAGAGTAAAGGCGAAAAAATAACAATTAGAAAGCTAAACTCAAGCTTGACAATCAGTGAGAGGCGACGTAAAATCCCAGTACAGTATATATTAATGCCTAGGAGTTAGCTGGAGTAGAGAATATGTGAAAATGTGAGAGTGAACAAAATTGTAGAACATTAACATAGAGCCCTCGGATATTTGTCAGCGGAGCAGCAGTGTAATAGAGTAATTTTCACTACAGGAGAAATTCTCAAGATAATCAAATAAAGGAGGTAGAGTCAAGTGGTTAGTGGTCTGGAAAAGAGAGTTATGGACAGGATTGACCAGTTGGAGGCAGAACTGGTCAAGGTTGCTCTGGAGCTTGGAGATATGGATACGCCCCAGCCCAACGAAAAGATAGCTGCTGACTATGTTCATGATTGGCTTGAGTCCAACGGTTTTGAGGTTAAGAAGCTGGGGCCCCCGGAAAGGTTTAGTGTGCTCGGCACATACGCGGGAACAGGTAAGGGGCGTAGCTTACTATTTTGCAGTCACCTTGACGCTTGGGGGCATGTTGATGAGAGAGCGTACAAACTGAGAGACTGGGACCCAAAATCTACCAGGGCGTGGAGAGAGGGAGACACACTGATAGGTGGCGGGGTAATCAATGATAAAGGCCCCATGGCTTGCTGGATGATAGCGGTAAAAGCTATAAAGGATTTGGACATTAAACTCCCCGGGGATATCCTTTTAGCCCCGGTTGTAGGTGAAATGGGTGGTTCGCCAGTGGATGAGTTCCCATCGCCTACTTACGATGGCCATGAAGTGGGAGCCAGGTACGTAGCTACCCACGGAGGGTTGGCTGATTTTGCACTGATTGCCGAGGCCACATCTTTCACCATCTGTCCGGTGGAATGTGGCTATGCCTATTTCAAGGTCACCATATATGGACGCTCTTACTATGTCTGGACCTTCCCATATCCAGAACCGTCTATGGAAAAAAGCGTGAATCCAATCCTTAGGATGGCAAAACTTCTTGAGAGATATAACCAATATGCTTATGAATACCAGCAGAAACATACCTACTCCTTTGATGGTACCGAAGTCACCCCAAAAACGGTTGTCGGCGCCATAAGGGGGGGAGCGCCGTTCCGGCCAAAAACGACACCGGAATTCTGCAGCATTTACATTGACTTTAGGACTCCGCCAGGCAAAGATCCACTGGAACTAAAGCGAGACCTCGAAGGGATATTGGATGAGCTGGAAATGGAGGGGAAGGTAGAGATGTATAAGTATCTCCCCGGCTCTGAAGCATGGAACGTCAAGAATTACGACATATTTAAGAGTGCGCTGGTGGACACTCACACGAAGATATTCAACGAACCTCCAAAGAAAAGTTTATCCCTCCAGTCTAGTATGTGGCGAGACATCAACCAGTTTAACGAACTCGGAGTACCAGCTGTTAGCTATGGCTTCCCAGTAGGCGTTGGCCCCAGCTCCGCAACTAAAATTAAAGATATGGTAGATGCCGCGAAGGTATATGCTTTGTTAGCTCTTGATATCTGCAATCGACCGGCATAAAGTAGAGGAGGTGCAATGATATAAGAATGAACAAAATTACGGGTGTCTTAAATAACTAAAAAAAGGAGAATAGTATAATGAAGAGAAGAATCGTATGGTTGGTGGTGAGTTGCTTAATGGTGCTATCCCTGGTTTTGGCATCCTGTGCTCCAGCGGTCACCGAGGAAGAGGAAGAAGTGGTAACAGAGGAAGAAGTGGTAACAGAGGAAGAAGTGGTAACAGAGGAAGAGAAAGAGAAGGAGATGGTGACGCTAACCCTGACCAAGAGGGATGGAACTAAAGTGACCAAAACGGTGGAAAAGCCACAATACGGTGGGTGGATTACCCTTTACTCAAGGATTGAGCCCAACTGTTTTCCAGCTAAAACCTCAACCATTGGGGTTAGCGACTTCGTATTTGAGAAACTAGGTGTTGGCGAGTGGGTTAGAGGACCATCAGGCACCGGCGAAGAGCCATATATGTTGCCGTGGCATAGTGAAATATTGTTTACGGGCTGGATGGCTGAATCCTGGGAGCGGCCCGACCCGGTAACCGTTATCATTCACCTGCGTAAGGGGATTCACTTCACCGCTAAGCCGCCGGTAAATGGAAGAGAGTTTGACTCTAGTGATGTGTTGGCCTCCTGGGAGCATTTACAGAGTACTGTGGGGGGTGTTTTCTATAGTCCACCTGATACGCCTCCAGAAAAACTATATCAAGTCACCGCCCTTGATAAATACACGGTGGAGGTAATAATACCTAAATCAACCATGCAGTGGTACCGCGATGTGATTCAGAGTCCTCCCATGATACCGAAGGAACTAACTGAGGGAGTAAACCTTAACGATTGGAGGAATTTGATAGGGACTGGTCCGTTTTTGGTTGAAGAATGGGTCACAGGTAGCTCCGTAACGTTCGTAAAAAACCCTGACTACTGGGCAAATGACCCCCTTCACACTGGAAATAAGATACCATATATAGATGGTACTACTATGCTGGTCATATCCGATGTGTCTACCCAGCTGGCGGCACTGCGTACAGGTAAAATTGACCAAAAAAATGACGTTGGTCGCCTGGACGCAGAGTATTTAATGAAGACAAATCCTGAGCTGAAATACCTGAAAAAGCTAGCTAACGTGGCTCCTACCATCAGTATGATGGTTGGCCAGAAACCGTTTAGCGACAAAAGGGTTCGGCAGGCCATGATGATGGCTATTAACTTTAAGGAAATAGTTGACGATTACTATATTGGTGGCGGGGCAATACTACACCACCCGTTTCGACCAGACCACGGGGGGTACTACACGCCTATCGAAGAGCTTCCGGCTGACCTCCAGGAATTGTACTCATATAACCCGGAAAAGGCAAAGCAGCTTCTGACTGACGCTGGCTATCCTGATGGCTTTACGATGGAGTTGATAACTCTTAAGGATTTTGGAGAGCAGGTGTCTTTATTTAAAAGCTACTTTGAGGACGTCGGCATTACTCTAGACATCAAGGTACTTGAGTCGGCTGTCGCTTCGCAAATGGCCTCTGGACACACGTTTAAAGATGCTGTCTTCCTGAATAGCTGGAATACAAATCCTGAGTTTGTATTTACCAAAATGCTGCCAGGGGGCATAGCAAACATCGGCCTTGTTGAAGACGCTCACTGGCAGGCAGAAGATGAGAAGTTGTCGAAGCTATTACAGAGGGAAGATCTAGTTACGAGAACGGCGCAAATAAAGGAACTAGGGATAGCCACTATTGGTGAGGTCTGGTGGATAACTTTTCCGCTTGACAATAATTACACGTTCTGGCAGCCGTGGCTAAAGCAGTACAATGGTGAAGCGGCTCCTGGCCAAGCTGGCAATCTTTGGGCTCTCGTGAATCACACCTGGGTCGACCAAGAGCTAAAGAAGGAGATGGGGTATTAAGCCGCGGTATTGCTGCTAGCATGCGAATAGACATAAGACGATCAAATAGAGGAGGTGCAATAATGTAAGAGTGAACAAAATTTCGGTTCTCCTAAGTAACCAAAGAAAGGAGGAAAGGAAATGAAAAGAAAGATTGCATGGTTGGTGGTGAGCTGCCTAATGACACTATCTCTAGTGTTGGCATCCTGTGCTCCAGCAGTCACCGAGGAAGGGGAGGTGGTAACAGAGAAAGAGAAGGAGATGGAGACGCTAACCCTGACGAGGCAAGATGGAACTAAAATGACCAAAAGGGTGGAAAAGCCGCAATACGGTGGGTGGGTTAACCTTGTCACACACCGCGAAACTATCTTTAAACCATTCAAACTCTATTCAGTCGCGACTCTCTATGAAGTATATGAGTCACTAGCTAATGAAAACTGGCTTATGGGACCAACAGGCACAGGCGAATTCCCAATGACGGCGATCTATATTCTTGAACCTTTCTCCACGGGCAAGCTAGCTGAAAGCTGGGAACACACCGACCCGCTAACCACTATCGTCCACCTGCGTAAGGGGATTCACTGGCAGAATAAGCCGCCGGTAAATGGGAGAGAGTTTGATGCTGATGATGTGGTGTTCAGCTGGGATCAGATGCAGAATCTTCCCGGGGCTGGTTACTATAAACCACCTGAGACGCCTCCAGAGAAGCGCTATAAAGTCACCGCCCTTGATAAATACACGGTGGAGATGAAACTGTTTGAACCAGATCTGTATAAGTTCCGTCGCATGCTTGGGGATCCTAAAATAGTTCCGAGGGAACTAAAGGACGTAGACACTTCCGATTGGAGGAATCAGGTAGGGACTGGTCCGTTTATGATTACCGACTGGGTTGCTGGTAGCTCTACAACTCTTACCAAAAACCCTGACTACTGGATGGATGACCCCTTGCGCCCGGGAAATAGGGAACCATATGTAGATGGTGCTACTGTGCTGCTCATAACCGACGCGTCCACCTCACTGGCGGCACTACGGACAGGCAAGATTGACCGAAAATATGACGTTCAACGCCTGGACGGCCTGGCTCTAATGAAGACAAACCCTGAGCTGAAATATGTGAATTCGCTACAAACCGATCCCCCTTCACTCTGGCCGAGATTTGGCGTGGAACCGTGGGGTACCAAGAAAGAGGTTCGGCAGGCCATGATGATGGCGATTAACTTTCAGAAAATAGTTGACGATTACTATGAGGGTGATGCTGAAATACTATACCATCCATTCCGGCCAGTCCACGTAGGGACGTTCGTTCCTCTTGAGGAGCTTCCGGCTAACCTCCAGGAATTGTACTCATATAACCCGGAAAAGGCAAAGCAGATGCTTGCTGACGCCGGCTACCCTAATGGCTTTGAGATGGAGGTGCTGACCCAGATCGCGTGGTCAGAGCACGCGTCTTTATTTAAAGAATACTTAGCTGAGATCGGCATTACTCTAAACCTCAAGGTACTTGATTCGGCTGTCCTTGACAGCGTATCTGCTGCGCACAATTTTGAAGGGGCAGTGTTCGGGACGCAGATGAATAATTCCCAATACTGGGAGTTTACGAGCGTATTGAGGAAAGACTGGTCTTCAAACAAGGGCAATGTTGACGACCCTTGGTACTGGTCAGAAGTTACCAAGCTGCCGCTAATAATGGACATAGATGCGCGAAACGCGGGGGCAAGGGAACTAGCGAGGCACGTTATTGAACAGAGCTACTACATACCTTTTCCGGCTACATATAATTACATCTTCTGGCAGCCGTGGTTAAAGAACTACGGTGGTGAGATATCTTATGGCTCTGGTGGTGGTAATCAGCTCGGTATCGTGCAGCATGTCTGGATTGACCAAGAGCTAAAGAAGGAGATGGGGCATTAAGCCGCGGCATTGCTACTAGTATGCGAACAGACATAGGGTCGGGTATGAAACCCCGACCCTATGTCGATATATCTCTAGTAAGCGCCTGTTCTAGCCGGTGGCGTCTCGGAAGTATACCAAAGTAGTATTACAATGGTAAGTAACGTTCTTTTTATTCAGGCTTTTCCGGGGTAGCCAGAGGCTTTATCAGTGTAAAAACCGCCGCCAGCCCATGGACAGGCAACCCTGCTCA
>SDBU01010439.1_pt1 | contig 10306 bp, 7 predicted proteins | sample 2277071 | NCBI WGS metagenome assembly SDBU01 (sample SAMN10397929, study PRJNA504765) | marine sediment metagenome | isolation source: marine sediment core GS08_GC12, 126 cmbsf | place: Arctic Ocean: Gakkel Ridge, Loki's castle | collected 2008 | reverse complement strand
TTCGAACCCCGGCGACTGATGGTGAGCAACACTTATGGGTAGAGCATAGCCCTTGAGGGAGAGGACTGAGGTGAGGGTGCCCCTGCCGTTCCATGCCGCAAGCCCACCCCAGAGAGACTGGTGCGATGCTCCTGATGATATGATTGTGTTCACGCTGGCTGACCTACTCCAGCGTCAATCAAGAGGCGCCTGCCCTGCGCGCCATCGCACGGCCTATCTATGTCGCCATTGGTCAGTAGATTGCCTGCCCAGGACTTGCGGTTCGGCGCACGTGGGAACATACTTGCCATGAAAGTCGTCTGGTATGTGTACCGTGGTCTGCGGTACTCTAGTCTGCGATTGCACTGTGGAGGTGACCGAGCCATGATCTCGATTATGCGGATGCGATTCATGCTTCTGTTGGCGGTTGGTATCCTGGCCCTGGCCGCTTGCGCTGGGGGCGCAGAAGAAGAGACGGCCTACGACTACGACGACGCGGAGTCGTCCAAGGCGTATGCTGGCGGGTCGGCGCCCGCGCCTGCGGCTCCCGCGCCTGCGGCTCCCGCGCCTGCGGCTACGGCCGCGCCTGCCGCGCCTATGGCCGCGCCCGCGCCTACGCGCGCGTCTGCGGGCCCTGGACTTCCAGGGCAGCCCGGCATGGCGCAAGGATACGAGCCGATGCCGTTTTCAGTCCCTCCCATGGCCCCGGCTCAGGCCCTTGAGTCCAAGGAAGACTATGGCTTCAGCGATGAGACGCCCTTCTCCGAAGAGAACGTAGCCAGCCTGGTGGTGCAGCAGCGCATCATCGTCCGCACCGTGGACATGGGCATCGTGGTTGCCGATGTTTCTGCGTCTCTGGACAGCATCGCGCGGCTGGCGCAAGAGGAAGGGGGCTGGGTCGTTTCTTCGAAGCGCAGCCAGAAGCACCAGGGCGCCATCTCGATTCGCGTTCCTGCTGACCGACTTGACCAGACCATCCTTCGTCTGCGAGAGATGGCGGTCGAAGTGGAGTCCGAGCTCTTGAGCAGCGAAGACGTCACCGACGAGTACGTTGACACGACAGCTCGACTCAAGAACCTCCAGGCGACCGAGGAGGCGCTTCTCAGACTGCTGAGCAGGGCTGAGGAGGTAGAGGAGGCACTGAAGGTACAGGAGTCGCTGACGCAGACCCAGGGGGAGATCGAGCGCCTCCAGGGCCGCATCAAGTTCCTGGAGCAGACCTCCGCCTTCTCCCTCGTAAACGTGACCGTGGAGATGGAGCCGGTGGAGATGGTTGTGGACGCCGGCGCTGACCGGACCTCGGGCGTGCGCGAAGCCGTCAGGTTCCGCGCCACCTTCAACCCGCCGGAGGGGATCGACGAGTTCTTGGTTACGTGGGACCTCGGCGACGGCTCGAGGCTACTCTCCAGTGCACGCACCGCGCCCACCGAGGATGAAGACGCCAGGACTACGGCCACCGTTACCCACTACTACGACGACGAGCAGGACTCCCCGTTCATCGCGGAGGTCGAAATCACCGGCACAGGTGACGCCGGAGTTGCGGAGGGCAAGGACACCATAATCATCACGGTACTGAAGAGGCCCAGTATCGAGGTCTTCGCAACCGAGATGATCACTGTCGAGGAAGGGGAGGAACTTGAGCTCGACGGTTCGTTCACCCGGCCCGAAGGTCTTACCGAAGTGGAGTACAGTTGGGACTTCGGCGACGGCACGACGCATGAGACCGGGATTCTGGAGGAGAGCGTCACCAACGCGGTGGCCACACACGTCTATCTACATCATCGCCCATTCCCCTATAGAGCCACGCTCACCATCACCGCACAGAGTGAAGCCGGTGAGATCGAAGCCGACACCTCTGTCGATGTCCGGGTCACTGAGTCGAAGGGATGGGTCATCGCAGGCTGGAGCCTGCAAGACCAGGGCAAGACCGCCGTGAGGATGCTCTCAGGTACCGGACAATTCGCAGGGAGTGTTCTCATCTGGCTGCTCATATTCAGCCCTGTATGGGCGGTGGTCGGGATTGTCGGTGTGGTGGCAACGCGGCGCATGAGGCACCACCGCTCGCAGTCCGCGAACGACTCTGATTGAACCGAGGTCGTCTGTCCGAGACGTAGGTCGAGAACGAACGGTCTCGGCGGTCCTGCACCAATTGCGGACAGCGGCTTCGGTCGACCGACCGGCGACGTTCGGAGGAACAACCGTGAATCATCGGGGTCCCGACAGGTCGTGGGGTCTTGTCCTCTCCCCCTTTGGGGGCTCACCGCGGTATGTACCGTATCCGGATGCTGCTCTATCCGTTCGCCCTGAGCCCTTCGGCTGCGCTCTGGACAGGCTTGTCGAAGGGCTGCCCGCCACGCATCCCGGTCATGGTTCGACAGGGTCACCACGAACGGGATACGCTCCATTACCTACCCCAGTCAGCCTTTTGGGGGAGAGTTTAGAGAGGGGGATATCGGTGAAGCTCAAGCCTGTCAAATCTAAGTGGACGGACTACTATAGATGTTCAGAGAAAGAATCGTGATTTGCATAGGCCCCGACTCGTCGGCGCCGCGATTGGGCGAACACACAGGTTCGCCCCTACCCCGAAACATCACCTGAACGTCCATAGCATGGCAACGACAGGGGTCGAACCTGCCGTTTCTTGATGATGCCGCCATGAATAGCCCCGTTCGCCCTGTCCGATGATGCTTTCCCGACAAGTCGAGGACCCTCGATAGCCCCGATGTATCGGGGCGTATCAGGACGCTCATCGAGACTCTCGATAGCTCCGAGACATCGGAGCGTATCGGAGAGCTGGTCGAAGGGCGCGTATGGCAATACACGGCACCATCAAACAGACTTGGCACTAGTCCGAATGATGCAGGGAATGTTGGAGCTACAAGCTCAAGGAGCCCGGCTCTTCCAGGGAGATCACGCTGTAACCGTGGGTAACAGTCCTTTTCAAAACTGGATCGAGCATCTCAATGTGAAAATCAGCGGGGAAGATGACATCTTCCAGAGTGTTCTGGCCTTGATAGACATCCTCCGGCAGGGTGGACAGGATGCCACTGGAGCCACCCAGAAGTACACTCCCGTCCTCTTCGATCCAAGAAGCGTGCTCAAGATAGTAGTCCAGCCCCAAGAGATCCGATAGCTTGAACTCCTGGTAGGGGATTCTCTGGTTCGATGCCGTCACGGAGCTCTTCACAACAATGTCATCCCAGTGCTCCTTGACGTCGTCGTACAGCCACGCATCTCTCGCTACTACAGCGGGGACCATCTGTTTCGTCTTGGCCGTGTCATAGACCTTGCCTAGCATGGGTGTCCACAGGTCTCCCAGACTCCTGTCGTTGTGATCGCTTCCTACGGAGACATAGATGTTGCTTTCGTGTGCTATGGCGACGAACTCCGCCTCGCCCGAGGTCTGTCGTCCCTGTACTTCAATCGTATCTTCGTTCGTTATGAGACAGCGGCTCTTGAAGCAGATGCCGGCTGCTCCGTGTACCTGGTATCCCTTGGAGCGCACTTCTTGCAGGTGTCTTTCCGTTGCCTCGACATCCCGGCCTGCATTCCGCGAGCAACCCACTCTCTTCACATCCACCTCGATCACGTAGGACGCATCATTCTTGGGATGAATGCGCATGGGCAGTAGATTCTTCATCAACATCTTGAACTCCCTCCTTCATAGTACCGATTCCTTCATTTCCGTAGCCGCTCATCCTGGCCGTGTTCTCCCGTTTCAACCGGCATTCCCCATATCAGACTGCCTGGGCGCAAGCAAGGTACCATCCTCAATGGGGGCCGTGGCAGCGTCACCCACGAACGCCGTCAACCATCTCGTCGACATCACACAACCATGTGTCGGCGTCGTGAGTCAGCGTTCGACAAGCAACGGAGATATCGAGCGCACCAAGCGCCAACCCAGATGTCAGTCTGAGAAGATCTGTCCCCCGCAAACACAATACAGCCTATCTGCGTCACGGTCATACTTGAGTGTTCTCGAACAAGAACAGCAGCGGAAAAGCCATTGAAACGCCTGTAACTCCTCCCACACGTACCGAACATCTCCCATCGAAGCCCAAGTGTACGGATTCGACTGCGCGTGACTGTACCAGTTGATGAGGGGGTAAGCCTGAACTCGTTGATAGCATTCCTGAGGCTCGACCCGCTGTTTGAAGAAACCGCCCTTGACTTTCTTCAATCGTGTGATGAACGGGCCCCAGTAATCAAACAACGTGCGGTCAAACTCCTTTGGTCCCCGCTTATGCACTGTGTATGCCTGATACTCAGCGCACATTTTGTCTAGCCATTCCTCCATGACTTGCCTGACCATGTTCCCAGCGATCTGAGGATTGCCGCCCTTGATCAGGCTCTCTATAAGTTCTGGCTTTGGCGAGTCCGCCTCCCGACTCGGTCCTTCCTCAAGTGTCCAACCTGTGATGCGCTCGAACAGCCATCCCTTGGTGATGAGGCGGGACTTCAGCATTGAGTAGAACTGCTCATCGTGAGTCGTAAGGAACACCTGGAAACCCTGCAAGTCCTCTGCGATCACATCCACGATACGTGCCCTATGATCTGCGTCATAGGAGGAGACGATATCATCCAGGAAGACGAACGGAAAACCCTTGTTGAACAGTCGGACACAGCTGACGAACAGCGCGATACCTAAACTATTGATCTGGGATTCGCTGAGATAGCCACCTGGAGGTACTGTCCGGCCAGGTGAGTGGAAGTCCACTCTCAGACTCAGGGTCTTGTTCTTGGCGTCTGGAGTGATGTGTACGTTTGGGACGGCACTCGCAGGATGTATCTTTCTGTAGACGCCCTCCACACGCGTCCGCAGCGCCTGAACAACCGCGTCGACTAGCTCTCCGGTACGCTTCTGTATTGTCGCCGCAATATCTGAGAACCCTTGCTCTACTCTTCGATATTCCTCTCGCTCCGCTTGGAGCTCCCCAAGTCGAGTCAGGGCTCCTCGCAGCCCGAGCAGCTTATCTACAGAGTCCTCGACAGCCTTGGCCGCAACCGGCATTCCCTCTATCTTGATGCCTGGCAGGGTAGCTTTCACTCTTTCTGTAATCAGCTTTGTGCACTGTTCGAAGACCCTCGTGCATTCATCATGGACCTGGGTTGAAACCTCGCTTGCTGCAGCCATAGGCTCCAGTAGCTCGGCAAGGCTGTCGGCTTCCTGTGCTATCTCCGGGAGTGAAAGTACGCTGGCGGCTGGCTTCAATTCTCGTAAGGAAGTCTCAAGTGCCTTGACTGCCTTGTGCAGTTTCCCGACGCACTCCTTTTCTCTCGACTGGGCTTTGCTGAGTTCACTGAGACGCTCTAGGCTTTGCTTCAGGTGGGCGAGCGCACCATCCTGGGAACCTACTTGGGTTGCGGTCCACGGAGTCATGCACACCGGGCAGTTGTCTACTTGTTCTTTTTCCAGGACATCTCTTGATGTTTCCCATACCTCTTGGAAAATGCTCTCCTTGGCTGCCTTGAGTGCTTCGTCAACTCGCTGCCTCGCGCTCAGACTCTGGCGCAGCCATGCTTTGCAGCTTGCCAACTTCCCTGAAGAGGACAGAACGTCGCTGGCAATGCCCTCCAACTTCTGCTTGGCTTTGTGACGCCCGGATATTCCTCCAGATTGGACAACAAATTCATCCCGGCGTTTTCGGAGAGCATCTGTCCACTCGTCCAACTCATCCAGGGCTTTGATTTCGGGTTCACCACCAAGATGCTTCTGTGCCTCGGTTGCACACCATGCGAGGGTTCGATGTAGGTCGTACTCCGTTATCTGGTTGTCAGTGTGTTTGACTACGTCCTGTAAACGCTCCTTGAACTCACGATCTGGATCGGTAGCTGTCAGTTCGTTCTTGGCCGTCGTAAGATGCGACAAGACGCTTTCCAGGTCCTCTAGCCCCAGCCATCTCGATAGTTCGGAATACTTGTCGCGAGGCGGCATGTCAACGACGAAGCGCCTTAGGTCATGCTGGCGAAGAATACGGTGCGCCGGAGCAGCACGAACGACAGCTTCAAGCTCTGCCGGTAGGGGGTCTATTCGACCGGTTTTCACTTCTCGGGTGACTTTGATGGTCTCCGGTGGACTGTCGCGTCGAAGAGTCGCTGAGACGACCGAGGTTACTCCCCGTTCTTGAGCGAGCACGTGAGGAATCGCGTGTTTGCCACCATGCTCACTGTCCGGCCCTCCTTGTCCCAGATGTTCGACCGCGCCGTCCTTTGCGAATAGGTACTCTACTGCGTCCGCATAGCCGCTCTTGCCGCAACCGTTCGGCGCGTAGACCGCGATCGATTTCCCGTCGCCTAGGTCGAACTCACCGGATCGCTCAAGGATTCCTTTGACACCTGCCATACTCAGCCTGGTCATCTTCCAGCTCATTCCTCCACCCCCTTTGCGCGTGTTCTGGCAAGATCCGCCAAGTCTTGTGCCAGGCGCCACCCCGCCCTAGAGTGAATAGAAACTCCTCCCAGGTGTCTCCTCACGATCCGCACGACATCAGGGTCGTACTTGAGTTGGTCAGCTAGGTCTTGGTCAAACACGGAGTTGATGAAATTTGTAGCAGTCCCCAGCTTAACCTCTTCGGTCGGCTCCATCATGCACCCCCTTGAACGTAGTCACGCCCATTATACATCGTCGGTGACTGTCCAGTTGGAAGTCACGGACTGCCCTTGAGATCTGTCTTGAAGCTTAGACGCGATGCATTTGAACCGTCAGGCGCATCATGAGCAGGAGACGTTCTGTCGTGAAACCTGTGTAGGCTCGAATCCAAGGGACCCTTTTGCGAGTGTGTCCACCCGACCCGTAGGGGCGGTTCACGAACCGCCCTCCCAGACCTCCCCCTTGAACACATAGCACACACGTGCTACTATTGGCTTACGAGGGACAGACCCCAGGTGGCCTGTCCCTTTTCCGCGCGCGCGGTTCTCCAGCCAACGAAACGCGCCGTCCATAGAGCAGCGCAGCCGGAGGCAACCCTGTCTCATTCCGGTCCCGAATCGTGCCTCTCCCAGCTAGCCGGTGGGACGAAACGAGACACGATGGGACACATTCTTCGCATCTCATTTTGCCGAGGACACGGTCATCATATCATAGCTTGCGAATACCTCCGTCCTGCAGTAGACTACGTTCAGAATCGGTTGGACCGGCCCACGACTATGGAGCACACACATGGCAGACGACTTCCTCGCAGCAATTGACCTGCGAAAGAGCTTCGATGGCATCCAGGCCGTGGACGGCGTCTCCTTCACCATTGGGCAGCAAGAGATATTCGGCCTCCTCGGCCCCAACGGCGCGGGCAAGACCACCATGATCCGGATGCTCTCCACCGTCCTGCACCCGGACAGCGGGGACGCGCAGATAGGTGGGCACTCCGTCACGAGAGCGAGTGACGAGGTGCGCAAGATCATCGGCGTCTGTCCCCAGGAGCTGGCGCTGTACCCGGAGTTGTCTGCAACGGACAACCTGGTCTTCTTCGGAAGAATGGCCGGCCTCAGCGGCCGCGAGGCCAAGGACGCCGCGCGCGCAAATCTCCAACTCGTGGGCCTGCAGGACAGGGCCAAGGACAGGGTCGACAAGTTCTCCGGCGGCATGAAGCGCCGGGTCAACATCGCCATAGCACTGATGAGCAGGCCGGAGTTGCTCTTCCTCGACGAGCCTACCGTGGGCATCGATCCCCAGTCGCGGAACCACATCTTCGAGACCATCCTGAAGCTGCGCGACGAGGGCATGGCTGTGCTCTACACCACGCATTACATGGAAGAGGCGGACCGGCTGTGTGACCGCATCGGGATTATGGACCACGGCCATCTCATAGCCCTTGGGACATCCGAGGAACTCAAGTCCCAGATTGGCGATCCGGCAAGCGTCACGCTCGAAAAGGTCTTTCTCAACCTCACGGGAAGGAGCCTGAGGGACTAGGAGATGCTGCGACCGATACACATCGCGTTCGTCGAACTGAAACGGTACATTGCCGACCGGGGAAGCCTCGCCTTTGGGATAGCACTGCCTATCGTCCTCTTCGCCTTGATGTACGCCGCCTTTGGGGGCGAAGTCTCGTTCAGCGGCGCCGCCCACGTGGTCGACCTGGACAAGGGGCCCATGGCCGAGAAGCTCGTGGAGCGCTTGGAGGAGGTGGAAGGCCTGAAGGTCAAGATGTACACCGAAAAGGACGCCGACGGTGCTCTCGACCGGTCCGCCATTCTCACGGCTGTCGTGATTCCGGCAGGCTTCTCGGCGGCCCTCGAAGCCGGAGAGCCCGTGTCGATCAAGTTCAAGCAGCGTGGCTCCGGAGGCGACGAGGGACAGATTGTGGCCAGTATCGTCCGTGGTGCGGCGCAGAGCCTGGCTGGGGAGGTCCAGGTCCGAAATCAGGTGTCCCGCGCAATGCAAGGCAGTTCGCTGGCGGAGTCCCAGATTGACGCGAAGATCGACGCCCTTCTAGCCGAGGCAAGAGCCAACCCGCCTGTCAGTGTCTCATCCCGCACTATCGGCGGCAGCGAGGGTATTGTCGAGCACATGCTGGCTGGCATACTCGTCATGTTCCTTCTGTTTGCGGTAGCGATGTCGGCCCAGACGCTGGTAGAGGAGAGACGCCTCGGCACACTCGAACGCCTCCTGACAACGCGCCTGACGGTCAATCAGCTGTTCCTGGGCAAGTTCCTGGCAGGAGTAGCGCGAGCGGTCTTTCAGGCGGTTATCCTGCTGGCGCTGGCCTTCGCAGTGCTGGGGGTAGCCGGAGTCTCGGAGTTCTTCCAGATGCTGCTTTTCTCGCTCGTAATCGCGGCGTCCGTTAGCGCAGTGGCTCTCGTGATCGCAGCCGTGGCGAGGACTCTGGACCAGGCAATCTGGGCAGCCGTGTTCTTCACGATGTATATGACGGTGTTTGGCGGTACCTTTATCGAGGTTGGCGACACCGGAATACTGGCGCTGCTGGCACGGTTTACGCTGAACAAGTACGCGATCGATGGCTTGGAGAATATCATCACCGGGTCTGGCGCCTTGGCGCAGCAAGGGCTGGAGATGGCAGTGCTGGGAGGCATCGCCGTCGCGGCCCTCGCATTGGCGCGGCTCCTGTTCCGGGCAACGGAAGGGGGGCGCTAGCTGTGGGGCTGATACTCCGACAGGCTGCACTGATCGCCGCGAAAGACACCAAGATATTCGTCAGAGACCGGTTTGCGCTGGGATTCTCGTTTCTCTTCCCGCTCATGTTCGTGCTTGGCTTCACCCTTGCAATGGGCGACGTCGGGCCCGAAGATGAGCAACTGCAACTCACGGTGGCGACCCTTGAGGATGAGGGAATCACGCGACAGATTATCGACAGTCTCGCCGAATCAACCGAGTTCAGTATCCAGGAGATGGCCTACGAGGAGGCGCTTCAGGCGGTGGAGGATGAAGACCTGGCTGGCTTTGTGGCCTTCCCCAGCGATTTCACGGCAAACCTGATTTCAGGCAAGCCGACTTCCCTTGAGGTAGTAGCCAACGCCGACAATCCCGGCGACGGAGCGGCGCTTGTCGGACTCGCACAGGCCATAGCGGGAGGCGCCTCGAATACCGTGATCGCCGTTCGGGGCATCATCGATCTGAAGATAGCTGAGGGCGGTGGCATCCCGGAATTCCCCCCGGAATCGCTGGAACAAGAGGCGGCAGAACTCATAGGCTTTGAGACGGTGCAGGTGGCAGAGATCGAGTCCTTCAACGCCTCCAGCTTCACGCTGCCGGGCTACCTGACGATGTTCGTGTTCTTCGCGGCCTCCCTGAGCGCGATGGCGATTGCCAGAGAACGACAGACCCAGACCCTGGAGCGACTCATGTCCAACGGCGTGCGACGCGAGTCGGTGGTCTTTGGCAAGTACCTGGGAGCTGCTTACAAGGGGCTGATGCAGCTTGCCGTCTTGTGGTTGGTGGGGGTCCTTGCATTCAAGATCGACCTGGGGGCATCGCCCCTGGCCGTGATTCTGATCTCCTTGCTCATGGTACTGGCCTCGTCCGGGTTCGGTGTGATGTTGGCTTCGATTGTCCGTACTGAGAACAGCGCCAATTCCGTTGCGGTTCTCTGCTCTCTGGCGCTGGCGGCACTTGGCGGGTCCTGGTGGCCTCTGTTCATCACCCCGCAGTGGATGCAATCGCTGGCGAAAGTTACCCCTCACGCGTGGGCCAACACAGGCTTCAACAAGCTCATGCTCTTCGGCGCGGAATTCGGCGACGTGTATCTGGAAATGCTGGCCCTCGTCGTGTTCGGGGTTGTCTTCGTCATAGTAGCCCTGCTGCGGTTCAGGCTGTCGGAGGCGCATTGACCGCGGCGGCTTATGCGTGTGCCTCGTCGCGCCTATCCGAAGC
>SDBU01010438.1_pt1 | contig 10307 bp, 7 predicted proteins | sample 2277071 | NCBI WGS metagenome assembly SDBU01 (sample SAMN10397929, study PRJNA504765) | marine sediment metagenome | isolation source: marine sediment core GS08_GC12, 126 cmbsf | place: Arctic Ocean: Gakkel Ridge, Loki's castle | collected 2008 | reverse complement strand
GCAGCCATCCCCTTACCAGTTCCCTTGTGTAAATCGACGCATTTCCTTAAAAGAGATATATCCGTACTGAGTAGCCCGGCTCTGCCAATGAAACCATAGCTTAGTTTTAGCTCTGGAACAGCCAGCGTTATCAGTTCCGTGCCTTTGTACTTTTCTTTAGTAAATTCATATACTTCTTTGAGTGTTTTCTCTGTTGCTCCGGACTTTACGTTCATCCTGGCGAGTGTGCTTACCTCGCTAATGAGAAGAAAATCCAGTTTCTTGTGATCACCATAGAGCGCTAGAATCGCATCTTTCCCCACCAGTTTAACGATACCTTTGGGGTCTATTGACGCTTGCATCCGCTTTTCCCAGATCTGTCTTTGCTCCTTCACTCCCCCCCAGTATTTGGACAATCTGTCTTTCCAGATTGGCGATCTGGAAAGTCGGTCTGCAAATTCGGACTCTCGAGCCGACAATAGAGTGTCAAGCAGATCTGACGCAGCTATATATGCCAGCGGCGTTTCCGGAACCAGTCCAGAAAGCTCAGGTTTTGGCCATACAAGATAAGTTATCACACACCACGCGAGTATGACGATGGCCGTCAGCGACAGAAGCGCTATGAGTATGATCTTAACTATCTTCATTGTGGAATTTTTCTGCCCCTCTTATGACAATTGTGAACTCACCTTTCGGTGTTGTCTCTGTAAACTTCTGAATGGCCTGGCTTACCGTACCTCTGTATATCTCCTCATACATTTTGGTGATCTCCCTGGCGATGACCAACTCTCTATCGCCTAGCACCTCCAGCACATCCGCCAGAAATTTCAGTACTCTATAAGGGGACTCATAAAATACAGTGGTCCGCTGTTCATCGCGAAGTACATTCAGCCGCCTCACACGACGCGATTTTTTCGCTGGAAGGAACCCCTCAAAGATGAAACTGTGCAATGGAAAGCCAGATACCACCACAGCGGCGAGGAGAGCCGATGGGCCTGGTATCGGAACCAGATCGATCCCTGCTTCTATGCACATATTGATAATATGGTAACCGGGATCAGATATTGCTGGCGTGCCAGCGTTTGAGATGAGGGCAATATCGCTGCCGCTCTCAAGCTTTTTCAGTAATGATTTACTTCTGCGCACCTCGTTATGCTCAAAATAGCTGATCATAGGGGTGTGAATATCGTAGTAGCTCAAAAGCTTCCTCGTGCGACGAGTATCCTCAGCGGCGATCAACTCCACTTCCTTCAGGATACGCAGGGCGCGCAGTGTTATATCTTCCAGATTGCCGATGGGGGCGCTAACAATGTATAGAGTTCCACCCATCTCTGTTTAGATCCCTCTTTCGTCCATATACCCCTGATTGATCCGTGGGATAGGCGGCAGACAGCGCTTATGTTGAGATCCGCACATCCTGTCAGTGACCTGCTGGATGAACTCATCCGCGAATCCAAGTTCCTTTAGCTCGGCGTCAGTAAATCTCTTCTCCACCATGTAATAGAACAGCTTGTCCACTTCCTCGTATGCGAATCCCAATTCCGCTTCATCGGACTGTCCAGGCCACAGATCCGCTGTGGGTGTTTTCTGGATAATATGCTCAGGAACTCCTAGAAAGCGGGCAAGTTCCCAGACCTGAGTCTTATAGAGATCTCCCAACGGATCCATAGCACATGCTGCATCGCCGTGTAGGGTACAGTAGCCCAGGAGCACCTCAGTCTTGTTGCCGGAACCCATTACGAGGGCCTGTAGCACGACAGATTGGTCAAAGAGTATAGCCATTCTCTCACGCGCCATTCTGTTACCGCGGCGAAGCCGGCTGGCATCTGGATACTGCTTGAAATAGGCGTCCACCATATCCGTGACCGGTATGGTCATGAAGTTTATCCCCAGTTCATTCGCTACCAACTGAGCGTCACTGGCGCTCTCCGGGCTGCTGGTGCGGTAAGGCATAGTTATTCCCCAGACATTCTCCGCTCCCAGCGCGCGCTGAACCAGATACGCTGTGGCGCTGGAATCGATCCCGCCGGATAACCCCAGAACCGCGTGCTCAAAACCAGCATTCTCGAACTCTTGTCGAACAAAGCCTTCCAGTTTCTCGGATACTTTCTCCGGGTTGATAGCCAGAGGTTCCATTCACGTTCTCCTGTGATGTCTTCGTAGAGTTAAAGCACCTGTATCCCCGCCGCTGCTGTAGAATGATAGGCTAAGAGCGAATTGTTGTCAAGTAGTTTTCTGTGGTGAATTCAGCGGAGACGTAAGAGTGTTCCGGAAGCCACCTGGTTAAGAGCCTGAGCCAACACGCGCAGGAGGTTTCTTCCCAGGATGCCAGCTATCTCTTCTTGACTATATCCTCGTTTCTCCAGGCCGTGGATGACCTGAGTCAACCCCTCATGGTAAGCGGAGCCATCGTTATGCTGTCCTTCTGGAACCGATCTGTTGAACGCGTTGCCGAAAATCTGCATAAAGATGGGATCAAAGCCGTGGGTAGTGGCAGCCACGTGCTCAGTGCCCACCAGTTGGCAGGCGTGATCGATATGATCCAGGTAATGTGTCAGAGTGAGTTCGGCAAGCATCAGTTTCAGAAATTGTATGCCCACCACGCCACCCTGGGAAGCCAGTGCTTTGATCTGATCATCCGTAAGGCTTCGCTGGTGATCATACAAAGCTCTACAATTGGAGTGTGTGGCTACAATTGGTTTCTCGCTCACCTCCAGAGCATGGTAAAATCCCGCTTCCGACAGATGCGATACCCCTACCAGCATTCCCAGCCTGTTCATTTCCCTGATCACCGCTACTCCATACTGTGACAGCTTTCCACCTGTTCCGCGGTCGATAAGGCCATCGCCTAGCTCGTTACGCCCATTGTGAGTCAACTGCACACTGCGGACACCCAGACGGTGGAAATTCCTCAGATTGGCCAGTTTCCTCTCCATGCTCTTACCTGAGGAATAGTCCTCCTGAAAAGGGCGACCGCCCTCCAACTCCATCACGAACCAGACGCGATCAGGATCGAGTTCGCCGGGGATGTCTGCCCTGGAGAGAATAACCGAGGCAGCATCGCCAGCCTTTTCGCATTCCAACAAAAACATATCCAGAACATCGAGGGAGCCTTCAAGAGGACGCTCCGAACCATCGCGGTGGTGGGTAGCATCACCGCCCACGATTATGAACACGACATCAACCCCTGCCGTCAAGAATCGGCGTAGCTGGCCGTCGCGGAGCGGAGCTTTGTCTCCCCGCGCCCGCCGTATTGTCAACTCGAATATGTCCTGATGTCCCTCGGCGATGACGTAGTCGTGTGGACCTTTCTCCATAATACACCTCATATAGGCTGTGGGCTGAAAGTCTTAAAGACTGTTTAACGTCAGTTCGATATAAAGATTCATATAATACCGCTATCTTGGCGCCACTCTCGGGGAATTGTCATTCCAGCGAAGGCTGGAATCCAGTGATTACGGATATACACTTACGCATATACCCGTATGATGAGCTGATAAAATGACTGGATTCCAGCCTTCGCTGGAATGACAAGCATTCTTATGTCGAACTCACGTTATTCAGCATCGGCTATAAGCCGGCGCATATATTCCAGCGCCATAGCTGACTGCTCATGTACGTGATCGATACCTGCCGGATAGTGGTTCGCATCCACTGCCGGATGACAGAACTCATAGCACGCGTAACCGTCATAGCCCATTTTCTTCAGAAGTTTTATGAAATATGGATACATACTTGCCGAGGCTATTTGTGCATTCTGATTTTCATCCCGATGGAAATCGCCGCCGAAGTGGAAATGCACATCCAGATCCCCGATAACATCAGCTCCTTTTTGCAGCCAGTCCTCATCTTGCTCGCCAAATGGCAGATCCCAGCACATCTTCAGCCAGGGGGAGTTCACCTCCTGGACGAGATCATAGACATCCTTCCAGTGGCGCGTCAGTGGAGTGTGGTTCTGAAGCGCCATAACTACACCGAACTCCTCACCGAAGCCCGCTGCCTCTTTGAGACACTCACGAACCAGTCGCCAGCGTATCAGCCGGGGAACGTCAGGATAGGCACGTTCATATCCCTGGCGCGCCTCTTCATAGTTCGCGATGCCATCGCGGAAGGTAACCCCTGGCCAGGCGGCGAAGAGTCGCAACGCCTTGGCCCCGATGTCGGCTGTCAGTCGAGCCTGCTCTCGCACCATCAGAAGCTGGCATTCCCTGTGTTCCGGCACTGGGCTGGAAAAGTCGTTATTTGAGGACACCGCAGGCAACTCTAGCCCCAATTTCTCTGCCTCGTTGCGAACTGCCGATCTGGTGCGCTCATCCCAATCCATAGGATTCGCGTGGGGGCGCTTGGCATCAAACTCGACCCCGTCATATCCCAATTCTTTGGCTTTGTGAAGCACTTCCTTCCACGTCAACGCCGGACCATCGTACCAGACACCCAGGTAAGTTATAGAATAAAGCCCTACTTTCATCTCAAGCCCTCCTTGGATTCGCTGACGTCGCAATTGCGCCAAACAAACGTTAATTGACCTTCAGTTTCTCGATCCGCTCCCTGATTCTGCTATAATAGTACTTGGATACTTTCTCAGCAAAAGGCAGGTAAAATGTCTCTGTCTCCTCAATGTAAAACTCTATCTTCCCGGCTTTGGGACTCAGATGGATACATGAGATGCCAGTCGGATTCCTGGAGATTTCGACAGATTCCCAAAATCGCTATTTTTTCTGAATCACAATCAGAATGGCTCTCTCATCGTGCCAAGATCGAAGTGGTCATATATATAAGTCCTCCCCAATCGCCTTTTCTCCGGTATATTCCTGAAAGCCAATTATAGGTTTGGATGATACTAAAGTTTTTTCCGATCTCTCTGTAGATCTCTATCGCCTCTTTCATGAGTTTGATGGCGATATCATCTTCACCGTTTTGCATATGCGCCCATCCAAGCCAGAAGGTGGAGTGTGCAATATGAAAGCTGTCTCCAGATTTCTGACCGGCTTCCACTGATCTCCGTGCATACTCAAAGCCTTTGTCTATATCCCTGAGACCGTACCGAGGCTGTGCGTATAACCAAACAAGACAGACGGATAGATCTGATACCTCGGCGTAGTGCTCCGTTCCTTCTACTATCTTAAGCCCGCGTAGGATAGTTTCTATCGCTTCCTCCGTATTTCCTTTATAAAGTTGAACCCAAAAGAGTGCACCGAGGATGTGTGCCATCTCTGGAGATTCGGTATCATCTCCAAGCTCTGCAATCCCTGAGTTGAGATGCTCAAGGGCAGTATCGAACTTACCGCGGTGCTCATATATTCTACCCATTATCCGATAGCTTCCAGCTCTTTGCTTCCTGTCATCACTGAATTCAAGCACCTTATGGGCGAAGCCCAGCGCTGTTTCATAATCTTTGATCCATCCGTGTAACTCAGTCAAGCTTAGGTAGACATGTCCACGTATGGAGGGAGTTATTCCTTGAATCTCATCCATCAATTTCAACGCCCGACTGTAATATTCCATCGCTTGCTTATTGGCATACGCCTCCTTGTGCTTATCTCCTACTTTCACCAGATAGCGAAACGCTTTCTCTTTATTGTCACTTCGGCTGTAATGGAATGCCAATTCTTCGTAGTATCCCTCCATTCGGTCTGCGTACAAAGCTTCTAATCCCTCTCCCACCTTGCGGTGAAATTCCATGATATCCATTTCTTCCCACTGAAGCTCTGTCATCTTTCGAGATGCACAGCCAATTATCATTAAACTCACAAGACACGAAAGTACAATGGCGAACACTTTGCGTTTCATTTTGCTTTTTCCTTTCAAAGAATGACTCAAAGGTGTCTGAATCCAGCGCCAGCACGGATAGCTCCGATAGCAGTTGGCCTTCTGTAGTGTTTGGAATATTCATAATAGCAAAGCAGTATTGGATGAGATGAACAGATCTTAGACTTCCTGCCGCATCTCTTTTTTTGCGGCTTTGAGAGCTAGATACGCCTCACCGATGAGCCATAGAGCCAGTATAAATATAGCTGATGCAACAGTTACCAGAAGCCATTCGCTCCTTCTGAAGAACCTCACTATATTCCACACCATTGCCCATAGAGTTACGCCCATCATAAAAAGCATGGGAAGAAACGTATATATCATCGGTTTCTTTGTCTTCACAAGCCAGAGGGTTATGACCAGTAACGCCAGGCCGGCAAGCAACTGGTTAGTTGTGCCGAAGATGGGCCAGAGCATCATGCCGCCAGTTCCGCCGGATTTGATGAGACAGAGAAATAAGCCAGAGCCGACAGCGACTGCGCTTCCCACGTATCTGTTCTTCAGGACGTTTAGTTTATAAGCCCCGCCGAGTTCGCCGATCACGTATCTCTGCAATCTCGCGGCTGTGTCTATGGTTGTCATGGCGAAACTTACGACAATGACCGCAACTATGGCTTCGGCGAAAGCTTCGGAGATTCCAAGCGCCGAGATAAACCTGGTTCCACCGGTTATAAAGGCGCCCACCTTAGCCCCAAGACCTCCTGCCGCGTCCCATGAAGCATAGTGGATATTCCAGTCGCCTCTTGTGGCAAATCCAGCAACACAGGCCAGAATAGCCATGATGGCGAGAACCCCCTCGCCGATCATTCCGCCATATCCTATCATGCAGGCGTGTTTTTCACTGTCGAGTTGTCTCACCGTTGTCCCGGAAGATACGAGACAGTGAAACCCGGAGATAGCTCCGCAGGCTATGGTGATAAACAGAAATGGCACAAGCCAGGGAGCGCCTTCGGGATTAAGCTGTACGACCGGAGCCACAATTTTGGGGTGAACTACAAACAGACCGCCATAGAGTAATACGAGACCTACCAGCAACTCCTCTGCGTTGATGTAATCTCTGGGTTGAAGAAGCGTCCAGACGGGGAGTATGGAAGCGATAAAGGCGTATAAACACACGATCCACATCCACGTCACAAGCCCGGAGCCGAGAAATGTTGCTGGCATTTGCAGTGGGTATTTTGCTCCCAGCCAGATTGTGAAATACATGAGTACCAGAGCGACCAGGGCTGGTATCGTCGCTCCCCACTTGAGCTTGTAGATTGCGAACCCGACGAGAAGAGCAAATATCATCTCGCTCCAGATAGGTATCACCGTGGCGGGGAACATATCTAGAAGAAGCGCGATGACCAACGCGAATACCGCTATCACGATCCAGACCAGAAACAGCATTATCAGGAGAAAAAGCGTCCTTGATCTGCTGCTTATAACGTCCTCTGTCAACTCTCCGATTGTTTTGCCTCTGTGCCTGAGGGATATAACCAATGCTCCCAGGTCGTGAACCGCCCCCATGAATATGGTGCCCAGGACAACCCAGAGCACTGCCGGCAGCCATCCCCAGATCACCCCTATCGCTGGCCCGACGATGGGCGCGGCCCCGGCGATAGACGTAAAATGATGTCCCCACAGTATCTTTTTATCTGTTGGGACGTAATCTATGCCATCCTCGAACTCGTGAGATGGTGTGCAGGCGTCCGGGTCCAATGCGAAGATCCTCTTCGACAGAAACCGTCCGTAGAACTTATAGGCCATATAGAAAGAACCAAGGGCAACTATTGCCACAAATATCGCATTCATTCCAATGATCTCCTCCTGTTATATCCCTCCCTCAATGTATGATCAGGCCATGCAAGGCGAAGCAAGTGATCAGGAACCAGCTTCGGAACTGCAACAGATTATCACATTATGTTTGCGAAGTCAAGAGCGGAACGGCTTTCCATAGGGCTATTCAGTTCTCTAAATTTGCGGGGATAGTGAACGCCGGTTGAGTAGGGCGAAGCCCATATCGAAGCCAAGAGAACGGGCGTACTCAAATGATTCCGCTGGGTTTCGATACGGGCTTCGCCCTACTCAACCGGCGCTCCCCAATATAACTGAATGGCCCCGCGGTTTTCCAGGGATTCTCAAGCCATTGCATATTTCTGTTGACCGGAGGATGAAAAAACAGGTAGAATAGTTGATGGATATTCTTCAGATCACTGAAAGCCCATCACAAAGTAGTATTAGGAATAAAATGTACCCATTAAGCAGAGGAGAAATTTGATGCAAGATACAAATGATCAACAAGTTGGTTGGAAAGCTGTCAGCAAAACAGGAGTCGTCGCGGCTGGTGGCGCTAAGGCAGTCGAAGCGGGGATTGAGATTCTTTCTCAGGGCGGAAATGCGGCAGACGCAGCCGCGGGAACTATTCTTGCGCTTAACGTCACGGATCACGGCGCTTGCTCCATTGGTGGTGAGGTTCCACTCCTCTTCTTTGATGCCCAAAGGCAGCAGGTGAAAGCGCTTTCTGGCCAGGGGCGCGCTCCGTTTTCACAGGAAGCTATTGACTGGTATATGGAAAACGGTATCCCGGGGGGTGACATCAAAATGGCCCCGGTTCCCTCGGTTGTGGATCTGTGCGTCACCATGCTCAAACAGTATGGCACAAAGACGTTCGAGGAGATCATTGCCCCCACATTAGCTCTCCTGGACGCGGGAGACCAGGAATGGCATCCCAGACTTGCAGTCACCCTGCGCAGGATGGTCGAGGAGGAGAATATCACACCCGGAAGCCGCGAGGAGAAGCTGCAAGCTGCAACCGACCGCTTCTACGGACGGAACAAGCATCGCAATGACATCGCCGAAGACCTGGAGGCATTTTACATTGAAAAGGGCGGATTTCTCCGCAGGATAGACCTGGCCAACCACGTTACGCTGGTGGAAGATCCGGTGACCGTGAATTACCGGGGATATACAGTGTGCAAGTGTGGCCCGTGGACTCAGGGACCCTATCTCTGTCAGGCATTGCGCCTCTTGGAAGGCTTTGATCTCAAATCCATGGGGCACTTATCGGCAGATTATGTGCATGTGGTTGCTGAAGCCCTCAAGCTGGCGATGGCAGATCGGGACGAGTATTACGGCGACCCGGCTTTTGTAGGTGTCCCGTTGCCTGCGCTGCTTTCCGATCCCTACACAGAGATCCGACGCCCGCTGATCGATATGCAAGCCGCCTCCCTGGAAGTTCGTCCAGGCGATCCATATCACATGGAGCCTCTAAAAGAAGGTGGTGTGTTTCGACCAGGGACCGGCGGTACGACGACCTGTGTAATCGCCGACCGCTGGGGTAACGTGGTCGCTGCCACGCCTTCTGCCAACGTCCATAAAGACGAACCCACCGGCGGCGCGACGGGCGTCAGCTACGGCAACCGCCTGCGGAGCCTCAACACAACCCCGGGTCATCCGAATTGCATACAGCCCGGAAAGCGCCCGCGCATTACGCTTACCCCCACGCTAGTCCTCAAGAACGGCAAGCCAATTCTGGCCATCAGCGTCGCCGGCGGAGATCTACAGGACCAGACGACTATGAACTTGCTTCTCAATTTCGTCGAATTTGATATGCAGCCCGAGGCGGCAGTCACAGCGCCGCGCTTCGCCACTGCACATCATCAGGACTCGTTTGATCCCAATCCCGACCGTATACAGACGTTCAAGAAGGCAGGATCGCTGACTATCAGTGATAGTGTGAGCCAGGATGTTATGGACGAGCTTGCCCAGCGTGGGCATCAGCTCAAAGCTTCAGAATCTCCAATCGCTACCCCTGTCATGATCTATATCGATCAAGATAGCGGAATGCTCCATGTCGCCGGTGACCCGGCTGCCCGCCGTCATGCGGCAGGTCTGGCGGAGGAATGATGACCCCTCTGCACTAACACCGACCTTCTGGGCGCCGTGGTGAATCTCAGTTTGACGTACTCTCACGACTAATGCGCTTTCAGTAACTAATCGGGTAATTACCCGATTAGTTATACGAGTTTTTCAGTTAGCGAACGCCGGTTGAGTAGCCGAAGGCGTATCGAAACCAAGAGAGCGGCGACTTCATATGCCCCGCTTGGTTTCGATAAGCCTTCGGCTACTCAACCGGCGCTACTTTTTACCTAACTGAAAAACTCGTATTAGTTACTGAATCTTCACAGACAACCCAGGCAAAGATAAACAAACGACGCCCATTTCCCAAATTCTTTATGTCACAATCTTGCTTTTTACCGCGTCTTATACATGAGGGAGCATGTAGGGGTAGAAAAATGCGAACAGAAGATGGCTGCATAATCCAGGCATGTCTTGACGGAAAATCAGAAGCCTTTGGTGTGCTCGTCGACAAGTACAGGACTGGCATCTATGCGTATGTGTATTCCGAGCTTCGTGACTTCCACGAAGCCCAGGATGTTACACAGGAAGTCTTTCTGAAAGCCTATAGCAGCTTGCCCAGTCTGAGGCGATGGGAGAGCTTTGGCTTCTGGCTATACCGGATAGCCTATAGATTCTGC
>SDBU01010437.1_pt1 | contig 10307 bp, 9 predicted proteins | sample 2277071 | NCBI WGS metagenome assembly SDBU01 (sample SAMN10397929, study PRJNA504765) | marine sediment metagenome | isolation source: marine sediment core GS08_GC12, 126 cmbsf | place: Arctic Ocean: Gakkel Ridge, Loki's castle | collected 2008 | reverse complement strand
CTGTAAAGGAGTCCCCCTGTTTTTACACTTCTCCCAGTGAGTGCGAAGGTGTTTACTCAGATTACAAAAAATTCCTGTTCTAGTCTTACTCTTGACCATCGCTCGATAGATACCTACATTTCTTACCCCTGTTTCTGGATCCTTGGTTACCCAATTGGCACAGGTGAGATAAGGGGCGTTATCAAAACCGGGAGTAGAAATGGGGATAGGGAACTCATCCAGCCCCCCGTGTTCCAATAGATTATTGCCTAGGTGCACTTCTTCATGGACAGGACCATCCTTAATTATCTTAGGCTCAAGGGGATGAAGTTGAGCCTCAGCCCACTTTCCCATAATCTTATCAGGTTCACACATCATGCCTATGGCATATATCTCTCTGGAGGCAGCGTGAGAAGCAACCAAAACAGGCATCTTATACCTTTTACCCTTCACATCGACTACATTTCCAAACAAAAAGGCTTTCCTTTCCTCTTCAGGAAGCCCTCGGAACTGCCACCTAACCAATGGCATAAGCTCCGTATCCTTATTTATCTCTCTCTTTATCCTCACTAACTTGCCGTTCGCTTCCAAAGCATCAATATGTTCTCTTAAGTCCTTATGATAGGCCATAAAGATCACCCCCCATTTTTAATAATACAACTGAAATATTAATTACTTCAGTTGTCAAGGTTAAAGAGCACACGCTCAACAATAGATTCAGCATTAATACGGATACACTGCCCCTTCTTTGCGACGAATGATTTCCCGGTGTTTAATTTTTCAGTATACTCGTCGCCGAAGGTTATCCTTTGCAGCCAGAAAAATCCGTCCAACCAGCGTTGTGGGAACACTTTGAGCAATTCAAACTTGTGAGTATGAACATCAATTGTCACTTGTCTCACCTTTCACACACAAGCAGCCTAGCTGAAATTATTTCGAGCTTTCTTAGCCTCTTTCAATTCGCTCCGGAATGTCACTGAATCACAGTTTGCTATTTTGGCCATACATTAATCTATTTTGCTTTCAAGGCATTAAGGATTTTCTCCGGAGTCATTGGTAATTCTTTTAATCGCACGCCGACTGCGTTGTAGATAGCATTTGCTATAGCTGCGGGCACTCCTGTAGGACCCAATTCACCCACTCCCCTTGCCCCAAACGGGCCCGAGTGAATTGGCTTCTCCACAATTATTACTTCAATCTCTGGCACATCGAGGGTCGGAGGTATCCTATAAGTTGTAAAGTCATCACTAATTAGACGACCACTATCGTCGATGACTAAGTCCTCGGTTAAAGCAAGACCGATGCCCTGTGCTGCGGCACCCTCAAGCTGGCCTTCTATACCCATTGGATTTATTGCTCTCCCACAATCGGGGATCATCAGTATTTTTAATACGTTTACCTGCCCGGTCTCAGTATCAACTTCTACATCGGCAAAGGTCGCATGATACGGGCGAGACGCTCCAGGTACAAAAGAGTATTGCCCCGATATGTTCGAACATTCCCTCTGGAAATTGTAAATGGCACTCCTGGCTACTTCAGCGATGGAAATTCCTTTCTCGGTGGCGTTCCTAACGAAGACTCGCTTATCCTTAACATCCAGTTGTTCAGCTGGTACCCCGAGTGCCTTGGCCGCTCGCTCCAGAAGCTGTCTTTTGACCTCATGAGCCGCTCCCAAAACTGCATTTCCTATGACATAGGTCCCTCGGCTAGCATGGGTGCCAATGTCGAATTGAGTAATATCTGTGTCCCCGGTGACTATGTGAATCTCCTCTACACCCAACCCTAGTTCTTCAGCTGCAATTTGAGTAAGTATGCCCAAGGTACCTTGGCCGCTGTCACAGGGACTCACTACCACATTGGCTGAGCCATCCGCATTGAGTTTCACGAAAGCATTAGAATGTTCTAGAAGGGCAGGGGCAGAACCACTACCACAGCTACTACATGCCATTCCCACACCACGTCTCCTCACGCCTTCTTTCCCCTCCACCCTCTTTTTCTTCCAACCTATCCTCTCTGCCCCTACTTCAATGCACTTATCCAGAGCGCAGCTTTCAATAGGTATCGAAGGTGACGGACTGGGTTCACCTGCTCTCTTAAGGTTTTTTAACCTAAACTCCAGCGGGTCCATGCCTACATTCTCGGCGGCTATGTCAATTAGCTGTTCCAATGCAAAAGTACCTTGAGGGTTACCATAACCCCGCATACCACCTGAAATAGGGGTATTAGTGTAAACAATGTCTGCCTCGCCGGCCGTATTGGGGCATCTATATAACCCCATAAAATTCTTCATATTGACGGTTGTTGTTGTGCTACTATGAGTAAAGTAGGCACCCGCGTCGGCAATTATCCTCGATTGCAGAGCGCTTATTGTGCCATCTTTTTTCACTCCTAGTTTTCCAGTTTGGATATATGGCTGCCTACTCTCTCGTAGAATGAAATCTTCCTGCCTAGTGTCCTGCAGCTTTACTGGCTTCCCAGCCTTTTTAGCCAGTGCAATACAAATGGGCTCATTAGTAAGGCTTAGCCTTTGTCCGAATGCGCCGCCAACATAAGGGGTCAGCCACCGGATCATGCCCTCTGGCATATCGAATATGTCAGCAATCAGTCTTTTGGCAATGTGCATTATTTGGCATGGAGACCAAACGGTTAATCTACCACTAGGGTCAAAGCTAGCTACACATGCCGTCGTCTCCAATTGACAATGTTTTTGTTTTGAGGTGACAAATATCTCCTCTATGATATAGTCAGATTCTCGAAAGCCCTTTTCCACATCACCTGTAGGAGAAGAATAAGTCACATGGTCGGCAATGTTTCGTTCCGCGAAATCATGTATCCTAGGCGCATCAGCTCTCATCGCCTCAACCGGATTAAACATCGCCGGTAATTTCTCGTATTGCACGTCAATCAGGTTCAACGCTTCACTAGCTATGTTTTCATTTATGGCGGCTACCGCTGCAATGGGGTCGCCGACAAAGCGCGCTTTGTTATTTAAGACATATTGATCTTGAAGTTCTTTCCTAATAAAAGAAGGACTGAGAAAAGTGAGTAGGTTTATGTTGAATGAGTTTCTCGATACGTCATCTCTAGTAATTACAGCTTCAACGCCAGGGAACTTTTCAGCACGAGAAGCGTCAACCCTTAGGATTCTTGCATGGGCATAGGGGCTCCTAAGTATCTTACCTATCAACATACCTGTTAATTTCATGTCTCCAGTATACTTTGCAGCGCCGGTGGCCTTATCAATCGCGTCAGGTCCTGGAAGACGTTTCCCTACGACCGAAAATTCCTGGCTCATACTCCTTCTCCTCTTCCCATTACTTTCGCTGCTGCTAATACAGCATCAACAATTTTTACATATCCTGTGCACCGGCATAGGTTGCCTAAAAGACGCTCCTTAACCTCTTCCTTCGTGGGATTAGGCTTTTCCTCTAGCAAGGCTTTAGTAGAGAGGATCATTCCAGGTGTGCAAAATCCACATTGTATTGCACCACTGTCTACAAATGATTTTTGAATAGGATGTAAAGCGTTACCTTTGGCTAGCCCTTCTATAGTCAGGATACTTTTATCTCTAGCGGTTACTGCCAAGGTCAAGCAAGAGAGTACCGGCTTACCATCAACCAGCACGGTGCAAGCCCCACACTCACCACATCCGCAACCATACTTCGTCCCAGTAAGACCCAGTTGGTTTCTTAAGACTTCTAGCAAAGTCATATGCGGTTCAAGTATTACTTCGTATGGTTCCTCATTTACTATGAACGTTGCGATTTGTTTTTTCATTTATGTTTATACTCTACTAGCTTAGGCTTTAGCCTTTTCGAGTATCCTATCTATTACACGTCTCACTAGTACTTCTACCATCTCCGTTCTATATTGGGCAGTTGACCGCACATCAGTTATCGGCTTTGCCTCCTCAGCGGCAGCCCGTGCCGCCGCTATGATTATTTTAGGTTCAAGCTTATGCCCTTTTAGGATATCCTCTGCTCTCTTAGCTCTGATTACAGTTGGCGCAACTGATCCCAGCGCTATCTTAGCATCTTTACATCTTACGTCTGTAATGGTAAGCAATACCGCTACGTTGACTTTAGCGACATCAGTTACCGTTCTTCTCAACTTCATAAATGTGCCAATTGCTCCCTCAGGAATGCTTGGTAGTAATATCTCAGTGACTATTTCGCCCGGCTGCAGAATAGTCTGATTTACCCCAATAAAGAAGCCCTCAATAGGTATTATTTTTTCAGGAGCAAGACCAACAATCCTCAAACGAGCGCCTAAAGCAAGTAAAGGGGGAGCTAAATCCGATGCCGGTGAGGCTACACATAGGTTGCCCACAGCAGTGGCCATATTTTTTACCTGAATTGAAGCTACTTGGTGAACAGCCTCCCATAGAAATGGATAATGCCTGTAAATTACTGGTGAAAGCTCCAAGGACCGAAGAGTAGTCAAAGCACCAATTCTTGAGCCTCTCGTACCTTCACCTTCAATGTAGTCTAATTTTGGTATCCTCTGAACGCTCACCACACATTCTGGTTTAATTGTACCCCGCTGCATGCTATCTACCAAACTTACACCGCCAGCAAGTAATTTCGCCTTCATTCCGTAAGCAGATAAAACGCGAACAGCCTCCCCAATTGTTCGGGGTTCCAAGTATTCGAAAGACCTTAAAACTTGAATCACTTCCTACCTTTTAAACTTCCTTTGTTAGGGCAGTATATAGCTAAAAAAGCAACTTGTCAATCGCTGTATGTGTTGAATTGCAAAAAAGATAAAAACTGCATTACCAATGGCAATGGTGCTCCCCAGCCTGCTGGAGCATCACCACCTAGGCTACCTTAGCCGGTATAAACACGTAGGACAAGAATGGCTAGGCCATTCCTTTGCGCAGCCTACTTTGTGATTCGTGTCCCCGTTTTACCCCGCAATGCCGTCGTCGTCGCCTCAGGAAGAGTGATGATAACCTCTCTTTGTGCCGATTCGTCTGACTCTTGCAAGAACTCGATAGCGGCTCTGATCTTTGGCTCCATGCTGCCTTTACCAAAGTGGCCTTCTGCCAGAAGCTCCTTCGCCTCATTCAGGTTGAGATGGTCTAGTGCTTTCTGGCAAGGGAGGCCAAAGTCACGGTATACTTTTTCAACGGCGGTAAGAATAAGTAGTATATCCGCATTTATGTCAATAGCCAGACGGCTTGAGGCGTAATCTTTGTCAATGACTGCTTCAACACTGCGCAGGCTCCCGTCCTTTTCTCTCACTGCCGGAATGCCACCCCCACCGACAGCAACCACGATTTCGCCGGCATCCAGCATACTTCTGATGATTCTCGCCTGCTGAATGTTCATCGGTCTTGGCGAGGGAACGACGCGTCTATAACCACGCTTGGCATCCTCAATTATTTCCCATCCCCGCTCCTGCTGTAGCTTTCGTGCCTCATCCAAATCATAGAAAGGGCCAATAGGTTTGCTTGGATTTTTGAAAGCGGGGTCATCCTTGTCCACAATCACCTGAGTGACAACAGTAGTTATATTGTGTTTTACCCTAGCTTCTCTTAGACAATTGGCCAGCGTGTTCTGAATCATGAATCCCATGAACCCTTGCGTGGCAGCTCCACAAATATCCAGGGGCATTAACGGTACCATACCTTTAGCTACCTCGCTAGCCAGAAGAAGATTCCCTACCTGAGGGCCATTACCATGAGTAATAACAATACGATTTCCACTCGCTAGTAGTTCAAACAGTTGCTCAGCAGTTTTCCATAGATTCGCGTACTGCTCTTCAATAGTTCCCTTTTCGCTTGGTCTAATAAGCGAGTTACCACCGAGAGCAATTACAATAGTCTTTTGTGTATTAACGGTATTACCAACTCCTTCCAAAGGGGAGGTATATTCTTTGACCACACTATCTACGGTTTTAGTCATTTCTGCTGAAGTGTTACGGGTTTATTTTGGGATTTCACATTTCAACTCGCGACGAGGTAATCCTGACCCCTATGCGCTCTTGTCAAAAATAATATCCCAATGGTATCTGGTTGTCAATGCCCTAATAGAGATAAACCCTCAGACGTACAAATAACAATAGGCCAAAATGTATGGTTTGGCTCTTCAAATGTTGTAGAATGGAGTATCTAAACTTTGTATGGAGGCAGACTTGATGTGGCAACAGTTGATTATTGATACCTATGAGCAAATAGGACAATTGCTGGGGAGGGCACTTGATGGGCTTACGATAGATGATTTGAATCAGCAGCCTCATCCCGATTGTAATAGCATGGGTTGGCTCGCTTGGCATCTTACACGTTGCCAAGATCGAGACTATACGATAAAAAAGGGCCCTTTTTAGGCCACGGTTATTTGATATTTTGGCAATAAAAGCATAAAATCAGGGTGTCGGTTGACCTAGTGTCTTGACACCCTGATTCTTTCAAAAACTCCCCGATAGGGAAGGCCTTCCAGCCTTGGTAGGCCGTACAGGTCTCGAACCTGTGACCCCCTGATTAAAAGTCAGGATAACCTACATCAAGTTTAGTAGTGGTATTCCACAGCTAAATCCAGCAGAACCACCCTTAATTCTCCGCTGAATCAGGGCATCACTATTCCTCCACTTTGCCGGACTATTACTTGTCTGAATTATACCATATTTGTCCAGTGGGCAAGTACCACAAACAAATATAACTATGGAGATATGTAATGGCATCGAATGTATGGGCAGAAATGGAGAGCTAATCTGCAATTCGTAGTGATCGCCCTGTCGAATTGAATAGCTTTTCTATGTCGGATAGCTTAATTTTTTCATTAAGGTGGCAAATTGCCAGACTAATTTTCATAATTGTTTCCGGACTGGGGCTGTTCCTCTCTCCACTCTTGAGACGGCTTAGGTAAGCTTGATCAAGATGGTTAAACTGGTGAATCTGATAACAGGTAACCCCAGACTTGGCTATCAGCTTTGAGAATGCTGCGGCAAAATCATTTTGATAAAGTTCCATTTGCTGCCTTATTCCACTAAGTTAACTATGATATTACTTCTTTATAATATTGTGATATAATATGGTTTGGCAAGTGCATTTAGCTATGCAATATTATCATATTAGCTATGCATAATAGATGAATTGCCAGTAGATAGCTGTGTAATATCGTATATTCGATGAAGAGGATTGAATAATGGCTAAAGCAGTAAAACACTCCGAAATTGCAAAGGAAATTAAAAAAGGATATCTACTACATCATCTAGATGAAGTAGAAAAATTAATTGCGGATTGGATACCGCAAATCAACGCTCCTGCTCCCTTTCTTTTACTGGATGACGATTGGGGTTGGTTATCCATATACAGGCCAGCCCTTGAAGAGACCCCCGATAGCAAGCATGTGCTTAGACAGCATTTACGCAGTCGCACACTGTGGAAACATCACGCAGAGTGGGAGAGGAAATTAGAAGCTATTTGGGATCTCATCATTAAGGTGCGCAAGAAAGCTAACGATTTCTACTCCCAGTTATCAACTGACCAATCGACATTGCATAGGGAACACTATATTGCTGTGGCTTTGATAGCCGCTTTTAATTCAATCTACACAGGGAAATCTTCAAAGATACAGTACAAGATACCGGCTGACCAACATGGAGTAAGCTGTGGTGACTTTAAGATTGAAATGGCAGCAACTACAGATGAGGAACGTCTATCGATTCAGAAAGGACACATAGATTATACCAAGACAATAGCTGGCTATGAGGAGATGGAACAACTAATTGTAATCTGGCATGATATAGAGGTATTACAGGAACAGATGAAAATAATAGCAAATAAAGCCATTAAGTCTAAAGATATATTGTATTCGTGCAGATTTTGCAGACATCTTTGGAAATGAGAAAGGCCATAAAAGTATTAATCAAATAGACTACAAACATAGTATTTTCGATGCTACGAAGTAAAAGAAGCTTCGGCATCTCATCAATCTACTGAGATACGAATAATACTGTATGTCTGGATATTATCATAATTGCATCAGTAACTGGTATCAGAGGTCTTATAAGATAAGTGGAGGTCCTTAAATTGGATCTGAGGCGTTTATATTATAGTATAGTGGATTACATTCACTCGATAAAACTGGTTAGAATGGTATAAATGCGAAAAGACTATATGGATAGTCTTTTCAATGCATCGAATTAGCTAAAACCTGCTTCTTCCCCGAACTTTCTAATCTGCTGAAATACAAGCCATCAATGTCACGATGAAGAAGGGATATCCGGCGACCTAGGTAAGATGTCCTAAATGCGGTGCCAGGATATTCAGGAAGGTAGAGAAGGGCCCCGATTACTGTATTAGTAGTCAAATAAGGCTGGATATTAGGTAGTGCCAAGCAGTTAGCACATTCGTTAGCTAACAGGTGTGCTAACACAAATGAGGTTAACACCTGCGTTAGCTAACGTTTTTCCGCATTCGATTTTAAGTCCAGAGTGGTGTCTGTGTATATGTTAATCGGTAATTATGTATTGATCACAGACTATAGACATAGCCTTTTAACGGTCTCTTAAGCACTATAAAAAGGTTCGTTTATTTGTATTGACAAAACCTAAATATAGGACTAAACTCAAGTTCCAACCCACCCGCATTAAAGTAGCGAAAAGGAAGCATACATGTTACATAGGGATGTGTCAGCGGTAGCGGAAGTTCTTCTCAGGGATACGACTAGGGAGACACCCCTGCAGACAAGGATAACCATTGATGTTATCATTCCTGCGCTCAATGAGGAAAACTTTATTGAGAGCATACTGCATGATGTGCTCGTGGCAAAACAGGATGACTGGTTTCACATCCAGAAAATCTACGTCATTTCGGATGCATCAACGGATCAAACAGATGACATCGTGCAGCGAGTTACAAGGAGAGACCATAGAATAGAGCTGATCAAGAAGCGGGAGAGGAAAGGCAAGCAGGACTCAATAAACCTGGCGTTGCCGCTCACCAGCGCAGACGTTGTCCTTTTCATTGATGCTGATGTGCGCTTAGCGAATAAACATAGCATAGCAAAGCTGCTACATCACTTCCGTGATGGTGAAAATGCGCTGGTCCAGGGTGGCCTCGTTCGTGTCCATCCCGGCTTTACCCCCTTCCACGCAGCGAAGCTGGCAGCCCATTTTGACTGGATACTGGTAGACAAGATTAGAAAGCGGAAAGCTATGTCATGGTGGAGTATAGATGCGCGAGTAATGGCTCTATCAAGAGACTTTTTCCAACATCTCACGTTGCCCCGTTCTCTCGCCGATGATCAGTTCATCTTCTATTCCTGTATTCAACAGGGTTACAAGTTTATATGGGCTGATGACGCTATCTTCTACTATGGACCACCCAAGTCGATAGCAGATTTCAGCCATCAGTGGAGCAGGTATTTCTTCTATACCAGGAAATCGTGCCAACACTTCGGCGAAGAGCTGATACGCAGGGAAATGAGCGTTCCCGATTTGTGGCGAACCATCATGTCTTGTCTTCTTCGTCATCCGCTCTGCGGACTTATGTGGCTCGTAGGCTTTACTATAAGCAGAGTTGAGTTCATGATTGGAGTTGATTTCAAGGAATATGAACGTGGTTTCTTCTGGACAAAATCCAGTCCGCTAAAAAACATCGACTGAAAGTGGCTCTGGCACGTTTGAGGCGCGGTAAATTCAGATTAGTTGCCTTGAAAAACCTTCAGGTGAACCAGACAAGGAAGGTAACGGGAAAACCTCAATGAATTCGTACTTATGCCATCAACGAGAATAGGTATTATTAATATTGTGGAACCCCTATTAAAAGAAGCTGGATTGGATAATGGGAATACTTATAGTGGAGAATAGCCCCAATGTAGCCCGTAGTTTCAGCTATCTAAGCGGGCAAACTGAGATTACGGTAGTAAAGCCATATTGCTATGAGAAATATCCTGCCCCCAAGGAGTTTGATGCTATTATTATCACTGGTGGCAGGGACAGCATCGGGGATTCTAAATATTTTCCATACCTAAAGATTGAAGCTCAGTTCTTATTGCGAGCAATGAACCTCGGAGTGCCTATTCTGGGCATTTGCCTAGGTTGCCAGATAATTGCTGATGCCTTGGGCGGAATGGTAAGCGTTAGTTCATTTGAATTAGGGTGGACAAAGATAACGCTGACAACCGCAGGATTGGAAAATCCATTATTTAGTAATGTACCAAGGTCGTTCTATACTTTTGAGCGGCACAGAGATGAAATTATTTACTTGCCACTAGGAGCAATTCGGTTGGCGAAATCCGATTCGTGCGAGATACAGGCTTTCCAATATAAGGATAAGCCTATCTGGGGGCTGCAATTTCACCCTGAAAATAAGAGGGGTA
>SDBU01010436.1_pt1 | contig 10308 bp, 8 predicted proteins | sample 2277071 | NCBI WGS metagenome assembly SDBU01 (sample SAMN10397929, study PRJNA504765) | marine sediment metagenome | isolation source: marine sediment core GS08_GC12, 126 cmbsf | place: Arctic Ocean: Gakkel Ridge, Loki's castle | collected 2008 | reverse complement strand
ATGGTTCTTACCTATAATATACCTTGGTTACTTATGCGTGCTGTCTTGGCAGTTTGCCATACTTGAGTAGGTGAATTCCTTGCTTCAATCGCCAAAGCAAATCCTCGGCTTCTCGTAGGGTAAATGCACCATCAACGCCCAATAACGGGCGGTGCTGCCGTAACCCGGGGTGTGATCGATCAATTTAAACTCGCTATCACCCACATCATTGTCGATCGTCTTGGGCACGCCGACAGCAACCAAATCCAAGCCCCGTTCGAGGGCTAATTGCGCGATCTTGTTGGCCGTGTCCATGCTGTCATTGCCGCCGGTATAAAAGAAGTAGCCCACATCGTGCGCCACGAAGACATCAATAATCCGCTCAAAATCTTCCTGCTGTCTCTCTTTAAGTTTGTAGCGGCAAGTCCCGATAGCGCCTGCAGCCGGTGTGGTGCTCAACAGCTTGATCTCCTCAGCAGGTTGCGCCGATAGGATAAGTAATTCTTCTTTCAACACCCCTTCGATGCCATGATTACCGGCGTACACCACCCCAAAGGTGTCCGCATAAGCGCTGGTCGCGTCAATTACGCCGTGAAGGGAAGCGTTGATAACAGGGGTTGGGCCGCCGCTCTGGGCGACGACGACGTTTCTTGCTTCACTCACCTTGGTACCCTCCAGTTGGAAGTCCAGTCAATTTAAGCTGCCGGGGAAATATTTTGGAGCCCTGGTGATAGGAACCTTGGGGTTAGCCCTCAGCCCACTCAAGGCCGATCGAATACCATTGCGCCTCCCCCCGCTCTTCTCATTTCGTCCACTCGGTGTGGAAGGAACCCTCTCGGTCGATACGTCGATAGGTATGAGCCCCAAAGTAATCCCGCTGCGCCTGGGTCAGGTTGGCGGGCAGTCGTGCGGTGCGGTATGCGTCGAAGTAGGACAAGGATGCGCTCATCGCCAGCACAGGGATGCCCATGCCGATGACCGTCGAGACTACCGTTCGTAGCGCCGCCTGGCGGCTCTCGACGGCTTCTTTGAAGAATGGATCGATCAGCAAGTTGACCAATTCCGGGTTGCGCGCGTAGGCGGCGCGAATATCCTCCAACAGCCGCGCGCGAATGATGCAGCCACCACGCCAGATGCGGGCGATTTCGCCATTATCCAAATTGTAGCCATACTCCTGTGATGCATCTTTGAGCAGCGCCATACCCTGAGCGTAAGAGCATATTTTGGCCGCGTAGAGAGCATCCCCCAGGGATGCGACCATTTCATCCCGGTCGCCATCGAAGCTCATTCCAGGGCCGGCGATGATCTTCGAGGCTTTGACGCGCTCATCCTTGTAAGCGGAGAGGATACGCGATTCGACCGCGGCGTTGATCGTCGGAGTCGGTACCCCTAAGTCGAGCGCGTTTTGGGAGGTCCACTTCCCAGTGCCCTTCTGTTTGGCTTCGTCGAGGATGAGGTCGATCAACGGCTTGCCGGTTTCCTCATCCATACGATTAAAGATGTCGCGCGTGATTTCAACGAGATACGAAGACAGCTCACCCTCGTTCCATTCAGCGAATACTTCAAATAATTCCTCGTGGGTCAGCCCCAGGCCGCGATGCAGGATGTCGTAGGATTCGGCGATGAGCTGCATATCACCATACTCGATGCCATTGTGGATCATCTTGACATAGTGACCGGAGCCTCCTGGCCCGAGGTAGGTCACACACGGCTCCTCGTTCACCTTGGCGGCGATGGCTTCAAAGATCGGCTTGACGATCTCCCACGCTTCCGTCTGGCCGCCGGGCATGATGGAAGGACCCCACAACGCTCCTTCCGCTCCACCGCTGACGCCCGCTCCCATGTACATGATTCCATCGCTTTGCAGCGCTTCCGCACGCCGCTCGGTGTCCTTAAAAAACGAGTTGCCTCCGTCGATCAGCAGGTCCCCCTGCTCCAACAGGGGCTTGATGTCCTTGATTACCGCCTCCACCGGCGCGCCGGCGGTGACCATCATCATAATCTTGCGCGGCCTCTCCAATGCCTCGACGAATGCCTCTTTCGTCACGCAGCTGATCAGTTTCTTGTCTTTGTGCGCGGCCACGAAGTCGCTGACCTTCTGCGCATCGATGTCGTAACCGGCCACCCGGTAGCCATTGCGCTCCATGTTGAGCGCCAAGTTCTGGCCCATCACACCCAGGCCAATAAGGCCAATGTCAGCCTTATCCATATTGTTCCTCCTCCAACAACTCTTGATCCTTCAAACGGTACAGGCTTTCCCCAGCCGTATGAACCACGAGGATCCCCTCATCTTCTCGTCCTTCCCACTCGCTCACATCAATTGTCGATGGGTCTAGATAATTCAGATTGACCCGCTCACAGCGTTCACGAGAGATACCAGAAGCGAGCGTCACTTGAATGCGAGAGTGTTCCACACCAAGATCGGCGTCATATTCGCCCACTCCACGAAGGTGGGTTGAGTGCGCCAGCACACCCCAAGGGTGGTCTTTGAATCGCTCCCACTGTTTGACAAAATAATCGCGCACGTGATAGCCGATTTGGTCGATGGTCCCCCCGTGTGTATAAGAAATTTCGGTGATATGAGGCGCGTAAATCACAACCTCGCCACCGTCAGCGATGACCGGTTCTAGCTTGTACATTCCCTTGGCAGCGGTCCATAAATCGTCGTATATCTCCGGCATCACCGAGAGCACGCGCTTGAAAGGCTTATCCACATAGAGAATGTGACGCGTAGCCGAAAGCGCTGCTGCTTGTTTCCATGCCACCTTGGTAGGGCCGATATAAAGACCTGCGAGTCCATCATGCGTGACCACCAGAGCAAAGCAAAGCGTGGGTACATCAATGAAGGAAACTGCCCGATCGATCACCGCACGGACAGGCGTATCGGGTGTGCCGATGATACGTTTGCTGGTGATAAGCGCTCCCAACCAATGGGTGAAATTAATCACCTCCGCACCGCTAATGCCAGGGAAAAAATACTTGTTCCCACCGGAAAAGCCAACCACCTCATGTGGGAAGACCGGGCCACAAATGATAACCAGATCGTAGTCAAACACCATCCGGTTAATAGCGACAGCCACCTCTTTCGAGAGCATCCCGTCTGTTATCCGCTCAATTTCCTGTGCCGGCATTGTGCCAACCGTAACAAATGTATCGGTTGATTCCCAGCGGTGGTTGAAAATGTGAACGCCGGCGTACGTCGTCTCTCGCTCTTGGGGCGTCACTCCTACCAACTTGTTTAACGCTCTCTCGCTCATCGGCTGATGAGTGCCTAAAGCCACTAAGTAGTCCAGCGCCTTCACGCGCTGCCATAGCAGCTCGTGGAACAACCGGAAAAACAGCGGGATCGGAGCCGTCCGGCTGCTATCGGGGATGATGATGAGCACCCGCTTGCCGTCGAGGTCGGCCTGCGCCAGCGCTTCGGATGCCAGCGCGCGCACTTCCGACTCGGTCAGATGACCTTCGTTATACCCTTTCCCAACCCAATCACGATCTTTCATTTCAATACCTCTGTCTGCAATAAGTTTTTACCAGATTCGAATGATTCAGGATGTTACCTCGGACGATCCACGGCACGAAAAGTTAAATTTCAGCTACTAAGATCCAGCTTTTTTCGACCCCGCTCTCTTACTGCGCCCTACTCCTTCCAGGGCGGTTTACTCGGCAGGTATCCCTCGAACTCATCGATCACCCGGGCTTCGTATTCGCCAGCGTAAGTACCCTCCAAGAAGCGATGCATCGCCTCCTGATAGAATCGCTGCCACGACCCCTCTTCTTCGCCGGGGTTAATGGGGTAGAAGAGCGCATCATTGGCGCGTGCCGCCTTCATATCGCCCGGCGCATCGCCAATCATCAAAATGCGCTCGGGAGGGTATTTGTCCTTGGCAGCCAACTCCAAGTGAAGCGCCTTCTTGCCCAACTCTTGGCCGGCGATGACGCGTGTGTACTGGGCAATGTCGTGTTCCTTCCACTCCCGCGTCAGCGCGCCGACGGGAGTGGCGGAAACCACGATCATGTCGGCTTTGTCTTTCAAAGCCTCCAAACTTTCGCGTACAAGCGGGAAGGGTGGAATGCCATAAACCATGTCCGCCACCGTCGCATTGACACCCGTCGTCCAAGACCATGCCCGATCAAGCTCCAGATCGGGGTGTTCGGCCATGTACTGTTTCAATCCGTCGTTGCTGAGAGGAAACCCCTCCGTTTCACTGGCTGTGATGAACTCGCGAATCTTAGGCGCCTGCGGGATCTCGACATTTCGCCGGATCACTTCTGGTCGCTCGCGCAGCAAATCGAAAACCATAATTAGCGCCGGCCAGCGGTTGATGCCGCGCCACTTGGAATAGAGATTAACGAACTCCGCCGCCTGGCGTGCAAACTTGGAGGCGGCCTGAAGTTCCCAATGCTTGATGGTGTTTGGCGCGAAACACTCCTTATGCTTAACTTCCATGGTATCGAACGCGCAGCCATCGGAGTCAATGCCGACGAAAAAATCATGCTTGGGCTCCAGCTCCGCCAGAGGGCGAGCGACTTCGGGATAATGACTGGTCATAGGATTCTCCTTTCACACAGGACGGTGTTTTCATACACCGCTAAAAGCCGAGAAGCCCCCGTCTACCGGCACCACAATACCGGTCACAAAAGCGGAGGCCGGTGAGAGCAGCCAGAGCAGCGTACCCAACAAGTCTTCCGGGTCTCCGAAGCGATTCATGGGCGTGTGCTCGAGGATGGTGCGGCCGCGATCGGTCAGCTCGCCCGTGTCTGGGTTGGTCAGCAGGAAACGGTTCTGCTCGGTCAGGAAAAAGCCCGGCGCGATGGCGTTGACGCGAATGTGAGGCGAATGTTCCATAGCCATGTAAACCGCCAGCCATTGAGTGAAATTACTCACGCCGGATTTCGCCGCTGAATAAGCCGGGATGCGGGTCAGCGGGCGGAAGGCGTTCATCGAAGACATGTTCACGATCACACCCTCACCGAGCTCGGCCATGCCTCTGGCAAAAACCTGGCTCGACAAGAACGTGCCCATGAGGTTGAGATCGAAGACAAACCGCAGCGCCTGCTGGGGTAAATCGAAGAACGGTAATTCTTCCCCGGTAGTGGCGTTGGGGCTGTTGCCTCCGGCGGCGTTAATCAACATATTAACGCTGCTGTTGAACTCTGTCTGTATGGCCTGTTCCGCTTTATACAGAGTATCGGGCTTTAAGACGTCTGCGTAGACGACAATCGCCTTCCCGGGCCCACCTTCGAAGCGATCGATCAGGCGGTCCGCGAGCTCCGGCGCACGGTCGAGGATCGCCACGTTAGCGCAGCAGCCCACGAGCGCGCAAGCCATCTCACCGCCAAGGATTCCCGCCCCACCGGTGATTACGACCGTGCGATCGCTGAAGTCATACATTTTCGTCAGTTCTTCAATGTTCATATCTCGTCTCGCCTCACGCGAAAGGTTCTAGATGCCTCACGAAATGGGTTTCCAACGCCCGGTAGTGAGCTTGCTCATGCGCCTCCAATGTCTCTTTTAACGGATCTCCATATTGCGCCAGCGCTGAGCCGAAGGTCACATGCAGCATTTCACGGGCGTCGAATTGCTCTAACACGGCGGGCAAATCCCCGTCACCCAGATCCTCAAGCTGTGGCGCCCGAGCCGGATCGGCGGAGACATGGTACGTCGCTCTGTCTCCCCCATAGCGCTCAAAAGCAAGCCTATATATTCCGCGGAACAACTCCGGTTTGACTGCGGCAATCGCCCGCAACGCCTCCAGGTAGCTGGTGCCCGCCGTCTTGAGGTGCACCATCCCGCCCGTCTGGCGGGCAAATATAGGATAAATGCTGAATTTATCGGAGCCGGAATGGAGGCTGAGTTTGTATGGTCCCAGCGCGCGAGCGACGGCGGCGTGTTGGGCCAGATCGGCCTCCAACGCAGCCAAATCGCCGATATAATCCACCCCTTTCTCAAATCGCCCGATGTAGCGCGGCGCCAGGCTGACCCACTCGACCCCCAGCCGTTTCAGTTCGCTGGCGATGAAGTAGTGTTCCAGGGCACTGGTTGGGGTTTCGGTCTCGTCCACGGAAATTTCGAGTTCAAAGTCGTCTGTTTGAGCAAATGTGTGACGATACAATCGCGCGACGTGGGCGATGGCGCGCGCGTACTTCCCCGCTGCCCGCAGCAGGGCTTCTTCAGAGAAGGTCAAAACCAGCCCGCCGTCGAGGGTGATCGTTCTATCCAGATAGACCGCACGCACATCCGCGGCGGTTGTCTCCAGCTCCGTCCATGGTAAAGCGGCGAAATCATCCCGAAGTGTAGCGAGAGGCGCGCTATGGGCAGCGTCCTCCACATGGTCGCCGGGGTCAATGGTGAAAAAAGTGTAGCCCCCCGCAACACAAACATCTATGTCCCCGGTGCTTTTTAGATGATCGGCATCGGCGCCCCATGGTTCGCGCCAACCCTCTTGGAAAACGCCCCAGGTCGCATCGTCAACCACCTCTTGGGGGCTGCGTCCAGTACGCGCGTTCTCCCGCATAGATTGCTGCGCCAGGATAGGGGCGATGCCGGCCACTCGGCGGATCGCGCGCAAATGACCCGGCGTCGCCAGCCCTAGACGATCACCGCAGCCGGCCGATTTGGCGAGCCCCAGGGTTTGAGGTCGCAGCCAGGGAAGCCTGTGGCGCAAGGCGCTGACCGTGTCATGCGTTAGCGGGCACACAAGCGTCTCGCCCCGCAGTTGACCCTCGAAGCCGCTCGCCTCGCCAACAATCCCCAGGCGTTTGCCCTCACCCTCCCGCGCAAGGAAATACGTCGCTGTTTCGGTCTCCGTCAGCGAGCGCGGATAAACCACCATTCCTGTCATATGCTCTAGGTGCTCAATCATCCAAGCCCCTGCTCCCGTTCTAACGCCCTCAGATGGGCGATTCCGCCTTCGGCCGAAGTATCGGCGTCTGGCATAGGCATGAACTCCCCGGAGATGAAGCCCTCATAGCCCGTGGCATACAGAGTCGCCAGGATGGATGCAAAATCCAGATGCCCTGCGCTTGGATACCAGCGGTTGGAGTCGGCCACGTGAAAATGGTAGATGCGATCGCCACAAATGCGGATGCTCTGCTCGATCGACGATTCCTCGATATTCATATGGAAGGTGTCCAATAGCAACCCCATGTTCTCGGCGCCGATGCGTTCGATGAGATCCAGGCCCTCGGAGACAGTGTGGATCAGGTCGGTCTCATAGCGGTTGAGCGGTTCCAGCGCCAGGCGCACATCTTCTTGCGCAGCCGCGGAACAACATGCTTGCAAGGCTTCGACTAGAAGCATCATCGATTGCTGGTGAGATTGTCCATCGGGCGTGATGCCTCTCAGAAGGCCTATGATGATGACGGCATTGAACCGCGCAGCCAAAGGTATATGGCTTTTTACGCGCTCGATTGCCGCCGCGCGCACGGCAGGGTCGTCGCTGGTGAACGATAATTTCTCCTCACCCCACGCCTGGCCGGTTCCGATGGCCGGCACGACCAAGCCGTGGGTCGATACGACATCCTGAAGTTCGTCGGCATCGACCAGTTTCGGGTCGCGGATGGCCACTTCGACGCCATCGTACCCCCACCCCGCAATTTTGGCGACATTTGCCGCAAAATCGCCCTTAAAGGCCACCGCCTGAAATCGAGCGGCGTGCGTTGAAAGAACAATAGAAAGCTTCACGGTGAAGCTCCTTGAAATCGACTCCCTGCGAGCTTGCGATTGAGTCGATTGGATGGTATTCAGCGGTTGGAGCGGGCCAGAGACCCGCTCCAACAATATATTTTTAGTGCAAGGATCCAGCGAGAAGAGTCAGGATTTTGCGATCTGGCCAATTGCTGGTAACTGATAAACCGGCTTCCAGCCCTCGCTCATCGGTTCGCGCAAGAACGGCTCCATCTCTGCGGCCGTTCGCAGCGTGACCTCTTCCACAGGCGGAGCTTCGCCGGGTGGGAAGGCCTCCAGGATATCGTCGACCAGGATAGTCAGATAACGCAAAATAGCAGCCAAAGGACGCTTGGCCTTCCACGCTTCTGCATCTGCAGCGTTGCCCACAACTCCCTCGGGCGTAGCTTTTATTTCGATGGCGAAATGCCCCTGGCCTTCCGACCAACGGCTGGGCCGTCGATAAGGGTCGACCGAGGTATCGAAGTGTCCGTCGGGAAGATATCCCTTTCCACTCGTATTGACCGCCAGCTTCATATCCACCATGTCGGGGAAGAGATAGAGCCCTAGAGAAGTCTCAGCCTCTTCGGCGTGCACAAAGTTGGACCCCCAAATGCCGCCGTGCTCAGTTGTGTAGAAGAACTCGCGCACCGCCCGATGCCAGTCTATCACGCGGTAAATGCCGGGGAGTTGATAGCGCTTCTGGAACTGCTGGATGGTGGACTCCAACATCCACAAGTGCCCATGATTATTGAGCAGAATCTGCTTGCGAAAACCGTCATTCCATAAACCCAGCATGACATCGATGAGCATTTCCCGGGCAATATCTTCACGAATGGGCGCAGTGCCTGCCATGCCGTAATGATGGTACGGGTGAGCGCCGAAGTTGAGCGGAGGCAAGGAAATCGCCACCGGATAACCCTTGGCTTTGGTGAACCGTCGGACACCTTCAGAGATCTGGCTGACAAACAGGGTATCTGTTGCGCTGACTGTGTGTAAGCCGAGCATTTCAGTGCATCCAATGGGGATGAACACGATGTCGTTGTTGCGTCTTTCCTCGATCAATTGTTGCCGGACGATCATCTGCAGGTAGGAGCCGGGTTTCCCCCACTCGACCGGCGACGGCATTCCATATTCTTTCAGAACCGCCTCGATTTCCTCATCGCTGGCCTCCCAAAGCTCCTTCTTCATTCGTCCGATGGCGTTGTCCTCGAAAATCACGGTTGGATTATCGGAGGCTAGCCAACCCTTTGGCATTTGTTTATCTGACATGATTTACTACTCCTATGATTTTTTTCTTTCGTTCACCAGTTGTATGTTAGGGGCGGCTCTTGAACCGACCCCGAAGCACATTTTCATTCGAGTGCATTGGCGGATAGGTGGAAGAGTACGATCAACAACACCCTGTTCCTCATTCCCAGTAAGATCTCAGCTCGCGTAGCACAAGCCTATGTCTGATGGTCAACATAGCGCTATTTAATCAGGCACGTAATCTTAGATTCCTTCCGGTTTGTCTGTAATTCGATGATGTTTGCAGGCACTTCTTCCAGGCTGATCTTCTTGGTGATCATGGGGGTCATATCCATACCATCGGCCATGCAATCGATGAATCTAGGGAATGTGCCGTGCCCGGAATGTCCCTGGGCGCCGACAATTTCCGCTCGCCTGACTTGCAGGACTTCGCCAGTGACAGGCATCTTGGCCTCAGCCCGAGCCGTCACCACGATGGTGCTGTTCAGCGTGCGGCCTTCCCAGATCACACGTTCGATGTCCGGGTAAACGACCTCTGGCAACCCAGTCGCTTCCATAAAGAGGTCAGCTCCCATTCCATTGGTAAGTTCCAGCACCCGATCGGCAAAATTTTCCTCCAGCGGGTTGATGGCATAATCGGCTCCCAACTTTAGAGCCAACTCAGCGCGCTCTTTTTGTGGCTCGGAAATAATCACCTTCGAAGCCCCTGCTTTCTTTAGAACTGCACAAGCAGCCACCCCAATCGGTCCACCGCCCAGGATGACGACCCGGTCGCCTGGGCGAATGCCGCCGCCTCGCTCGATCACGGCGTTATAGGCCACGCTGGTAGGCTCTGTCAGACTGCCGGCCAGGAAGATATCATCACCTTGATAAACATCTGCCAATGGCTCCAGGCTCCAGAGAGTCCTAGCAGGCAAGATGATGTACTGGGCAAATGCGCCGTGGACGTTAAACCCAACTTCATCCAACCGTTCACAGTGATTGGGATACCCATCTGCACACGGTTTACACTGGCTGCACCACAACATCTCCTCTGTAGTGACACGTTCGCCCCCCTTGTAGGGCTTGTTTGTATCCTTATCGAAAGCATCCTTGCCGGCTTCTACGACGATTCCAGAGAATTCGTGCCCCAGAATGCAGGGGAAACCTGTAAGCCCCGGATAATAGATGTAACCATCATCATCATATTGCGCCATATGGACGTCCGACCCGCAAATACCGCAGGCCTTGACCTGCATCAGAACTTCATTCGGGCCGGGGGTTGGAATGTCGTATTCCCTTATCTCGATCCGGGGATTTCTCCATACCTTGCTGCCAAGATACGTTTGGCGGCCATCAATGTCTTTTGATCCTAGTTTGAAATCGGGCTTTGGGTCCCAATCTGCAACCAGAGTCACACCTTGCATCTTGCC
>SDBU01010435.1_pt1 | contig 10308 bp, 6 predicted proteins | sample 2277071 | NCBI WGS metagenome assembly SDBU01 (sample SAMN10397929, study PRJNA504765) | marine sediment metagenome | isolation source: marine sediment core GS08_GC12, 126 cmbsf | place: Arctic Ocean: Gakkel Ridge, Loki's castle | collected 2008 | reverse complement strand
AACTCGGACTACCAACCAGTAGTCCTGCGTTTTGCTTCCTTGCCAGCCTTGTCCTCGCTCAGCCAAAAACGAAACCTAATTTCTTTACCAGTCCTTAACTAATGTTATCTATACCAAATTATCTACCTTCCCGTCAAGTAAAATCTCTTGATTATGAATGGGTATGCGTTTTTGATAGGATTTTGCAGAAATATAGAAAAGCAAGGTCACATTAATATAAGAAGTTAAAAAGATTTTTCAAACAAAAAGAGAGCTTGACCTATCCTTTCGTTATAATTAGAGTGAGCTCTTTCTACTATCGATATTTGCCGAGTTGTGCCGCTAAGACTTCCAGTCTTTTGAGCCTCTCTGGTTTGACATGGGGAGCTACACTGCAGGCCGAAGAAAGTATGTATCCACTGTCGGGTTTGCCGATTCTGATTCTTTCCTTCACAGCCTGTTCAAAAGTCTGGTCATCGGCATTCAGCATCTCGTTGACGGCGTCCAGGTTCCCCTTGAAGAAGAACCGCCTGCCATACTTTGACTTTGCATCTTCTAAATATACAGTGCCGAGCGGTGGGGGGTCTAACGTGTCAATTCCATCAACGCAGGTTGCGCTCATAAGGTCCAAACGGTCGCCGATTGCGCCACAGGTGTGGATGTATGACTTGATGCCAAATCTGCGTATCGCTTGATAAACCTGGTTTTCATAAGGGGCTACAAACTCTTCATACATTTGACGGCTGATGAACCCAGCGCCGGCAAAAGCCGAGCTTACAAGGACAGCATCAGGTTGACATCCGGCGTATAATTCAATCTGTGCAAGCACCATTTTTGTAAAGACAGCGAGGACCTGATGGCACTTGGGAGGAGCATCGAGAAGAGCGAGAAGGGCCTGTTCGTACCCGAACAACTCCATAAGATGTGTAAAAGGTGAAAATACTTCTACGTGTATTGAGACATCCGGTGCAAGCTGCTGGACTTTCTGAAGCGTGCTTGTGAACCATGCGGGATAAGCTGTTGGTTCGGAAAGATTGGCCTGGGGGTCAATCCCGATAAATCGGGAGAGCTCAGGTGCGTGCCATATGTTCCACACATAACCGGACAACCTGTATGTAGCGGGGTCATCAATATCGACCGTGTTATAGTTCGCCCGCTCCAGAGGCATTTGCCCCGGCTGATATGTCTGCGGATTTTCGTCCGGAGGAAAAACGGTTTCTAATCCCGATTTCCAATGAAGGTGCTCATTATTGTTAATTTTCTTATATGACTTTAGATTGTTTTTCCAGTCAGGCGGTCTGCCGGGGATGTTTACCAAAATACCGTCGAAGTTATATTGTTGCTGTAATTCAACTAAAACCTTGGCAAAAGTCTCACTGTTGAACCAAATCTCCGAAGGGCTATGATGGCAGTTTAAGAAGTAGTGGCCGAGAGCAAGCTGGCACATTACCGGAACCCGGTCCGGCTTCTTATGCTCCATTGCTGCCGCTATCCGTTGTTTCGAGTTCATGCTATTTAGGAACAAAGGCCATAGAGGTCTGTAAGGGAAAACCGCATGTACAACCCGAGCTGCTTTCGGGAATAAGAACAAGCCCACCAGCGGGGATGATGTTGATCCAACAGCCCGGTCGTGTAACTTTGTTGAGCTGACGTGGTCCTCCATTTGGCCCGAGGTCATACATCCAGGGGTTGCCGCCTCGCCAGAACAAACACTGTGCTGAAGCTGAGATACCCCCGCAGCCATGTCCGTGCCGGTCAAAATTCCACCCTTCGATTTTTTTGCCGGTCTTTAGGTTATACGTATAGGGCCAGGCATAAACTGTTTGGTCAATAATCGTTGGGTGACGATTGTATTCACCGTGACCACCATCTGTGGCGAGGTCGGTCTTATGGTCTGCTTCCCACAGAAGTTTACCGGAGCGTGCATCAAAAGCGTCATAATAATAATGAATGGAACCTCCGACGAGCCGTGACCCACTTAAAAGAAGTGTATCTTTGGCATAGTTAATATAGAGAGGTTCTTCAAAATTGCCGACGTCGATTTTTTCTTTAAAGATGATTTTACCGGTCCGGGCGTCAAGAGCGATTAGGTATTGGTTACCTCCGTCAAATAATATTTTCACGGGCATACGCCCAAGTTTGTCAGCTAAGGCCTTTGGACTATTAGTCTCGAGGAAATATATTCGTCCACCACCGACGGTAATAGTGGTGTTCAATATAAGCCCGCCTTTGTATTTCCAAAGCTCTCGGCGTCTTGCCTTCTGCATTGCGAATAGATAATCACTTACTACTACCTTCATATTTCTGTGCCACAGCGCAGTGTCTGCCTCATAGCTGGTCTGGGTGTAGGAAGCCTCTTGCCTTTGGCCGCTTCCGAAAAGTATATTACCTGAGTATGCAACATAGCCCCACTCTCGCGGCTCAGACCTGATTAGTTGAGGCATTTTGTACGTAATACGGCGCCGACCGGTCTGAACGTCGAAGCCGTAGCATTTGTCTTCCGCAGCCACATACAGGAATTGGTCATCGACAGCCATACTGCCGCAATCCAGGAATGCCCCGAGCCGACGTGAATTGGGAACTTCGATTTTCCATTCGATTGTTCCGTTATAGGCATCTACAGCAAAAATGACATTATCGCCCGGAGCAAAAAGACGTCCATCTTTAACAAGGGGCGGCACGTTGCGGTGGTGACGGTCAATCATATATCTCGGCCCGGGCCGGCCGAACCACTGGACTGCCATGTCTCCTTTGATAACTGTGTCCCCGCTGCAGGCAGAATTGCCCGGCTCTGCATAAATGTGTGTCCACTCCCCTGCGCCTTCCAATTCTTTACGTTTTGTCCACGCTAATACAATTTTACCTGTATTGTGCAGTTTCCAGTCTTCGAGAAATGGCCGCTCCCATTTTTTCAACTCTTTTCGGTTGAATTTGTTGCCTGGCAGAACGAAAGCAATAATTCCACCATAAGGCCTGAGCATTCTTAAAACCTTGTCCGCTGAGGAAGGGAGTTTGCCTGTGCGAAGTGTTTGGTCTGAGATGATTAGATTCGCGAAGTATTTTGTGTAAGGGAGTGTTGCAGAATCCTTATGATGAACAGCAATTCTGCCATAGAGGCCTGCTTTATCGATAGCGTTGCGTGCGGCAGTTACCTGGCTGGAGTCTTTTTCAACACCGACTATTTTCAGGTCAGTTCTGCGGGCAAGCTCATAGGCCAACCTTCCCCGGCCACAATCAAGTACAAGGCAGTATCCTTTTGTAACTCCGGTTCGTTCGGCTATAAGCTCTGCGGCTTCGGCGTATAGTTTCGTCAAATAATCTTTCGGATAAGGATTGGCCTGGGTTTTAGCTGTTATAACTTTCGTACTGCCTTTTACGCCGCTTCTAAAACAGTGTATTTGACCCTTGTCCGTGCTGACATAAAGCCCGCCATTAGCTGCACTCAGGCCGAACGCCTTGCCATCAACAGGAGCGGCCCAAATGGCCTTGCCACTATCCGCTTTAAATGCGGCTATTTTGTTCTCTCCCCCTAAGAAAAGGACATCGCCTGCCATAATCATCGAATGCGGATATTCACACGCAACGGTCCATAAGTAACAGTCTTTCATTTTTTTCGACAGCTCGCTGATTTGTGTTTTGATACTTTGTAACTCTCTGCTCAGTTTCTCTGCTTCTGCTGTATTTTTGTCCATCTTCTTGAGCTGTTCTTTGAGCTTTTTAGACCGCTCGCTCAGCTTATTTCGTTCCCTCGACAATTCGAGATACCGACCCCGATTAAAGGCCGAGAGCTTTTTTTCCGACAGCATGTATGCAGTTTGGCCGTTCACCAACATCCTCAAACCATCGAACGTTGCGATTTTATACTGCGTGTTAACCTCGGCGGCGTTAAGCTCTTTTGAGCCGCGGCCGGGGCCGGTTACCAGAACGTTCTCCGCCAGCAGCGCGAAGGTTCCACCGGCACTGGGTAACTGTCCCAGTAAATTACCATCGGCGCGGGCAAAAATCGCAGGATTTGTTCGCCCTGTTGGGACATACAACTGCTCGTCCGAGGCCAACATATAACCCTGCGGTGACACATCCACCTTCTGCTTCCATTTTACCGACCCATCCTCAGCACTGAGCTCGAATAAGAACGTTCCCTGATTAGGGAATAGGCCGGCGGTGCTATATAGATTTCCCTCATCTACCAAAATGCCCGTTCGTACGGGCCAGGTCGATATTATTCGCCCATTGCCCGGAATCATACGCTCGGCGTCAGTTGGCCTGTACTTCCATATCAGCGCCCCGTTATCGCGTGAGAGGCAATAGACATATCCATCGTCAGAACCAACGTACACTTTATTGCCCGAGATAGAAGGGGCCAGCCGGACAGGGGCTTCCGTAAAAAACGTCCAACGTTCCCGGCCGGTCTGCGAGTCCAGCGCATAAACTTTATCATCCGCCGATGAGGCAAAGAATACCGTATCACCGGCCCCAACAACGTGGAATGCCCGGTCATAAGTTACCGTTACCCTCAGGTTGTAGTGCCGATGATAGAAATCCTGTTTTGCCGGCAGCGGCCATGCAGGCTGTGGCTGATGTGCCGCCTTGAACACCCAGGATTCACTCAAGGGCAGCTGAAGTTGCTCAGAAGTAACACCACTTCTGTGGTTGTCATGCATGAAGGTAGGCCAATCCTCAGCTTTGGCGGCTCCGGGATTAAAAAAAATCACAAAGTAAAGGGCAAATAAAGAAACGTACTTGTACATCCGATACTCCTCATTTCAAGACACTTGAAAAACGTGACACAGCTCAATTTTCTAATTAGGATAACAAATCAGAATTGAAGATGCCAGTATATTACTCGCTGTTCAGCATGCTTTTCAGACAAGGTTATTTTGTGAGCAGATCCACCATCAGGTTCCAGAAGCGTTCCTCATCAATGGCCAGGAGGATGCGGGCCTTTTGAGTACCAGCGGGTCCTTGTTTGTGATAGCCGAGGCTTCGGCCGTAGTCCAGGTTATAATCTGAATTGACATCGACCCAGCGAGTTTCTTCTTCAACAATTAACGCCGGTTCAATGACAACCGCAGCGACGATGGTATCCCAAACCAATCGAGTATAACCAGGATTCTTTTCAAAGCTTGGCCCGTATTTTTCCTTAAACATCTTTGCAATTAGTGTGTCAACAGCGGTAATGCGCTCGAAGATTTTCTTGTTAAAACGATATTTCTTACAAACATCTAATCCTACAATGAGCTGGTTGGCAAAGGGGGCCCGAACAGTCATTTTGGCCGCCTCCGGATCAAACCACCAATTGAATTCGGCTGACGGGGTAGTATTGCCCGGTGTATCAAACGCTCCACCCATGTACACAACTCTCTTTATGAGGGGAATAATCTCCGGAGCTATTCTTATGGCGATTGCCAGGTTTGTACATGGGCCTATTGGCATTATGGTAACTTCTCCCGGATTGGCCTTGATAGTATCAATCATAAAGTCCACTGCGTGCTTATCCACAGGCTTTATTGTTGGTTCGCTTCCAAATTCGGCGCGATACACGTCAAGATATGACGGGGGTTCAGGCCTGCTAAAACAGCCGATATAGCTTGAGCTATAACCAAACATCTTCCGCTCAACTCCCAGGGTCTCATATCGCCCTGCTCGAAGTGGATAACGTATTCCTAAGGCCACTGGAACGTCCGTGCGCTTAAGCACCTCAAGCTGACGAAGGGCGTATGCTGTTCCCTCTGAAACCCAGGTGTTTCCGGGGACTATCGTCACGCCGAGCAGCTCTATATCCGGATGCTTTGCGAGCATCATCATTGCCACTCCATCGTCATACAAAACAACCATATCGCTGTCGAGAATGACCTTCTCTTTAGCTTCGGCGACAGAACTCGGAGCTACAAGCAGCAGTGCTGCTCCAACAAGCACAATACCCAAGTGTTTCATTGTAAACATGGTCTTATCCTTTCTGTGAATCCTGAATCCGAGAAGTTCGGGAACATACATGAACTGAGATTTCCCATTTACACTACTTAGCAACACTCTTAAGCTTTCTGATTTTATTATGTTACCAAATAATCTTAAAATTGCAACCGCAGCGAAGTACATCCGGGGGAAGGGTTCTATGACGAATTCTACATCCGTGATGCGGCGTATCAGGTAATGCAGCTTGAAGAAGCCGGTCTCACAGATGCTGCGCAAAGAGCCATGGAAAGCTTCTTGGGCCATCAAAGGCCCGACGGACGCTTCGAGTCACAGAAGAAGCAGTTCGACGCAAATGGACAAGCCTGTTGGGCCCTCTGGCAGTTCTACAAAATCACCGGTGATCAACAGTGGCTCACAAAAGCATACCCTCAGATGCGACGAGCAGTGAGCTGGACGCTGAAGGCTCGCCGCCAAGCCCCTGCGGATTCACCTTTTTCCGGCGTGCTGCCAAACGCCCCTGCGGATGGTGAGTATCTGTGGGAGGGAAAGCATCATATTGTTGGTTACGACTTTTGGAACTTGCGAGCGCTATTATGTGCTGCTGATGCAGCACGCACTTTGGAGAGATGAATCTAAAAGTGACTGGCACCAAAAAAGGCATACAGGTAGAATTAAATCCACCCCGCCGACAACCGCCTAAGTGAATATTTCTTTATCTGCCTAAGTCGCGACAACCGATTAAATTGCCAAAAGGTGTTGAAGTGGTCCTTAGACCGGATCAGAAGAAACGCTGGGACTTCTCAGTTGTTGTAAAGCTGTACCAACAAAATGCTGTGCCGATAATTGACTGAATCTTGAGATTATTTATGGAACGACCATCGGCCATTCAGGGCTACGATTGAGGATCTTCCGACAAATCAAGGACCGGCAATGGCGGGTCGGTTGGGGTGTTGAGGCCGGTCTGGTTATTTTTTGGGGGCACTACGACGAGCTAAGGGAGCTGTGCCTTGATCCATCAGAACCACTTTTACGCAGCACCTGTAGCTTGCATTATGGCGAGCAGTTGTGTTATAATCGTTGCAGAGAAGCACACTAACAAAACTCACTGTCTTTCTTTGAAAGATAATGGGAGCCGTCATGTACAAACTAAAAGGCTTCACGTTAATAGAGCTACTCGTAGTCATTGCCATTATCGCATTGCTGCTGGCTATTTTGATGCCCGCCTTACGCAAGGCCAGGGGGCAGGCCCAGATGGCGGCCTGTTCCGCTCAGCTACGGCAGTTTGGGCTGGCGTGGAGTCAATATGCCGACGACAACGACGGTTTTAATATTGAATATGCGCCTTCATCACAATGGGCCAGTGGCGGTTTCTGGTTCTATCAATTGGGCCCTTATTTCAGCGCCAAAGATTTCGCCAAGGCCCGGGGCGACACCAGTAGTGGTGTTCTGAAGATTCTGAGGTGTCCGGCGGCCAGCGTGTGGAGAAACAGATATAGTGACAGTTCTCCACTGTACGGGGCCCACGACTTAGCCTGGCGATGGCGTTCACAGGTGGGCGCTCAGGGACGAGAAGAGGTACATGAAGGAAGCTATACGCTGAATGGCTGGATGCAGAACCTCAGCGGGCAACGCAAGTCGGCTTACGCCGCGGAACGGGTCAGGAACTATTACTTCAAGTATGATGACGCCCGTGGCGAGAGCCCCTTGATATCCGACGGTGGATGGGTTGACGCGTGGCCGGACAATCCGCACGTAGCCGAAACACGCATGTTCCTCGACTTAAAGGGTTCGGGAATTCCCGGTGGCACCTATCGGATGAGCCCCAACCAGCTCACTCGTATCCTCCTTGAGCGCCATGGGAGAGGAATCAATATCCTATTTAAGGCTGCGCACGTGCAGCGCGTTCCGCTTGAGAAAGTGTGTCAGTATAAGTGGCACCGGTACTTCACTCAGGTTGCTGAACTGGAGCTGCCGTAGCTCGGCACAGTGCCAGCCTTAGTCAGTTTGCCTTTATTCTTTCTCATGTTGTTGCGAGTTTAGAACGGACACTTATGGTGTAACTTCTCATCAAGCGATAGTTGTTGCTCCGCTTGATCTGCGGTAGAGAAAAGGGGGCGGAACGGCCGAGTTGTCCCGCCCCCGGTTGTTACTGACCTCACTCGCCGGTTGTGGATTCCGGAAGGAAGTTTTCCATCACCCAGACTTCACTGCCCCCCCCGGTTTCGGGGCGGGTAAAGGCGATGCGCCGCCCGTCGGGATGCAGGGACACGTGGTTCACTTTGACTCCCAGTTCCAACTTGCGGGGTTCGCCGCCTTCGGCGGGGATTATCCACAGCACGTTTGGTTGGTCGGGGGCATCTGGCGCTCCAACAACAACATGATGTCCGTCAGGCGTCCATGAGAGTCCAACACCCCAGGAGAATCTCTTGCCCTCCTTAAGTGTGTAAAGTTCGCTGGGTTCCCCGCCCGACGCCGGGATCGTTTTCACCACGGTCGGCCGCACAGCTTGCAAAGCTTCGAAGAAAGCCAACCGCCGCCCATCAGGCGAGCAGGCCAACCTGTAAATGTAGCTGTTCGCTCGGTACAATTCCCTCACCCGGCGAGTTTCCAGATTATGAGCCATGATCGATCGCGGACGTAATAGATCTGCTTTCCATCCTTGGAGAAAACGGGCCATCGCGGCGCAGAGGTTGCCGTCCTCAGCTCATTCTGCACGATCGTGGTGAAGTCTCCCTTTTGCACATCGACCAGGTGGAGGCCGCGGACGCCCTCCGCTTCACCGGCGACGAGGATCGAGCGCCCGTCGGGGGACCATCGCGGTGCGGCTTGAGCATGCGCGCCCCGCATTCGCAAGGATTTGGGTGAGAGATCCCGCTCTTGGCCGCTCTCAATGGACCGGATCACAAGGAGGTACGTTTCTAGAGCACTCCTCCGCGAGGCATAGGCCAGGTACTTCCCGTCAGGTGACCAGAACGGCGCAAAGTTCGATCCCTCAAAGCGCAATGATCTCTTGGTCGGGGGGGCCAGAACCTTGCCTGCCTCGAAGTCTAACGTGGCGACGTAGACATCAACGGCGGGGGTCCCGAGCCAATAGTATAAGGAGCCGTCCCGGGTGAACCCCATCGGCCCGAAGTGGGTGCCCATTTCCTTGACCTGCGAGGGGGTGCCCTTCGGACTCCCGTCATCCACGTCCAGCATCCACACACCCATGGAGCCCGACCGGTCGCTCACAAAAACGATGCGCTTCCCATCGGGTGTCCAGAATGGCGCCCCGTCGTTGGCCGGGTGCTCGACCAGTGGGGTCTCCTGGCTCCCGTCGATAGCGAGGAGGTGGATATCATGAGTTCCGGAGCCTTCCTTGGTTTCCAGGTCGAAGACCACGTAACGGTCGTCCGGCGAGAAGTTCATGAATCGGCTGCGACGATTTCCCAGCGATTTGAGGATGCGCAAAGATCCGTCCGCGACCGAAACCAGCGCAATCTTGTCTATGTGGCCTGTCTCCTTAGCGGCGTCCCTGTTGCAGAAGATTGCCAGGATGTGCTTGCCATCATGGGACCATGCTCGGGGCCAGGCGTATCCCGACTCCGGATCGCTGTGGAGAACGCGTGGCTCCGAGCCGTCGAGCCCAACGATCCGCAAATCCGTTCCCTTGCCTTTGTCGATCCAGCAATATGCTATCTGGCTACTGTCGGGAGACCATATGGAAACGTCGCAAAACTGGCTGGGGGTCTCCCAAGTGCCCTCGTTTGTAAGATCCCGGTTTTCGCCGGTCTCAAGGTCATGCACGGCCAGGTTGCCCTTGGTCCAGTTCACGTAGGAAAGGTGGCGGCCATCCGGCGAAGGTGTGCCCATTGTATCCAGCGCCGGCGCCCATACCTGTCGAGTTGACATAGCCGATGGATTCTGTTCGGTTGCATATCCAAGCTTCAATAGTCGGGCACGGGCCTGGGCCACAGGCTCATGCTGGTCAGTGTATTCCTCGATAAGGCGTTGATAGGCCTTCTGCGCCTCCTGTTTGCCCATCTTCTCGTAGCACAGACCGATGTGGAGCAGGGCCTTTGCCACAATGGGACGGTTATTGGGAAATTTTACAATGATACGTTCGTAAACCTTGATGGCCTCGTCAAGGTCTCCTTTGACGCGCTCCTGGATCAGCCCCTTTTGGAAGAGGTTGTAGCCGCTCTGGGCGAGGGCACATTGCCCTGCGAGAAAAACCAGAGCAAAGAACGCTGTGATGATTGTGCTTCTGTTCATGACGATACTCCTTTCAAAAAAAATACGGTTACGGGTTTTCCGTAAATCGTAGCGTTTTAGGCCCTCCGGTGTGTCACGGAATTGTCCGGTAACTGTAAATTCTTTGCAAAAAAATTGTCATAGAATCATCTGCTTTCTGTCAGGAAAATGTCAGGTTTCGAG
>SDBU01010434.1_pt1 | contig 10308 bp, 8 predicted proteins | sample 2277071 | NCBI WGS metagenome assembly SDBU01 (sample SAMN10397929, study PRJNA504765) | marine sediment metagenome | isolation source: marine sediment core GS08_GC12, 126 cmbsf | place: Arctic Ocean: Gakkel Ridge, Loki's castle | collected 2008 | reverse complement strand
CTCCTGTACAGTGTACGCTGGCGAGGGAAAAAGGACCTCACGTAAGGCATCACTTTCTAGAATGAGAAATGGTAATCTCTCAGCCAACTTACGGCAGAAGTAGGATTTTCCGGTTCCGGGTAAGCCACTAACCACAATAAAGGCAGGCTCTGCCATTGGGTCAGGAAGCTGACTCAAGCTATCAGTCAGCCGCTTAACATCGGAACCAAGTTGGCCATTGTCCACAACACTGTAATTATAGGATGTTTCACCCTTTTTGGCTAGATGGCTACCCCCGATAACTCCAGCTATTTCTGGAAAACGATGTTAGCCATTGCTAAATAACCTTAGGTATCCTCTGGTTGACGCTTAAATAGGCCTGTGATAATATTAAAGCGTCTCGGCTATGATAGTTACAGGGGTTATGTAACCCCCTTATTTATTCCGTGGCTATCCTGCCCGGAGGAGGTTATGCTGGTAGAGGAAGAGTTAGCTGAGTTATCACCCAAGAAAGATATGCTACTAGCTGTTGGAGTTTTTGACGGGGTTCACCTCGGTCACAAACGTCTAATTTCGCGGCTAAGGGAGCAGGCCAGACAGCAGAATTTGCTTAGTGGAGTGGTAACCTTTCGCCGGCATCCCCAGGAGGTGCTATCACCCCAGAATAAACTACCGTGGTTGACTGACCTTGCTGAAAGAACTAAACTTCTTAAAAACGAAGGTATTGAGGCTATCATTACCTTGTCCTTCACTGGTGAGCTAGCTCAGCTTAGTGCTCACCAATTCATTAGTCTGCTGAAGAAATACCTTAGAATGCGAGGAATCGTAGTCGGCCCGGACTTTGCCTTGGGTCGAAACCGGGAAGGCAATGCTACTACCCTGCGAACATTGGGACAAGATATGAACTTTAGTGTAACTGTAATACCCCCGACTATAATAAACGGTGAAATGGTAAGTAGCACAGCTATCAGGAAGGCTCTAGCTGATGGAGATATGAAGAGGGTACGTAATCTGGTAGGTTGCCCGTTTAGCCTCCATGGGCGTGTAGTCACCGGGGCAGGCCGGGGTATAGAGTTAGGCTTCCCCACCGCCAATTTAGACACAAATCCAGAACAAGCCCTTCCCGCCGAGGGCGTTTACGCTACCTGGGTGTACATTGATGACAAAGCCTATCAGTCAGTGACAAATATCGGCAAGCGCCCTACCTTTGGTGGCAGACAGCGTATGGTAGAGGTCTATATCCTTGATTACCATAGTAACCTGTATGAGCAAGAGCTAAAAATTGATATAATAGAGCGACTTCGTAGTGAGAAACGTTTTGATACCCCGGAGGAATTGAAAAAGCAGATAGCAGAAGATATAAAACAGGGTAGAGACATATTGCAAGGTTGAAATTATGACCAGTCAAGATATTAGTTATTTGCTAAAGCGAGGGGTAGCCGAAATCATAGTTGAAGAAGAGATGGTAGAGCTACTGCGCTCAGGCAAAAAGCTGCGTCTGAAGGAGGGTTTTGACCCCAGCTTCTCCGACATCCACCTGGGTCATATGGTAGCCCTCAGGAAGTTGCGCCAATTCCAGGAGGTAGGGCATCAAATTGTTCTCATCGTGGCTGATTGGACAGCTCAGATTGGTGACCCCAGTGGTGCTTCTGTTACCCGACCTATGCTATCCAAGGAGCAGGTATTGGCTAACGCCCAAACCTATATGAAGCAGTTCTTCAAAGTGGTTGATAAGGAGAAGACCGAGGTGAGGTGGCAGAGCGAGTGGTTTGACAAATTTACCCTGGCTGATGTTATCCAGCTCACCAGCAAGTTTACTGTGGCCCAGTTTCTGGCTAGAGATGATTTCAGCAGGAGATACAACGAGGGGCGCCCTATTGCTCTGACCGAATTACTCTATCCATTACTACAAGCCTATGATTCAGTAGCTATTCAGGCTGATGTCGAATTTGGCGGCACTGACCAGAAGTTTAATTTCCTGGTGGGCAGGGAGCTTCAGTCCATGATGGGGCAGCGCCCCCAACAGTGCTTTATGACTCCTCTGCTTGTTGGAACCGATGGTAGCCAGAAGATGAGCAAGAGCCTGGGTAATTATATTGGTGTCGATGAGCCGCCTAACGAGATATATGGCAAGGTGATGTCTATTCCCGATAGTCTCATCCTGCAATACTTTGAACTACTGACTGATGTCCCTGATGAGGAATTAGAAGAATTCAGGCAAGGACTGGAGAATGAAACCGCTAATCCGATGACGCTTAAGAAGCGCCTGGCCAGGGAGCTTGTAACCCAACTCTACGAACAAAAGGCAGCCAGCGAAGCCGAGGAGCACTTTGTTAAAGTGTTTCAAAGAAGGGGAGCGCCGGAAGAAATACCTGAGTTTCGCTTATCTTTTAAAGACCTATCACCTCAGCAAATGAAAGTCACAGGTGTTGACATCAGCAAACTACTTGGAGTAACCGGTCAAGCTAAAAGCCGCAGCGAGGCTAATAGGCTGATTGCTCAGGGAGCGGTCAGTATAGACGGTAAGAAAATCTCAAATAACATAGCCACCCTGAAAAGTGGTAGCATTATCAAAGTCGGCAAGCGCCGTTTTGCTAAAGTAATTAATACTGATACACCAAAATAGCAAAGGAGACAAATGGAAAATTTACGTATACCAGGACCTACACCCTGTCCCGCTGATGTTCTTCAGGCAATGAGCCGGCAGATGATAAACCACCGTGGGCCAGAGTTCATGCAGATACTTAATGAGGTAACTGATAAGCTAAAACTGTTGTTCCAGACTAAAGGCGATGTTTTTCTGCTCACTGGTTCAGGTACCGGTGGCCTGGAGGCGGCTATCGTTAATACCCTATCTCCAGGAGACAAGGTATTATCTGTGTCCATTGGTGTCTTTGGAGAACGCTTTGCTACCATTGCCGAAAGATTTGGGGCTGAGGTAATCCCACTCCGCTTTGACTGGGGCAAATCGGCTGACGTAGATGCCGTTCGCCAGGCTCTTCAGGCTGAACCGAAAATCAAGGCAGTGTTGGTTACCCATAATGAAACCTCTACCGGCGTTACCAATGACCTGGCTTCAATTAGCTCCCTAGTCAAGGAATTCGACAAGCTACTGCTGGTTGATGCCATTAGTAGCCTAGGCTCGATTAACCTACCGGTAGATGACTGGCACTGCGATGTTGCCGTTACCGGTTCTCAAAAGGGGTGGATGGTGCCCCCAGGTCTGGCTATGGTTAGCGTAAGTCCAGAGGCATGGCAAGCTCATGCCAACGCCAGGATGCCCCGCTTTTACTGGGATTTTGCCCAAGCCAAAAGCTATCTAGAAAAAGGGCAAACTCCGTGGACACCAGCTATTTCTTCAGTATTTGCTCTATCGGTATCGCTGGAAATGATGCTAAAGGAAGGCTTACCTAATATCATAGCTCGACATGCCAGGGTTGGTAAAGCTGCCCGAGACGGAATAAAATCGCTTGGGCTATCCCTTTTTGCCGAAGAAAGCCATGCCTCCAATACGGTTACCGCTATAGCCGCTTCAGATGGGCTTGATACTAAAAAGATGCTCAGGATTCTAAGAGAAGAGCACCAGATTGTGCTCGGTGGTGGGCAACAACGACTAGATGGTAAAATATTCCGTATTGGGCACCTGGGCTGGGTAACTGAAGACGACATTGAAACAGTAATATCGGCACTAAAGGTGGTACTGCCACAGGCTGGGTTTGGAGGTGGTAGCTAGGAATGAAGGTTTTAATTGCTGAGCCTATTTCTGATGAAGGGATAGATATTCTGCGCAGCTATGCCCAGGTGGATGTTAAGCCAGGGCTAACGCCAGAGGAACTTATTTCCATAATTGGCGACTACGAAGCCCTGGTAGTGCGCAGTCAGACCAAGGTCTCAGCTGAGGTCATACAAGCCGGGAAAAAGCTACATGTCATCGCCCGAGCCGGTGTTGGTGTGGATAATATTGATGTGGAAGAGGCAACCCAGCAGGGCATCGTGGTAGTTAATGCCCCCACCGGCAACGTCATCTCGGCTGCCGAACATACTATCGCCCTTATGCTCTCCTTAGCCCGTTACATTCCTCAGGCTAATGTTGTGCTCAAATCTGGAGTATGGCGGAGAGTCGATTTTATGGGCACTGAGATAAGGGACAAAACATTAGGTATTATCGGCTTGGGCAATGTAGGTTCAGAGGTGGCTAGACGCGCCCGGGGTCTGCAAATGAAACTTATCGCTTATGACCCCTTCATCTCTGTTGAGCATGCCCGTAACCTGCAAGTAGAGCTTGTCTCCTTAAAGCAGTTACTCAGGGAATCAGACTTTATTACCCTCCACATTCCATTAACCCCATCAACCAATGGGTTAATCGGAGCTAAAGAGCTAGCTTTGGTCAAACCGACGGTTCGTATTATTAATTGTGCTAGGGGCGGGCTGATTAATGAGGAAGCACTGGCTAAGGCGGTGAAAGAGAGGAGAGTGGCTGGTGCTGCCATTGATGTCTTCTCCACCGAGCCGGTTACAAAGAGCGTCCTTTTCCAAGATGATAATATCATTGTCACCCCTCATCTGGGAGCTTCCACCACCGAAGCTCAAGCTATGGCAGCTAAGGATGTGGCTGAGCAGGTTATTGATGTATTCAAGGGGCAGCCAGCCAGATATTCAGTTAATGCCCCGTTTATCTCGGTTGAAACCCTATCAGTGCTGGCACCATTTATGAAGCTGGCTATTACAGTAGGCAAGCTGGCCAGCCAGCTAGCTGAGGGACAGATGAATGCTATCCAGATTAAATATGATGGTGAGATTTCTAATTATGATACTAATGTTCTCAAGGCAGCCGTTCTGGGAGGGTTACTTGAGGAGGTAAGTGAGGAACGGATTAACCTGGTCAATGCCAACGTAGTGGCTACCCGGCGAGGTCTGACGGTAGTGGAACAGAAGGAAGCTATCTGTGAAAACTATGCCAGCCTTATTACTGTGGGTGCTACCACCAGCAGCGGGGTGACTACTGTTGCCGGAACGGTAATGCGTGGGGAATCGCATATTGTTCGGGTTAATAACTACTGGATTGATATTGTACCTACCGGGGGCTACTTCCTGTTTAGCGACCACCGAGACTGTCCCGGGCTCATTGGTGCTGTAGGCAAGATAACTGGCGATGCTGATATAAACATTAGCGCTATGCATGTATCCCGGCTCAAGCCCAGGGGGCAAGCCATGATGATACTAGCCCTGGATGAACCCCTATCTGAGGAACAACAGCAGCAAATGCTATCCATCCCCGATGTTTATACCGTTAAGGTAGTAAAACTGTAAAAGGAAGGTTGAAAAGGCTGGTCATGGAAGCTGCTGAATTGAGCGTGGTGACAGGGGCTTTCAGTTACACGGGCAAATACATAACACGGCGGCTTCTTTCCATGGGGAAAAGAGTCAAAACCCTCAGTGGGCGCCCCAACTGTGAAAACCCGTTTGGTTACCAGGTGAGCGCTTCCCCATTCAACTTCGACAATCCGAGCCAATTAACAGAAAGTTTGCAAAGAGCAACAACTGTATACAACACGTATTGGGTTCGCTTCTCGTATGGACAGGTCACATTTGATAAGGCCGTCGAGAATACGAAAACGCTCATCAAGGCGGCCGAAGAGGCTGGCGTCCATAGAATTGTACACGTTAGCATCACGAACCCTTCTGAAGAATCACCTTTTCCTTACTTCAGAGGGAAAGCGCTCGTAGAGAAGGCTATCATCCATTCAAAGCTGTCCTACGCTATAGTCCGCCCGACCGTTATCTTTGGGGCCGAGGGTATCCTCATCAATAATATCGCCTGGCTCCTCAGGAGGTTCCCGATATTTTCCGTCTTTGGCTCAGGAGATTACCGAATTCAGCCCATCTTTGTGGAAGATGTGGCAGAGATAGCCGTTAGCGTTGGTCATAAAGATGGCAATATCATTATGGACGCTGCCGGCCCGGAGATTTACACTTTCGATGAATTGGTTCGACTCATTGCCGACAAGATACATAGTAGGGCTAGGATAATTCATCTCAGGCCGGAGCTGGTGCTCTTCCTTGCCAGATTGATTGGCTACGCAGTCAAAGATGTGGTGATAACCAAAGACGAAATCGAGGGGTTGATGTCTAATCTCCTTGTTTCCGAAGGTCATCCAACGGCGCAGACGCGCCTAAGTGAGTGGCTGGATGAGAATGCCGAAATTGTAGGGGCCAAGTATATCTCCGATTTGGAGCGACACTACCGCTGAGAAGCAGCCCGGCAGGAATTGCACTTTCGTTTATTTTGTGCAGTGAGCAGCAGAAAGGGAATTAGCCACCTAAACTAGCCGGTTGAAAACCAGTCCCGCCGGCGGTTTGGGGTAAAAGTAGGTTGATTTGCGGGGCATCCTATCACCGGCATCGGCGATGGCTTTGACCACCTCCGCCTTAACCGGGCTTAAGAGAAAGGTTAGCTGATATTCCTGGTCTAATACCTTGTTTACCGCATCCAGCTTGTCGTAGCTGTAGGCAAGGTTTGCCTCTTCCCTGCCACTGCTCAGCCCCAGTAGCTTCTCCAGTATGACGTGGTCAACAATGCTAACATCCAGGCTTTTGTATAGCTCAGAGTGAAAGTAAGGCATCATTTCCCTGGCGGCAGTAAGGTCACGCAATCTCAGCACAAAAAGACGCTCCTTCTCCAGGCCAAAAAGAACTAGCCTGGCTTGTTTTGCCTCTTCTAGCTCCACACCAGTCAATAAATCGTCAACTTGCTGCCAGACACCAGGCATATTCAGTGTCAATTCCTCCATGTCAAAGAATGACTTTAGCTTGGACATCAACCCGCCAAGGGTTGATTTTGATATGCCACGAACCAGCCGGTGAGGGGGTAAGATAATAAGTCCGGGGTCAGCAAAATCTACCAGTGTCATTATCACAAAATTAAATGCCTCATCTACTGAAGCTGAAGAAGAACAGGCACGCTGCTCACGCTGGTAGGTAAGAGCACTCTCATAGCGGTGATGCCCGTCAGCAATATAAAGCGGTTGATAAGCCAAGCCGGTGCATATCTGATTAATAGCCTCAGGCTCAGTAATAGCCCAAACATAATGACTTTCCCCATTAGCATTGCTTAAACTAATTATAGGCTTGTTCTGCTCTTGCGTCGCCAATAATGACGAGACCCGTTGTCCTTGGTCTTCAAATAGAGCCAAAATTGGGCTGGTATTGGCTTGGAGTGCCCACAACAGGCTTAATCGGTCATCGGTAGGCTCAGCCAGTGTGCCCTCATGGGGGCGAATAACCCTCCTATTCCACTCCTCCAACCTAACCCGAGCGATTATACCGCGGCGTCTATATTCTTTCCCCTGGTAGGTAAAATAGTGGTCGTGGAGGTAGATAGCTGGTGTATCATCAACCTCGAGAACACCCTGCTTCAGCCACTGCTCCAGCGTAGCTTGCGAGCGAGTATATTTACTGTCTTTAGCTGTGTCCTGGGGTAATTCCCGGCCGTGCTCCAGTCGAACAAAGTTATACTGGCTGCGATGATAGAGTTCCTGCTGTAATTGTGGGGTAATAATATCATATGGAGGACAGACAACCGCTGATAAGTCCTTAACCACTTGTTGATTATAATGCACACCACGAAAGGGGTGTATCTCAGCCATGCTTATCTCCAGTCCTTTTTTAGCTGAATCTATGGCGGGGTAACTGTTAACGACCCTAGTTTACCCTATGCCACACGAAGGAGGCAAGTCTCAGCAGGCAAGAATCCTAATTAAAGCCTCTTTCTTTAATAGACCTGCATTGTTGACAAAGGGTGGGGTAAAACGGTAAGCTTATTAATTAGATTGCTCAAATAGAAGCTTGTAAGAATCTATAAGGAGGAGGGGGTGATAACCGATAAGATAAAGGATTATTTTCATCTTGAGACTATTAACCGATTGTAGACTGAGGGGGGAAATGAAATGGCAAAAATACCTGATAAAATTGAAACCTGGCAGATGGTAGAGCTGGGAAAGCTAGCCAGAGCCAGTATTGATGTCCCTGAAATTAAGCCAGGTGAGGTGCTGGTTGAGATTGTCGGCTGTGGTGTGTGCCATACTGACCTGGGATATTTTTACGACGGTGTGCCCACAGTGAATAAACCACCACTTACTTTAGGCCATGAAATCAGTGGTCGGGTAATAGCCGGCGATAGCAAGTGGCTAGGCAAGGAGGTAGTCGTACCAGCGGTAATGCCATGTAATAACTGCCCCATTTGCGCTGCTGGTAGGGGTAATCGTTGCTTGGCACAGAAAATGCCAGGGAATAGCTTTGGTATTTACGGAGGATTTTCCAGTCACATTGTGGTTCCGTCAGATGACTTGTGTCCGGTTGAGGATAGGGGAGATTTACCCCTGGAGTATCTGGCGGTGGTGGCTGATGCGGTAACCTCACCATATCAGGCGGCGATGAGGGCAGAAGTCAAACCAGGGGATTTAACTATTGTGATTGGGGCTACTGGTGGTCTTGGAGTCTATGCAACTCAAGTCTGTTCCGCCCTGGGTGCTAAAGAGGTTGTTGGTATTGCCCGTAACCCGGAGAAACTCAAGAGAGCCCTGCAATTCGGAACTACCCACGTTATTAGCTCGGTGGATAAGAGCTCCAGAGAAGTTAGGGATGAATTTCGTGGCTATTGTAAGGAAAAGGGGCTGCCAACAAACTATGGCTGGAAGATTTTTGAGTGGACTGGTGCCTTACCCGGTCAGGAGATTGCTTTGGAGCTACTATCATTTATCGGTAAACTGATGATATGTGGCTTTGGTATGCAAAAGAATGAATATTCGCTGTCCAGGTTGATGGCATTTGATGCTGATATTATGGGCTCGTGGGGTTGCTTGCCCAAGTATTATCCTGAGGTTCTCAAGCTGGTTTTGACCAAGAAAGTACAGATAGAGCCTTTTGTCGAAGCGCGACCGATGAGCCAGATTCAGCAGGCATTCGAGGAAGCCCATACAGGTGGGCTGATGAAGCGCATAGTTCTAACCCCTGATTTCTGAATCAAAAATAAAAAGGGAGGTATTAAAAATGGCTTTAGATTGGTTACCAAAGGAAGCTGGAATAAAAGACCACCTTCTTTGGGGTGAGGAGCATTTTGGCACCGAGCCACCGTGCACTATGTATGAGGAAAGGCCAATACTTGACCCCGGGGGCAAGCCTGTGGAAGGCTTACACAGCGCCTGGATTACCCTGAATAACCCAGCCCAGCTCAACTCCTATACCACTGAAATGGTGAAGGGGGTAATTGCCGGCTTTAACCGAGCCTCGATGAACAGGAATGTTGTGGCTATCGTCTTTACCGGTGCCGGCACCAGGTCTTTTTGTCCCGGAGGTAATACTAAAGAGTACGCTGAGTACTACAGCACCAAACCTCAGGAGTACGGCGAGTATATGGACCTGTTTAACTTGATGGTTGATAGCATCCTTATGTGCAAGAAGCCGGTAATCTGCAGGGTTAATGGCTTGAGGGTGGCTGGTGGTCAGGAGATTGGCATGGCTTGTGACCTAGCTATTTCCTCTGACATGGCTATCTTTGGCCAGGCAGGACCCAGGCATGGTTCAGCACCAGTAGGTGGCGCATCTGATTTCCTTCCGTGGTATCTGTCAGCCGAGGATGCTATGTGGAACTGTATCTCCTGCGAGATGTGGAGTGCTTACAAGATGAAGAGAAAGAACTATCTCAGCAAGCTAGTGCCAGTCCTTAAGCAGGGGGACAAATTCATTAGAAATCCCCAGGTGATAACTGATAAATGGATTGAAGATGGCGAGATTGTCTATGGTGAGTTTATTACCGGTGAGGAGGCAAAGAAGGCTAGGGAACTAGTTAAGACACTCCCGGTTGATTTAAGCCTCCTGGATAAAGAGGTGAATAATATGCTGTGGACGCTCACCAACCTGTTCCCTGGCTGCTTGATGAAGTCAGTTGATGGGGTAAGGCAGAAGAAGAAGTTCTTCTGGGATTTGTCCAAGAATGACCATCGCTACTGGCTATCAATTAACATGCAGGGAGAAGCCTTCCTCGGCTTTAATGCCTTTAATACCAGGAGCATAACCGGTAAAGATGTTATAGATTTCATTAAGTTCCGCCAGATGCTGAATGAGGCGCACCCCTTTGATGATGAGCTGTATGAAGCGGTGCTGGGTAAGCCACAGCAGTAATCTGAATTCACCCAGGTTAACTATAGAAGGCTCGGGTATATCCCGGGCTTTCTATTTCTATAATGTAATCAACTTGACAAAGCTAGGGGGCAGAGATTAGGATTTTGTTGAGGTCGTGCTAGGCGGGGAGCTAGCGGTGCCCTGAACCCG